>Ga0116231_10001039_pt1 | contig 54757 bp, 39 predicted proteins | sample S1TSphgellanicum_2_FD_89695 | JGI IMG/M metagenome (GOLD analysis project Ga0116231, IMG submission 89695) | Host-associated microbial communities from peat moss isolated from Minnesota, USA - S1T2_Fd - Sphagnum magellanicum MG | ecosystem: Host-associated > Plants > Peat moss > Unclassified...
TAATGAAGCCTTTTTGAGGCCCATCAAAGCACCATCTAACAAAGTTCCCTAACCTAGTGCATATTACTTGGTGTCTACCCCACATTTTGTCAGAGTGATCAAAATGTTTAAGCTCATCAGCAAGAAATAATCTAACCAACCTCACACATCTATTCCACGCAATTTTGTCGTAATTGAACAAAGCTTTCAAAATCATCTTTTAAACCTTGTGCATACTTCATCATTCATTGTTGAACATGATATCACTTCTCTCTATTTAGATTACCCAAAGTGTAATGCACGTTAGAAGAGACCAAAAGTTAATTATGTTGTGGAAGTGCTTTGGTTCCTTGGCAACAAAAATATTATGCCTCCATTGCATCAGCGTAGCTTGTTGCATAAGACTTAAGCTATAAAAAAGGCAATTCATAATTCCATTCAAATGTAGTTCTACAACCATCGTGCTTGATTATAGTCCTAAAATCTATGCAAGATGGATTCTTTTAGGTTGTTGCATTAAGGGCATGCACAAGGAATTTCACTATCCACTTTAGCTCTCTACCCATTCATTGCCACTACTTTGTTCTAAATTGATTAGATAAACTTAGCTTCTTTTTTACTCATTTGCTTACTCCATGTTTAACCCATTTTAGTTAAAATTTCGTTTAAAGTATCACATCTCACCTCTGGGTAGTAATGTTCACCTTGGGATTAGCCTCCTTTAACATCCTCCTTCCCAATATTAAGTATAGGAAAGCAAAGCCTCACCTCCTTCCCACCAATATAAATTAGGGTCAAGCTCTAGCTTGCCTATCTTCCCACAATATAATTGAAATTATTGTTTTTTAAGACCTCTAACCACATTTACTATTTTAATTGGCACCACTTTTGCTTTGAAACACCTAATGACCACCCCCCAACCTCTTTGGTAACAACCAATTGTGATAAAGTTCTTGTTTGAAGACCCATTAGAAACACCTTCACACCTACAAAATGGTAATTTCTTGTTGCTCCTCATTTTACACAAATGTAAAAATTGTGGAAACCTAGAATACTTCTATGGGGGAGCTAGCTATTATCCCCAAATAACCCAATCCAATCCCCTTCCTAACAACACCTATTACGTGTTCTTAGTAGGTCCCCCCCACATTCCTTCAAGTTTGATGATGACTTGTGCATATGTCACTTCCTCTTATGGCAAAAGGTTGAACCTCTCCCTAGTCTTTGAGGGAAATACAAACCTACCTTCATTTCTTGAACCAAATGGTAGCAATTGAGTCCCACCCTTGCATACAAAATTTGGGTACTCATTTCTTGGAAAAACCTTTCTCACAAGGATTGACCAAAATGTTCCACTATAAGCTTAATGTCAATATTTCCTTTAGGATTTTTGGATTATGCATTTGGACTCCTTTCACCATTTTAGCCCAAGTTCTCCCTACCTTATTCCAAATAAAGAAGCTAGGGGCTTTCTTGTGATCCTCTGCAAGCGCCATGCAAGGTTGGGTGCCCATTTGTAATGCTTGTGTGGATTATACCCTTTTGAACAATGCTTAAATAAACATTGCAAGTTGGAATCTCTTGGTTCAAAAGCATGTAGCACCCATTTCATAAGGAAAAAAATTGTGGCTTCCACAAGGTTAGCTAGTCCCAACCCTCTTGACCTCTTCTTTTCACACCACTGATCCCAAGCCATTCAACAATAGTAATTATGGGTTAATCTAGCCCATAAAAAATTCTTCAACATTCAAATAATTTTGTGAATCCCCTTTTTGGTCCTTACCCAAACACTAACAAAATGCCATAAGAGCCCAAATAGTAACAAAATATCATAACGTAGATAGGAGGATACCATTCACCACTACTTGTCTCCAAGCTAAAGAAAGCTTGGTTGAAGACCAATATTTGAGCTCTTTTCAATCCTTTCCAACAAAAAGTTGTTTACTTTTGCGGAGGTCAAAGAGAGCCCAAAGGGATTTAACCCAAAAAAATTATGTTTTATACTTTAGTACCAAGGTTGGTTAGGCACAAACTAATTACCTTTTAGAATTGTCAATAATTCTGAAAAATAGCTACATGCCATCCTAGAAATATGAATGAAACTCTCAAACACACTAACTTCATTATTTAATATAATGTCCAATTTTAAATGGTTATTATTTTTTTTAATAAACATAACTAGCAAAAAGCTTTAACTATCAAATATGTGACTACCCAACTAGGCTCCAACTTATGTACTACACGCAAGGTGCCAAAATCACCTAATGTTCATTCTTTCAAATTTTTCACCTTCATTAATAAACCACAAGTTGCTTTTGGATGTTAATAACGGGTAGAATTTGGTTGTGACTAAAGGCCAGCATTCATTAAATGTAAAAAGTGGGGAGAACAAAAAAAAAAGGAAACAAGAAACATAAAAGAAGTGATGACAAAAAAAGAAAGAAAATAGTCAGCGAACGAGCTAGTAACCCCACCAAACAAAATTATTTCCAATGTTTATTTTCTCAAATTTGTGAAGAGTCTTCTCTTATAGGTCGGCAATAACAATTGAAGGCTAATTTTCTTTAGTGGTCGATAGAAAGTTCTAGTTAGGAGGGAAAAACATTGCAATCTTCTCTCTTGAGAACTCATGGACAACTACACATATTTGTGTTAGAAAAAGTAGGGTTAGGGTTTTGAACATGTTAAAGACATGGGAAAAAAAAACCCATAAAAATGGATTATGTTTTCCCTTACATACCACTTTATCTAGATAACCAATTCACTAAAAGGCTAATTAAGGAGGTTTTTTATTTCTTTTGTATTTGATCTACAACATAGATGGATTATGGGACCCAAGCCATAGGGGATGGCAATTGGGAACACCTCGTATTAGAAGGTCCTTAAAAGATGAATGAAGGCCATTATAACACTAATTACATACCGTGTTTAGTCACCTAGCCATCCAACTAATTACCAATAATGTCATGGTGCATCCTATGAGCATGTAAAGGCATAACACACTTTCCATTACAAAAGAACGTATCATTTGAAACTTTGTTGTACATAGTTTCTAAAATAGATCAAGATCCTTGTGAAAAGGGTATCTAGTCCATTACAATCACTTTTTAGGAAACTTTTGTGGTTTGATCTTTTGTGCTTGGTTTTGTAGATTTAATATTACCTTGTGGTAGCATGCAATTTTTACAAAGTTGGGGCCTGTATTCTCAATGGGCCTCCTTCATGAGCACCAAACGTCCCATGTCCCTTAATTCATCTTATGTCATTGAACCTCATAGCTCCCATTGCCCATTTGTTTTACCATGCACCACCACAAACCTATTTTCCACCCCATCTCCAATGCAAACCATGAACCACCCACTAGATCCCCTTCTCATTTTAACAAAACACACACCAGGTACTAGTTCCTTTTATCGGCCCAACTTTTCATGTGAATGTGGGGCCCCAACCTTACACTTCCCCAAACCCCCTTGATTTTGCACAAGTAAAACCTTCCTCTCCTTCCATTCTATCAACCCTTACAATTCCCCATAATCAGACCCCACAACCCACTACTATCTCCTCAACACGTTTATAACCTCCACCTAAAGACTCTTGCCCCACCTATGCATGCCAATTCACTAGTTGAAGGTTAATTCATCATTAACATTCCTTTTAGGCATCTAATTTATGTAATCCAAACCCCTATAACCATCTCAACTCAATACTTTCCCTTGCTCCCACCCCACTTACATCAACTTGGATTTAGATTTTGTCATTGGATGTCCTTGGGTCCATTCATTTAGGCTTTCATTATCTTCATTTGTACAATTGCATCCCTATCACCTTACAATGTGATGTACAAGTGGCATTTTGTTTTCCATTGGATAAGCTAACACATGACACTTATGATGTTGCAACTTGGTATTTATTCCTCTTGTTATCCCAATGGTGGACATCTCGTTTTGCCTTCTCATGGAAATGCAACATGGCATAGGGAATGAAAATTCAACTCAAGTTATTTTTAGCATGTGACTAAGAAAACTTGCAAGAGTTTTTTTTGCAGGCCTAAGCTATCATAACCCTAACATTGGGTTCATAACTAAGAGTGAAGTTCAAGGGCCCATGAAGGCAAGAGTGTGTTTAGGTGTGAAACACACTTTCACAAATGAAGGAGAGTGGAACGGATGAAGCCTAATAACTCCCAAATGCACTCTCACTTTGGGATTTGCATTCATGCAAAAGTTGCAAATGTTCAGAGCCTTGGTTGGAATGGCAAATAAGCACCAAATGTGGCCCCTAGGATGCCATTAGAAAGTTCTTGAAGTGTAAATGCATAAAGTGCCCTCACATTGTTCATTTAGACCTGATTTGCATGAGTTATAATAAAAAGAAGGGGTGAGAGTCAAATTGGTAATTTGACTCCAGACCACAAATCCCTTGAAAGCAAGGGACAAATGAGGTCTGATTGGAGCATGCTATATACCTTGGAAAAATATTTTCAAAGGCTATAAGATATTGTCCTCACACTTTCAAAATAGGCTTGATTTGAGAAAGACATAAACATCCAAAGTTTTGGGACAACAAAAATCCTGGTTTTGGGACTCCCACTTGGGAGTCCCGAAGAAAAGTGACATTTGAATGTAGTCTCCGCAAAGAGGCATAGAGTATACTATAATGAGGGGAATAGTGCCTCCTCCCAAAGGTTGTAGGCTGTGTGAAGTTTTGTGCTTAAGGTTATCCTTAGTAAGTTCGTCGCACCACTTCCATTTGACTTGCACTAACCGCCCTTTTTTCTTGGTTGTGCAGGTTGATATCATCTTGAACTCTCACTTGTGAATTCATCCTAGTCCCATCCCAGAGCTTCAACACACCCTCCTACCCCCAAAGTGTTGCAAGTTAGGGAATGTGCCCCAACTCTCTTCTTCTTCCATTGTTTTGCTTCGGGACCCACCTTTGGGTCCCTTGAGGAGTTTGGGGGCACATCATAAGCTTTAATGACAAGTTTCAGCTTAGTGCTTATTCCCCTATATGATCCTCTAATTTAGAAATGCCTTATGCATAGTTTAGTTCTAAGACATGTAAGGGAATACTTTCGAACAACTCACGCCTCAACACCATGGTCCCTTTCACCCATGTCCTCCGACACCACCTTAATTTTCACCACATTTCATCCTAAATCAAATGGTTATTTCCCATTTTTCTTAAAAAATTACGAACCAAACCACGACTTCAAACTTTCTTCTAATTCATTTAAATTAACATTCCAACACATGTCGCATTTATCGTCAAGTGGTCCTTTTAAGATGGTTTTTGAACACTTTTGGGACTATTTTCACCCAAAATTCAATGAGTGGATTCCTTTAGTTATTTCAGGTTTGTTCTCATATTATATAGGGTCACATTCCACCTTGAATTGCACAAGTCCTTGGAATGGCTCGTTTTTTAACCATGACCAAGTTTTTAGGTGGAATTCATCCAATTATAATGAGGAAACATTACATCAACTCACAAGTTTTGTTTTATGCCTTCACTTTCATGATGCCTTTGCAACACATTTCTCTTTACATTAATTAAAATATGCATCTAAAGGCACTTATAAACACTAGAAGAATTCTTCAAATATATGACTAAATTTGTGATTTGTATTTTAATCATAAAAGACTCAATGACTAATATCCCTAAAGTCATTACGAACAAGTTGTTGAAAACAATAATGATTTAAGACATGATGTGGCACAACGATGTGTCAATGATGTGGCACATTTCATTTATTAATGATAGAAGACATATGTGAAATCATTAGTCATAGTTTAATCATTATGTAATTGTTTTTATTATTACAAATTATAATAATTAATATTATAATAATTAAAAAATAAGATATATTTTTATTTCCTCTATTTACTTAAATTGATGATAAAAAAATGTAAAAATAAATTATATTTTTACCACATTTTACATTTTTATTTTATTTTAAAATTATAATATTAAGAAATTATTCTATTTTTTTTTACTAATAAAATCTATTTCAATGTGTAATAATTAATTAACTTATATAATTTTTTAATAAAATGCATGATATATCAAGTATATTCAAGAAAAATATAATTAAATTTTTTATATTACTTATATGCATAATATTAGTTGAAATCAATTCCCTACATGTTGTTATTCCTTACGTGAGAATTTATAATGATAGTTATTTTTGAATCATTATAAAGTAATTTTATGATCACATTGTGTATGTAATGACACATCATTTTGTCCACGTCATTTGTATAATCATTCTTTAATTATATTTGAAATGATTTTATTGTAATTACATTTTCACATGATATTTTGGACATTCACGTCATTTTGTCATCAATTGTGGATGCCATATGGATGAAAATTTGTAATGAAAAAATGACATCGCTTTTCCTATTACCACATCATTGTATATTAGTCAAATGCACCATTAATATATGATTATAACTTTTTACACATAGGATTTGAAATAATATCCTATTATTATAATCAATTACTAGTCGTTCAAAACATTTGGTCATTGATTTATTGGTTGCAAAAGATAATATTTCTTCTAGTGGAAGTGGTAATCTATGACATTAAATGCACCTTGGACCTTCATCTCAACTGGGTTGTTCTTTAATTGGATTTGGCCAACGTTTTCAATTCGATGTAAAGAAGGATCATATTTCAAGAACTTTGTGCAATAGGTGGAGACATCATATAATTCATCCCTTTTGTTCGTGCATTCTATGCATTTTAGTCTCTTTTGTTTTACAGTCACCATAATTGTGAAAGTGATGTCACAATCATCTCATTTACCATGGGAACCAACAAAGTGATCCCTTAGGAGGGGCGCTATTTGTTTTAGCTACTTGAAAGATTTACATTTTATAATTAGTTATTTTCCTTCTTGTTTATTCCCATCCATTGTAAATGACATTCACATCATAGGGCCACTTTCAATTATATCGTTTATATATGAGCATTTTTGGACCAAACTCAGTGCAATAAGTAAACTTTTTATCCAATTTCAAAAATGTGTAACATGATCACATTTTGGCTCGTCACCTAACTATTTCAACACCCCGTCCCATTTTACCACCCCATCAAAAGGTATTAAAGTCTTTGGGGTTCCATTTGGCATTTCATCATTCACATCATCTTTCATTAAATATGCCATGCTAAAGGATGTTCGACATGTGAACCTTTTCCCTAGAATGGGTGATGTTTAGGTAGACTTTGGAATTCTAATTCATTGCTTTGTGTAACAACCATCATATTTTCTATGATGCACACTTCTTTCCTCCACCTCCATAAAATCTTTTATTTATTTTGGCTCTTCCTTCCTTCAAGTGTTTGGGCGCCTCTTTGGTCTAGGGTATTTTGATAACCCAAAAATAACTTTAGCCCATAAACAAACCTTTCTCCCAATAACTTTCGGTAGCATCAGATTCATACCAATAAACATCATCGCCCTAGTAGCCTATTTAGGGAATTGGGCCTTTGTAACTTCAATCATAGTTGTTAGGTTTATGGTTGATCAACATCCTTTCCTTTTTGAAGCCTTAGCATGAGTTGACAACAACACCTTCCTTTTCTAACAACACTTTAAAGCAACATGTGATCTTTTATCGCCCTTAGCCCACACATGTTTTTCTTCGTTTGAACAACTCATCGGACAATAAATGGTTCAATTTCAAAATTCCATTTTAGAGCATTTACAACTCAACCCATTTTTTTAACCTTTTGATTATCTTCTTCAATTTTTTCACAATGTTTCAAACATGACTTGGACTACCCCATCCCTTAATTGTAAGTATCATCCTTTGTGTGTGCATATATCCCATTGACCCAATGGGTATCCACCTCTTACATTGCGTTCATAACAATGAGCACACAGGAACCCATGATGCAATTTGCAACACCTTTACTGTCATTACACAAGATGTTATTGGCTTCCATGTGGGATGCCAATAGTTGCATCCACTTCCTTCAACCAACTATGGGAATTTTCGGCAAATGTTTAGATTAAAAAATTTTGTTTTGGTAATTTTTTAAAGAAACAAAAATTTTGCAACAAAATATTTTCCAGAAAATGGAACAATTCCGCCAACCAAAAAATCATTAACTAAGGAAGTCATTTTGTTCCTTTTTCAATAATAATTCACAACAATTCATTTTTTTCATAAGAAACTTCAATTCAAAAAAAACTGGAACATAATTTTATTCTATAAGTTTCACAATACACATTTTCATCAAATGGAAAAACAAATTTGAAAGAAATACACACACACACACACATATATGGTAGTGAGAAGTGTAGTTACACTTACAACCTGAATCACCATTGGCTCCAACATGTTTCACAAGATGATTCACAATTTTCACAAGAAAATATTAGCTGATCTTATTTTACCTAATTAATATACCTAGCTTTCACCTTCTTCAAAACACATTACTTGCATCTCAATAAGGGTAAATCTGAAATATATATCAACTAGATAAAAAAAATGCCAAATATATAAAAATTAATTGTCAAGTAAGGTATTTGTTTACCCTTTCATATATACTCATAGATATATACTAGTAATAGATTTATCAACCTTACATTGGTTTCACCCCCACCCACTTGTAAACAGGTGCTAACTCTTAACAATCAAAATGTCAATAGCCATGTGGACAAAATTTAATTATTGGGAGTTCAAAGTTGTGGCATAGCGTAGCCATTTGCCTCATCATTTTTCTTTTCCAATAACACATGGTGCAACACATGGTGTATCACCAAAAAAAAAGGGGAATACTTTCTGCATTGTGTAAACTCCCATTGCTGGGCATACATAGACTAATACATATTGCTGAAACTTTTACTAAAATTGAAATTTTTTGCTTCAAGTATTACTTTTTCTTCAAATTCCTTACAAACACCTAAGTTCTATTATTTTAATTCTATGGACCACAAGGGATCAGTCTTTCATTTCAATTTCCTCTCTAGGAGTCAACAAGTTGTTTGATGGGAGATGGCAGCTCATACCCAACAATAGAATCCCCAGAGAGACTAATTCAACTACTTCAACATGGTTCTTCTCAGAGACTAAACAGAGATTCACGGTAGGATCAATGAGTATAATCCATTCTACTCCCTAGTATTCCCTTGGTCCCAAAACCCCCGGATCTCCCACAATGTAGTAGGTATTCTTCTCAGAATGAAACACATTGTACACATAGTTCAAAAATCCCCAAAGTCATCAAACATGAACTACCACAATAATCATTCCAAAAATCCTTAACACTTTCATCATCTCCCTTGTGTTGGTCCCTAAAAACATGAAAGACCTCTAGACCTCTTCCTGACACTCTTGGCATAGTGGAAGTTCAAAATGTCAAGATTCTTGTGAGTTTACAATCTAAATTAGATTCTATTCCTAGCTAATTACCATCACACAATCCAAATCGACTACACATTTGCTGGTCAATCTGAAAGTCCAGGGATTTAGCTTCCTTTCTTCCCAAACATTCTTGCATCCTTGCACTTTTCAGCCTACATGATATATATTCATCCAAATCTTGTCCTTTCGCTCCTCCGCAAAACTGTGATTCCACAATTCATGAAAAGTCTTCATTGGGCAGCCGGGATTATGTTCCATCACAAAAACCAACTCACTAAGATCCCTTCACAATAACCTGCAAAACAACACAAAAAACCAAAAACAGAAACAAATCAGAAAACAAATTTTTCGATGCCATTGAATCACCGCGCTGCCAGCAGCTCAGCCACTAAGCTGAATTAGGGTTTGTAACCTTCATCCACAGAACACACCTAACACTGTTTTTAGGTTTTAAGGTACCCCCCCCCCCCCCCCCCCCCCTGCCCCCCCCCCCCCAGGAACATACAAATAGGTACTAACTATGAATCATCAAAATATTAACAAATGAAGTATGGACTAGTCTTGTGAAGGTAATTGGTTTTCAATGTTAAAATGCGGGTTTCAGGACAGGTTCTTGTGTCTTGAACATGAGTTCACACTTCTTTTTCAAACTGACACAAGAATCAAACCATGCAACTAGTCTCTTGCTAAATCTGGATTTGAAATATAATTGTGAAAAAATATCCTTGAAAACAAGGTCAGGATTTTTTAAGCTGGCAACCTGATTTTGGTTTTAAAAAGTTGACAAGAAATCTCAACTTCAAAGTTAAATATTTATTTTTATTAGTTATTAAATTCTGTAGTTATAAAAACCCTATTTTTTATTGCTATTAAACTCTTTGTTTATACAATATCTAACATAAGAGAGTGTGTAATATGTACATAGAATTGGACTCAAAGGTTCTTGAGTTTGAAAAACTACATTAGCTATGAATTGCAGGGTTCAAAACAAGAAAAAAAGGTTTAAACTCACACTCAAAGAACCTCCAATTTTTAAAAAATTATCAAAATCCAGATTGAAAATATTCTTGAAATAGAAAAACTGAACAACACTGGTATGAACCCAGAATTTGCCGAATTTTATAAAAGAAAATGCACCCATACAGAAAGTAAAATGGAAGAAACAACAAGAGCGGATTGAAATCCAACCAAACAAAGAGATGTCCAGACCTGGGGCATGCTAACTCATCGCTTCCTTCCTTCCATGGAGAATTGTAAATGTTTACTTCTGTTTCCTTCTTTGTGGGAATCCCTGAGACTTCGACTTAACAACTAGTTCATTTTATGTACCCAGGAGCGCTGTGAAGATTAAACTCAACCATTTTTGAACAATCCAGCTAATTATTATTTATATGTAAATTGGATTTTATTTTACAACATATCAAATGATGGTACATAATTAATATTTTTTGTTGAACTTTAATGTTTAGTAATCTTTATAGACATGATATCTCAATATTTTCTTTAAATTGCAAAAAAACATTCATTAAACCTAAAACTACATTGAAATTTTATTTGTGGAAATGAATGTTTATGTATGATGCAATTTTTTTTGGTGCATATAAATATAAAAATTTAATTTCAAAATAAAATTTAAAGAAATTTTGAAATATGAGTTTGTAATAATGTTAGTTCAATATATGTAATTTATTATTTCTTTGTAAATCAAATGTTAATTTACAACAAATCAAGTAATGATACATAATTCATAATTTTTTGGAATTTTAATGTTTATTCATTTTTATATGTATGATGTTTTAAAATATTTTTAAAAATTGTAATAATGATTCATTAATTATTAAGGTACATGTAAATGTTTTTTGTATCCATGAATGATTACATGTATGATGAATTTTTTTGTGCATATAAATATTGCACTTTAATTTTAAAATAAAATTTTAAATTTTTTTGAAATATAAGTCAACTTAATAATGTGCATGTTCAATACATGCATAATTTATAATTTTTATCTAAATTCAGTTTTAGTTTACACATATCAAGTAAGGATATTTACTTTTAATATGTGTAATACACGTGTAATTTTTTCATCTATTAAAATTACTTATTTATTTATTTAGGATTAAGTTATAATAATTTTTAGGATAATTAGTAAATATATATAATAAATTATCATATAATTTCAGATATTTATTTTATTTAACACTACTATACTATAAATTTTTTTTCTTATTTAATATTTATTATACTAGGTCATTTAATAGTTCCAACAAGTTAGATAAAAATACAAACAAAAATAGTTAAATAACTAGCTTAACCTAATTATTAGCTACAATATTATTAATATTGTTATTGTTGTAATTGTAGTCAATTATTGAGTATCACAACATTATAATGATTACTATAATTAAAATATCTTATAAAATATATTATTGATATTTATATTCGAGTTAATTCTTTGTTTTATGAAATGTTAATAAGAATTTATAATGAATCTCGAATTTTTAAAAAAAATCAGTGATAATTAACTATTTAATAAATGATGATAATATGTTTAATTGTTTAATTATACAACTATGTAATTAAAAATAGTTGATGAATAATTACTAGAAGTAATAAAGGTAAGTAGCTAGACTTAGGTTGGGTAGATTATTAGTTTAGGTTCAAGCCTAACTAAACTTAGACTAGCTTGTACAACTAAATTATAACTATTTGAATTGCAATTAAGTTGCAAATGGGTTACAACTAAGGTAGACAACAAATGGTACTCTATCACTGAACACTTTCAAGTTTTTTCTCATTGCAACACCAAATTGAACATTTTTTATGTCATTGGAAGTGCAAAATAGAGAACTACAAATGTTCTTTGAACCTCAAAAGCAAAGGAACAAAGTAGAAAATGTAAGATGAAAAAAAGTGATATTTTGTCTCAAATTTTGTTCTCTAGACCCCCTTTACTTCTAACAACTATATCTTGCTCATTTCTCATTCATTTTGAATGATTTCAAAAGCTACAAATGCACTATCTCAAAATCTATAAAAAAAATTTAAAGTGAAAAATTAAAAAAATAATAGAGCTGAAGCTTCAAAATCATACTGAACAATTCTGAAAAAATCCAAAGCACAACCCCCTTCACTTTAAAATGGCATATCTTGCTCATTTTCCATTAGATTGTAGTGCTTTTTACAAATTTGGATACGCCAGGTGGATGATTACAAAAGGAATAGACCATGGACAAGAGAGTTATGATGATCCAATATCGTTAAATGTTCGGTGATAGGTGTGTTTTCCCTAGGTTATAACTAAAACTTTTATCCGATATTGTTTGGTTTCCATTCCATGAATCCAAACTATATAAAAGAATGCACTAGGATTATTACAGAACACAATAAACATGAAATTCTAATAGCCACTTGGGATGATCCAATAAAAAAGGTTCAACCTTAAAGGCTAAACTAAATGAAATAGGATTTCATTTATTAATTGCCATGTGGTTTAGGTTTAGGCCTAACATAGGTGCTTAGATTTAGCCCTAATTTAAGCCTAGATTAAATGGCCTATGTTTAGGTTTAACCTAGGTGCCTAGGTTTACATCTAACCTATTTTTAGGCACCATGTGGCCTAAACTTTTGATGTGGATGTGCCATTTGTCATTTAATTATTTGTTGACCCCAAAATTTTGTGAGCATGCAACGTGTCATTTAACTCTGTGTTTACCCCACATTTTATGATGTGCCACATGTTAACATTATCAATGTGCCATGTATCACCAAACCACTGCCCAAATGTTCAATTTACATAGTTGCGACATAGTCGAAATGTTCAACTTACATAGTTGCAACCTAGTTGAAATTGTAATTATATTTTTGGCTGATGTCATACTTAGTTAGTAGATGAAGTTCATCCATTAATCGAATATAGTTGACAACATCCTTTGATTATATTGATAGAACAATTTTCAATTAAATTGGTAAGTAGTGGCACATAGTGGCTATTGTTGTGGTGTTGACACATGGCATACACTTTCGACTATAATTTCACTCTCGACTTGTACTTTTTGACATTACTAATTAGCAGTTGCAAAAAATATTTCACAGTTACAAAAATAAATTACAATTACATGTGTAGTTTTCGACTTGGTTTATAGCTGAACAGTAGTTGAAAACATAGTTGCAAAAGGGGGGGTTTTCTACTAGTGGATGTCAAATGAGAGAAAGTCTCTAAAAACCCTAACTTGCAACTTCCAAAAGTTGAAGACTTCCCTCTAAGAAAAAAAGCCCAAAAACCCTAAATTAGGATTTTCACAAGTGAAATGTTCCCCCCTGCTTTTTTTCCAGATTGGGCTGCTAGGATTATGTTATATGGACGAAAGGGTTTTAACCTTGTTTGATCCATTTAAGTTTCAGACATTTATATTCAAGGTTTTGGCCGGTTTATAAGATCTATATGCCATAACCAACCAATGTTGTTGTTAATTGTCAAATTTAATAAACATTTCATAACATAATTTCAGTATTGGTTGTTAACTAGTTTGTTGTATTATTTAGGTGCATATTAATATTATTCGTTGGAATAAGTTTCTTCACACAATAATTTCCCTAGTATTAATAATCAATTATATAAATTGGACCTCTATTATTAGTAAAACATTGTTAATATTCCTATTGCAAATTTGGGTAAAAGTTTTAGAATATTATTTTTTATGGACAAAATTTAAGCATCAATTGAAAAAAAACACTTTACAAATAAAAGTTCTCATGCAATGTAAGGCTAAGTAATAATATTGCTTTGTAAAATTGGGAATTGCTTTTGAAGTAAAAAAGGTACCCAAATGAAAATTTGGACAACCATGATCTTTTGAAATTTGTCCAAATTATTTGAATAAATCATCATGCAAATCAACACAATGATGAATTGTTATAATGTTACATATAAATGGAGTTTAATATACAAAACATATATTAAGTTGGGACTAATATATTAGAATTCAACTTCCATGGTCTTTATTTATTTTTAAAATTTTAATATTTAAATTTTTTTGTGGAAATGGGTTAAAATGTTGAGTTCGACAAAATTCAACATTGTTCTTATAAGTGATTCACAATTAATTATTGGTGTAATTTCCCAATTTACCACTAAGTGGAAATAGGAAAAAATAAATCAAATTTCAATGTTACAAGAATAATATTCATATTCTATAATGATCATTGTCTTGTATTCATTAGGAGAATCACAACATTTATGGGTTATAACAATGTTCAAGTAAATTATATGTAAAGAAATTAAATATTATTTTTTCATTTTAATTGTACATCAATGTAAATCACTTGATTGATTTATTTTATGTTTTGTTATTAAGTATATTGGGTTCCACGTTGCCAAGTTCGCCCTTGAATATTATTTCACCAATCACAATGTGGTGGGAAGAAATCTTCTACCGAACTTAAAGATTTGTTTCAAGATGATATTATACTAAACACAATTTGAATTGTTTTTCTAATACAATTGTTGCATGATGTTTTCATATTTTAACTTGACATCATTGATGTATGCAATTATAAGTCTAAACACAAAACATAATATTAATTTCAGAATTCATGGATTTTATTTGTCATTTTATGTTTCATCGATTTAAACCAATATAATAATTCGATCTTGAATGTAAAAATATACATGTGTGAGTACATATATAGTATACATATAAAATTGACAATGCGTGAGTATTCTCAATTCGTTGCATATATAATAACTTGCATCTTTGAACTTCTATTTTATTGTCATTAGGCTTTATGATTGAGATTTTGGAGATTTCAAACCAATTTAGCAAGTTGTTATTATCATCAAAATTATAAATTCTTTATGTTAATATTATATTATTTTATACTATTTATGTTTGGTATAAAAATTAGAACAAACATGCATGACATCATACAAATGGGATGTTAGAACATCATCAAGCAAAACTTGTTATAATTTATGGGTTTTAGAATTAAGAAATCATCATAAATAATTTTGCCTACATGTGTGCAACAATTAAAAAAACATAGAATAGGTAGTCTGACTTCCATTCACATGAAAATTATAATGATTTTCATTACTAGTTACACCACTTGGTGGCCAACAAGAGTATGGAGAGTGGAAGGAGGTCACAGTTACATCCATTGAAATGAGTGCAAATGTTGGTGGGTGTAGAGAAGGAGAAACTAGGCGGAAGATTGGCAATAGTAGTGCCTTGGTTGCCCAAAGTACTTCAATGATCAAGAAAAGAACTTTGTAAAATTGGTATTGGGTTGATAATGTTTTCATTTAATAATTTTTTTTCACCGTAATTCATTCTTATTTACAATGGAAAAAACACAGAATTGGAGTTTAGTTTGGGATCACCATTTTGTCGCTTAATTTGTTGAAAAATAGTTGTAGAATTCTACATTGCATGTTCCATTCATAATGGTACCTTGGTAGCATAATTAATGCTAAGACCTGGCACGCTTCAAGCCTTCTAATAGCTCAAGGTCATAACCTATTCATGTCACTATCAAATCTTAATTACATATGAAGTTATTTGAGCCACAATATCTTTGTATTAATTGGTAAATTTGACAACATAATGGTACTTCGTGGTGTTCTATTTGTTCTCATCCCGAGTGGTTAAACGTATTATAGCCTGATAATCAGTTTTCCTAGCTTGCCTATGCATGTATTTGATTTGAAACCTTTTCAAATAGGCTTGGTCATATTGGATTTATTGGACACCATAGTGCCAAGCTAGTGTGGCCCTTTGTGCTGTTCATCCTTTTCCAAGCACTGAAACATTAGAAAAGCAAAAGGAAATAAACACCACAGATATAAGCACACCAAAGACATGCATGCATCAATAGCTTCATTCAATTAGTCACCATGAACCATATTATCATCGATGTAAACTTAAACAAGATAGTAACTTCACTATACACAAGCTAGTAAAAAACCTATTCCCTAAACCCATGTTCTTGATAAACATGATATATTTATTGGTGCATCATTTGGTGGCCCCCAAATGAAATTTTTTCTTTCATTTTCCAACTTCCAAATGGTAAAAATCTTATGATCAAATAAATGGTATCTTTTTTAGACATCTTAAACCTCTATTTGATTATGATTATAATAAGTTGTAATTTTACCGATAAAATTTAATTTACATGTATACTATGTAATTAAATAATCATCATATATAATATTAATAAATAGATCATAATTCTAACATATTTAATAAAAATGTGATAATTTGTACTATCCATCTCAACAAACAATACATAGAAATCAATAAATAAAAAATTAAACTCAAGTTGATTATCAGACAAATATTGTAATTCCAAAGATGTCACAAATGTTTTAATCATTAAAATATTCTAAATGGACAAATTATTAGTTCTAGATGCCAAAACAACTATGACCAGTTGCCAAAGCAATTAAGTTTTCATCCATCCAAGGATCCATTCACAATATTAGATGAAAAATGTGCATTTTTATTTTGCTTTTCCATCCAAACATGTAATTATAGTCGCAAATTATAGTTGCATTATAGTACCATCTACCTACCTACCTACCATCTATCTACTTATGTCCTACCTACCTACCTACTTACGTACCATCTACCCATATTTTATTTATCTATCTTCCTACCTACATATGAAGACAATTTTTTGATTTACCTATAGTTTACATAAATAGGTGTGAACATTCAAAAACATAGGTAGGTAGGCACGTGTACCTACCTATCTACCTAATTAGGTACATACTAATCCTATTTATGAAAAAAATTGAAGTTCAAATGTTTTTATACACATTGACAAAAACTTTCATGGAAATTCAAAGATACATGTTAAATCCATTTGGAATCATATTTCTTAATATGTATTTAAGTGCAATTCACATAGTGAAACATCAATAGTTAGTTATTATGTAATTATCAAATATCTTTAAATTAAATTGTTCATGTTCATGAACTCAGAATCAATACTAAATTAAAGATAAGAAGTTACTTAATGTATCATTCAAGGATAATACATTATTCCTTGATAAATAACTCAAAGGTAGTAAAATACTTATTAAGTGGTTCATATTTGAAATATTTATTTAATGTTTCTAAAGTTTAATGTATACAACTTAGGTTTAAGGTTTAAAGATGAATTATAGGTTATACTATTGAAGTTGATTTATAGGGTTGAATAAATAGTTACATAATTGTTTTCTATTACTACGGCAATATTTCATGTTAGATGTTTCTTAGAAATCATTGTTATACTAATATGTCCTAATTCATAGTTTAAATGAAATTTGCATCTAGATAAATTAAATCATTGTAAATCTATAAAATTGTATGATATTTGTTTATTTATATGTAGTATAAGTTATATTTATGTATAGATGTATATGTATGTGGACATGTGTGTGTTTGTTTATGTTTTTTATTAAAAACTAAAATAAATAGTCGTAATTTAATTTGTTAATTAGTTTCTACGTGTATATATATATGTTTGTCTTCAACACAAAAAAAAGGATTATAATAGTATATACAATTTCTTTGTGTATATTGTTGCATTTCATTTTTATGCATTGAAAGCATTTTACCCAACAAAGATCAAAATTGTTACATTATAATTTGCATTTCTTACTGAATTTTTCAAAACTTTGTCTCTTTTCTAAGTTAACCTCTTAATAGGCATCATGTCATAATTGTTTGTGTTATTGTAAATGAATCATATTTGGTTTGGATGTAGTGTACCATTCAATGTATTTATATCTTTTAGGGTTTAGGGGGTTTGAGGTTATGGTTTAAGGTTTTATGTTTAAGGTTGCAGATTCTTTCCTAAGAACAACAACCTAACAACCTAGCGCATGTGTTGTAATGACGACGAAAGAAAAATTATAAATTGTACTGCATTGTTGAATTAAAAACAAATCAAATTGTGCAAATGTTCTTCTTCCATAATATGGAAGATAGAACATTTGCACAATTTGATTTGTTTTTAATTCAACATGTTATCGAATTTATGATTTTTTCAGTCATCATTGCAACACTCACACCATGTTGTTATTTTCATCATCAAACTTAGACTCATCTTCATCATCATCATATTAAGCTGATGATTTCAATTTGTCCCCTAAAGAAGAAACTAGTTCACAACTTTGAAGTTTTTTCTTTCAAAGCTTGATATCATATAACATTAGACTTATTATACAATGTGAGTCTTGCACTTTATTTTTCAAATTAGATCTTGTTCTTGCTACAATAAATCATGATCAACAATCCACATATTATTGTTTCTAAACTTTAATTTTTTCCTTCATGAATAGATTTGAGCACATACCCACAAGGCTAAATATGTGTTCCTATAAAAATTCATATGCATAATGAAAGTAATGTTGGCATTTGAAGGTGGGTTGTAAATTGTGGGATCCAAAACTTGGATAACCCCTTGCACACAAATCCAATAATATGGTATTAAAGTATTAATGTCATTGGTAATCATGTCTAATGAAGATAAAGGTCAAAGTGGACACCTAAGGATGTGAACTCCCCATTTTGTAGGATGTTTAAGGGATCACATATATGAGCATCAAGTAGCATGCTAGCGTAATGGGAACCAATAGTATTTAATATAAGTGTACAAAACATATTCATATGAGAAAATCATATGAATCTTGATTTTTTTATAGCTATACATAATAGAGAATCATGATTCATAATGTGAACAAATCACAACAACTCAATGTGTTTTGATTTTGATAAGGACCTTATCAATTTTATGCAATTTAAAGGAACCCTACTAGTTGACCATGGGTGACAAGCCCACTTTTCTTAATTCAAATTTTCTTATGTATGGGTTGTCAAGAAATTTATTTCTACAAAGAATATAGTGATAGTTTGAAAACCTAATGACAAGAATATTTGGAACAAATGGCAATGGGTAATAAACCTTGCAATATTGTAAACAAATATATCTCACAATTTATAAAAAATGTTGAATCAAGAACTAAAAGCAATGTCTAGCATGATTGGAAATTTGCATTATGTTTTCACGACAAATGATTGAAACAAAATCTTGACAAATTTACTTCTCACATAATATCAGGCAAATATAACATCAACATTTGCCATGGTAGAAACATAATCATCCATGTGAGCAAGAATCATTTATGAATAACTAGTTTAGATATCAAATGAATTTATTTTATTTCTTCGTGAAATCTATGTTTTCTCAAATAGTAACTTCCTTTCCAAGCCTTTTTTTAAAAAAAATGGTGTCCATATATGTTGATTAAGGTTATTCTACCTACTTCTTCCAAGCTTATCTACCTCACTCATTTGTCCTTCTCACCTACATGAATATGAAAAGGCAAATTAGCATGTAACTTTCATGCCCATGTTTTATATCTTAAAATAATTTTAAAATCTACCTTTTTCAAGTGTAAATACTTACTTCCTTTCCATGACATTGTCCACCTACATGGATAGGACAAAGAATAATTTTGAAATATGGGACAAATCATGATAAAAATTTACTTGAACTATATGGCAACATATAATAACCTTACCCTTGGGGCTAAGGGCATTACATTTATATTTGTAACAAAAAAATTTAGTCTTTTGATATTAAATGTTTAATGTAACCAAATATTTATTATAATGTTAGATTTTGCGTATTATAGCATAAAACATAATTTTCAATATCTATGCAATGAATTTTGAATTCCCTAATTGTCAATATAAAAATGGATTATCATGAAAAAATAATGCATAAAATAATTGGTAAATGAAGACATTTATGAAATAATAAGTCTTATTAATGAAATTGAAATATTAAAATTTAATTTTGAATGTTGGATGCAAAAGAAAAAATTATCAATGTCTTTTTTTTTCATTTTTAATTGTATGTTTTCACCATCAATGCCAAATAAACTAATGATGTATGGCCACACATTGTGCTTCTTAAAAAAACTTACAATGAATTTTTTTTATAAAATAAAATTTAAAAAGAAAACATGTTTATCTTGAAAAAATCACCACTTTGAGAAATTCAAGAATTTGATGATATATATTTGACGGGAAATATTTTTTGTTACAACATCTATTGGCCCCTTAGTGAATTTAATGTTTTTTTAAATTTGCCAACTTTCAAATGGCCAATTGTTAATTTTGGACTTTTCAAAAGGCTTTTGGAATTAAATTCTATATACATGAAGAAACTTTGGACATTGGGTCTAAAATAATGGTAATAATATGCATGCAAACATTGTAGCACATTTTCAATATTTCGTGCAAACATTTTAGAAACATTTTGGATTTTGAAATTGGTGTAATGGTTCATACAATGCACACCAATCATGATTCAAGGTGTAATGTTCTCTTTTTTCAATTTACACCCTAGACCTATTCTGATGTGACAAAATACATTCACCCCATTGTTAAAAGCAAGATTGTAATGTAGTAATCAAGCCATATAAGCATAAAAAGTAGGTAAAATTGCAATGTTTATTTTGAAATAGGTTGGACAGAAAATATGAATTAGTAGTTACATGTTAGGGCATATTACCTTATTGAGTTGGAATTTAAATTTATGTGGGAGGTTTTTTCTTCTCCAAGAGTGAGTACCAATGTGGGACTGCAAAGACAAGAGAAAAAATAGAACAATAGAAGATAGAACCATGATCTTTTATCTTTTGTTTTTTGTATTTTTTCTAATATTTATTGTTTTTCATTACATATCAGTATGAGAAGTAAAATTGTGGCATAATTATGACAGATTCATAATTGTGCATATACTTGAGCTATGGGACATGTGGTTGTTGAAATATTATGGATGATGTATGGATTTCTATTACAAATTTTGCATGAATGGAAATAAACATGTACAAAAAAAAAAACAATAATTGAACCGATGGTAGAATATTAAGATTTACCACTCGTCAGCCCTATAATTAGTTTGGTTATTTATAGCATTAATCTACATTGATTTTGTTGTCCATAATCAGTAAACACCAACTCTATTATAAGCAACCAATATTTAACCTTGTGGTCTACATTATAGTCTATAGACTACAGCCACTAAACCCTAAAGCTCTCATCCCTCAATACTTGAAGACTTTGGAGTGACATAAGTTTTACATGACTTTTAGAATCAAGAGTTTCAAAAAAAAAAAACTGAACATCTTCAAAAACTTGAAATCAATAGGATATTATCCATGTCACATATTAATATAAAGTAGCTAAATTTAATAAATTTATCATTTCAAAAATTTATTGGAATATTCCTGAATTTTTAAATTTTCTAAATTAATATTCTGAAATATTATTTCTCAATTATTTTGGAATATAATTCGTGTTAAATAACTTTGGAAGATTCCTTTGAAATTATTATGCAATATTTTTAAAAATTATTCTGGAATATATTTTTTGAATTATTCTAAAACATCTTTTCTGAATTAGTCCAAAATATTCCTTTTGCATTTCACTTGGAATATTCTTTCCAAATTATTCTATAAAATATTTGATATATGAAAAAGTATGGTGATATTTAAGGAAGAACTGTTGGCTGAAATGTCATCAACACTCAACATGACAAAAACAATTTGGATTTTTTTTTAAAGAAAAAACTCATGGGTGAAATGGCCCAAATTCACTACATCTTCACATATCACCAAAACTTTCTTAGAAGTTTCAGTAGGCTGGCGAATTATAAATGTAGTAGGAAATACGAATATGAAAATATGGAAACCTTGCCGTCATTGCAAAATCATAATTGCAAGGGTTGGAGATGAAGAGGTGGTGGCATATGGTAACACCTCCCTCTTAATTCCTTCCATTTTTCCCATCCAAATCCCCTTCATTTTCATTCTTCCACATCACAACTTCTCTTCACATACATCCTATTTCATCTCCAGAGCCTTTTAGCTTCAACAATTTGAATTAAGCTTTTATTTTATCTTTTCTCACACCTCATTTCATTTTATTTTTTTCATTTTAAAACTAAATTCAACTTTTCTCGTAACTTTCTGTTATGAAGAGATAAAACAGGTAGAGGAGCTAGGCCAGGAAAGGGAGCACTAAAGGAAGCACCTAGTCATGGCGAGGCGTTTGACGTGAAGAATTTCTTGTAGATGCAGAGGTAGTGCAAAAAAACCTTCTTACAAGTTTGAATTTTTTTTACCCTCCTAGAAGTTGCAACTTCTGGGTCTATGGACCTCCTGAAACCATCCAATTTCTTTTGCTAGCAAAGTTTTTGTTCTAGTTGAATTTCCTTCCTACAGAACTCTCTTGCAACATGTTATTTGATTCATGTAGAGTTCTCCTACAAGTTGGAATATCCTTGCGGGAGAGCTCTCTTTAGGTTCTGCACGGTCTAGAATGTCAATTTCAATTTCCTTCCTAGATATGTAGAGAATCCATAGATTCTACACTTCTGGTAGATTGTAATTAAATTTCCGCTTCTACCATTGTTTTGGTGGCCTTACCTTGCTTTTCAATTTTGGATCACTGCATGTGTTTATCTCATTTTGAAATAACCCATAGAAGCAAGGGGAAATATTTTTGACTACTGCTATATGTACCTGTATACCCGCTCAAAGACCAGGCGGGTATTTGGTGCCAGCACTCATACCCGCCCCCACACTGGTTCACACACAAGTATGAAATGAATGAGAAAAGTGTGCTGGCCGAGGTGGGGATGCCTGCAGGCTCTTGTTCTATTTAAAGCAAATTTCTGAATTGTTAACCCTTGACTTTGAAGCTTAAAATGACAAACTTATAGGATCAATTTGTCGGTGGCATGATTCTGTGACATTCCAACTTCATTCCTAAAACAGACTTTTGAGGCCCACCTCTGAAGGAGGGGCGAGGGGGCGGGGGTGGGGGTGGGGGTGGGGAGGGCGTGCGAGAGGAGTAAACAGAAAGAGTCGCTTTTGAACGCTTGCACGTGCTCCTGAGTCAAGTATGTTTGGACTCTTATGAGGGCCCCCAATAGTGTTCCACACGGCAGTTAGGCCCCTTAACTCTACTTTAACCAACAATAAAATACGAGAAAGTGGCGGACAATATCCTTAGCAAGCTTATAGAACACTGCAAGCAAACCCAAATTTCAAAGGATTCACCCATTCCTGTAGTTCCTTCGTGGCCAGAATCATGCTGAAAATGACAAAACACAAGGAAAAGAACAAAGGGGGACCAAATCTCCAACTAGTGTTTAGTAGTCCAAAATACACCGATCATGGCTGACGGTGCCTGTGACCCCGAGGAGCGTGTCTCACAGGTAATCTTGATCTACTATTAAATTGTGAGGCTGCTTGATTTCTAAGTTTAAATAATTATACTTTTAAAACTTAGGAGGCAGTTTGACAATTTGTCGGATCAGGATCTGTCGGACTTATGTCCATGGCCAAATCCCAAAAGATTGTAGAAAAGCTCGCCACTAGTTAGGCAGCTACTTTCTGATCTTCTGCCTAATTTCTAAGCCTACACTGGATCTGCACTAAGTTTGTCAAATACTTGGATGGAGACCTCGATCCTAGTAACAAGTGGCTGATCAGTTCAGTGTATATTCTTGTTCAGTACCTCTTCAGTAGTGGACCGATGGATCTTGCTTCGCAAAACTCGGACGACTTGACATTGCCATACTCAAACGATCTCCTGCCAGTTGCATTCTCAAACTTGGAGCCATGAACACTCATGATACAGCGTACGAGCATGCAAGATGGAGAACTGCTTTAGTTGAAGAAAGGCAAAGATTTTTAGACTTTTAGTTCGAGTAAAGGTCATAGAATATTAATCCAGACAGATTAACCCAGCAATTTTTGGCCTAAAATTCACAATTCCATTCCAATCTCCATGAATATGCACGATATAAACGTCCAAAATAAGCTAAGGACCATGATATGCAGCGTTACGTGCCCACTCAGATCGGTCCAAGGAATCAGTCAACATACTTTGATCAATCTTAAGAGGTAAGTAGCCAAGATTTCAGGAGTGAATTGCTTGTCTCAGCTTGGGAGACATTTGATACTAGTACTGGATCCCACCAATCAAGGCCTGGTTAGTGTTGAAAATTCCTTTCACAAGTGCGCATACAAGTTTACAGGTGGACACTAGATATCGCTACCAATCGAAACTGTTTCAACTGCTGAAAATTTCTACAGCGGCGCCCTCACAAATTTTCCACTTTGTACTTCAGATGATATTCAGTTTAAAAAGACGAAGATCGAGCAGCAAGTACAAGCTGTTATTAGATCTGCAACTGAGATCAGTTCATTCCCAGCTGGTCCTCTACGTAAAGAAGCTACTCCTGTAAGCAACAGATGTCCCTGGCATTTACTAATCCCAGCGTCAAGAACGAGAGCCCTGTGACTAGTACTGAAGCTCAAGTCAGAAAACTGAAACCGAGAGCTCTGTCAATTTTCACGTCTACAAAGCTGACACTTTTGGCATTAGCCCGTAATCAGATCTGTAACAGATCTAAACTTAGCAAGGCTAATTGCCATGCCTACTAGTAGCTGCCAGCTGAGGTAAGTGTTTCGAGAACCCTGCCAGTGATGGACAATTGCCACTGATCCATCAACTAGCTTGACATTGTTGTAGGTTCAAAACAAGACAATTTTCAAGTTGTCGGGAAAAAGAAAAACTATCCCTGACAAAAGAGATCTAGAGCGAGAGGCTACAGCTCACTATTCCAAACTTTGACCTTATAAGATCAAACAAGTATTACTGTTCCGAGAGTTCTAAAACAATATTCTAAACCTGCAGATGAAATCTTTTTCCGGGGGACCGTGTCAGACTTTGGCATTGCCGGGGAAAATCCACAAGTTTGACATACCACTTAACTGCAATCAGGGATGAACTTGAGTGCTAAGCTGGTGTTGCTACACCTCACAACACCGAATCAAATCGATCCTAAGCTCTCACTTTTTTAAGAAAATATATAGCTATCCGGATCCTCCTTGACCAACATAAGCAGCTGCAGGTTGCCAAGGTTCCAGACAAGAACCAGATATCTAAAGTTTTATACTAAGTAGATCCATGATACAATATGTACACAAAAATGACCAGAAAGCTACCAACTTTGAAACTAGGAAAAGTAACAAATAGGTCTATATCACTAGCATTACTTGACACAAAATCCTATATTGAAGTTTCTTAGCATTGACCAACACAAGCTCTACTATTGAAAATACACCTTGGATTATAATGGCACACTTGACTTGATTTCATTATGAGCTCTCCCAAAACCATTGAAGTACATGGAACCATTGTATTACTTTCAATCGACACCTGCGACATGCTGCAAAAGTATGCAATACTGATATTTTTTATCATATGATACTTTTATATAATTACAATCTCAAACATCTCAGGAAAAGAATTATGGCCAATGACTAGTATCTTTTTTGTTTTGGTGAATTTCCTCATTATTTCGACCTGATTTTGACTCATGTGTACAAAGGGGTTTTGTGAAAACAATGGCCCCAATTTGCCAGATTTCCACAACAATTTCCAGTAGGTAGCCAAAATATAAAAAGATTCTTAAGATTTTCTACTTTCACATCCAGTCTAGATAGCCAAATTTGGCCAAATCTTCATGTGGATGATTCACGGTTTGGCTACATCACAAAATTGAAGAAAATCCCTGCCAACAACCCCATCTGAACAGGATGGTACGAAGACATTTTATTGAAAACATGACAACAACATGTCCCGATCATAAGGAAGAAGAAACTCACGTTCCCTCGAATATAACAAAAGAAACAAAACCATGAACTTTAACAAAAAGTTACTTGATAGTAATTTGGAGCTCCTATGCATGACGTCAATAACGCATGCATGGAATTGACTATATAAGGTACAATTGATTTCATCAACTCTTGGTAGTGGGTGCCAGATCCCAACAGAAAGATTAGCAAACATAAATTTCAAATTCATTTCATGTAAGAAATTTGATAGCAATTGGAAAACTTAGATATGTTTGGGTCAAATTGCCATCAATATATTAGGAGCCAAGAACATTATTTAATCCAAGGATTACAAGGTCTTTTTGTTTCAAACTAATTTTTTCATAAAATAAAATTTTCAATGAGTTAATTTTTTTTCCAAGTATGTTTATTCAATAATAGGGGTGAAAGCACATTGGGGGCAAGGGGACAACTTGGGCAATTTCATGGTATGTGCATAAAGTATACACTTGCAAATGTGTTACATTTAAAATTGGATTTCGTTTTTGGTGTTTAGGCTTGATATTTTGATTTTCACAAAGTTAGTATTATTTATTTATTTTTTAATAAAAAAATTTAAACGAAATTAAAGGAATAATTTGAGTATATTTATGGGTCTCAGTTTGCTTCAGTTTACAATTTTTTATATGATATAAAAAATATATATATAATGTAAGTTCAAATATCACATTGGAGTCCTAATAGGTTATAGGTTCAGTTGAATATCATGATTCAAGTGAGTTTTAACTTATAATACCTATGTCATTACAATTATATCTAGTGGATTGTTATATGTTTACAACTAGAATGATGTCATGTTAAAAAAAAAAAACACTTGATATTAAATTAAATAATATTATACAAATTATTTTTGAGTTTGATGATAGATCTATCATTTGTTTTAATTGCAAATTTTTTATCACTATATAATGCTTACATTTATGTTTAACAATGTTTAGTAAATATATTTGACTAAATTGTAAACCAAATGAGAATTTTGAAAGATATAAAACTTTTCCAAACATTTGCATTAAAAATTTATATAGATTTGTTTTTGGCGATTTGGTCAAATTTTTCTATGAACATTGGGCTTAGAATTGTAGTGCCACTGAAGGTCACATTTGCAAGGAATAACCATGCAATTTAAAACATATTAATCGCTTTAGTCTTTTTTTTTTCATTTCTATTAATTTTGAACCAAAATAATGATCCATTGTACAATTTACATATGTGAAAAATAGAAATCACCACCAAATGAGTCATGAAAATTTATCATAATTTGCACTATTCAATTTTTCCTTTAAATTTTGTGTAAACATTACATGCATATGAATCAATTTAATTATATTTTCACATTTTGATGGAAAATATGTGTCAAAATTGTCAATTCCAAAAAAAAAAATCTTTGGAATCTTTGGATCATTCAATCCATTTACCACATGTAAATGGGTGTACATGACATCTAAAACAAAGTTGTATTTAAAAATACAAGAAAACAAATCATATACAATTTGAAGTTAGGATAAATGTTTTTCAAAACAAAACGTAAAATCTAGTAAAATCTATACATTTTTAAACAAAAATTAGTTATTCATGAAAAGTTAATACAAAAAAGTGATGTATTGAAAAAATTATATGTATTTTTTATAACATATTGCAAAAGATTTCATCCAAAAAATCTTTTTTATGAAAAAGTGAAGATGACCAAAAAAAAGATTATGGTCTTTGAATCCTTTGGGTGAAAGCATGAATAGGGGGATTGTTTGGATTGTGACACTTGGAATTATTTTGGATTACATACAAATGTAAAATTTAAAACCATATTTAAAATTAACATTGTCAATTTTTTAATTATTCATGTTGTCATTGACTTTAGTGAGAATCATCATGAATTTTTTGGATGAATTCTAACAAGATTATGGACTTGTAATGGACTTTTGAAATGACAACACTACGTTTGTCACACAAAGAAAATGAAAAATATGGATTCAAAAAAATGGCAAAATAGTGTCAAAATTAAAATTAAAAAGTAAAGCATCATCAAATGAAGAATTTAGTAGTGACATTGAAACTTTCCTAATATACATATTTTTAATTTTCAAAAAATTTAAATGATGTGATTATTATAAATTTTATCCTTGAGAATCCATTTCACATTAAATTTTTTAATCTTTTTCATGGATTTTTTTATCAATCACATGTTTAAGGATATTCATAGGTTGGTTTGTTAATATTTATGATTAAAAGCATAAAGGATAATTATAGGATTTATGGTTTGATAATTGTTAAAATTACAAAAAAATCACTAGTGTTAAATTATGGACTTTCAAATGCCACTTTTGAAACACTTAACCATGCTTTCACCCCATTGTCATCATTGGCTTATTTAATTGTGAACACACTTGGATTTCCATTCATGAACATTGAAAACCCCAATTTTTAATTGGTTCTAAAATGGTAATCATTGAATTCAAAAAATATCATGAACAACCACTTCCTAAGATGATTATAATAGTTTAAATGCATAAGTTGAATCATGATATTCAATCAATGTATAACCTATTAGGATTTCAATGTGATACTTGAAAACATATGGGTAAAAACACAATCAAAGGAAACACCAAAGTGAATGGACATTTTTTTAAATTACATTTTTGTATGTTTGAAAAATCATTTGAGTGAAGCATAATAATTTGGATTATCATAATTTTTTTGGAATATTTTTCATCAATTGCAAAGTTTAAATGTTCAAAGTTTGACACAAATAAAAAATGATTTTGCATGTTCAAAACAATCAAACTTCAAGAGTGGACAATCCTTATTTTTTTCAAACATTTTTTTTTTTCCCAAATGTGCACCATTTTTTCTAAAAATTGAAAAGGATTTTAACAGTAATAATTAAAAGGACAAAAGGATTTGAACTAATGAAATTCAATGATTTTATAACTCATTTAAGCACATTTGGCTCAAAAGTGTTTTTCACCTTGAAAATTCTAGATTTTGAAAATGTGCATTTAACAAAAGTTATTTATATTTATGTGATAGAGGGCATGAATGTATAATATACATGATATAAAATCAATTTGTAATAAAAATGTATTTATATTTAAAATGTAATGTTAAATGAGGTATCTAAAACACAAAGTTTAAAGTTATAAATCAACACAAAAATGACATGTGTCATGCACATAATTATCGGAAAAGGACTTTTACTTTGACACCCTTGACTTTCTTGACCGTGTTTTCACCAATATCATGGTAAATTGAAAAGTTATTGAAAGAAAATTAAGTTAAATAGTACTTGTCTCAAAATTCAAATGGATGGATATTTAAATTGTTTTCTGTCATCAGAATTCAAATAATCTTTCTTAAATCACCAATGACTAATTGTTGGAAAAAAGGTCACAATGATTTTTGGAACCTTTTTCAAAGTGAATCAATTTGGAAACCTCTTTCAAAAAGCATCATTGATCAAGACCTGGATGTGATTTGCAATGAGGGGTTTGATGAAATGTTTTTGAACGAATACCTCTTTCAATAATTTGCTCTAGGAAAGAATCACAAGCTTCAGGTCCAAAGACAAACACCTAGATTTCATAGAAATATAGAATTGAAAGGAAAAGTTTTAAATTATTGGGGGCTTAAAAGTCTTCTGAAGGAATTAGTTCTAGAACTTGTCAACTGATCTAGATTTTTAATTTTGATTTCAATTGCTTTTGGTGACACGAAGTTTAGAATTTGTTCCATAATATGCCTCTTTGTCCAGCAACATCCTTCTTTCTACTATTTTTGGTTCACCTTCAAAATATAGTGATAGTATTTAGATTTGAATATAGAACAATGCATTTACAAGAGTATGTCAATAGCTCTAGACCTTTTCTTAAAACCAACTTAAATACATTATGCCTTATTCTTTGGAAATTATTTGAATTGCTTTAAATTTCTTTTGAGGTCCTCTATTTCAAAAGGATCATGGGAAACTAGTATTTACTATGCTAATGACTTATTCCATTTCAGGTTTGCCAAACACCAAGAAGACTGGTTGCCAAGTTTGAAATACTCTAAAATTTAAATTTGTCGATGTTAAATTTGGGGTCCAGGAACATAATGATGACATTAACATCAGCTTGAATACTATCCTCTCTCCACATTACAATGCATAATTGTCCTGCATATGGATGCTAGGGAATCATGGATTGACATGATGATATGCTTGACCCATAGTGAACTGAGTCATTCCAAAGGACACAACATCAAATACCACTAATTTTCTACATGGCTTGGAAGAACTGGCCGACACCATGTCCAAACAATAGTTGGGGAAGCTGCCTGGTAGGTGATATGGTAAATGATTACCTTCTGAAGTCTTCAATACTAGTACCACTCTTGTGATAGAATCTAGATCCAACGAGCAACTAAATCACTATGCAGCACTGATAACAATGCATTCATAGAACTACTCTAAATTGGTAGGGGTCGGTAATAAAGAAATTTGAAGCAAGGAACTAAAGGTGAGATCATGAGCTGGCTCAAGGATATTTGGACAACACAATTTGAATGCGTCACAATTCAAACCAAAAATATAGACTGGTATGCAATCGAAACCATTCTTAAAAAACCAAATTAAATCTATTAAATCGTTATAGAAATTTCCACAACAATTTGGAGGTAACGTGGTCCAATATAAGTGTAGTCATAACCTTATGAACTTTAGCGTAGAAATTAGTGATCAGACCGTCAGCACCTTCATCACACATAGCAGTGACCAGCTGCTAAGACTACTTACTGATCATCAGCTTCACAGAGAAGGTGGGTCTGTAGAATATAAATGTCTGGAAAATCCATTGTCTTTAGATAAGTGTTTCTAGATAATCCCCTCAAAATCTGGACAAACCATTGTAAGACCGAGATCCTGCAAAAATGGTTCACTGTAAGACACCTTGGGTGCTACCTGGATCCACAGTCTACCTGGGGAGGACTCATCACTACTGTCGACTCCAGTTTGATTGGCTATGTAGATTATATTCTGTACTAATTGCTCCACAAGATGTTGATTTCAAAGCACAAAAAATTTCGAATCCTTGTGAGGTCAGAATTTTCAAAGCCATATAGATCAGAATTTTGAGTATCACGAAACGAGAATATCATAGGTACTGAGGTTTTTGGAATCAAGATTCAACTTCCGATCGAGCAATTTTGTTCAAGTCACGTAAGTTCAACATTTTATTCATGAATGAAATATCATAACACGCTATAGCAGCTAAAAGGTAGCAGAAAAAAATAACATATATATTTGCTTTGAGCTTCCACATGATCATGATGGCGGATCAAACCTGCTGATTTTTCAAAAACGCCAATTGACAAAGAAAAGCTTATATCTTATTTCTCGAAGGCGTGCGTATATTGGTACTCATCTCGACTTTAGAAGACTGGACCTGATTCCCTGATCCTCTGGTGAATAGTCTCTCGATCATGAAGAAGGCTTGTGGTTTATACTCTATTTGCTTGAAACCCTCAAAGTAAAAAGCAGGAAGTCTGGAAGAATTAAAACAGATCGTCTCAAAACATTCTCGTGCAGACCATATATCAAGTAAATCAAAATCTTCAAAGCGGACCGGTTCAGAGCTACTAGCTGACATATGTTATCTTCAAGCGTATATGCAGCAACACGCACCTCTCTTCTAATCATACCGACATGCCCGCTCATAACATTCAACACATCTATATATAAAGAGTTTCTTGGAGCACTGAACAACGATACAAAATGATTCCTATTGCGCGAAGTGCAGTTGCCCGATCGGCGGTACTGGGTACCAATTACGAAGGGTCACGTCTCAATATTGAATTTAATCTCTAAAGTAATATGCTCTTGTAAGCTTTCAGGAGCTGGTCCGAGACATTTTGAAAAACTTGTGCTTCTTACTAGCTAGCCTGCAGCAAGCTTGATGGAATTCCATATTGGACTGCTATAGTTATGAACGTACTGATGGCCAAAAATCTACCGGTGGAATTTAGTCACCTAGCTTCAGCACGTACCTTTTGATCAAGTGAAGCCTTCTCGATCGGCCAAGAGCTCCATTTTCAAGAGTGCAGTGGAAATCTCGAGAATCGATCGCCAGCCAAATATGTCGTTGAGGCGAATTGTATCATCCATATCCGGAAGGAAAAGAGCCGATCGCGATATCGTCGAGCTGATCAGGAAGCAGCAATTACTAACCTGCAGCAAAAGGAGTCACAAGGAAGGTATAAGGAGTGTAATTCATCTACTAGCTGTACTAGAGCTCTACCAGGAAATGTATGGAACTTGCTGCAAAATGTTTAACTAGCATTTAGTTCGTTTCATTAGAACTTTCAGACACAGGCAGAGGAGACAAAGGGCGAGAGGAGTGACAGCAAGAGAGTGAGCACGCCTGCCGAAGTACAACCCAAGCGTACATAAGCAACTGTGCTCACTCTCTTCTGTCACTGCTCTCAGCACAAGCAATATTGACACTCAAACTGAACCGATGGTCCACAATATGATGAGCCGCAGGGGCAGGACACTGTATTTTTGCCACTGACGGATGCTGGCCAGTGGAGGTCACCCCTCTCTCGCAGGGACTGATCACTCTGCACACAGTACGCTCTCTTTGCAAATTGGCTATCCTCAACTGGGATTCAGGTGCGAAATCGTGCTGCGAAGAGAGAGGAGGGGGGTGGTTTATGGCGTTGTGGGGGTCAGAGTGTGATGGGAGGTTGGGGGGGTGGGGGGAGAAATGGGGTGTGTGGACTGTTTTGGGGCCCGCCTGAGAATGGATGGCCGCATGAACTGGGTAGTGGTCCCACCCTCAGGTATAGCGCTAGGCAGTTGATTAACATCTAAGCTTCATGTGGATGAGAATTTATTTTTAAGTGCTAAATATAGTGGGCTAGCGGGTCGCTGGCGGCATTGATGGGATTCGCCCTCCGTTTTGAAGGGCGGCGCAGCTACCTATCGACTCGGTGGTTGGTTTCTGATCAATCTCAAGGTGATGATCGAACATGATCATACCTCGCCCTTTTCTTCCACCTGCAACCCATACCGTTCTCTGTTCCCCTGCAGCTAATGCACCCAGTTACAACACCACCATGTTCCTCTCGAATTGACCGAGCTAAGTTCATCTACCAGCTACTTAGGGCACTCATGAATGGAATTGGAGAATTTGCAGTCTACACGACTCTAGTTGCGAGGGGACCACGTAACTTAAAGTCCATACTTCGCTTGCGGTTTTGGCAGGTTTTCAAGTTGTGTTCAATGAGGGAAGCATCAGCCGGCTTGCTGATTCTGATATTTCCTACTCACCGATGCTGTATAAGGACCGACCTTCGCTAGTTTATGACCTACATATGGACCTTTAGGTTAAGGCACATGCCCTAGGGATCAGTGTTTTTCTTAAGCATTTTGTGATGTACCCAAGGTTGTGATCAGAATCATTCTATGTTCTTGGCTACCTACTGGAACTTATCATAAAGTTTTGGTAATCTACAATTTTTTCCCCTCAAAATTTGGCGAATTTTTCTCAAAATCTTTTTCCATGAAAAATCACTTGTTGGCGAAGATTGGCAAAAATTCTCCAACAAAAGAATCAATGGTAAGGATGCGATATGCTTCCGCGAGAACTGATCTGCCTCTTGGTGAGACTCACTGGGGCAATTCACTAGGAGGCAGATTCACCCACTAGGGTGCATTGTCTAAAGTGTATTCCCCAGTACCTGTGATAAGTCACTGATAAGTCACCGGAACATAATCATATTTGTCGGCTTGGGATTATTGACAGTTGCGAAATTTCCTCTTGTCTTTTGGGAATCTCATATTTTGTCAACGGTCATCCAGCTCCTCATCTTACGGCCAGAGTGAACCAGCACCCACCAGAGCGCCATCCAGTTAGTTGTGAATGAACTTTCAACAGATCAGTTAATCACTTTGGTACCCCTTTCTGTAAGAAGTTGGTCCTATAGATAGGTAGGAAAATAGACTACCAGGTAAGTCACTGGTTTAATACAGACGTTAAAGCTGCTTTCACTACCTACTATTGTTAGTAGGTGATAAAAAAAGCAACTGAGCTAACCATGGTGCACCATCCATCCTTCATTGTGCACTGGTCGGTGCTGCTTCACTGCCGCCTCGTCTCACCATGTCCAGATCCTCATCAGGTGAAAAGGTCCATATGTGACCTTCAACTTTGTCAAGGTGTATATGTTCACACTCTAATGGATTCAACTGTTGGGTGACCACCATACTAAGCTTGGGACTTAACATAAGTCAACTCACAACACATGGGAGCAGAATCAGCAAAAGGTTAATATTCGCAATGACTAAAACGAATCCCTTACCTTCAAGTCTTATTGGGTCCCAATGTGACCTTTGGTGAACCAGCACCTACACTAGTATCATGGTAAAAGCCAGTGTTGTGAGGATATTCAGTTTGCAATGTTAAATCTTGAGGTTCAGGTTCATGTGACCATACAGACCAGTGTAGGGCAAGTATCACAAATCTCCCCGGGCATTAGTTGGGCATCAGAATCTAAACCTTTCAGACCTTCTACCACTACGGTAGTTAACTACTTTAACTATTTTTTTCATCCTCAGGTTGTGACAACCACTAAGTTAACTATGCCTATAAGGTCCAGCCTCTGACCACCACTATAGTTAAGTAACTATTGTGAGCTCAGTGATCATGCACCACTAAAGTTAACTAGCCTTGGACAGCGAACGCCTTTTATTGAACTTATACAATCTCTTCAGACAGGAGAATTGTCATTGTCATCATTAGTGTCTTCTTTTTCCTTCTCTTCTTCTTCGCCTCCATCATATAATGCCATTACTGGCCGCTTTGGAATGGTTGTTTTCCCAATTCATTTTCTTGTCAAGCGGGGCCACCTCGGCTGGGTTCGTCAGGATGAGGTGCTTGTTGATCTTGAGGAACATATTGATCTCTACCAAGCCGGCACGCATTGACGATTGTTTTGGAGCCAGGACGTCTGACAAGCTGCCCAGGTCGCATTCGAGTCCACCTGAGGATGGCTTGTTGGCCAGGATCGCCAGAGCAGCTTGCATGAGACATGGCATGCTTGTTTGACAAGCCCACCACTTGCACAACTCGGCTGATTCCGGCCATAACTCGATATTGGTTTCAACGCCAATTCCTTTGAGGATTTGAACTTCGACGTTCACCATCTATGTCGCCGTCTCGAAACACTCACCACTCCCATTAACGTCTTTCTTGTCATCATCAGCCATAATATCAAGAGCTGCTGACAGCAACTCTAATGTCTTGACGCGCTTTGCCGGTCTCTCAAGTCGCCGAGCTGGGGTACTCCTTGCCATTTGCTGCTTCTTGAGCACAATCGGAGCTGCAACGGTCTCCGCTAAACATTTGATTTTGTTCCATATGAACTGGTTCACGAACACAAAGTGCTGCTTTTGTAGGCTTTCTTGTGTCCAACTAACAAGAATATCAAGCCTATCAATGTTAGTCACATTGATCAACTTCACTAGGATCTTTCCATACGTCATTGGCAGGTACAGCATACTCTGTGCGTCAATTAAGTACGAGAACTTGAAATCAGTTTCTTCCAAGACGTTTTTCAATAACATGGGCCGCCTAAGGTTGTTGCCGTAAATCTTCTTGGGCTAACGAAGCGCCAATATCGGATGGTACCATTTGAAATAGCGTTCAGACATTGCCTTGCCAAGAAGCTTCCGTGCTTCACGAGTGGCTGGTTGCAGTACATCATGTGATCGTAACATTGGATCGGGGTCTTCAGAACCAAGTTGACAACGTATCGGTATTATCAACTCAAACGGCTTGCTTACATCAAAAATAGTTGTGTATAAAATGTATAACATGACATACACATCGATAATGACAAATGTTTGCATAGCCTGTGCCTTAATCTGAACGGCCCGAACCAGCTCAATCATTGAATGAAACTCGATGCACAATGTGCGGTCCATGCCAGTCAATGGAACTAGTCGATTGAGTTTGCGATACGCCTGCAAGAGAGGTTCCCAGACTATTAAAATTCGCTCCAGTACAAGCGCTATGGATGACCATCGGTGCTGCGACAAGTTAAATAGTTTAAGGTACGTTTCCAAGAGTTCAAACATGGCTTCCTCAAAGGCTCCCTGCAGGTACTCAAACTTGTTCACAACTTCAATGACCTTCTTGATCCTCTGGAAGAAGCAGCACGCGTCCACATTCTTACTATTGTTAGGGTCGATCGAGGTGCCAAATGCTTCCATGAGTGCTAGGTGGATTAGATGTGATATACACCATTCCCACCAAGCATCGATCAAAATGTTTAAGGTATACTTTACATCGGATCCCAAATCTGAAGTGCTTGTCAACACATCGAGCATCACCTTAATGCCGAACTCCTCGAAGACGCCTGAAGACCATTCGTGCAAGATTGTAAACAACTGTTCCGCTTGATGCTCATCAATAGTCGGTGCAAATCGGCGAACGACGAGATTGTAGCCAATATTGAACCTAGTCAACGTATTGAAGCACACTCGCAATGCCAGGTATTTCTGGTTGCTCATCTTGTTCTTTATCAGGTCCAGGTACAATGACAGGTACTTGATTGTAAAGAATGAGCGCGTCTCAACGAGTGACATAATGATGATCTTCTTACACGTGGTGTATAGCTCAACGTGAAACTTGCGGATGTTGATTAACTTCATTCCACCTTCCCCGACAGGTAATTGACGACCGATTAGTTGCCATCTACGAGTCGTGAACGCGTTGTACAAGATCGACTATTTGGCGGACCAGGTTCCCAACTGCACTTCAAACCAACGCTTTGGGTCTTTTTTGAAAGTCACGTCGGATAGATTGAGCTGCTTCTTGATATCTGCTAGCTTCTTGTTAGTTGCCATTGTCTTGGATGAAGTTATGCAGTGTTTCTTGTCGAGGTGGGTGCAAGCGTTCGATGCTCCCGTCTTTGTGCACTTAATGACAACTGGCTTGTTGACATTGAAGCAGGGGTCCAGCAAGCAGATGAACCACTCGACCTTATCCTTGTCAATCAGGTGCACGCCGCATTGATTAAGGAATGTCGTCTTTTTGAGATCCTTAAACGCGACGCCCTTGATGATAGCTGGGAAAATGCCAACGTTGATGAAGTTTTTTATCTAAACCGCCACAATGTCTCCACTTTCAGCATCGTCAACCTCAAGTTGCACCTCTTCATCATCGATCTCGATAGGTACGAGTGGTGCCACTTCACCTTCAGCAATGATATCAATAACAATGATGCTTCCGGATTCGACGACATCATCTTCGGACCAAGCCATGATGTGCAGTCCAACACCAACTTTGCGAAATGAGCAGGGGCGGGCTCAGCGAGTGATGATGGATCTCAGTGGGTGATGGTGGTCTAACAAGGGACGATCAATATCTTTGACAATCATGTCGAGATGTCAAACTCAACTAGAGCTGACACTCATGATGTGCGTTAGTGACCGTTTTACATCGACTGGCGCGCTTAATGACTGTTCTACATTCACATCAACTGACGCGTGCACGACGGATCTTTGCCATTGTTTTTTTTTTTTCGGACTTGTTACCTCTAGGGGGGTGTGTGTGTTTTGCAAGAACTCAAGCTCTCCCCCCCCAATCTTTTCAAATCATAACACAAGTTGGATGAATATCCTATTGATTCAATAAAAATAAAATAATCAATAATTGATTATCTGCTCATAATATTAGATCAAATATGAAGAGTAATACCGTTTGATCAATATTTTCGACAATCATAACAGGAGTTGGATGAATATCCTATTGATTCACTAATATATATAAATTAATCAATAATTGATTACCTATTCATATTAGATCGAATATGAAGAGAAGTACTGATTAATATGAATATTTTCGATATTTCAATAGTCAAAGAAATCAATAAAATTATTGTATTGTTCAATCTGCCAATAATAATCAACCCAACAAAAAACGAGCTTTTTAAACTAACAACACCGTGACGGAGTGCGTGACGAACTCTGTCACGCACATTCTTCATACTTAAAAAATGTAAGTGTAGTAAAAAATGGTGCTTCTCACAGGAATCCCAAGGACCAAGGAGGATTCACGATGCATCTGTGAGTGTGGTACTGTGAGGGACATGGATGAACTAATATATGTGTATTAGGTATGCAAAGTCCCAGTCCTACTTACAGTTAACTACCTATAATGTGTTGGCGCATATATGCACCACTATAGTTAACTAACTATTGTGAGATCAGTGATCATGCATCACTATAGTTAACTAGCTTCGGTAGAAGATCAATATGGTGCACCACTAGTCACCACTTAGTGTACTTAATGGCGTTTTAGTGCCAAAAATCTTTTAGTGGTAAAAGGTCTGAAACCTTTCAGGTATCACACTAAGTGATACCCTGCCTAAAAATCAGATCATCGATTCTCACACAACTCACTTGTGTGAGAACCAAATGGTGATAACCGATTAAGTTTTTAAGAAATAAAAGTATTGAGACCCAATTAAGGTTTGACCCCTTACCTAGATAAGGGTCACAGGAGAACCCTATGTGAAAAAGTTAGGGTTAGGTGGAGGCACCACATTCCAACAGCCACTTCTAAAAAACTCTAATTTTTTTCATAAAATGAACTTTTTTACCCTAGATTTTCATCTTATGTCTTTTTTTGTGTGTTCACAAAGGTGGGGTGTTATGCATGTTGTGTTTTCTAATGTTTTTGTGTTGGAATTTTTATTGTGTCAATGATAATGAAAAAATTGACCTTGAGAATACACAAATCATGCGTTGTATCCTTTGTTATCAAGAACTTGTAATAAAAATAAATTTGAAAACTCAAGCAAGGAAAAGACTGATTTTTTATTACAGAACAAATGGAATAACTTCTCAAAAAAACATGTGGATGTAGAGCACATTGTTATTGCAAAAATGTTTGAAAAAGAAGTAAATTTTTTGCTAAAAGGAAGAAAATAAAAACAACCAACAAAAAAAAGAATGATTGTCTTTGGTGGGTTTAAATATTTTAAATTTCTAAATTTTTTTCTATCAAAAATTCCTTTCAAATAAAAAGATGTGCCATAGAAAGAATTTTTAGAAGACCTGAATCTTTTGATTATCAAAAACAATTTACCAATTCAATTTGTGGAAAGCATGTGCCTGAAACATTTAATTTTGCATTTGTGTCTAAAATTAAATTTCACTTCCAAAATGCAATTTTCACAAGAGATATTGCCAAGGTTAGTTGAGAAAACAAGTCAACAATGTGTTCTTCTTACATTGGTAGATTGTTTTTCTACAATAGTTAGCTTTGATCTTTGGATGTTTAAGGGAGCTTATGATGGTTTTGCATTAATGATCAATTTTTTGGGCAATGATTAGCAGCCAAAACATGTATTATTGGCTTGTTTGAGGTGATAGAAATTACTAATCAAGCATCAATTAGAAGTTTGATAGAGTTATTTGACAAATATGGTTTCAAGAAAAAGATCATTGCTTATGTCAAAGATGAAGGGTCAAATGTTAGTGTAATGACTATTACATTGAAAGTTATTATAAATTATGAATCTCTTAGTTTAGAAAACAACTTTCAAGGCACTTACTTTGGGCATGTTTTTTCAAAAGCATGTCAATATGGCACTGCAAAGGAAAAGGTGTGTAAGGATCTAAAGTATATTTATGTTAAGTCTACTCAAGCAGATCTGCAAAAGTGCATCACTTGGCTTAAGAAATTTGGAAAAGGAAGGCAAGAATTGAACAAGACTTGTGTTGAGACTAACATTTGGCCCAAAAAATTGAACACTCTAATGAAAACTAGGTAGTCCTCTTTGTTTCATTATTATTTCAACAATTTACAATTTTTGAGGTTATAAATTATACAAGATAATTATTTTTTTCTATTATTGGTTGTGTTGCAAGTTTGCAAATAAGGTCATTATATTTCAAGAGGCCTTATAATTTTTTCTACCATTGTGTTTTATTATAACAAATAGACTACTTTGAAAGTCACTAGTCGAATGCCTCCACTTCTAACTTGGCACATTTCTCAAATTATAATGGATTGTCTTTCTCCAATTTTTTGCTTGTGTTCTTAACTAATCCCATGGACATTAGCTCATCAATGATGTTTTACACTTTATTATTTCCAACAATTTGAAATTGAAAGAAGAAAATAAAATTATTCCTTCATTTGAAAGCATAATGGAAGATGATTCCATTATTTTTTATGAGTTATTTTTACTAGCCTCTAACATTAAAAGGGAGGTAATTAATGTGCTAAATTCTTTCCTTTCATTCTTGAAAAAAATATGAAAACAAGAAAGTTCATAATATGATCTTTTTAATGTTAAACCCCAAGTTTATGAGTCTTCGTAACGGAATTGGGGAAAACTTGGGGCACGCTCCCAGTTCTCAGCACTAAAAGGGGTAGAGGGGCGTGTTGAAGCTCCGGGATTGGACTAGGAAAAGGGACAAGCTATTCACTCACTCGAACCTGCATCAAACTAACCAACAAGTTAGTTAGTTTACATTCTGGAACACCCTTGGTGCTAGGACAAGCCACGAGCAACACTGGACTCACTGGACTCACCACGGCCTGAATTCCAGGGAAGCCATCACCTTCCCCCATATAGTATTTTCTGTGTCTCACCACCACACTTGCATCCGAATGGCACTTTTTTCCGGGACTCCCAAAGTGAAGTCTCGAAACTGTCCCAGTTTGGACTCCTGGGACTTTGGGCGCTCATAACTTCTCACCCCAACGTCTAATTGGGATGAAATCTAAAGAAAAATTGTAGCCCTCATCAAGAGTTTTTCAATGGTGTGTCGCACTCCACCTGCACACACTAGGATCGGGTCGATTCTTGACTTTTTATGGTCGGGAGTCAAATTGCCAGTTTGACTCCCAGCCTTTCTTTTGACCATAACTTGTGTTGCAGATGTCCAAATGGCTCATGCAAGGCCATTTTGGACATCTAAACTTTTAGACCTTTCCAATGATATTAAGAATATCTCAATGTGAAGTGTTTTGACCCCTGCAAACAAACTCTAAAGTTTTGGAAGTCCTCTGGGACTCCCGGGTCCCATTTCCGGGAGTGTGAGTGATGACCTCACACTTCCCTCAAAGTCGGGTTACGACACTCTACCCCACTAGAAGAAAAGGTCAATGTCCTCATTGACACTTAGAATTTTTTCTTTGTAATTGTAATCGCTTATTTGGATCCTTGGTCATCAAATGTCAACTTTTGCGGCAGGATCTTGTTTCACGCTAACTTAAGCATCCCTAAGTTTCCAACATTTTTTTGGCAAGTCCAAGGGTATCTCATAGAAAACAATTAGCTTTTGCTCCGACAAAAGACTAAAGTAGCCTAATTGATAAAGCCCCTCATTTGGGAGGCCATTCTTTCAACCTTCCCTTCATGAGGAACTCAAGCCAAGTCTAATCTTAACCTAAGCTATTTAACATGACTCCTTTCCTTGCGCCTTGATCACAACATTCAAGCCTTGACTAAAAGGTTTGTTTATCAAGGTACGAGAAGCAACATTTGGGTTTTGCCAAAACCCAAATCCCAAGCTACACAATTAAAGTACGCGAATGGGGTCATGACTTCCCGCATTGGCCACCACTACCAACCAACCCTTTGGGATGCACTTAAGGCTTATGCATGTCCCCGCAAGCTCGCCTTGTTTGCCTCCTCTTTTGGGATTAAGATTTCTTTTAACCCCAAAATAAGAGTCCGATTTTGATTTGGGCTTACGCAAGAAGTTCCATTTGTCCAATGCTAACTTAACAACCCTATTTGCACTTATACATTATTCTCGTGATACAATTTTTTGAAAGCTTTTATGCCTTTATTTCACTTGCAACTTGATGTGGTACATTTTATGTGACACCCTGCCCCACTAAAAGAAAGGTGATGTCCTCATCACATTGTACGTCTCTTCTTCTTTGCCAGTCTATTCTGGAATTCTTCTATGACTTTTTGGGCATGTTCCATATCGGATTCATTCACCCAAGATGCCTATATTGTATGGTATCCTTTCCACTTCACTAAGTACTCCCACTTTCGTCCTCTTAGTTGCCTTGACTTGAGCACAGCCTCCACCTCAAACTCTGGTTCATTATGAACCAAGACTGGTGGGGGCCTTGAGTTGTGCTTTCGATTAGGCCTTGAGGCATCATGGGCGACCAGCTTCAAAAGAGAAACATGAAATGTGGGATGAACTCTATAATTTTCCCGTAGTTCTAACTTATAAGTGTCGAAAAGTTTTTTTTCCAACACTTTGAATGGGCCTGCATATGGGCCCAAGAACTTATGACTTAATCCTTCGAGAAATTAGAACTTCTTGATGTTCAACCACACTTCATTTCCTTTTTGAAATTTCACCTCTCGTCAGGACTTGTCCGCAAAATCTTTGTACCTCTTGTGCGCCTTTTCCAAGTTAACTTTTGCCAACTCCCAAAGGCGCCGCCTTTCTTCATCAAGTTGTGTGACCATTGGCACTTCCTCACTTGCATCACTCGAGGGTTGTCCATGTGCTGCCCGAGTCATGGGCACAATTGGTGATTTGCCCGTCACCATTTGAAAAGGGGCGGACCCAATTGCGAAGTGTTCCGAGTTGTTGTAACAAAACTCGACTAACTCCAAGTGGTCCACCCAATTTTGTTAATCCACCACCACATAATTCCTAAGGAATTATTGGATGACCAAGTTCACCCTTTCAGTTTGTCCATCGGTTTAGGGGTGGAAGGAAGTGCTCATCTTGAACTCCGACCCCATTCTCTTCAAAAGGGCTCACCAAAACTTGCTTGTGAACTTTGGGTCTCGATCCGAAACTATGTCCTTTGGAAGACCATGATGCTTGAATACTTGCGTGAAGAACAACCTTCCCGTCTCTTAGGCCGTGGCCTCATCCTTTGTGGGAATGAAATGTGCCATCTTGCTAAATCGATCCACCACCACCATGATGGCATCAAAACCCCTTGATGGGGGTAAGCTCACCATGACTTCCATGGACACACTTTCCCACGACCCTTCCGAGATTGGTAAAGGTTGTAACAAGCCCGCTTGCTTCTTGTTAAGTGTTCGATTTTGTTGGCAAATCAAACAAGTCTTCACATACTCCTCCTCATCATCTTTTAAATTAGGCCAATAATAGGACTTCTTAAGGAATGTTATGGTGCGCTTTGCACCACCATGGCCCACAAGCGGTCCATCATGACATTCTTTCAAAAGTAACTCCCTCACCTTTCTTTCCGGCACATAGAGTCGTTTTTATTTGTACCACAATAATCCATTTTGCAAATGGAAATGGGACTTAGCTCCATTTTGAATATTTTGCCTGACCTCTTTGGCAAATGCATCTTGGCGGCTTGCTAATCGAACTTCCTTGTGGAGTTGCGTCTCTCCCACATACACCACTCTAAGTTGGTGTTTTCGACTTAGCGCATCGGGCACCACATTATCCCTCCCAGGCTTGTGTCGAATATCCACATTAAACAAGGCCAATGTGTCTTGCCATCTCACTTGCTTTGAAAACAACTTGGGTTGAATGGAAAAATACTTCAAGGTCACATTGTCGGTCCACACCACCACATCTTTGGAACCTATGTAATGGCCCCAAGTCTTGAAACAATGTATGACCGCCCACATTTCCTTCTCATGTGTTGGCCACCTTCGCTCCGTCTCACTCAACTTCTTGCTCTCAAATGCCACCAATCTTCCTTCTTACACTAGGACTCCTCCAATTGCAAAGTTAGAGGCATCAGAATGGATCTCAAAATCTTTGTCAAAGTTTGGCAACTTCAACACTGGCACCTTCACCAAAATACCTTTCAAGGTCTCAAAGCCTTCATCACATGCTCCTTCCCATTCATAAATGACGGCGGACTTTTTCAAAAGGTTTGTCAAAGGCACAGCTATCTTTGCAAAGTTCTTGATGAACTTGCGATAATAGGAGGCCAATCCCAAGAAGGATCTTAAGGTCAACACCGACTTGGGTGGTTCCCAATCCACAATTGCCTTGACCTTGTGATCATCCATCTTCAAACCTTCTTGAGTTATCTTATACCCAAGGAAGTCCATTTCTGTCACCCCAAATTTTCACTTCTCAAGCTTGGCATACAACTTGTTTTCTTTTAGCCTTTGGAACACCTTGCGGAGGTGCTCTGCATGCTCCTCCAAGGAGCCACTATAACAAAATGTTGTCTATGTAGACGACAAAAAAATCATCAAGACATTCCCGGAAAATGTCATTCATGAGAGTGCAAAATGTGGCGGGTGTGTTGGTGAGCCCAAAAAACATCACCAAGAACTCATATGAACCATACCTTGTGCGGCAAGCGGTCTTTTTTTCATCCCCTTCCGTGATCTAAATTTGGTAATATCCCGAACGTAGGTCAATCCTACTAAACACTTTGGCTCTCGAGAGACAATCAAATAAATCATTGATTCGCAACAAAAGATATCGAGTTTTCACCATTGCCTTATTGAGTGCTCTATAATCAACACACATTCTCAACGTCCCATCCTTCTTTTGAACAAAAAGGACGAGTGCCCCATATGGTGATTTGCTTGGTTTGATATAACCTTTTACAAGGAGTTCTTCAAGTTGAACCTTAAGTTCTTTCAACTCCTCATGGCTCATTCTGTATGGGGCCTTGGTGGGAGGTGCCACTCCCAGTACCACCTCAATCACATGATCAACTCGTCTTCTCGGGGGCAGATCTTCGGGCAACTCTTCGAGCATCACATTTGGCAATTCTTCCAAAACTTGCTTTATGCACTTGGCTGAATTCACCAACTTGGTGGTTTCCTTGGGCTCATACTCATCCAACACCCGCATAACACACATCATGCCATAACCTCCCACACATTCTCTTTCCCATGTTTTTCCTAACATAAAGTGGATGGTTAGCCCACCCACACAAGGCATCTCGTGTGCCTTCACCTTCACGATCCCACTCTTGGAAGGAATCCTAACTAGTCTATTATGCCTTCTATGAGCACATTGTTTTGGGTGATGAACTCCATTCCTGAAACGCAATCCATTCCACCCAAGGTGGAAACTAACAAGTTCACCTTTCCCCTCCAATTCTCGAGTTGGAGAGGCACTTCCTTTGCTTATGACGTAGTGGGATGGGGAACCCCATCCGCGAAGTGCACCTTGATGGGTGCCTTGAGCTCCTCCAAGTAGAGCTCCATCCTTTCGGCACTTTTTCGGGTTATGAAGTTGTGAGAAGCCCCTGTGTCCAAAAGACATAACACATCTCGCTTAGCAATCTTCCCCTTCAAAAATATAAGTCAATTGCATTCAACTTGAGTTAGGTTGGCGTTGAGGGCAATTACCTTAGAGCCCCCATTCCTCGTTTTGGACTTGGGACAATCCTTGGAATAATGCCCCATCTTGTTGCAATTGAAGCACGCCCCTTTGGGTTTGCTCCCTTTGAAAGGAGCCCCCTTCTTCACAAAGTTCCCTTTTGGTTTAAACCCTGTGCCTTGGAATTGTTTGGGCTTATCCTTTGTTGGGCTTCCTTGCCCACGGTTCCATTCTTTGTCATGCCTTGGCTTCTTGTGAAGGAACTTGTTATCCTTCTTGAGCCCGGATCTTTCACTCTGCCCCACATCCAAGAAACCCTCCACTTTCGTGATGGCTTCAAATAGTGAGGAGGGCCAATTTTCCTCAAGCTTTCGCTTGGCCCAAGTTGGAAATCCCATCACAAATTAGCACACACCATCCAACTCATGCATGTGCCGGATCTCAAACATTAACTCGGATTAAGCCTTCACATATTGCTTTAAGTTTTCATTTGTGGCATTGACAAGGTCATGAAGTTTGCACCTCGAAATGTAATCAGAGTTCCTTGGGACAAATTCGGTCTCGACACATTCCTTGAAGAACTTCCAGGTGTAGCCATGGTTCTTCCCTTCCTCTTGTCTCACTATCCTCCACCATGTGGCGGCATAACTTTTCAAGTAGGATTGGGCAAGCTCCACGACCGAGTGTCGCTCAACCTTGGCGGCATGTAAATAATCCTCCATTTCTACAAGCCAAGCGTCCATAACCTTTCGGTCACAAGCACCATCGAAGTTCCTGGGTTTGGCTAGTTGGAACTTCGCATCCTTAGATGCTCCTCCTTTGAGGGTCGCAACCAACTCACTGAAGTCGGGCCTATTCATTTTGAGGCGGACTTCCAATTGTTCCTGGGTGAATCAAACCAAGCTCCGTTGCTCCTCTTCACTTTCGGGCTCATCTTGGTCCTCCCGGGTTCTTGGTTCCTTTTCCCCAATTGATTCTGGCGGGACTACACAATCTTCATTAGGTTCTTCCAACATGGTCTTTTGAGCTTGCTTAAGATTCTTCTTGGGTGCCATCCGAAACTCCCAAGAAGTGACCCGAGCTCAATCAGAACTCTGATACCAAGTGACGCGCTCCCAAGTCTCTTATTGGTCCCAAGTCGAGACCAAGTCACTCAAGTTGCAAAATTGGGGAAAACTTGGGGCACGCTCCTAGCTCTCAACACTAAAAGGGGTAGAGGGGCGTGTTGAAGCTCCGGGATTGGACTAGGAAAAAGGACAAGCTATTCACTCACTCGAACCTGCATCAAACTAACCAACAAGTTGGTTAGTTCGCATTTTGGAACACCCTTGGTGTTAAGACAAGCCATGGGCAACACTGGACTCACTGGACTCACCACGGCCTAGACTCAGGGGAAGCCATCACCTTCCCCCATATAGTATTTTCTGCGTCTCACCGCCGCACTTGCATCCGAATGGCACTTTTTTCCGGGACTCCCAAAATGAAGTCTCGAAACTATCCCAGTTTGGATTCCTAGGACTTTGGGTGCTCATAACTTCTCGCCCCGACCTCCGATTGGGATGAGGTCTTAAGCAAACTTATAACCCTCATCAAGAGCTTTCCAACAATGTGTTGCACTCCACCTGCACACACTAGGATCAGGTCGATTCCTGACTTTTTATGGTCGGAAGTCAAATTGCCAGTTTGATTCTTGGCCCTTCTTTCGACCATAACTTGTGTTGCAGATGTCCAAATGGCTCATGCAAGGCCATTTTGGACATCTAAACTTTTAGACCTTTCCAATGGTATAAAGAACATCTCAATGCAAGGTGTTTTGACCCCTGCAAACGAACTCCAAAGTTTTGGGAGTCCCGAAGGACTCCCAAGTCCCATTTCCGGGAGTGTGAGTGGCGACCTCACACTTCCCTCAAAATGGGGTTGCGACAAAGGGAGCAAGGTGTTGCTCTTGTTGAAGAATATAATAAAAAAACCTTGTATCTTATGTTGGTGAAATGCCATGAGCATTTGCATCCTTTAATAAAATTAGATAAGAATTGTGTTGGCCAAAATATTTTTGAATAGGATTACAATTTGGATATTTTTGAGCAATTGCAAACATAAGTGAATCAACAAAAGAGCTTGTGAAGAGTGAGTTACTAGTTTTTAAAAGATATCAATTAGATATTAAAGGCATCAAATGTCCTCTTCAATGGTGGCAAAAACATGAAACAATGTTTCCTACAATTAGATTTTTAGCCAGACAGATTTTCAATGTTGTTATTGGATCTCAAATTGAAACAAAAAGATTTTTTTCTTTGATTGGAATATTTATTAACATTATGAGATGTCGTTTGCAAATTAAAATTTTAGAAAAGCTAATATTTGTCAACAAAAATTGGCCTAATGATACTAGAATAGGTTGTAAGTCTCCTTCTAACTTATTGGAATCCGTTGAAAGGGATGTAAATCTAAAAGAAGAGTTTGAAAAATTTGAAAAGGATGAAGTTGTTGAAGTGTAAAGTTTTAATAAATAAAATATTATGTGATGTTAAAAAAAAATTGTAACAATGTTTGTAATGTTTTCATTAGTAAGAAAAATAATAAAATTGAGAATTTTAAAATTTTAATTTTCTGGAATTTTTTAAAATAATAACCAATTAATAAATAATATTTGATTTGTGAGAACCAGCATATTGAGAACCAGATTTTTTTTAATATTGATACCCTTGCCTGACATATAAATCTTAGGGGGAAAAAGTGAAAATTCAACCCTTTATAAATTGTTTTATTAAAGTCAGATTCGACAAGTATCATAAAACTGTGATACCCACCCAACACTGATACAGACCTGAGCTACCTCCCTTCTGTTGGAGCTAGCACTTGAGAATCAAACTGTAAAAGTAAACCTTTCCTTAAATCTAGAACCATGAACACACAGTCATGAACACAGGTTCAGCCTTTTTAGATAGGCAAGTAAAAACTTTTTGAAAACTTGATAAGTAGGTCAAACATTATAGTTAGATATTAAATTTAATTAGTTGTTAAACTCCTTAGCTATATAAATCCTATTTTAATTTGTTGTAAAATTTTATATTTTATACAACCTCTAGCATTGAGAAGCATCTAGATGCAGGCATCTAATGCCTGCACAGAATTGAACCCAACTTTTGAAGTAGGCCCAAATATTCTTGAATTTGAAAAAATGTACCAAAACCAAAATTGAAGAGTTTTAAATTGGAAGAACCAAGCTCAAACCTAAACTCAAAGAATTTTCTTTCAAAAACTAACATGTTAAAATTAGGACCAAAGGTTTTCTTAAAAAATAATTGTAAAAACACAATTTTTTCAGGTTGTCTCTAACGACAGTAAATACCTTGTCCTAAGACTAAAGCAGGATCTCAGAGTCCAAATTTAACATTTTTGGGTGAAATATGGTCACTAAGAGGCCTCACTCAAGAAGGTGAAGGTACCAATTGGTTGCTGGTTTACCCTGGCTGCCCAAGTGTTGAATTAGCTTTATTTTGGACTTGATTTCTTTCAGCTTTGGGCGGGCAGGGGGGCAGGGGTTCAACAAATGATGGTCAAAAAATTTTAACTGTTCACGGGTTGGTTTGTTCTCCATGATTAGCAGTTGCTACCTCTAGTAAAATTATAACCTTGGTGACTACTATGAAGTGTGATTCATATGGCGTGCTCATAACTTCTTTTTTTAAAAGGACCATATTGATTGGCCCATTGGAAATTTTTATGGACCATTGGGCATGCCCCCAGTAGAAGCACCTGATGAAACCTTGCCAAACGTCATAAAAAGAAAACACCCAAGAAAGGGAGAGAGAAAGAAACAAGGGGCAAGGACCAAAGTCCAGGCAAGCAAATAGCCCAGAAGAGGTGAGCCACAAAGAGGCAAGGGAACCACCAAATACCAAAACCTCCACTAGTTGCTTGAAATATCAACTAAGTAAAGGGGAGGTAAACTTGATAAAACTCCAAGCCTAGATGAACCTACCCTTACAATAACAGCCCGTCATGATATGGAGGCACTTTTCTTGTTCACTCTCTCATTTTCTTTGAGTAGTTTAGTGACATATTGTTTTTTCACATAATTGGTTTCTGATCATCATGAGCGAGAATCTAAACCCAGTTGTTTTGATTGCATTATTTTAAACTTAAGATTAGTTCCGAGCTAATCGACTTTTATGACCACCTTCACTATATAAACTCTCATTTGTTGTGCCCTGCCCCTGTGGGGGACAGGAACTATAGCATTGGATCAAACTTTTGGAAGTTTTACCTTATTAGATCTGGTTTCACATTACGTGAATTGGTTTCTTTGGTGAAAGTGTTTAGACTGTTTAGATTGGAATGGATTTTTTTGGTGTTCAGATTGTGGACACAGTAGATCGATGTACAACATCTTATCCATTGGCAAGGCCAGCCTGTTTGTGATGCCTTGTTTACCATGTCCCCAGAATTCTGCCCTGAGCATTAGCCTAGGTGAAAAATGGTGACAAACAGTTTTGGAAAGGGAAATTTCATGCAGCCAATAGGAAGGCTCAGCATGCATTTGTGAATGGTCCAGTTTTTTTCTTTGTGAGAGAGAGGGATTTTTTTGTTTTTTCCCTTATACCCAATGTGTTCCCATCAAGTTCCCAAAGAATTCTCAAAGTGTTCCCAAATGCATTCCCCAAGAGGTTCCCAATAGCACCTGGGTTTTATTCTGTATGGTTTGCTTGAAGTTTAATTCCCACATATCAAAAACTGAAAAGGTGAAATCTAGGGGAACACATTTGTTTCTATTTTGCAACTGGGGGTCCAAAGAGACACTGTACAACCAATAAAATGTGAATACAATTTATATCAACTACATGCATAAACAAAAAGAAAAAAACCATGCAAACAAGTGGGACATGTTCCAAAAGTAACAACTACATTCTCAATGCCACCCACCCACTCCACCGCAAAATTTACTATTCAAAAAAAAAATTCAAAACTTGAATTTTTTTCTCTAAATAACAACATTTTAAATCCTATTCTGGGGGAGAAAAAACAAACTTTTTAAACATTAATAATTTAAAAATATTTTTCTAGAAAATGAAGGACTGAAACTTGTATTTGGAAGTTGTTGAATGATTTTCTGGAGTTTATTGTACACTTTGCTATTTAATTAATTATATACGAGGCTGACCCACAGGTAGGGTACTTAGGATGATACAAGTACACAACAAGTTAGTAATCATGAGGGATTCTCTTTCAGATGTTTAATAGGCAATTCTTTTAGGCTTGATGTACATTCTAGCATAATTGGTGCTTATGGCTGTTGGCCTCAAGCCCGGGACCAGTGATCTGAAAGTTGCTAGGTTGGGTGTTTGTTAATGCAATCTTATGGAACTTTTGAAAATAATGAATCTCATCTAATATCAGCCCAACATTAAAAGTCCTCCCCATAGCTACTTTCTGAGGATTTGATTTGCAGCCCATAAATCACATAAACACAATATTGTATATTTGGAGACACATTAATTACTCCCTGTTCATTTCGAGAAAAATCCAAAAAAAAATTGTCCTAATATTTGTGCTAACACACACACACACACACACACACACACATATATATATTAGACATATATATGGAACATAAATGGTTACCTATAGTCATGTGAATAATCAAAGTGCATAAAGATTTTCTCTATCAATTTTATTTGTTGCTCCAAAGGTATGAAGACTGGCAATCAATTTACCATTAGACTTTTTAATTTCCAATTTCATGCTGGGTTTTTTAATTTTATGAATTTGTATGTATGGTGGGCAGTGATATTTTTTCCAATTTTCTGATGTTGCCTAATTTGCTAGTATCCTAAGAGGGATTTTGCATTAAATGGCAACAGGTTTTTAGAACCAGTCTAAATAGTTTTGAAAAACTACCAATCTAAAATCAGAGCCCAAATGTTGCTAAAAAAAATTCCAAGAAAAAATAAATCAGGAAATTTAAGTAAATATAATATTGCGACAGAATGTTCCTTTTTTATTTCTATTTTTCACATTTTGGTGCAAGTTTGCACTAGGAAAAATCACTGGCGGGTTGTGAAGGGTCTAGTGTAAACCGGCCAGTGACCAAACACTTAAGCATTTAGGACAGGCTGGATCCAAGGGGAGGGCTCCATTGTTTCTAATGTCCATTCAAAATTTAAACCCTTTTTATTGGCATATCAGGCGCACTAAAAATAGTTTAAAATAGAATAGAATTGAGAAAGTTAGGGCCCTCCAAAATAGAGAGGGCGAAAAACTCGAAAAAAACAAACCACCGAACCCTACAAAGGTCGATTCCCAAACACCCAAAAAATTCTTTGTGTATTATTCTATTGCTATTAGAGTTCAAAGATGAATTGTAAAACTTCAGGTGGCACTCCTATAAAACTTTAAATCATTTAAGATAAATAAGAAATAAAAAAGTTATGAGGTTTGAAAGTATGAGGGGTCCAAAAAGAAAAAAAACGCATTTTGTAAGTTTGAAAGCTTATTTGTTTTCTTGTTATTACTCCTTTTCATTTGCACTTCAAAGATGATATCAAGAACAGGGTAGTACTCCCATAACATTTTTAAATCACTCAAATGAATAAGTTTCGATCATAGGCAGGTGAGGTGATGGGCCGATTTAGCCTACCAATATTATTCTGATTACATTTTCTTTGCGGAAACTCTGGTGGTGATGGGGGTCCACCTGGCCTTTTGTGGATTCCTAACTGACGCTTGACAATTCTATTTCCAAGTAGAGTTATACGTAGTAGGACTATTCTCCAGAATCTGAGGACTACTGTCCAAGCTTTTTCCAAAGAATGTTGCCTAGGTTCCCTCTGTGCTTGCTGGAAAAGCCCGAATGTTTCCCAACGTCCACCGTGATACATCGTGGGGGCCGAGGCAGCTAAATTTGGGTCTGCTCACGTGTAGGTGATTTGGTGAGGACTTCATGTGCTGTGGAATTATGTGTACAAGTCATAACTTGTCGTGTCATACTCTTAGGAAAACAGTTACACAGGTAACAAGCGGTGTATCACACTCAGGCCTTGCCATTTACATTGAAGAGTATATTAATGCAAAAGAACAATTACCGAAACCTAAATGTTTCACCATGCAAAAATATAATCTTCAAAAAGGAAACCAAAATCCTTCAAGATATTATAACTCTATAACTAATCTCAAGTTTCAACACAATCCAAAATACCATCTGTCAAAAATCTTCATATAAAAATAGTTAGACCTATTACCTAGGGGCCAGAATCCCTTAAGCTACTACAGACTATAATGAATATAAATACAATATCCTTGCCTTGGTAGGCACAGCCAATAAAACTGATTTTTATATGAATTATTAAACCACAGCTCCCAGTTTCTCCCCCCACAACCATTTACACACATCTTATTTAGAAGAGTAATATCATCTCCAAAATATTGTATGTTAAACTCCAAATATATAATCTATTATATTTCAAAGTATTATTTCATGAAACCCAGCAAAACTTTATTAATAAACACACCATAGATTTGGAAAATGTACAAAGAAAGAAGAAAAAAGAAAAGGGAGAAGTTACAGGACATCAAGTTAGCTCAAACTAGATGTCAAAATCTCTCCATGCCAAAAAAAACAACGGCCTGTAGTAGGTCGGTCATATTTCTCCATGTCAAAAATATTGATCACCTGCGATCAGTCAGCAGATGTGATGGGAGGTGTGTCCTAAAGGGGTAAAAGTGGGGAAGTAGCTAAGCTTAGCATGCCCAAATTAAGATGTTGAACACTATTTACTTTTTTACATGCAAACTTTGTCTTAATACCAAAGAATATAATAAATATTGAGTTTTCAAAGCACTTTTTTACTACCTTGTGGATTTGGGTCTGCCTAGAAGCGTTTAGGATCTTAGAGGTGGGGGGCACTATAGACCTTTTCCACCTGCTAAGCTTCATGTCCATGATGGTCATTTGCATCTTAATTTGTCTGTTTGATTGATTCTACAGAAAGGAAACAGGGCCAACCTGTAGAGGACTGTCAGATTCAACCCATATCTTCTGCCTGCTGGTCAAAAGGTTAGATAAGATCAGCCCATTGTTTGTGCGGCAATTGAGTTGTTATGCATACCACCTATAAGAAGGTGGTACACAACAATATCAAAATGTCAGTTTCCTAATTGACCTTAGTAAGATCTGACAAATGAGGTGGGCAAGCCCATGTTTGCCAAGCTAGCAAACTTGGTGTCCATGTGGACTTCATGTGCTTTAAGGTATTCTACATGCTACCTATAATATGCAACAAATTTAAGGTTTGTCAAAGTGTGCATGTGTCATGTTGGACTTGTGTAAGGCAGAGATTTGTTGGATTTAGTTCAAAAAATAAATTTACTAATCTAGTTAGTCTTTCTTGGTGTTATGTTAAAGCTGAATGAGGGAAATGTAGGTCTTGAGTCCTGAAAATCAGGCTTGATTACAACACGTCATGTTGCACATGGAAGAACTTAAGGATCTCTTTAAAGAATTCCCCGCAGCTAAAGTGTTAATAGACCACTTGGTTTTTTGCAAACCTCCAAATATGTAAGCTTCCACCAAACATTCAACATTCTCTTTTCTTCCACGGACGTGTTCAAATTACTAAAGGCCCCAACTACTTAGATATTTTATATCATTTTCAAAAGAGATTGCTAGAACAAATATGATTGACTATATGTTTGGCAGCTCTAATTGGGCTCAAAGTCTTCCAAGTGATTATGACAAGTTTAAGCTTAAGGATGCTCTATTACATCATGATGGGCTCTTATACATTCCTGATAGCCCTCCCTAATCCAAATTCTCCAAAACACGCATGACACCTTAGTTACAAGCCATTTTAGATTCAACAAAGCTTCCAACCATTGCTAATCCTTGTATCACTATGGTTTTCAATCTCCATGAACTTCATCATAGATCTCTTAATACTTTCCAACTCATTCAACTCCATTTTGGTGATCATGGATCACTTGATAAAAATGGCTATCTAAACAAAACAAAATTAGGGGCATCACAAGTTATTAACAAAGGATGAAGAACAAAATGAAACCAATTTCACATGGGTGCCCAATCAAATGAGATATTGTATGTTTTGAAATTTTATCAATATAATTAACCTTTTCCCAATGCTTGTTTTGACTCATTGTAATAAGTCTTATATATCAAATTGACATAACTAAGGGTCAAAAGGTAGATAAGTTTCTACAAATATGCCAAATTTGTCTAATTTATACATTTTGACAATCATTTTAAGTGTTTTCGATTTAAAGGATCAGGAATTCCATACCTTGTGGCTCCTTGGAAATCAAAAATTTGTGGTTGTCCAA
>Ga0116231_10001040_pt1 | contig 54719 bp, 32 predicted proteins | sample S1TSphgellanicum_2_FD_89695 | JGI IMG/M metagenome (GOLD analysis project Ga0116231, IMG submission 89695) | Host-associated microbial communities from peat moss isolated from Minnesota, USA - S1T2_Fd - Sphagnum magellanicum MG | ecosystem: Host-associated > Plants > Peat moss > Unclassified...
CAGAGAGAGAGAGAGAGAGAGAGAGAGAGAGAGAGGGTGGGGGAGGGAGCTCCAAACCCTAATCCTGAGAGAGGGAGAGAACGCGCTCCAAACTCTAATCCTGAGAAAGAAAGAGAGAGCGAGCGAGAGCTCCAAATCCTAATCCTCTGAGAGAGAGAGAGAGAGAACGAGCAAGTGCTCTAAACCCTAATCCAGCCAGAGAGAGACAGGAGACGAGCGAGCGAGAGCGCCAAACCCTAATCCTGAGATGTTTTGTAAGCTGTGATAGAAGAGCGAGAAGGGGATACAGTTCTGAGAAAGTTCAGCGATGATGGCAATTCAAGCTGAGGAGGCTGTTGGTAACGGAGTTGGAGCAGCGATGGAGGTGGAAGCCTTCAAGCGCCTCTATCCTCTGCCCTTCTACGAGCGTTATCTGGACTCTTCCGTGCGTCCAGACGGTCGGCCGCTTGGCCGAGCACGGCCGACCTCTGTCTCTCTTGGTAAGCACCGTGCTTGTCTTTCCCTTTCTTTTTCCCGGACCTTATCTCATGCTCACAATCGTTTGCTGGTTCGTGGTTTCCGTAATAGGTGCTACTGTGTCTGCATTTGCAAGGAGTTTTTCGTGAGCGAGACATTAGTAGTTCAAGACAGAAAGAATGAAGCTCTCTCCTTCTTGTGTACAGACAGTTGCCACTCTCTGTGAGCGAGAGACCTTGCTGCTGTGTCTGTACTATCTTCTTCTTTTGTGTGTGTTCGTTCTTGTGGAGTGACGCAAGCTTGCGGAGTCTTCTTGTGGTTCCGTGCAGGCGCAGTTTCAACCGCCGATGGTTCGGCATTAGTGAAGATTGGCAATACGGTGAGACAAGGGAATTTTCCTCCTCTGTGATTTTTTGTCTTCCAAGTTTCCAGAGGTTCAGATCTAGTGGAGAGAGAGAGAGAGAGAGAGAGAGAGAGAATTTGGTTGGAAAAAAGCTCAAGCAAAGCTCTCAATCTGTAGTCCCGGTTTAGGGTTTAGGGTTTCAGATGCTTGTTGTGGGCAGCTGTGCCGCAAGAAATCATGCTGAGGACTTTGTCTGTTTGTACTTATAATTGCAGAACTTCTGTCATTCTTGGTTCTACAATGAGTCTGCAATGCAGAGCACTGATGTCTTGCATGTGAGGTGTTGCTGCTGCTCCTTAGGGTTTGGTTATGGCTTCATGATTCTAGTGTTTTGTGTATGCAATTGTGTGTATTTGCAGACCATGTTAGCAGGAGTGAAGCTGGAGGTGATGGTGCCATCACAAGAAACACCTGATCAAGGGAGCATTAGTATGCCTCAATCTCCTCCTCTGTCTTTTGTTTCTTGCTTTATGTTCAAAATCATCTGAATTTTGTTGCACAGCAGCTCTTGAACTTTCTCAAACTATGAATTTTTTTTGTGGGTGCACAGCTGTAGATTTTCAAATGCCTCCCATTTGCTCTCCTCTTGTCAGGCCTGGTAGGCCTGTAGAAGCAGCGTCTGTCATTTCCGAGCAGCTATCAAATGTTTTGACTAGGTTTGTCTTCTGTTTTTTTTTCTTCTTGTTCCTGGCTTTGCAAATGATTTTATGCCAAGCTGAGGAATAGGCAGTGCAACTTGCTCTGCTCTCTTCTGACTGTAACACTTTTACTAGCTAGTTATCTACCAAATCAGAATATATATATATATATATAGAGAGAGAGAGAGAGAGAGAGAGAGATTGATGTACATGTGCAGAATCTGGATTAACTGAAAGCATGAGTTGTGCTGATTACACCTGTATTTTAGATGCAGCTGAGGCACCCTCCATACTTTTATTTCCTTGTTAAATTGCCTAGGCAGCATGATGGTGATATTGCTCATGTGGGCAGTTCAGAGTTGGTCAATTTGAGTGAGCTCTGCATTGCACCGGGCAAGGCTGCCTGGATGGCATATCTGGTATGTTCATATGCCAGTTCCCAGAGCATTAACTTTATTGTCATTGAATGATGAAGGAGTCTAATGATGTTAGATTCGCATAACATCTCTTGTTGTGCTTGAATGCAGGATGTGTATTGTTTGGATGCTGATGGATCATTGCTTGATACAGCACTACTTGCCTCTGTGGCTGCTCTAGCCCATTGTAAGTCTGGTTGTTTTGTTTTGTTGACTGATGTTCTATGAGCTTCCTTCCTTTGGTGTCATGCTGTGTGTAGTGGTGATCAGCTCTGTCAAAGCATCAATGATTGATGAGTGTTTGCAGCCAAGCCTTGTGAATATGAAGGGATATCAGGCCTGATCAGATTGGCACCCTGGAAGCATGTGAAACCTCCTTATCCAACAATGATGTCTGACACCCCTGAGTTGCAGTGCAATTGCCAGCTGTGTCAGTTTCTGAGGAGGGTCGGGTGTATCCTGTTTCTTCAACTATGAGTGGGGATGTGTCCATCGAAGGAGCTGAAACAAGTATCAAGGTGAAGGGGAATAGCATAAGTCCAAGGCGGCGCTTGAAATTGGGAGCAGCACCTTTTGCACTTACATGCATGGTTCATAAAAAGCATCTGTTGGCAGATCCCTGTGCAGAGGAAGAGACATTATTGCAGTGCTCTATCACAATAACTATGAATCAGATGGGAAGACTAGTCTCCTTCTACAAGCCTGGGGGTGCTGTTCCTGCCACCACTGCTATTGTTAAGGTATCCCTCATAGTCTCCGTCTGATGATATATTTGCAAATGGGCAGTTTAATCTCTTGTTATAACATATTTTGCCAACTGCAAAGTCAAGAAAAGGTTAGAGAAATCTGCAGACTTGGTTAGTGTTTTGCTTGTACTGGATTTCTATGATTTTGCTGCAGGCAGCTTGTAGTGGATGTTAGAGGATAGTATTTAAGATGTGCTCTTAGCACTTGCATCATTTTTTCTTTCTGTATCTTGCATTGATAGTACATGGGGTGCACTTTGGGTTGACATCTATATCAGTAAGAGTTGCATTTCCTTGATTACAGGAATGCATTTCTCTGGCACGGAGGAGGGCAAGAGAAGTAGAGCAAATACTGAAGGAAGCATTGGAAGATCACATTGAAAGCCCAAGTTTGATGCAGACAGATTAGGAAGTCCGTCACTTTGTGTTGGATATTCTACTTTCAGTGATTTATTCTGGTTTTTTTTTCCCCACAGCTTTTCAAACCAAGGTAGGTCGATTGAGGCAATTTGATGTTTTCTAGGAAGAAACAGCAGGGTCAGATCAGGTTGGTCAGTTTACAAAGACAAAAGATGAAAGTCAGTTAAATTAATTAGATGGCAACTGATTTAGACAAGTTTTTGCACAATGGTTCTTGGCATCAACTAGGGTTATGTCACTCGCACTGGTCCTTGGCACTGTGGACATCACTTGTGAGAAATCTGCAAAAAACTATTGCATTGCTGATGTCTTGTTAATCCAAGACATATAGAGTAAAATGGTTTACAAGCAGGAATTCTTCTCATTACTTGGCAGGTTGTCTGCAGCCAATGTTTTCTTGTAGCTCAGGGGGGATCTTTTGTTGGATAGTTGTAATAAGTCATGTGCACCATAATGCTTCCTGTATTGGATACACGCATGATGAATTGGAGCAATGATCTGAAGCTGAGAGAGGCAAACTTTGAAAGAATTTTGGGGAATTTTAGAGACGTGAATATGATTCCTGGATTCAATACATCATGTAGAATTTGGTAGTTTAACAAAAATTGTTATCTGCACAACTGAACCATAATTGGTTGTTCTTCTGATTCTCACTCCTGAGTCTACATTGCCTGCTGGCAAAAAGAACTATCATATCCGCCCAAAACTTGATGTGATCATCAAAGATAAAGTAAGCAGAAAATAGTAGTTTACAAGTGAATATTGGCAACAAGTAATATATATAGATAATCAACAAGTAACTATGTCAGTCTACAATGAATTGCACAATGGTTCCAAGCACATATGCATGTGATATGTTGTTGCAGGATGCCTGATCAATGAAAAACCAAACCCTAAAGTGTTGTCTAAGCTGAGAGAAAAAATGCATTTCCCCTTTATAAGCAACCTACCATGTGCTTGTGGTACGATTTGCTGTTCCTGAAGAATTGAGAACATATAGACTACTGCTCAAATTGCCGTGTGGAAGCTTGGCCTGAACACAAAACCCAAGGGGTTCAAAGTGTGGAACTTGGAAAATCCTGCACCCTTGTGTGAGAAAGATGGTGAAGGCAGAGACAGCCTTGTGTTGGCATGGATATCATATACCACCACAGAATGCTCTACAGCATTGAAAACACACAATTTGTGGTCATCGTGTGCGAGACAGACATACTCAGGGTATACCAATAAACCCCTGCTATAGCCATTCCTTTTCTCATCCACCACCACCATCCAGTTCAACCCATCTTCAAGCTTTGCAATGCAGAAATGCACATCCTTGCAGCTAGAAAGCTCCTGTTCTGAGAACACGTAGATGGATCCATTGCACTCCAAGAGCTGGGTTGTTGCAAAAGTGGCATCAGGGCAAAGTCGAGGAAGAATCCAACTTGAATTCGATGACCAACTCTTTTCCTTCACATTGTAGGCAAGGAGTCCTTTGCAACAATGAGCTGCTGTGGTGATATTTGATGTTGATGTGTCATGACTTGTAGCTGCATGATTATCAGCTGGCACTGTCACAGCTGCTTCATCACTAACAAGTGCGACGCAGTAGATTATTCCATTGGCATTCACACCAACTTGGTACTCATTGAGCCCAAAATCTGGACCAGGAAGGTCTGATACCACTTCCCATGATGAAGTCAATGAATCATACACCTGGAAAAAAAAAAGTTAACAAAAAAACACTTCCCAAGTGTTAAAAAACTGTTCAAGGAATTCTTTGCAAAATGCAGATCAACATAAACACATGTAATGCCAAGCTCTAGATCTAGATATAGAGAGTGTTGATTTGATCTACTGCAAGCCTGTTTTTCTGTCTAGATCAGAAAGAGACTTGTCAAAATGATCTGCAGAAGCTTCTTAATGTTCTTTTGTCAAGATCAGGGACCATGTTGAAATGATGTATCTACAAGCTTGTTTTTCGACATCTAGATCAGAATACATTGAAATGATCTGCAACCGCAAGACTTGTTAAATTCCATCTAGACTTAGATTAGAGCATTGAAATGATGAGCTAGTTCAAGTTTTCCATTTTGTGATAAACTAAAGATCAATGTGAACTTAAGTGCAAGTTAAGGTGGCTCATTTTACTGTACATGAATTTGACCTAAAGTTCATTTTACAGTTCATTTAATTCATTTTAAATTCATAGATTTTTTGAGATGTAAGTTATGCATCATTAACATTTATATCATATACATACTCAAGATAATAATTATAAAATAATTCTTCATTCAAAAATTCTAATATATATACAAAATACAAATTAACTATTGCATTTACACTCATGTAACACAAAAAATTATTGTTTATTCTAAAGCCAATAATGAGCCACCTTAACTTGCATCAATTTTCAAATGATGTCCAACTTTGTTGTTAAATTGTTATCATGTAGATCATGAGTGTTGTTGCATCATGTGACATAATTTGTGAAGAAATTTCATATTTCATGATCCAATGGTTTAGGGTTTAGGGTTTGTGAAGAAATTTCATATTTCATAATACAAAGGTTTAGGGTTTAGGGTTTGTGAAGAACTTGGAAGTGCAAGTTGTTGTTTTGTAATTGAGCTTGAAGCATTCTTTCCAAACAAATAAACCCATTTGTGACGGCTTTACAGCACTTTGTTGTTTGCAAATTGCATTCATGCATAATGAATTGTATCGTCAAGAATTTTTGTTACCTCTGTTTTCCGGCACAGATGTTGGGATCCGATGCTTGAGCTTCCTGCGACGAGAATCATGAAGCTGTTGGTAGCGTGGTTCACCATCATGTGTATGAGAACTGGGTGTCGACGGAAGTGGAGTGGCGGAAGTTCAAGTGTCGATTGTGTCAATGGGTTGCAAACTATCAGTTTCTCGAAGTTGGGGCTATCCAAAGGATTGGCAACGTTCATGCACAATAGCCCGTCGCCGCCTGCAATGAAGAAGTTCTTGAGTGATCGACGATCAGGAGGTGGGAGGTGCAGGCAAGAGTTGCTGAGAGTTGGTAGCTTGCGCCATTGCTGAAGCTCCAGATCATAACCTGACCATTCCCATTTTCCAAGTGCAGCGTTTGCGAAGAAAACCAAGGGACCGAATGAGCCTTCCGACACATGAATTGGAGTTGTTCTACTTTGATGTGTGGCTGAGGAGGAGGAGGAGGCGGCCTTGAATGCGTCTCTTCGAGCATGACGGAAAGTCTCTCGGTGGATTGCCTGGTTGAAGCTTTTGCACACAGATCGCACCTTGAAAAGCTCTTGCAGGCTCAGATTGGCAAGCACTTTGTCCTCCAACTCTTGAGGTAACAAATCCCACAGTACTACACTAGTACTACTAGCATTCATGGCTGCACTCGAAATCTCTAATCTCCGTCTCCTTGCTTGAGGAGGAATGACATCACCATCATTATCTACTCCGGCTCGATGTTTCCTCAATCGATGATGGGTATTTTTCCTTTGCAAAGTATTATTTAGCAACGCGCTTCTTCCGCCCATAATTATGCCTTAGGCCGCCAATTAGTACTGCAAGCTCTGCATGTATGCGCACCAGCTGATGATTCCACTTTCAAGAACCCTATTTGTTTCCTCTCTCACTTCAGGCCGTCCCCCAGTTCCAATGGTCCAGCTATTGTTCTTCAGTTTTACCCATGAATCGACTTCAGCGGACGTCCGATCACGCACCAAAACTCAATACAAGATTGACCCAGTCTTAAACCGCAAGCTGCTGCTGATCATCTGCAACAGATAAATTCTCACCTTCTTTAGAAATTCACTCCAACATGCGCCTGGCAGCTCAATACCTCTCGAGAGCATAAATTCAACTGGGCGCAACTTGTAAAAGCCGAAAACAACAACAACAAAGACGATGATATATATGTGTGTGTGTGTGTCCTCTTGCGTGGGCCTCACTAAAGTCAAATTGATGAATAATACATTGCTAAACCAAGCGAGTTATTTGACAAACCCAGAAAAAACTGCATCTGTGACTTTTATGTCCATAAAAGTCCACTATAACAAGTGACGGGCACGCCTTACTTTTTTTGTAAATCATCTCGTCAAGCACCACATGAGTACATACTCCACACACTAACTAGTACATGGACTTTTCCCGACTGCAGTTCAGACCCATTTGCACGGCATCATGTTTGAAGACTAGACCTGTCTGTCTGTCTGTCTGTCTGTAACCTATAAACAAGCGACTCTAGCCTTTGAAATGACGTCTATAAGGATGATAAATGTTCAACAACATACTAAATTGGAAAACACTTGGTGGTTAAGCATAGCATGCTGAAGTCCAAATGGATCAAGCTTTAGCTATGCCGGAAACGTTTTTATAACGGACTTCACATGACCCTAGAATGTAAGGATACCAAACTTTGGCCTGTTTCTGCGTGCATCACAATAATGTCTCTAGACCCTGAAAGCAGGCAGAGCCAACCAACCTCCCTCCTTTCCTCCCTCCTTTCCTCCCTCCTTCCCTCCCTCCTCCTCCGACATGACTACTAGAGACATGGATCTTCCTTCTGAGTAAGCGGTACTTCAGCCAGCAATATGTAGGTAGGTTCTGCCGCTTCGAAGATTTCTGCTCTTCGGATTTTCTTCTAATTAATTAGTTGTAAAGAAATTGCAGCTGGGTTCGTGTCGTGAGTCCAAAAAACTCTAGAGCTGTAGAAAAAGAAAAAGAAAATAAAATTGAGCTTGGAGGTTGAAAGCGCGGTCGGCACATCGTTCCATCACGATTTTCGGCAGACTGTGAATTGTATTCGGATCGTGATGCCGGCGGCGCTGGCTCTTAATGCAAGCGGTGGTACAAAACTTGCCGTGCAAAGGACGTCCGCCATCTCCACTTAACGTTACAACTCACCGTCTGTGCACCGACCATCGAGAACGGCGGCCGAGAAGGACGCCTATTCCAAAGCACTGGTAACAGCCCGTTCCAGCGCGTCGACAGGTGTTGACAAATAGATTCCTCCATTCCAGGGTGTTAACAGATGATTCCAGGCGGATTTCTTCCATTCATATTAATTCTCAACTGCACGTTATTATTTTATTCACGAGCTGATACATCAGAGCAGAGTTATGGACATCGGAAGTTCAAATTTCTTTTGTTCCTTTTCTGCATTTGGTTGTTTTGTTGCCTTGCAGGTTATGTGTTTTTGTCTTTTGTTCTTCATAAGTGCGACACTACAAATCTGAGTTCAGTGATGGAGCAAGTTTTTTTGCTATGGGTATAATGGCTCTTTGATGGAAATGTGTATCATGTTGTCCCAGGGTGATTGGTGGGGAGTTTCAATGCCATCGATGAAGGGTGGACTAAGAACTTGGATAAGTAATGGTTTAGGGTTTAGGGTTTAGGGTTCCATGGAAGAGAAGGGGCATCGTTTTGGAGCTAAGTTTTTTTTTTGCTTGCTTGTTGGTGTGTTTTGTTGTAGAGTGTATTGAGTATAGAAAGAATAAATAGTTGGGGAAGAATGCTCACTATGGGTTTTGAAATTCTTTTTAGAGTTGACATTTCATTACGTTTTGACTTAAGTATAAGAGTTACTTGTAAGAGTCATGGACTATAACAAGGGAAGTGATGACAACATCTAGGATTTCATGAATGGTCATTCTGGTAAATTCATATTGTTTGAAATTGTCCAGATAATTGTGTGAAGCTATCAATCTACTTGTGTCTAAAAAAGAGTACCTTTGTAGGAGCTTTGGGGAAAAACACTATGTGGAAGGGTGTAGGTTTCAGGACTTCTAAGGTTACATTGTCCAATGTTATGTTTTTCTCTGTCCACTTCATATGGGAAAACTTGTTGAAATTGGGGCCATTTATTGGATTTTAAGCTTGGTGTTAAAAGATTATTTGCCACAGAATATGACCAGTTGGCTTTTGAAAAGAAATAAAGAGAGATTTGATCCTTTGAAATTCAAAGTTTGCTACTTTGTAAATGTCATAAAATAATCAAGGTTGGGTTTTAATTGTGCTTCATTCAATGTATTTTCATTTTGATGAATTTGTGATCATATGCATTATTTTTGGTAAGGTGTTTTCTATTTAAGTCACCCCCTTCTTTTTGGTGACAATGTGCTCATGTTTGATATGTTAATTTTTGAACAATTAAATGATACATTCCCCATTTTCCAATGTCCCACACTTGAACCTTATACACATCATTCAATTTTTTTATTTACTTAGTCATTTTACCTTATATAACTTTGGCATTTATGGTTTCAAAAATTGATGTTTGCCTTGTAAATGTTAATCTTTAGTTAGATTGATGATTTTGAAAAGCTCGCATTAATATGTTTACCTTCATTCAAATTGAAAAGTTTTCAAACCATATGGGTGTTTATATGGCTCATAAATTCTTTAATCAACCAATATTTAGCTAATTTATCAATTCAAACTTATTTTATGTTATGTTCAAACTTGGAGATTAGAGGATCAATAAACTTGAAAATAGTAAATAGTGTTCAAATTTGCATCATGTTGGTGATAGTTTATTGACCCAACATCTAACACGACAGTCTTGTCACCACTACTAACATTTAGAGTTAAAGTAGAAGTTAGGGATATTACCATGACATCCAAAATCTAGGAATTATGAATAATTTATTTTTAACACTATCAATAACTTATCAATTGCAAAATCAAACAACTAGTGATATCACATAGTTTTTATCGTGATCTCTATTTGAAGTCTCTACCATTGCCTCCAATTATGCCATCACCATGAACATTGGCTACCATTATTGTGAAGAGTGCAAACATTCTACCATTGCATATACAAAATGTAAACACATATAAACGTTTCACCATTGTTCATGCGAACTATAAATGCCATGGCATTTCTTTAAATTGTACACATGTTGCCAAATTCTTTGCATAGAGGTTTGTGCTCCACCAAATTGTTTGCACGTACACAAACATTCACAATCTATTATATTACTTGTGTAAACACAGACATTTTTCAGATTGTTCAAATGCAAATTGTAGATGTAGATATTCTGCAAATAAATAAAGCACAAATTGTAGATGTAAACATTCTGCAAATGGTTCATGTGCAAATGTAAACACTCAATTAACTTTCATGAATAGATTATAGATGTTTCATCATATTGATTGCTCTAACTACAATGGTAAACACTCTGCCAAATTACTTGTAGACATTTTACCATATCACTTGTGCAAACTATAAACACTCCAACAAATCCTTTGTGAACATTGCAAACATTTTTCAAAATTGCTTGCACAAATTGCACATGCTTCACCACATCATGTTATTGTTCAATAATTCAACATTGCAACCATCATAAGTTCTACTACTTTTCACAAACCTCTTCAATAGTTCAACACTTGACAATTCAATTAAATAAATAATAATTATTGATTTTTTTGACAATAACAATGTGCAAAAACAAACTTTAATGGAAAATGAAAAAGGGAAAGAGAAACAAAAAGTAGCAACATGTGCAATGCACCTTCACAATGCCAATTGGAATCACACCAAGGTGATGGCCTTAATCAACTGCAAGAAAAAAAAAACACATTGTTTTGAAACAGATCATTGATCCCAGGGCCAAGATGGTTTTTGCAAAAGATAGATGGAGCAAAATTGCAAAAGACTTACAAAAAACAACAAAATCAAAATCACCTCATAATAGTAGAATATGTAAGGACTTGTGTCAACAAAGATTACAAAAGGATTTCTAATTATCACAAGGGCACTGGTCATAATACATCCTACTTGGACTTGACCATAAAAAAGAAAAAAACTTCATCTTCCAAAACACTTTCTTGAAGGTTTACCATTTTATTGCAGCTTTCCAAGGGGAGAGGAACATCCATATTCCAATGCATGTGAGAATCTTACAGGCAGAATAAATGGTGTTTATGTAGCACTAAGAGTAGAAAAGGATAACTTTTGTGTTTGGTTAATGATGGAAGAATTGCTAGGAGAAGATTTTGTTCCTAAAGAAAGCCAAGAGCCTCAACAATTTAGTCAAGGTTACATTCAACCCATGAATTTAAAAAATGTCATTAATCTTAATGATTGTTCCCAATTTATTAAACCAAGCCATCCACCATAACATGTAGTTGTTAATATCATAGAAACTACAAATTTTACAACACCTATTAGAAGCAAACAAGCAACAAATGCAACAATGTGAATAAATCATGGGAAACACATGTGTTAAAAGGAAACGCACTTCAATTTTTTTACAAGTGATTGAATTCACAAACAAAAACAACAAGGTTTTGGTGGATGCCATGGATCAAATCAATTCAACTCATATTGACCTTTACAAGAACATGACCAAATATACGGATAACAATTTCAAGGAACATCTCAAGTATTTGAAGGACAAGGACCAAAAAACTCACAAGATGAACAAACAAATGGTGAATGTCTTATCAAATCTTAGCATTACGATGTGCCATGCTTTCATCAAAGATCAATCACTCATGCCATGGGGAGTTTATATATTTAATTCTAAATCTAATGAATAACCGATGGCGAACATCCAAGACATAGTTGAAGAGTGACACATTTTCATTTGAAAAAAGAATAAAAATTTCAATTTCAATTTTCAATTTAGATTTTAGTTCAATGAATACAATTCACTACATTGAAAGTATTCAATTCCATGTGATAATTTGCAAAGTGAACAAGCAACCTTAATGCCAACAAGAATTGATGTTCTATATTTTGTATCTATCTTCTCAATAAAAACCCTGAGATTTTTTACAAGTTGCAAAACAATCTTTTTAGTGACTCAAAAGTGTTCAACCCACCTTTTATTATCATATTGTGTCATTAAAAAATTCAAGGACCATGTGATGTTCCTAGCCTTAACCCAATCCCTAACCTCTTTACTAACAATTTAATTTACAACATGATTTTAGTGGTAATGAACATTTGTGATTACAAAATGTTTTAATTGTTTAGGACAAATGCCATTAAATTACTAGTTGTAAAAAAATCATGTGATACAGAAATCACACTAACAATTACAAATTTTAATGACTATAGTCCATTATTTCATCCATTATTAAATGAACATGATGTGAAGACTAGTTTTTTTTTTATTTTGAAACTTGGCAAAAAAAATTTCAAAAAATGGAGAAATAGATAATTTATGGAATTTTTTCACCATTTTTTGAAATAATAATAATTTAATTAACCACATCCAAACCTAGGCACTTCCTAAGTCACCATTTGTAACAACACCTTTGTAAAAATGTTACAATTCACCTAGGACAATCACCATTTAATGCTAATTAATGTTGAAAATTCTCATCAATAAACTTATTTGAGGAATTTGAAATCAAAAACCATAGTTGTGAATCCCATGTAACCTATGTGGAATTTGACTTTGTGGTTACAATTTTGACCAAATTATGGATAATGGCATGATGTTAAGTGTCCTAGCTAGCTACATAGTTTAGCCTATCTACCTACATACTTATCTACATAAAATAATATGTAAATAGGTAATAGGTGTCTGCCCTACCTTACTAGGTTTCCCTAACTTACCTTAGCTTAATTTAGCCTAACTTAACTTTAGCATTTTTGACACATACCTATTTATCTAGCCTAATTAACCTACTAGGTTAAGTACCTATCGACCTACTTACTTAGGTAAATAATGAGTAAATACATAATAAATGCTTACCTTAGCTTAACCTAACTTAACTTACCTAGCTTAGCTTAAACTAAACTCTATGATGCAAACATAAGGACTTGAATCATGAAGATACACAAAAATTTTAACCATCTCACCACACCATTATATCATGATAAATTTTGTCAATTCTTATTTATTTCATATATTGTTATGTACACATTACTTATGTGAATAAGAAGTTAAGTAATATGTATATAGCTCGTGGGTTGTTGGATAGGTAGGAAGGTAGATGGCATACGTACATACTTATAGTTTAAATTTTACCTACATATTTATTTACCTACCTAAGTAGATGGCCTACATATTTAAGTAAAAATATGTAAGTAGATAATAAGTGTGTGCCCTAACTTAACCTATTAGACCTACCTTGCCTAGCCTTGGCTTATAATCTAACTAGCTTACTAGGCCTACCTAGGCTAGGATGTAAGCTATTAATCCTACCTAATTTAACCTACTTAGTGTAACTTGTTTAGTCTAGCCTACTTGTTAAACAACAAAAGAACTTTTACATTTTGAATTGCAACAACAATTTAAATGTCATTTTTCATTTAGTCAACAAGGAGTGTGTCACATTGTGGCCTTCCATAACTTGCCATTTTACATTAAAAAGTATCTTAAGGCAAAAGAAAAATTATGGAAACTCAAATATTTCACCATGCAAAAATATAATCTTCAAAAAATCCTCCGGGAAAAAAAAAAAAAACCAAAATCCTTCAAGACATCATAACTCTATAACTAATCTTAAGTGTCAACACAAGCCAAAATATCATCTTTCAAAAATCCTCATTTAAAAATAGACTTACTACCTAGGGGCCAAAAACCCATAAGCTATAGCTACTATACTTTATAATGAATCTAAGCACAATATCCTTGCCTTGGTAGGCAAGGCCAATAAACAGTACATAACTAAACTTGGATGTGAAAAATAATTTATTTTTCCAGGATCACATACTGAGCACCGATGGAGATGCTCTTAATGGAGTGCAACATGTCCCCCATGATACAAAGTCCAAATCACAAGAAATTGAGTATTGACCAATGTTGGGTAGGTAACCCCCTTTGGTGGGTAATGGCCAGTATTCTTTTTTCTTGGAGTGAAATTCACTTTTTTTTAACCTAACATCTTAGGTGGTGAATCCCACAAAGGGGGGTTTTTGGTTTCCTACCCCATTTTGCAAAAGGACTCCCTAAGTTATTTTTTTGGAGAAATCAACAATTCACTCCACACTTACCTACATTCAATCTGGATCATTGGATTATAAGCTTGTAATCTATTGTTTTCGCAACCCTAATGCCAATCCAAAATCCCACAATGCCTAGACTTTGTGATGTGTAACTAGTGTGCACTTGGCATTCGTAAAGCACTAGGAGAATATTTGTAATGTATGTGAAGGGCACCTTATAGTCATCAATTTCCCTCCTAGAAATTGGGAGGGATATTATCCCTACTCTTCAAGGATGGGAGGGAAAGCATGCCTACTTGTAGGTGTAAGAACCACTATTTAGGAGTAGGCATAATATCCCTCCCATTGATACGCCTTGTGATCTACATAGGTTTGGTTCATGATAAATGTTGCCTCATGCTTTTACAATAGGTAAAGTCCAAGGGTGGGAACATTGTCAATATGTGAGGCAGAACTCTAACATCACCTCATCCTAAGCCCCTTATTTTGAGAATGTCCCCACCTAGGGCTTTATTCTACACATAACTCCCTAGTCCTGAATCTTTTATCGTGTTGTGGGTTCTCACCACTCGGCACTCACTTTCTTTCTGTGTATACTTCCATAAGCTTGCAACTAATGAAAGTTCATTATTCCTTGTTGAACAATGAGCAACCGACACCATATTAGAGATAGACATTGGGGCAAGTTGTGTACTAGGGAACAGACAAGAGAAGCTGAATAATTGAATATAGTTGAGGCCCCAAGGCATTGAGACTATTTCAATAATCCAGTTCCTCTCACTGGTTACGGGGCATAACCAGTTTCTGGACCAATGAGAAAGTGACTAAAAACTAGAGGAGAGAAGGGAGAAAATGATGTGTTATAACCCCTCTCCTCTGGACCAATGAGCAAGTGACACGTTGGACAATGCAGTCCAGAAACTGGGTATGAGTTGGAGCGTGGTGCGGGGTCCAGGCTTGGCAAGCAGCTGCAAGTCAAGCTACATGACTTAGGAAGTTCTTAAACCCTTAAAGCTTGTGTACTTCATTTTGATTCTCTTGTAAGTTGTGCTTGTGATTCTTTTTCGCTCATGTTTTCATGTTTCCTCACTTGCTACTTCTTGATGTTAGTAATTTAGTTGTGTTATGAACCATGACTCGTGTGTGTGCACTATGTAGTAGTGCACACTATGGTGCTTGCAACAGGTACAACTTAATTCTTGTGTGATCTGTTTCACAACACTATTGACGTCCTTGAATGAAGGGCCTAGGTTGCGATTCTTATGAGCTACACAATGAAGGGCCTAAGTTGTGGCAAGCCATTGTTGTGTGGTACTTTTGATCTATACACATTTTCTAAAGTGGGTATTTTGGTGCTAACTCCTAAACCATCCAATGTTTGAGGTTTGCCAATTAGCTTTTTGTCACAAGTGTGTTTTTGGTCCTTTCCATCGCTCCTTCTCACGTATTGAACAATTTCAAGTTCAAGAATTCAAGTACTTCTTCGGGTCTCAAGTCCTAATAGACAATTTCTTGTATCATGATCCCTATTTCTTCTTGGTTTCTAAGATTTTGTTTGGAATCTAGTTGCATGGGCGTTGTTAAGATGTTTCAAGTATGGCTTGTTCCTGAAGGTAGCAACAACCAACTATTTGAAAACAAATGTCTCAATTTTGATTGGCAAAGTGAAAAAGTTGACCCTTGTTTTCATGATCTATTGCTTCTTTGGAATTTGCATCCAACCCCCTTGTTTGGGCCCATAGAATTTGTCTTTGCATTCAATATCACATACAAGTGTTTTCTTTTGTGCATGTTAGGCTGTATGCTACAATGTTGCATAGGTTCTTTTTGTTTTTTGATTTAGGTTCAATTCCTGCATATAGCATGTTGCTAAAAATTGGATTTAAAATAACATTCATTCAAATAATAATAAAGTAATGATGATGAATTGTACTTGTAATTCTGATTAAAAATAATTTCCTTTAGCAAGTCATAATTGATGATTTTAATTTCTTTATCTATAAAAGAAACTACACATTTTCCCAGCATGTAGTTAGTGGCCAAAAATATGTGCTCAATGTGTCCATGTGGCAATTAGAGCTCCACCAAGGACTGGCATGTAGCAAACATAGTTAAAACTGCAAATTAAAAGAAAAACATTGGCAAGGACTGTTGGTTCTAGTTCCAGCTAATAAGAACTGAATTGGAACTAGGTCCAATTTTGGAATTGAAATAGGAACAGAAACTTGATTATATTTTCAAAATGAACCAAACCCAAAACTTGGCCATGGGTTCTCTAGTTTTATTAAGGTGTAGAACTGGAACTGGACCCCAGACTTTTGAAAAACAAATGCTTCGACAAAAATGGTGACTAGATCGAGGCTCTAACCAGAGGTTACTTTAACTAGGCTGTAATTACTATCGATCGAACATTGTGCATTAGATGCTGAGTTTCAGCATTTCATACTGAGATTTAATAAATTTTCATTACTTTTTGGATACCACTGAAAGAGGGGATAGGGGGGGGGGGTGAAAGCAGGCCCAAAGATAGGGTGAAGAGAGGGTGACTTCAGGAATAACTCTATTGGCAGGCAGAAAATACAGCAACATCTTATGCTGTGTAACACTCATCTGATAACTTCTTGATATCTGGCGGATTCTGAATTTGAAGTTATCTTTTATTTTTATACATTTCTTGGAGCCAGAAAACACAATGGCATTGCTCCACCAGCCACCAGAGGCGACAGGAATTTTTCACTGGTGGGTGGAAGGTTCCCAAAAGAATAACCGTTCTTCACCGAAGTGGATGGTAGGCCCCTCAGCCTTTCCTCGGTTTGAGATGCCCCCAAAATTAGTGTTATTGTGTGTGTTCAGTAGTAATAAAGGCTTGAACCATCTCCCACCAGTGCACCAGTTGTGTGGGGTAGATAAGTATGGAGGCAGATAGGTGAATGAATGGGTGAGTAAATAGGTAGATAAATAAAAAAAGGATATATATATAGGTGAGTAAATAAATAAATAGATAAATAATTTAAAAAATTAGATAGGTGAATAAGTAAGTGAGTAGATAAATAAATAAGTAATGACACATTCACACTTGATGTTAAGTCAGTGTTAAATGAAAATCTAGGTGACATCCTAGGTGGTACCCAATGTTAAATGGGGAATATCTTAATATTAAGCGAATGTTAACTTAACATAAAATGTTCATTGTAAGTAGGTGTACGTCCTAAATGACTAGCATGGTGTTACAGAACTCAACACTAGAGTCCCTAACACCAAGTGTGAATGCACCTTAAGTAGATAAGAAATGAGTAGGTAGCTAAAAGGATCCATAGATGGGAAGGGGAGTAAGGAGAAAGCTAAGTCAGCAGGGTGGGTAGGTAGGTGGGAGGGTAATATGGATGTCAGATGGTTTTGAACCAAACTTTGTAATTTGACATATAATGTTATTTTTCCTGTAGCCATTTTGTTTTATTTATTTGTTATTTTATTTTATTTTATTAACACAAGAGCAAACCCACCTGAGAGGCTATTGGCCAAACTTTGGCCGTTGACCGGCCTTTTGGGGCAGCTCCTCCAGGCTTGCCCTGAAAATAAATGTGATTTGGCTTCTTCCTGTGGAGCCTCCCAAATGGGCCTACATAACACTGTGCAAGTGCCTTGACTTAATTATTATCTGGCTAAAAGTTTTCTAAGCTGACCGCCCGGTGAAGTATGCTCTTGACTTGGGTAAATGAGCACAAGTCCACAACCCATTCCCAGGCGATAGAAGGAAGTATGAATTTGCCTAAGCCCTAAACCCGGTGTTTTTTTTTTTCCCCCATCTGGCACATGTTGCCCAGTTGGCTACTTGGTAGGCCATCTGGGCGGTAACTAGACTTGTGGAACTTGTTTCCTACTTAAGGTCTATTCACACCAACTGATAGCAGAGTTGGTAAATGGTTTTTAAGTTAACAATGTTCATATAGATCAATCTCTGTCAGCAGTTAGCTAACGTGGATTTCCTACGTGGCACAATAACAATGTGTTTATCAATGTGTGACAGCCCAATGTTAGGATACAAACATGGAGGTAAAAATCTTTCAAAATCTTAGATTCTTGTTTGTTTGCAACCCTATCAACACAGCTACACTAATAGTTTGAGAAATAAGGTGGTAAACTAGCATCACAACACCATGATTGTTTTGCTCCATTGTAACTTGAAGGAGCATTTTGTTTTGTTGAACCTTGAAGAGGCACTTTGTTGCATTGAAACTTGAAGAAGTTTGTAGAAGCTACAAGATCTTTGAATGATGGCATCAAGAGCACATTCAGGAGTGCATTTAAGAACAACAAATTTGTAAGCACCAATAGCAACTTCACAAATTTTGACAGCAAGTTTTCAAGCACTAACAACTTCACAAGTTGAAGTGCGAACAAGAACACAATTCAATGTAGGCATATCAACAAGCGATTGAGATAGAGGTAAAGGTCAAGGTGGTGGTAAAACGGGTCACAATGCCAATGACAAAGAATTAGCATATCCTTGGCAAAGGCATGGCAACTAGGAACGTACAAAGGTGTTAGTGTTCATTTCTTGCAAACACATAGAACACATAGCCTTGAAGGAGCATGTTGATCTGTGAGCACAAATGATTATTGCCATGCAACAATGGGAGAAGATTATAAAGATATGCAAATTTTCACAAAATGGAACAATGTGCAAAGGTAAGTGGAAGTTTCTCAATTCTAATTACAAAAAAATTGTTGAATATCACAAAGGTACTGGGAACCATATTTAGTTTTGAGATCTAGTGTTGAAATAGAAGGAAAGGTATCATTTATCTCATCAATTTTGTCGAAATTTTTATGATTTGATCAAAGAATATCAAGGGGAAAGGAATATGACTACTCCATTGCACTCGAGAGACATCAATGTTGAAGGTGACAAAATTTGCAAATCAACACGTACACAAGTTGCACATGAGACACAAGATGACAATGAATGATGTTGAATTGTAAAAGAATGCAAATGAATTTCAAAATTAACCGATTCCAAATGTTTTTAAGGTGCCAAGAAATGTAAGTATCATGGATTTGTTTCAAAAAAACACAAAACTGCTAACAACAATAATCGATGACCATTTATATATGGGGCCAATCTTCCTAATTCTCCTATAACACTTGCACATGGCAACATTGTAATCAAGAGAAAACATAATAATGTTTTTTTCTCTTATCATTGACTTTACAAATAAAAACAAAAAAATTCTTAATTCAAAATCTTGCTACAAACATTCAAATTCAATTAATTGACATTCGAACTTTCAATTCAATTTAGAATCTTGATTTAACATTTAAAATCAATTTGACATTTAGGCTTTCAATTTACAATTTTGCTATAATGTTCATGTATCATTCTACCTGTCTCTGATTCTAATGCAATGTGCACCATGTCAAAGTCAAACACCAATGGAAATAAAACTATAAACATTCTTTCAACATCATCTACGAATTTGTGGTCTCTAGTCCCCCAAGTAGTTTGTACAATGAACATGATACCTTAATACTAATTGGAATTGCACACTTGTAATTCATGTCTTGCTTTTTCATTTTGTATTACAATTTCTCAATCAATTATTTCACAAATGACCTACTCATTTAAAAATGTTCAATCCATCTCATGTTGACTTGTTGGAAACCAAGAATATGGTGTCGTTGATTTGGTTTTAACCCAGTCACTTAAGTATTGATTCAATAACAAATTATACGCATAAGAGATCTTAAAATCATGAAGAATTAAAGCATTCAAAAATGTTTCAAAAACAAACCTGCAACTGTCTATATCTACATCAAAAGGAAACAATTCCAATCCAAGCCCTATGAAATCAAAAAAAGTGGAGTTGGACTCCCTTTGGAAATGATCAAGAATGAACAAATCTTGTGCTTGGATTACAGGTTGGAAAAATGAACAAGCATAAAGATTTTCAATGGCCTCATTAGGTTGAGTAAAAATTGGATTAAAAAAAAAACCTTCCAACACCTTATCATAAGCTTTAGCAAAATCAAGTTTCAAAAAGACAAGGAGCTACTTGGTTTGTTTTGCCTGGTCAATTGTTTCTCAAACCAAAACCACATTATTTAGAATGTATCTAAAAGGTAGGAGGGTGGTTTGATCCCTATGTATCACTTCCATGAGTAAAGACTCTACGTGTAATTGAAGAGCTTTTGCATATATTTTGTAAGCAATGTTTAAGAGAATAATTGGCTGCCAATTACCTAACTCTTTTTTATCTCCAAATCAAAAAATTAAAGTGATGAGACCTTTGTTGACTCCATTGGGAAATTCCCCCTTGCTAATCGATTCATGTACCATCCTATAGTACTGTCACAAAAGAAAAAAAATTGAACTTTCAAGATCCCCACAACCAATTAATTTGAGTCACACAATAGCACTACTATTTAAGCTCATATTAACCTTACTATATGAATGGTCATTTGACTGGCAAAAACTTTGCTAAAATAAAACTTTTTGAAGCATAATATGTGGCTCATCCACCCATACCCCCTATTCGGGCCTCTATCCTTACACATCCAAAATAAAATGATAAATTTTAATGACCGTATTTCCTCATTTCCCAGCCATAAACAAGAAAAAATGTACAGGATAGAGTGCAAGACTATCAAAATGTAATCACTTGGGCCAACCATTGCAAGTTGCCAGTCAAAATGTCATTTTCTTTTATTGATGATTATATCAGGATCATATTTCTAAGCTCAAATTGAGTTTCACACTATTTGATTAGTATACTTCATCGAAAATGTAATGTACAGGTCATTTTCTTGTTGTAGGTGGAGATGCTCTAAGAATCACTTCAACCATGCAACAATATTTGAGACATTTCACACTGTCAAATTAAATATTTACCTTTCCTCAGCAATAAACATAGTGTAACATATATATTGTGTTTATTGCTGAGGAAAAGTAAATATTTAATATGTCGGCCAGATGTGGGCTTAGCCTAAGTAAAGCCCATTTCCAAACCACTGTGACCCGGACTTCATCCAAATTTTGACGTAAGAGCATCCCCACCGGTGCTTGGTATGTGACCCTGCACATTAAAAATCTGACTGTGAAAAGTCGACATATGCCAGTTTGGCTCTGGAAAATGGTTTTTCTCCTGCCTATTTGTTCAGTTTGCTGAGGCTGGGCAAAAGGGCAGCAAAGTTGCGCACCTACTAGAGAAGACTGTAATAAATATGATCTGACTGCTGCACCCTATTTTTGATTGGCCAATCATAATGATTTGTCCAGGTGGTTTACTATTAGTGGCTCCCACCGACTTGCAGTCCCCATTTCAGTTTTATGGATGGGGTTGCTAAAAGTTAAGTAACTAAACGTCGATGTGAGAAATATTTTTGCAGGTCACAAACTCAGCACCAGTGGGGACACTCTAAGGCCCACTTTAGACAAGGGTCTAGGGTCCAATTTCCTAGGAACCAATTTGGACTTATTTGAAGCAAATTGAATCCTTGAGTTGGACTCTACCTTGGTCCCTAGCCTGATTCTTGGTTCTCCAAATCAAGAACTCTCATTTTAGCACTGTTTTTTGGTGTCAACCAATTGATTTTCCCTCCAAAACAAATGCCATGTAAGTTTAGCCTCAATTTGCCACTTTTTGGTCTTGAACCCTCGACTAAAGGCCTTGGGACCAATTTAAAGCTTTTGACCAATAAGATTGCTTGAATTTATTTGTTCCTGGACCTTGGACCCTCGTCTAAAGTCGCCTTAAGGACAATTTTATCGCTACAGCACTAACACTACACTACTTCCACCATCAAAATGAAAGTGCAATCCTCCTAGAAGTTTCTTTTAAACCAAGGGGCAACTACTTCATTGCTTTTGCCTCAGAGGACGTTTCCCCATGAAAGGATGTCTCTGTTATTGTCAATAGATCAATGAACTATGTGGTCAATCTCCCATGAAATCTCTCCCAAGGAAGACATGGGCCTACTATAGCTCATAAGCTTGTGCAAGTGCCATCATATACGATAATGGCCACAGAATTGTACAAGAAGGTTTAGGGTTTAGTTCACACTCTTATGCTTACACAACCCCCTTCTCAATCCAAGTATGTAGATAGATTTATCATGGTATTTTTCATCTAAACTCTTTAAGTATCATCATTTATGTCTCAAACAATGAGCTTTCAGTTTCATGATATAATGTTAAATAATTGTAATTTTTAACTTTATATTATGTCAAATTTCATGCCAAAATTCTCTATTGGAAATTTTTTAACTCAACACATACACTTGAAACAAATTGACCATTGACCAATCCTCTTGAGTTGTAGTTTTTGCTTTGCACATTATTCAACCTTTGAAAGATGTGGTAGCATTAATAACAATGTTTTGAAAAATGCAATAAAATAAAATCATTTTGGTGTATGTTGTCAACAACAATTTTTTATTACTACTGAACATATGTGGCCTTGTTAAGTTGAACACTGGAAACATTTTAATTATGAAGTTGAAGTGTCTTGGGATGACTGATCTACTCCCAAGAGAACATCACAAAAGAGGATAAAAACAATGTTTAGAAGAATATGATACATTTGATGGCATTATGAAAATCGATAATTTTTTCTATTGTAGTTCCACAATGGATGCACCAAATGACTTAATTAGTGTGATATGTGGAAGATTATTGAGATTTGCCTACATCACGGCTTTTGACGTTCCTGTCTGCAAATCTAAACCCCAATTCTTTATAAAAAGTTGTATTAATGATATAACACTCCACACAATAAAGGAAACGAATTGTGGCATATCCAAACAATGGATGAAAATTTTAGTAATTAACCATGTTTATCTTGTGTTGGATGGCCATTAGTGAGGGCATGCGAAGAAACCTAGAGAATGTATGATTATTTTTAAATTGGTCTTAATATGGAACATATTTTCCAAACAAAAAAGATATAAGAGTCAATCTTTTAAGAAATATGTGTCATAAAAGACTAAGTTGATTCTCAACAACAAATGTTACCAACAACCATATATGGGTACCCAAAAAAATCAGCAGAATTTTCCATCCAAGTACCAACACAATTTTCAAAAAGACCAAGAAATCTATATATGGTTGAAATTGTGAAATACACGAATTGCAAGAAGACACCCAATAACTTAAACCCAATGTTAAACCATGTTCATGTATGTTCTACACATTCTAGTTCACTTCAAAATCTTGAGTTTGATGAGTATAAAACAATTTGGAACAAATACATTGGGCAAACCATGTGAGAAATGGCATCACTTGTAGAAACAATATTCACTACTTGACCATGAAAGCAAACCCTACATCGGCACCCTATTGAAAGTTGTTGGTGCATGTTCATAGGTATCACCAAGGTATGAAACATCCAAAAGTAGTTTATATAAACACAGAGGTTGATATGCAAGTTTGATATGCAATGATCCTGTACCACAACTAACTAAGCAGGTTTGTGATCAAGATCAGACTACTAACATGGGCTTAATACACAGGGTTGAATGATGCCCAAGGTTGTCCTTGTTCCTTCACCACTCAGCCAACTATTTTTGTCCTCCAAGGGCTTGTTTATTGCCCCCCTCCAACTAACATAGTTTGTTGGGCCCGACAAGGACTATGGCATTGGATCCAACTTTTTGGAAGTTTTACCTTATTAGAACCAGTTTCACATTGGGTTTCTTTGATGAAAGAAGTGTTTAGACTGTTTAGATTGGAACCGATTGTTTTGGTGTTCAGAGTGTGGACACAGTAGGTAGATGCACAACATCTTAATCTATTGGGAGGGCCAGCATGTTTTTGATGCCCTGTTCTTGGCAGAGTGGAGAGGACTTTGTTGGCTGAGCAGATATGCAAGCAAGTCTTCACTTCAGCCTCTGTGCAGACCAGAAGTCTGGCTGTCAGAGCGCACCTTCTTGCAACCTAGCGGTCATTTTGCAGTGCATGTGCACAAGACCTTCAGGGTACTCACTTGGCAAAGTGATTGTGAACTCAAATCAGGAATTTGTCATTGTAGTAGAAACTACTCAATTACAACTAGCCAAATTAGAGAGGATCTCTCATTGCATCAACTGATGAACTCTAGCAAATGTTTAAAATCCCTCTTACAAACTCCTTAACTTACTTTGGGTGAACCTTGTGCACCCAAGGTTGGTTGAAGCACACAAGGCTCACCCAAGGTTAGTTAAGGAATTGTTATTGTAGTAGAAACTACTCAATTACAACTAGCCAAATTAGTGAGGCTCTCTCACCACACAAGGCTCACCGAAGGTTAGTTAAGGAATTGTTATTGTAATAGAAACTACTCAATTACAACTAGCCAAATTAGTGAGGCTCTCTCACAACACAAGGCTCACCCAAGGTTAGTTAAGGAATTGTTATTGTAATAGAAACTACTCAATTACAACTAGCCAAATTAGTGAGGCTCTCTCACCGCATCAACTGATGAACTCTAACAAAGGCCGCTTTTCCTTTTGAGAGTTGAATGGCCTGTCAAATTTTTTCAAGAAATCTCCAACAAGACTTGAAATCCCTCTTACAAACTCCTTAACCTACCTTGGGTGATTCTTATGCACCCAAGGTTAGTTAAGGAGTTGAAATTGTTGCATGGATATTAGAAAGTGGCTAAACTCTGAAAATGATCCCAAGGATCCATTCTTTGAGTTAGTGGTGGGTTAATTTGTGTTGTATGTCCTGGGTTGGCTGTAGCGAAAATTAGAGCAAACTTGTGATTGGAGTTTTTTGTGTCATTTTGTTTGTTCTTTTGGGTCTCATTTACTCCTTGTTGTGATTATTGGGAGAAGAACGTTTGACAAGTTTACATCATGAAAACGGTGTTTAGAAACCTAATGCTCAGTTTGAAAAACCCACTCAATCATAATTCATTAACCAACTAACCGTGTCCTTTTTCAATTAATCTAAGGAGCTGAGTTTGAAAACCAACCTTGTGGTGAATGGATGGATTTAACATTTAGGCTATAACATGTCCTCACACCAACTACTTTTTTTTTGGTCTACAAAAAACAATTTTTCAGTTCACACAAGTGCAGAAGGGGAAACTTTTTTTTTCACTCTCAAGTCAGATTACAAATGCCAGATGCATGTGTCTGTGGATGATTTTCATCCTTGGGCAATGGTGGTAGTTGAGAAATAATGTGACCAAATGGGTTTAACAACATGTGCTGGCTGGCACCAACTACTTTTTTTTTTGTCTAACAAAAAACCATATAATATGGACTTCATATAGTTAAGTGCTTTGGCAGGCCTTGGGTTAACCAGCACCCAGGTTAATACCATGGTAAAATTTTCATAATCCATTTAAATTATCCCTAAATATTACAAATATCCCATGCTTGCTCAGGCTAAATCAGCGTCTCTGAGTTCAAATCTAACATTTTTTGGGCTTAATATGGCCACTATGAGGCCTCACTCAAGTGTTAAAAAAACTTGAAGGTCCGAATGTGGGTTGCTGGTTCACCCTGGCCTTTGGCAGCTCAAAAAAAAAAGGAGAAGGGGCAAAAAAAAATTAAATTTGAGGTTAGATTACCAAAACCAATACAAGCACCTCATGGATGAGGTTCATCCAATTAGTTGAATCTGTTACTTTTTTCATTCATGAATGCAATGATGTCTGTTGAGTGCAATGTGACCAAATGGGTTTTAACAATATATGCTGGCACCCACCAACTATATTTTGCCTAACAAAAATAAATAACTATATAATAATAAGTGCTTTGGAAGCTCCAAAAAAGGGGATGAGAAAAATTAAACTTAAGGTGAGATTACAAACGTCATTGCAAGCTCCTCATGAATGAGATTCATCTATTAGTTGAATCCGATGCTTCTTCATCCATGAACTTCTCACAGTGGTGTCAGGTGAGAACAATGTGACCAAACTGGGTTTAAACAACATGTGCTGGCACCAACTACTTTTTGTCTAACAAGAAGTTACACTATAAAATTAAACTTGAGAGTGATATTACATAAGCAATACAAGCTCCTCATGGATGATATTCATCTATTTGTTGAGTGTGATGCTGCTTCATCCATGAAGGCTGTCTTCGTCAGTTGATAATCTTGCCGCGTGGCTGGAAGAGGTACTACGCCGCTTCTGCGCGTAGTCTCCTGTTGTTGCACTCGTGAGCTGCGCGAGAAAGCGGGCGTTGTTGCAGAAGAGAGATCGGCATATGGCTGCCAGTGAGCAACAACTCCCGCGTCTTCTTCGCCACGTTTAATGGGCAGAAGAGGATGATGAAGGAAAACCTGGAAATAGCTGCAGCATTGCACAGGCGGAAGAAGAAGTCGTAGAGGAGGGAAAATAGAAGAAGAAAGAGATCAGATCCGAAGCCAGGAGTGTGGGAGGAGTGGACACTAGGTAGTGGGGAGGGAGAAGAGTAAAGGATCCACAGATGGGGAAGAATGGTAGCTGCATGCAAGTCTGCTTCCTGTTGCTGGTGGTGTATGCAGCAGCAGTAGAAAGAGTCGTGTGGGCACAGACTACTAGTGCACCACCTTACGTGCCTGTGGACAACATTCTCATCAGCTGTGGATCTTCCACAAATGTGACAGTTGATGGAGGACGTGTGTTCCAGGCGGACAACACGGCCAACACGCTAGCATCAGGAGGTGTTTCTGCATCCATCAGTCAGCCGAGTCCTAATCTGTTGTACCCAACTCTCATGCAGCAAGCGCGCTTCTTCACCACCAACTCGTCTTACACTTTCACTGTGACGCCCGGAAGGCACTGGATCCGTCTCTACTTCTACCCTTTTGCTTTTGCAAACTGGGCGGCCAATGCTTCTCTGTTCTCGGTGACGGCCAACCAGTTTGTGCTGCTCGACGACTTTCGACCTTCGAGTTGGACCACACCAGACTTTCCTTCTTTGTTCCGTGAGTATGCTGTCAACGTGAGCTCTGAGTCTCTGGTTCTAGGTTTCGATCCAGCTCCCGGCTCTTACGCGTTCATCAACGCGTTGGAAGTGGTATCGATGCCTTCCGATCTCTACTCCGACGATGCATCACTGCTGGGACAAGCCGGATCCATCACGCCTCTAGGGTTGGCAGATTGTGCCATACAGGCCATGTTTCACATCAATGTGGGTGGAGCGAGTGTGAGCCCGCAGAACGACTCCACCGGAATGTGGCGAACATGGCAGCCTGACGATCTCTTCATCTTCTCGGCAGCTGTAGGAACGACTGGGCATGTTCCTGTGACCAGTATCGAGTACCCCACGACTCTTCCCGAGTACATTGCTCCCGCAACTGTGTATGCGACGGCTCGCGACATGGGAGGCAGTAACACCATCAACCAAAACTTCAATCTCACTTGGATCTTCCCTGTAGACTTGGGATACACTTACTTCGTGAGGCTTCACTTCTGTGAGATCTTCTTATCTGCCATCAACCAGCGTGTTTTCAATGTCTACATCAACAACCAGACTGCAGACACAGCTATGGACATCATTGCCCTAACAGGGCACCCAGATTGGCCTTTGTACCAAGATTTTGCAGTGCCCATGTTCAAGGGTAGCAGTGAATTGTGGTTGCAGATTGGACCCACACCAACATCCACCTCACAATACAGAGATGCCATCCTGAATGGGGTTGAGATTCTTAAGTTGAACAACTCAGATGGTAGTCTGTCAGGTGTGAATCCTTCTATCATTGTCACCAATCCAGATGCATCCCCTGCAGTGACAAAAGCTTCTTCATCATCATCCTCCAGTGGAGCAGTAGTCGGTGCAGCTGTAGGAAGTTCGATTGCTGCGGCACTGCTGAGTGTGTGCATTTGCTACTACTTCTGTTGCTCTCGCAAGTCCAAAGTATTTGCCAAGCATGCAGCAAGAGGATGGCAACCAATGCCGCAGGTGGGAAGTTCGGATACCACAACTACTACTACTACTACTACTAATCAAAGCAAGATCATCTCCTCATCACACAAAAGTGGGACAGGTAGCTACATCTCATCATCTGCTGCTGGAAGCAGCAGTCTTGGAAGGTACTTCACCTTCGCAGAGCTTCAAGAGGCCACCAACAACTTTGATGAGAGTTGGATTCTCGGAGTTGGTGGCTTTGGCAAGGTGTACAAGGGAGAGATTGATGATGGCACAAAAGTTGCAGTCAAGAGAGGCAACCCTAGGTCAGAGCAAGGTCTGACTGAATTCCAGACTGAGATTGAGCTTCTGTCGAAGCTTCGCCATCGACATCTTGTTTCTCTCATTGGCTATTGTGATGAGCACTATGAAATGATTCTGATCTATGATTACATGGCCAATGGTCCTCTGCGCGGTCACTTGTATGGTACAGAGCTTCCCTCTCTTTCATGGAAACAAAGGCTGGAGATTTGCATTGGTGCTGCTCGAGGTCTTCATTACTTGCACACAGGTGCAGCTCAGAGCATTATCCATCGTGATGTGAAGACAACCAACATCTTGCTGGATGAGAACCTTGTGGCCAAAGTTGCAGATTTCGGACTCTCCAAAACTGGGCCAACATTGGAACAGACCCATATTAGCACAGCTGTGAAAGGGAGTTTTGGTTACCTTGATCCTGAGTACTTCCGTCGCCAGCAGCTGACAGAGAAATCAGATGTATACTCTTTTGGTGTGGTTCTTATGGAGGTTCTTTGTGCGCGGCCTGCAATCAATCCAACTCTTCCACGGGAGCAAGTCAATATTGCAGAATGGGCAATGCAGAAGCAGAAACAAGGACTGCTGGCAACTATCATGGATCCATGCTTGATGGGCACTTGCAACCCAGCATCACTGCGAAAGTTTGGTGACACAGCTGAGAAATGCCTCCAAGAACAGGGTATCGATCGACCAGCTATGGGTGATGTTTTGTGGAACTTGGAGTATGCTTTACAGCTGCAAGAGAACTCTCTGCAACCCAACCTGATGGATGCAAGCACAGAGTTGGGTTCTCTCATCCCTGTAGCTGTGCCTACTCATCCTATTGATGATGATGATGATGATGATGATGATGATACATCAAAAGTGACAGGTATCAGTGAAGCTCACAGCTTTGGCAGTGTTGATGATTTGGAGGATGCATCAGCCAGCGCTGTCTTTTCACAGCTTGTTAATCCACAGGGAAGGTGACGGGGATTTTTTTTTGACTCAGTTGATTAGTCAGTTGTTTGCAAAAGCTGAGCCTATACATGCTGTTAAAGAATCAGCATGTTTCAAGTTGGAGGAGATGAGGAGGAGCCCGGGATTGGTCAGGGTTTTGGGATCATGAAGTTGTGGTTCTTGACTCTTGGGCCACAATCTCCTCCTGCCACACTTCCAACAGCAATTTGGTGTGTGTACTGATGGTTTAGAATCATGTGTAGGATGATATTAAGCTTGTCAGTGCACTGATGACAGTATTATCACATAAGGACTGCATCCTCCTATTTGGTGTGGAGATGGCTGTTCCAAGATGAACTAGACATAGTGATTTTAGGTTTTTCTTTCAACACCATTTTATCTTCCAGGGTTAGGGTTTGCCTTCATGCCCTTCAATGCAGATACATGTGCAATTTGTGAGCAACAAATATTATTGTTGGTAAGAGTGTACATTATCACCAAACAAGGCAATCTTTGCTTCTGATCAGTCTCCAAAACAAGTAATAAGGTTTTGCATGAACAACATCCCACCCTTTGTGTTGTTGAGATGGGAAAGTTCATTTAATCTGAATCTGCTTCTTCACACACCCATTGTGTTGTATCATGGAACTCAGCCAGCATGGCTGTATGTGTGAGCTGCCTCGTTGCACCCTCAACTGTGGTCTCATGGGGTGCCTTTCCATGCAGTTCACCCAACCACACTGTTCAGATCTCATTTGTCACTATCACAGAATGAGAAAGGGTTCCAGGATTCATAAGATGTTGCTGGGATTTCTGTAGTGTATGCAGAGGGCACAGTACACAGCACATGGTCTAATTGTTCCTGTACTTTCAGCAAAATGGCATTCCGTTTCTGAAAACACCTCCCCCCATTTCTTTCTCTTTTCCCCCCTATGATGCCCACCCAGTGTGTACCTGGCAGGTATCATGGGAAAAAATGACATGGGTCTTCAGTAAAGCCCTTGGCCATGGGCTTCACGAGTATCAGGCCCACAATCTCCGCCTTGCTGGGGCCCTTTTTTCAGTCTATCTACTCTGGCCAAAGGCATTGCCTAGCACTTTTGCAACTTTTGGCAACATTAGACTGGAGTCGAGTGTCACTTTGCAGTTAATGTGGTAGGCACATGACAGCATGAAATTCAGGTACACAAGTTGCTTGAATCATATGCTATCCTTCCTGACTGCCCATGATGGTAGTCATTATCCATAATCATGTCCCAACTGCAATGCCCTGCTGTAGCCCACATGATGTGACCCACCCATCCTCCAGAAGTTATCTGGCTACCAGGAGCTTACCAAGAGCTTTTGAAAGGACCACAGGAGGGCTGCTAGAAGTCTGAAATGCACAAATCTTGAAGAGTACTATTCTTCAAATCCTTCAGCTGGTGTGCTTTTGAAACCATTTGCTAAAGCATTTTTTCAAACTGCAACCCATGGTGGATAGGAAAGCAGAATAGTAGGAAATTGGAATCATGATTTCAATCAATGTTGCCTGCACCCAATCCCTCCAAAGTAGCCTGTCACAGAAGGAAGAATCAAATTCTGCTCCTTTATGGCCCAGTGTAACAAAATCCCTTGTGGGTTCACTGCGCATAGGGAAATTGGACTCTAACCAAAGCAGCTCATAGCAGGGGATTGGCAAAACTCGCAGGAGGAGTGTGGGCCCAAGCTTCCGTGACAAGTTCATGTTCCCAACCTTATTCACAACATGACTACATAGCTCATAAATGCCTTAATTGCAACCTCGTCCTTGAGCATGCATGCAAATATTTACACATTGTGCATGCTCTCACCTATTTATTCCAAACTCCTACTTCTTCCAGACACCATTTTGGTCTTTATAGTCCTTCATCCCAATTCAAATGGTTTCCTCCCTCTTTTTGTGGATGATTATAAATTGGATCGAGATTTCAAGCTTTCTTATGATTTTTTTTAAGTTGGCATTCCATCACATGCTATGTTTGTGTGGTAGTGATCCTTCTGTAGCCTATTAGTGTTTGAACAACTTCAAGATTATTTTAGTTTGGAAGACTCTACAAGCAATTTCTTTCAATTGTTTCAACTTTGTTCTCACATTGCACAAGGCCATATTCACCTTCACATTGTGGACGGCCCAACTTCTAGCTATGGTCAAGCCCTCCAACAAGGTTCATCCAATTGCTATAAAAGGAATGTTGTATGGCCTTGTCTATATGCCTTCAATTTCAAATAAATTTTTCAATAAATTTTTCCTTTCACCAATTTGGGGTGACCATAAAAGGCTAGTGCAAAGCAATGGTCCATGGCATCTAATTAACATTTGATTTGCACCCTAATTGGGTCATTCTTCAAGTGGATACAATAGATGCTTTCAACTTAGTGTCATGAGGAGTCATGTTTCAAGAACTTTGTGCTAGAAGAGATGACATTGCTTTGTTCATTCCCTTTGTTTGCACATTATATACATTCAAATATCCCTTATATTATAATCATTGCAATTATGATGGTGATGTTAATGTCATTCTATGAACATCAAGGTGACCCTTTAGGCAGGCCATTGTTTAGTTTGGCACATATTAGGGCATTATGATCTCTAACCAATCATTTACTTGCATGTTTATTTTCAACTATTGCACATGACACTCATATTATTGGTATTCCTTCTATTGTTTCATTAACATTTGAATACATAGAAACCCAACTTCATATAATATGCCTTTTTCTCCAACCTCAGAAATGTGTTGTATGGTCCTTATTTGGTATAATATAGACTTTTTCACCCCAACATTGTTTAACAACCCCTCAGACAATACTAGAATATTAAAAGTTCCAATGGGTTCACCTTTATTCACATTATCCTTTATTGAAGAAATCTTGTTGGGAAATGTTTAGCATGCAAACTTGCTTCTTGTGTTAAAAGGATGTTTAGGTGGCTATTGAGATTTTGACTCATTATTTTGTGTTGTCAAAGCCCCCTTGTTTCACATTTCTAAACTTCTTTTCATCATTTGGTTTTTTTTTACCCAAGTTTTTGGGTGCCCTTTAGGTCCAAGGTTTTTTGATAACCCAAATTGTCTTTCAACTTATAAACATAAAAATTAAATGTTGGGAGGCATAAGGCTCATTTTGGTTTACTACCATCACCCTATGGCATATTTAAGGAATTAGTCCCAAATAACTTCCACCATAACTCCTAGATTGTTTGTTCGATCAATGTCATTTCCCCTCAAGAGGCTTAGTTTGAATTGATGACAAACCTTCCTTTTTAATAGCAATCAAGAGTGGTCTATGAACTTTTGCCCACACATGGAAATTTTCCATCATTTGAGCAATTTAAATTGTTTAATAAGTGGTTTAAGGTAAAAACACACTACAAAAGGGCCAACTTCATAACACATACCTAAATATACACCTCCAAAATATGTTGCATTTAATTTTGGGTCTCACTTTTGGTGTTTGGGCTTTATATCTTGGTTTTCACAAAGTTAATGTTATATAATATTATTTTAAATAAATAAAATTAAAATATTAAATTCAAGGAATAATGGATATATTTATGGTATATGTAATATAATAAAGCTCATTTCTTACGTTAAACTACACTAATTTTTGGTTTGAATTAATCAAACAAAAAACATTTGAAATGAAAATTTTTAAAATGACCCACCTCACATTTCTTGTAAACTAACATTTGAAAATGATTATTTGTTAAAAAAAATATTTACCACATACTTATATGGTCATCACCTAAAATAAACCCATATTTGAAATGATAATTATCAAACTTTTCACATGGCTCATAAACCTATTCTATGGAATCACAATGTTTAATAAATACCACAAATTTCATGAGGGTCAAAACTTGTAGCTAGGAGCCAAAAGGATTACTTTGGAAAAGGACTACATGTTTTATTTTCCCAAAATAAACTTTTAAATGCAAATGAAAATTTGAATAATTTTTTTTATAAATTGTTCAAAAAAATACTTAAATTTTCTTCAATGCATCACATTTTATTTAACATTATTGAATAAATATGAATTTCAAAAAGTGTGCATATTCCTTACAAATTTAATGTTTCATTTTGAAAAATGATCAAAATTTTAAATCATCACAAAAAATTATATTTTCACATTCTTTAGTTTTATTATATTCTAAGCTAATAATTTTTCTTAATACATCATATACATTATAACCCTTTTATATGTGGTAAAAAAGTCTTGAAGCTTTGAAATTTTTGAGTAATTTTGAAACATTCTTCAAATTTTTAAGTTTTGGAATTCCAAATTTTGAAAATATAAGTGTTTTTTTAGTGTGGCTAATATGTTTTTATCATCTATATTTTTTTCAATGAATTTTTTAATATTATATGAGTCCTTTTGATAGTCCTTTGCAAAATTGACTCCATCTAACATCATAGGTGTACATTTTCAAATGTTTTAAATTAAAACCAAGACTTAAAATTGGACCAAATGATTTTTTACTTTAAGTTCCTTGACATTCATATGAAGGGAAAAAAATTAACTTGTCATGATTATTATGGTTTAAATGGTAATAAATAAATAAATGTTTGATTTAACTAATTATGTCTAACATTTGACACCCTTTTTGGCTCCTAGTTACATGTTTTGACCCATGAAAAACTCATTTCAATAATTTCTTGAATATATTTGTATTATTTACTATGTTGTGACCTACATTTGTTTTGTGCAAATACATTCTAACATCACATCATATGAAATTTAAAAGTGTAATTTATTTGGCATTTGATTTCTTTTGGTTTTGACCTACCATAATATGCGAAAAAATTGTGAACATCCTTCATAATAATGACATGGTTCAATTTGAAACATGTTACCTTTGAAAAATAGTACAATGTGACAACAATCTTCCCCACCCCAAATGTGTTTTCATCCTTCATCTAGCTAGGATTTCATTTTAATGTATCACATGCCTTCCAAGATGCTCTTTGAAAAGATGTAAGTAATGTTCACTAAGTTTGCCTCCTTTCATGTTCTAGTCTAGCATTGCAACTCAAATTCACTTCCCAATGTTTCATTTTCTTTTGCAATATTTTTCACATTGCTTCAAACTTGATTAGGATTCCCCATCCTTCAATTGCAAGTTTCATGTGTGTGTACATAAACCCATTAATCCAATGGGTGTTCACTTTTGTGACATGCTCAAAACAATAAGTGTTAGTGATGGTTTTGATGCGGTTTGGGTGTTCATCGCCGCTAGGTTCTTGTCTACCAAACTACACATAGTAACACATACCCAAGTAGTATATACATGTTACAAGCTGCAAACTACTACCAATAAGTAATGTGACATATGGAACATTCATACAGAAACACCTTGTGATCATGAATTAATGTGGTGTGTATTCACAAATATGAGTACATGAGTATCATTGTCCTAGGTTGTTTGGTAAAGACTACTCCTTGCCTCCCCTTATATCTCCATTCTTTTCCATGTCTCCTCAAATCTTCAAATAACTAAGCCTACATTGTTCCTTGAATTTGTTAGGTAAATGTGTTGATAGTTGAACCTAGTAGGTCCTACTAAATATCACCCTATCGAATATCGGTAAGGTGTTTACCCTAGTTTGGTTATAACTTAGTTTAGTAGACAAACTGCTTAGTTTTGGTAAGGTCTTTATTGAAACTTTTACAACTACACACGACTCCCTATTTGGTAGATGTTATATTCCTAACATCATCCCCCCCCCCCAAAGGACCTTAGTGTCCACACAAGGTCATCAAATTCCTGAGTAAATTTATTCCTTGCGTGGAGCTACTACCCAACTTCAAAAGATGTTGATTGGGGTTAAAAAGTCGTCAATATTGTCATCAAAATCAACATCTAATGTAGAATTTTCCCCCGGCACTATTCACAATAGAAACTTTCAATATGCATTGTCCTTCTTTAGGACCAGTGGATGTGGCAAGCATTACTAAAATTCGCACGACATTAGATTCCTTGAGTTTCTATGAAGCTATCTTACTAGATGATTTGTGTTAAAAACAGCAGCCTGTAATTTTGTCAAGGTCCTTTCGAGATGCGCTTTGGCCACATGCAAATTTGGCCCCTTTATTGTGCAACACTAGCTTATTGATGTCATTGATTCCTTTGCTACATCCTTGATTACATAACTCTCCAGTAGATCTTCTAGCCTTTATGCCCACAACCGTGTCTCCATGGAGTTTTACTTCACCTTCTTCTCAATGGTATCCAGTATAGGGTCCCTTTTAACCATGACAAAGGTCGGCTTGTGATTAATTGCCATGGTGTGCTTCAGGTAGTACTTGTTATACGCCACTTCCAACTTGCAGTAATATCGCAATGCATACACACCCAAACAACCAATCAAATGTTCCAACACACCATACCCATGGCCATCATTAAAAACAATGTAGCCACAAAGAATGTTGTGTTTTAAATACTTTTGAAACTCCCTATCATGTATCTTCCACATGCATTCAAAATCCTTAATGAGAATTCTAGCATTGAGCATTGGTGGAGCCAATCCTACAAAAAAACATGTATGCATGCTGTAGATGAAGTAATATTCTTTCGAATGGGGAATAATTGGTAAAATATACTCTAATTCCTTTAAAATGTGTAGAGTGTCACTTAGGCTAAACAATTTCATTCCCATAACTTCTACATCAAATGTTGGAGGAACAGTCCTTACTCACTCGTTGCAAATGGGAAGACGTATGCGAGTTCGATAGTGGTTTGTCAATGGTGAATGATGTCGTGGTGGAGATTCTTCAGGTGGCTGCTCTAAGATCCTATCCCTTCCCACACTTTCGCCTTCATTATGATTTTTCTCCTCGTTCTTACCACTCCCCGACTATTCCTTCCTCCCAATTTGCTCAGCAAATTCAACGACTATGATTTCGCACACAACATCTTGGTCTTCCTCCTTTTTTTTTTATTTTGTGTTTTTGAACTCTTCTTGCTCCTTCAAGCTTGCATGCTTTACATTAAGTTACATTACCATATCTTGCTTTTTTTAGTAATACAATTGCACCATTGACAACTAGGCTTCAGTAAGGACTGTAGAGAGTTCCTCGCCTTGGTTTTGTAATAGTTGATCAAAAAATAATGCCTTAGTTAACTGCTCCAATGTCAATTCCTTCCATTTCATTGTTTCAACACCTTACTTATCTTCTGCTTTCTTTTGTGTAGCTACTTCCTTCTCTTTGGCACTAGCCAATTGAAGTTGTTCCTCCAAGCCTTCTATACTCTTCAACATAATCTTTTCACACGTTTCAATGGCTCACATGGCGCTATGCTTTTGTCCCTGAGCAGTTATACCTTTGATTCAAAGCTTAGGCACTTGGCATGCCAAGTTTCCTTTTCTATCTACTCATCAAAGAATTTTTGTTCGACCCTCTTCAAGCACCCCATCATTGATTCCATTTCCTCTTTGTGTCTAACCAATGTTGTGGTCAGTGTATTTTCATGATGAAATGTTACATTCTTCATCTCCTCCACCATTTAGTTAAATGTGCTTTCCACAATCGTGAAGTTCTACTACAAAGCCTTCAAAAGTTTCCCTTGTTTCCTTCTCCTCCTTTTGAGTTTTTTCCAACTTCTATTGAGTTTCATGGAGTTCTTGATCCAATTGTCTTTGAGCAAACACAAGCCCTACATTATTTTTTTCCCATTCTTGATTGTGAGTTTAAACTCAAGGAGATCAATTTGGTGCTTAACATGCTTTCACTTGTACAATATTATGCCTTATAAATGTTCTAACTCCAAGGAAAATTCCTAAATTCATTTTCCATAAGACTGTTTCACATCCTTTGCTTTCTTAGTTAATGCATGAACCAGCTCTACTAATTATACCTCCATGGAATCTTCATGTTTTGAAGAGTACCGAACTCCTATCCCTTTTTAACAATAATCAAGTGCAAGGATAGAGTGATCTCTAGCATCACCTATTTGGGTAGGGTCTACTCCTCCTTGAATAAACCCTAGTGCTCCATACTAGACAAACATGCATGCCGAATTTGGTTGGACTACTTCATCTTCCTGTCTATTGATGGTTGTGTTTATTGACATCAACTAGGTCATTAGGACTACTTCTACATTTGGCTAGATTTCATTTTTTTCTCCTGTCGAATTTGGTTGAACATTCTTGGCTTTGAATTCATCAACCTTTGCGATGGTCTCCTCATGAAATGCATCCACCATGGAAATGTCTAACAATATCCCAGTGGACTATTGATCTTGTGAATTTGATGCAGATTTAACCATTTCTCATACCTCTTCATCTTTCAAGATCTCCTTGTGAGGAACACTTCCTTCCCACATTGCTTTTATCAACAGGTATGCTTGCTCTTGCACATGTCCCTTTTCCATAAGTAGAATTTCCACTTGTGATGATGTTGCACCCAAATTAATGCTTACAGATGGAATTGAGGGCACTTGAAGTGTCCTTTTCCTTGTCTTTTTTGGGTGTTGAAGAAAAGTAATTAGGTCCTCTTCATCTTCCTATGTGTATTTTAACACAACATAATATTTTGCCACAAGAATGAGGGTAGGTCTAATTAATTATTCCCTACCTTCATGCCTTCCTATGGACGGTAATCATCTTTTTATGCAATCGTACTTTGAACCATTCAGCCTAATTGACTGTGCCTCTTTCAGTGGCACTAACTATAAACAGTAGAGTTCTTGAGATGTAATGAGTACCTTGTTGAAATGTTGCAACCTCTACTAATGATGTTAGTTGCATCTATATCCCAAAAGTGCGCACCTTCGCAAGGATGTCCCTTAAATCCTACTTGTAATGTTTTTTTTTCCCTCCTTCAAAGTACTTTGACCATTTTTCATTGTACGCTTCTCACGCAAGTATTGCAATCCCTTCTGCTGGTAATTTGAAAATTCAACTAATCTCAAGAAAGTCCAAAGAAATATGTTTACCCCATAGGATGCCTGCTACATTTTGAACTTGGAAATCACAAATAATCTCTTTAATAGTAAGGAGGTCAATAATGTTCCAATCGAATGAACGAAAGTTGTCAAGTTTTGCCTCGATCATCTAGGCATGTTCCTCCTTCTTGGTTCCCCACATTGTGATGTACATGCACACCGAGAAATGAATTTGATCCAACATCACAACCTCGATCTCCACATCTATGTCCTTTGTTTTTTACTCCATTTTCTTTGCTCTAAAAGACAACACAACCTCAAGTTTGTGATTCCCCATTGCTAACTCCAAACATTGTTCCTTATAATAGTTAAATTCTCTATTCCACAACACAAGAATTGTTGTCACTATGGGTGGGCGTACTAGTTGCTTGATCATTCCTATAAAAAAAAAATCCAATCTTAAATGACAAATTGACTCTTCAATTTCTATTTCCTCTTCTTTTGTTTTTTTTGTAAGCCTTCCGCTTCGCTTTGCATGTTAATATTTCCAAACCTTCAAAAAATTATGCTCTAACTCTTCATTGATGTACTTTCTCTTTACAACAGTAAACACTCAAAAGTTTGTAGGCTACAAGGTCTTCTTTATATGTTTCAACTTCTCCCAACGGGTTTACAACAATGAAATGAGGATGGGCGAAATAAATGTTACTCTCAAAATCTGAATTGCTAGGCATCTGTTGCTTTGTCTCCCACTCTAACTTTATATCAAAAGATAACTAGAGTTTTTCTAAAGACGAAGGTGTACACTAGTTGCTCTCTTCCACCCCTTGCACCATTATCCTTTCCTTTTCTCCTCTTCACTATTGCAAAAAGTCCTTGTTCTTCCGCTCATTTTTTCTTTTACTTTGCAAAATAATCGGCCCAAAGATCATCCAATTTGGCTTTTATTACAAGTTCGTTCCAATCATTCAAATAATTTTATTCTTTAAGTAATAACTTTCCATGATGTCAAAACCGTTGTTGCAAATTCCATAAGTAATTATTTTCTTGATGAGTTAGGTACGAAACCGATGGCCATAAAAGTTTATTAGGTGGAATTACTCATGTCCTAGAAATTGGCTTGACTATCGTGTCATAATGAGTGGTTGTGTCACCTTTCTAGTGTTTATGATCAATAATCCACTTTTTAGGTAATGGTGTAATAATTTCCTTGCCATAATTTTTATTGTGTTGCGCTTCACTTTTTCGTTTGTTGAACTTGAACTATTCATAAATTTGCATCCTTTCAAGAATTATTCTTCTTGGTATTGCATTTGGTAAGTTTTTAATTTATTGATATTAACTAGTGATATATTTTCATTACTTAATGTGCTTAATTAAACAATGTTATTATTGAAGGCCTTCTTTATTCAAAATAGGCCAGTCCATAGAAAAAGAAATTTCCCTTCCTTAATTTTGGGATACTTTGGAAGCCACAACACCAAATTTCCATCTTTGAATTAAAAAAAATGTTTTTCATCATTGCTTTGATGTTTTCTTAGTATTTGGATGTAATCAATGTTTTTTCTTGCTATAATTCTCTTTTCATCAAGTTGAACTAAATTTCCCATTTGAACTAATAATGCATTCATCCAACTTCCATCTTTTTCAACAAGTGTTTGGTTGGTTGGGATTATGAATTTGGTAAATAATAATGGCATTAACCCATATACTAATTCATATGGTGTATGTTGTGTGGACACCTTATATGCAATTCGATAGGCCCATAATGTGATAGGCAACATTAAATCCCTATCAATTTGATTAACATTCACCAACTTTGTTATATTTGCTTTAACATTTTATTGGTTGATTTTGCCTGACCATTTCCTTAAAGATAATAAGTGGTGGATTTATGATGTGTAATCATACATTTTTGCACCAATAATTTGATAGAACTATTTATGAAATGGCTTTTTTAATCACTAACCAAGTGGGTAGGACAACCAAATTGTGTAATAATGTTTTCATAGAGAAACTTCGTAGTGTTCTTGGTTGTATTATCTCATAATGCCTTCACTTCCACCCATTTTTTTGTGTAATTTGTAACAATTATAATATATCAGTTTCCAATATAATGTGCTGGAGGTTTTATTAGTCCCATGTAATCCAACCCCCATTTCATAAATGGTTCAAAAACAAGAATTGGTTGTAGTGGACCCTTGCCACTTTTATACGAAGGTGTTAATCGTTGATAGATATCACAAGATTGGCATAGTTCAGCCATGTCTCGTTGAGTTATCGGCCACTAGTAACCTATTGTTAATATATTTTTAATGGTTGTGTTTATACCATAATGTCCTCCTACTAACCCATCATGAAGTTCAATAAGGACAACATTTACTTTGGTAGGTGAAAAATACTACCGAAAGATGCTCTGGTTTTGATTTGTATAATTTTTCTCCATAAAATATATATGGTCTTGATTTTATGGTGAGACATTTTCACTCTTCTTGGGAAACGTCATCTTCAAAATAACCCTATGTAGATATTTTTAATTGAGTTATACCAATTAGTAGTTAATAAGAAAAGAAGAACATTAGGTAATTGATCCTCCACATCAATAATAGGTTCACCATTTTTTAACACATGATAACTCGTTTGGTACAAAATGCACCTTTCCTAATTTATAAATTACTTTGAAATTAAATTCCTGCAATAATAATAGCCATCATGTTATTCGTTCGGTTACAATTGGTTTATTGACTAAGTAAATCAAGGCTAATGGTCTACAAAAAATGTGAAATTATTTCCCAACAAATAATGACATAATTTCTTAATAGCATAAATCATTGCAAGGGTTTCCTTCTCTGTGGTTGAATAATTCTTTTTAGCTCCAATCGTTATTCGATTAGCATAATAAATTGGTTAATCAATGGTATTGTCAGGCTTTTGAGCTAACATTGCTCCAATAACATAATTTGATGCATCTGTGTGTGAACATGGAATTCTCTTGTCTAGTCAAGAACAATAAATACTAATAATGTAGTCAAGGTTGTTTTCATCCATTAGAATGACTCTTCCCAAGCCTCATACCATTAGTAGTGTGTGTCATTTTTCAAAAGTTTGCACATTGGGGCAACTTTAGTGGCAAAATTTCTGAAATATCGTTGATAAAGACTTGTTGCTCATAAAAATCTTTTCAACTTTATCACACTTGTTAAGGTAGGCATATTTGTGATGATGTTTATTTTTCTAGGTCTACTAGTAGTCCATCTTTATAGACAATGTGTCCTAATAATACTCCCAAATTAACACAAAATGCATATTTTTCTAGATTGAGACTTATGCCATTATTTCTACATTGAATCATACATTTCTTAAGATGATTTAAATGTTTTTCTTTTTGTTAATAGACACTAAAATCATCTAAAAATACTTGCATGAAATCGTTAAGATATTCTTTGAAAATTTGAGTAACTATTTTTTGAAAAGTAATTGAAGTGTTACACAATCCAAATGGCATAATGTTGTAGGCATATGCTCCCCATTTAAAGATAAATTATGTCTTCTTTTTATCAAATGGCATAATGTTGTAGGCATATGCTCCCCATTTAAAGATAAATGATGTCTTCTTTTTATCAAATGACATAATGTTGTAGGCATATATGCTCCCCATTTAAAGATAAATGATTTCTTCTTTTTATCGAATGGCATAATGTTGTAGGCATATGCTCCCCATTTAAAGATAAATGATGTCTTCTTTTTATCTTCTTCGACCATTTTCACTTAATTATAACCATTGTACCCATCCATAAAGGAATACATCTCATGTCTAACCACTATGGGGTAATGGAAATGGATCTTTGTTGGTTTGTGAATTCAGTTTTTGGTAATCGACACAAATGCATAATTTATCGTTTTTCTTCGGTACAATTACCAATGGTGATAACCATTGCGTAGTTTCAATAGGGAAGATAAATTGTGCATCCAATAGTTTATTGAGGTCTTTTCTTATTCTTTGAGCATAATTAGGATTCATTTGGTAAGGTCGTTGTTTAATTGGGCGTGCATTGGCAATCAATTAAATTTTGTGTTCGTAAATTAATCTAGGAAATTTTTTAATTTTTTTATAATTCCATGCAAATGCATCCTTAAACTTTGTTAACAATTGTTAAACCTTTGCTTAGAACTATTTAGATAGGGCAACACTTACAAACATTATGCAAGGTTCTTCATTAGTGCCCAAATTTAATTTTCTCAATTGTTCATCAACAATAAGCGTCCATCCTGTAATTTGTTTGTTTTTAATTATAATATGTGCATATTCATCAAGGATTAATGTTTCTCCAGGTTCATGTTGATGATACTAAGAAAGATAGTTAATATTTTCTTCATGTTGTGCCATTCTTACATATACTTCTGGTAGGAATTTTAATTTTTTTGGATTTATTTTTCCAATAGGCCACTACTTTAATATGACATGGTATAAACATTCTTTGTCTCCATCCATCAATCCCCCTTCCCAATCAAAGGTATCATCTAGATTGTAAGGTCTTTGGGAAGGATGTACCATTACTCATTTCTTGGTACTCAATGTCATTATTTTGGCATCAACTATGATTGTTAAAGTGTTATTACCTTAATTGTGATGAGATTTAGCTTACTTAAGCCATGGTCATCCTAAAAACATTGAATAAACCCCTAGAGTATCTTCCATTTACAACATTGTAACTGAAATTTTGAATGTACATTTTATTAAATCAATTTTTAGGTTGTGTATCAACCCTACTAGTTGTACCTTCCTTTGATTTGCCATTAGTACCATAAATGGTGTTAATTGAGGTTTTTTCAAACCTAATTTCCTCTACAGATGTTCAAAAATAATATTTATTCCAAATCCACCATCCAATAGAATATTCATGATTTCACAGTTTCCAATGGATACTTGTACAATGGGCATAATTTCATTGAAATCATTTTTGTGGTGTATACCATCTCTACACACGTCCAGTACATGTTCCTCTTGCATCCTTAAGAAAAATTTTGTTAATGTTTTTCATAATTGGGGGAAAATCTTCATCAATTGTCCCAATTTAACCTCCATTTTCATATTTAAAATTTGATCATCCAACATTCCTTCTAAATTCCCTTTAGGAATACTTAAGCTTTCTTTAATGCCAACTTGTCATTCGTTAATCTTAGTTGTTTTTATTCATGTATCATGACATGATTCTCTTTACTATCCTCATGGTAGGGTAGAACTTCCCAATCTTATTTTGGTCTAACTATTAAATTTTGAATATCCTTTGAAGTATCTAGATGTAGTGCTACTAGAACAACCATCTCAGCTTGTATTCGTTATATTTCACCTACCAATTCTTGATGTATTGCCTTCCCTCGGTCCCACTTCATCCTTTTCCTTTTTGTGGGATTATTTTTACTGATGATATTTTCTTCCTAAGGTTCCTTTAATCATTGACTTCAAGTGGTTACAAATGTTTTTATAATGGGTATACACTGCTCCACAATACCAACATTGACCCCAACCTTGGGTCAAGAATTCCTATTCTCATGTTTTAAATGTTGTTTCCATAGTGGACAATCATTCCTTTGATGTCTTTTTTTTTGACAACAAAAACACTTCATATCGCTTCGTTGCCAATTTCCACTATTTCAATTATAAGTATTTCAGTTAGATTAGCCATCACGATCTTGTCAATACCTTCAACTATTTTTCCATCCTTGATTCCTTCCTTGTCGGTTATCTCGCAATCCTTGGCTTTCCTTTTTTTGATTATTGGACATGTGCAGAGTTGGTATACACCACAACTTTGGTCCACAACCAAACCTGATAGGTCCTATTAAATATCACCCTGCCGAATATTAGGAAGGTGTTTACTTTAGTTCGGTAGACATACTGCCTTGCTTTGGTAGCGTCCTTACCAAAACTTCTACAACTACACACTACTTGCTATTAAGTAAGTGTTATATTCCTAACAATAAGCATATTAAACACATTATAAAATACATGACACCTTTGCATACATAGCTTTGCATGAGGTTGGATTGTTTTTGAAACATATTTTGATTTTTTTTTTGGGATTTTTTTCTAAGGTACCTTTGACGATGTTTTATTTTATTACTTTTAAAATATAATTAATTGAGTAGGTACATAATTTAGTTACGAATTTTGAAAGTTCAAAAACATGAATCATGAAAGGGCCATGACAATTAGGAATATAAATTTGTATCAATTTTCACCTTTTATCATAATAAAATTTTAAGGTAATATATTTGTGCATGTAATGGATAAACATGAAGGAAAAAAAAAATCTCTAGTTGTGAAATGTTTTTATTAAAAAGGCCCAAGAATATTATTTGAATTTTTTTGGTTCCTTTACCATTCCTTGAAGTGATTCTTAGTGGTACCACCCAATGATGTTTTTGCTTGTGTGTGTTTTTTAATTAAAACACCACTATTAGACTTGAAATGAAATTGGGAATGTGACGTATTCCTTCAATGTTATGGTTTGTAAGGGGTTTAATTCTTAAGCTTATATAATTTCAACTCCTTTTCATTAGTGTTAAAGCCTTGATGTTCATTAGAACTATTGGTTTTTTCTTGCCAAATCCTACACAATGTTCTTACATTTAAACAAATCCTCCTTATTACCCCATCAACAAGAAAAGAACTTCACACCATCACAACAATTTTAATCTATGGACTTTGCATACCCATAATCATCCTCCCCATATTGTTTTTCTAATCAACAAAATGAAGGTTTACAAAGTTAGATGTTCCAACAAAAGCTTTGAAGAGGGTTTAGAAAAAGAATATCCTCAAAACTATAATACCACCATTGTTATTCTACCTTTCTTCCAACTCCACCTTGCATTCCTAGAGTTTCAGCCTAGTCCACCAAACCTTCCTTCTAGAAGCTCCCTTGTTTTAGTCATTCAAAATGATTAAGTATAGGAGAAGGTTTTGCGCCTAGTACCTTTTGCATTTGAGGGCCCACCCGAGGTTAATAGGCTATAAAGTCCTTCTAACTTTTTCCCTCCCTTATTTTTGCTTTCTTTCCGCCATCTTTCTATCTTTTTCTCTTTTTATGTCCTTACCGTTATTAGTATGTGGATCTTCCAAAGACAATGATCATGATTATTACATATAGAAAATATAGGTTTTTTAATTGATTTAAAAAAATTTCCTTGGTAACCAAAATGGTGATCAAACATAGGAAAAAAGTAGAAAACCTTGTATGGTCTTTGAAATTATTAACCAAATACGGCTATACACCAAAATAATTTAAAAAATGAATATAATGATGTTTAATAATTTTTATTTTGTTTCCTTTATTTAAGTACTAATGTAAATTGGTTTTTCCAAGCATTGTTATTACATAGACAAAAAGTATATATATTCTAAATTAATTTTTTTAGCCAAATAGGCTATAAACCAAATTAATTGAAAAGGTTTTTTTTTTCTTTTTGGTAATTATATATTTTTTGCCTGATTTTAGTCCTTCTTTAAAGTAGATCTTCCAAGGACTATGATTACAATTACATAGACATAAAGTAGTTTTTAAAAAAAATTTAAAAAATTAATTTTTTAAAAAATTTTAAATTTAAATTTAATTTGTTTCATAACCAAATTGGCGATCAAGCGTAGGAAGAAGTAAAAGAATTGGCAATGGTCTTTAATATGCATAGCCAAATATGGCTATAAACCAAAATAAAAAATTATTTAGTTCATTTAGGAATTGCCATTTTTTAAATTATTTATTTTGCCAAAAAAATTATTTTGCCAAAATTTTATTTTTCATTCCCCCCCACTTCTTTTTTTTCTTCTCCTTTCCCTCTTTCTCTTATCATTTCCTTTGCAAGGTACAATACATGTTGTATTGCACCTTCTAAAATTTGAAAGGAATAGTGACAAATTTGGCCTAGTGAGTGACCTAAAAATACACTACAAAACAATTAGCAGGTCTTTACAAAAGTTTTTAAAAAAAATCATAACCTAACACATTTTTCCTATTTATTTCCTAATTTATATATATGTTTTCTGCCTTTTCAAATTGTCCCATGGAAATAATTTTCATTCCTACCACTTTTCAAAATTACTACCATACTTTTCATGACTTCCTTCCCACTCTTTTTATGGAAGTATTTTTTTGAAAAAACTACCCCTTTATGCTTGTAACCTTATCAATAATTAATTTAAATTTTGTAATCATTACCTTACCATTAACACTAATCATTATGAGTTAGTTGATTATGAAGATCGAATTGGTCTAGTGCTAAGGTAGAACAACCCATGAGTGATCACTTAAGCGCTCAAGGCAAGTTGGATCCAAGGGGAAGGCTTTATTATTTTTGGTGTCTAAACAAAACTTGAACCTCCCCTATTGGTACATATGGTGTACTAAAAATCATAAAAAATGGATTATAATTGAGAAAGTTACGGCCTCCCAAAGTAGAGGGGTCAATAATTCAAAAAAAAAATCACCAAACATTACAAAGCCCATTTCCAATCACCCAAAAAATTCCTTGTATGTTGTTTTGTTGCTTTAGAATTGAAAGATGATTTGTAGAATTGAAGGTGGTGCTCTTATAACACTTTAAATCATTTAGAATGAACAAGAAATGAAAATGTTAGAAGCTTTGAAAGTAGGTGGGGTCCAAAGAGAAGAAAATGAAAAAAAACAGGTTTTGTGAGGTGGAAAGTTTATTTTTCTTCTTGTTATTTTCTCATTACTCATTTTCATTTGCACTTCAAAGAATTCTAAAGCTTGAGGTAGCGCTCCCATAACATTTTAAATCACTCAAAATGAAGCATAGATGATGAAGATTTAAAGAAGCGATTGGTGATAGGATAGTGATTAATGATGGGTAGTTCTACCTTAATACCTTATCAACATTCCCAATAGTCCTAATTGTGTTGACAATGGATGGAAGTCCCAAAGTTTGTATCCCAATCTTCAATATTGGTTCATCCTTGTTTGAAAGGTTTTTTGTTAAAATATTCCATGGTTCATATCTAAGGTTGATGTATATATGTGTGCGTTATATCCATTGTCAATATACATATTCTTTAATCCAAATACCCATGTTTAATAATTTCCTTCCATCATTTTGAATCTCTCATCAACAGAATGACATTGTCCTTTCCAAAGCTGGGGTTCGCAAATTGCACCTTGGCTGATGCTATCATAGTTGATCTAACATGCACACATTTATTTCCTTTATCATGTTTTAGACAAAGATTCATTGCTTGAAAAGTGACACAAGCAAAAGAATGGAACTATCACAATTGGCACCCTAAAAATTAATTTTTCCTTTTACCAATCAAGATTTTCAAATGCTAGCATAAACAAGTGAATGTCTTATTAGATAATTGCACCACCACAACCTAAGGCATAAAACGGCCTAATAGTCCTTCACTTTCCATCTTAGTTATTTTCATTCACCAACAAGTTTCTATCACATCTTAAAAGATGCAAGCATCTTTCATTTTAAGTTGAAAAATACCAATGGGTTTAACCTCCTCTCAACTTCCCCTACCAAACTCACCTTCCATTCCCACTTCTAACTTGTAAACAATTGCCATGTAGAACTAAGTTAGGATCTAAGTTATCAATTTTTAGTCTTGACACTTAATTTTAGCAATTCAACTTGGACTTAAGTCTTTTTTTGTACTTTCACTTCCTCTCCGAATTGGTGGGCTTTTGTTAATAAAGTTACACATGGTTTCATCATAATTTCATCTTCACAAGTGGATAATTGACCATCCTTGCATTGTATTTGTCAACTTTTTTTTTACAATTAAAATGTCAATGTTCACGTTTGATGCAATGTTTTTTTGGTAAAATCTTTCCAATTCATGAATTCGAAGATAAAAATTGTGAAAATAAAATACCTTTGAGAGTTTTTAATCATCAAATTATGAAAAGATAATACGTATAAATTACCAAATGTATATATGAAGTTTTTATTGGTTGTCAAAAGTTTTATTATAGGTGACTACATCCTAGCAAGTAAACTAAAGTAAGTTAGCTTGGAACCAACTCCAATGTGAACATGGTTTCAATTATTTAAACTTTTCTATGGGATACAAATCCTTGAGTTGGGTGACTCAATCCAATTTTTTGGATTCAAAATACTATTCACCTACAACAAACAAGAGTCCATTGTACAACCATTATTGTGAAACAAACATGAACTTGCATAACACAATTGCAAAACAACCACAACAACACAAGAAAAGTGTGATGTGTTGTTTAGGATGTTTTTGTGTCATTTGTTTTATGGGTGTGTGAACAATAAAAGTGTAAGTGTTGACATGATAATGCATGACATGGTAGCCAAAAGTATAAAAGGATGTTTAATTTTCTTAATCTTTCAAATTTGGTTTGTAATCAAATTTAATTAAATCTTTTTTGTGTCTCATTTTGACTATACCATAAAATTGAAAAATAGAGCATTGATTTGATGAGGCATGCTCCTAGTTAGAGAGGTACATTTAAAGTCTCTTTGTCTAGACCAATGTTGGGTAATTATCAAAATTCAATCGAAAACTAGCCTAATTTTCAAACTAGTTTTCACCATGAAAACCTAGATTGAAAGTTGCCCCCTTGGTTCTCACTAGAGTGAAAACTACCCTTTAAAAGAAAAAATCAAAAATTTGAAAACCATACAAGAGAACAAAAAAAAACCCAAAGTTGATTGTCAATTATAGGGGTCTAGGGTTAGGGGGGTAGTTTAAAGATAGGTAGTAAATTCACATGTATTAGTTGTGAGTGCATTTTAATGTGGGTGCATCCCAAAGATCAAAAGTTTTTTCTTCACAAGTTATTTTGATTGGCATTGTTTTTAATGTTCCCATATAAAAGATTTTACTACCAAAATAGTAATCTAGGAAGGGCTCTCCCTTTGCTTCAAGTCGAGACTTTTGGGCAAAGAATATAGGACAAACTATGATGCTTTTGGGCAATATCTTAAATGAAAATTATTGAATACACATTGCCCACCTCTTTGTTTGAGTAGAATAAAATTAATAATTGATTTCTAAAATCCACTGAAAATAATCAATTGTTGTTACTTTTGTGAGAACCAATAAATTTGAAAACCAATTAAAATTTTGATACATTAGTTGATTCAATCACAAAACTTGTATTTTTTGTTTTAAAAAAAAAGAATGGAGCTGGTTTTTACAACAATATGAGAGTTGGTTCAACAATAGTTCTCCCAATATATATATATACACACACACATGAATATATGTATGAAAATCACCCAACATTGATCTAGACTTTAGACCCCACCATGGACACAAAAAGGTGAAGATTGGGCTAAATGAGAAAAAAACCCATGTAAATAAAAATCAAGGATGGGAACCCATTCATCAAAAGTACAAGGCAAAAGAGAACACAAGTAGACACAACCCAAAGAAAAAACAAAAGTGGACAATCAACAAAAAAATAAATAAAAATAAAGACTCTATGCAAAAAGGACTCATAATTACGAAATGACAATCAATGATAACAAAGAAAACCTAAGATGAAAAAGTTGTCATTTATCACAAATCAACTAGTGATAGAGGTGCATTGGCTCTGATGTGTGAAAGAGATGAGGAACCCCAACCAAGTGCAGCAGCCCACTGAAATGTGAAAGAGATGAGGAACCCCAACCAAGTGCAGCAGCCCACTGAAATGTGAAAGAGATGAGGAACCCCAACCAAGTGCAGCAGCCCACTGAAAAATCATTATGACTTGTGCACGTTGCAAGGCTATGGACACGCAGTGTCTATAATAAGAAACAAGCATCGAGGGAACTAAATGGGTATTTTCTTGATCTGACCATAAGAAACCCTAAAGACAGGTGGGTGTACCCACCGAACTGGGATCATTGCCATTTAATGTCCAGAAAAGACTGAGTTGCATATATGTGTTGTACCAACTGAGCATTGTAAAGGGCCTTACATTATCCTGTTCCCATGTAGACCACGTTTGCAAACATGAGACAAGTAGTGAATGAGTCATGACTGCACAAAAAAGGATAGTTTGATGAGCAGCAGATGCCATTGAGAATTCCTTCCCACTCACAAGCACCTAATGTCCTTTGGTTGCTTCTTGGGTGAACCAGCATCCAGAAGCCTACCTGGTGAAAACCTTTAAATTCTTTTCTTTCCTTTTTTTAAAAAAAACATCTTAAAGTAAAGCCCTTCTAGTAATTTTTTGGGTGTAAATGGTGGCACCCTTATTTTGGAGTAAGGGTTCTTCCACCCATATGGAAGGCATTAGGTATCAACTATTAACCTAAAACATTAGGTGAGTTCAAATTTAACAGTTCCTCAGGTTAAATGTAGCCACCACTATGAGGCCTCACTCAAGAAGATGAAGGTAGCAAATGCAGGCCTTGGGTGAACCAGCCCCACACACTGGTACTACCATGGTTAAAATTGTGTATTATTTTTTAGGTTGCTTCTAACCATGGTAAATATCCCACCCTTAGAGTAAAACAAGGTCTCTGAGTCCAAATTTAACATTTTCTGGGTTGAATATGGCCACTAAAGGGCCTAATTCAAGAAGGTGAAGGTACCAGTGTGGGTGTGCTGGTTCACCCAGGCCCCAAATGTGGGTGCTCTGGCCATATTTCATTCCATGCTCAAGGAACGTTTGCTGACTTGGCATCTTTTTACTGGCACTGATTTTGGTCGTTACAGCTCTTTGCAAGTAGGTAGGTCATTAGGTTAAAATAGCTAAAGAGACAACTTACAAGTTGCAACCTTGACTTCATCCCCTTGCGATACCTTAAGCAGTTCCTAAGGACCTCTTCAAAATAGGTAGGTCAGTAGCTAGAAATAGCTATGGAGATAAGTTGCAACAATCTTTGTGCAAATGAATGTGTAAATGGCAGTGTGCATTCATCAACATTTACACTTACACCAAGGTAATGTAAATCATTCTCCCATACACAAGCGGCAAGCCAGTGTAAACTTGGGCTCTTCTAAGATTGTGCAAATCATTAGTAATACCCTAGACTCTAGTACCTTGGCCAATTTGACACTAATTCTATCGTATTCAGAAATATTGAAAATTTCAAAATTCTTCCAAATCAAAAAATATTGTGAAGGAAAATAGTGAATATTTCAAAATATTTCATTTGTTGAAATGAAAATTTCAAAAATAAATTAATTATTCAACGAACATGTGTTGAAATGGCCAAGGTACTATGGTATTTGGATTCAACCTCGATATTCACATTGACTTTTTGTAATGTGTCAATTCATTTTCCATCACAAATGTATGTTCCATTTTGAAAATCATTGTGTGTTCTTCATTCTTAAAATGTAGTTGCAAAAATTGTGGCAAAGCTATGGCCACAACATAAAAAAACCTATGCCTACAAATTTTGCAAACTATTATTGTTTCTTATTTTATGTACTTCCCTGATTTTATTCCACCATTAGGATAAACCGGCCCATCACTAATCACCTGCCTATGACTAAACGCTTTGGCAGATCTTTCTTAATTCTTCTCCATTTTGAGTGATTTGAAATGTTATAGGAGTGTCTTCTCAAGCTCTACAAATCATCTTGGAAACCCAAAGCCAAGGAACCAGCTCAAAAAGAGTCTTAAGAAAAATACAATTTTTTTCCGTTTTTTTTCATTTTGAACTCTCCTACTTTCAAACCTTTTCAAAACTTTTTTATTTCTTATTCATTTTAAATGATTTTAGATGTTATAGGAGCATCACCTAAAGTTCTACAAATCACCTTGGAACTCTAATAGCAAAGAATTTTTTTGAGTGTTCAGGAACCTTTTTGGGTGTTCAGGAACCAGCCTTTTATACATTTAGTGTTCTTTTTTTTTGAGTTCTTGACTCTCTCTATTTTGGGGTGCCATAACTTTCTCAATTCTCTTCTGTTTTTTATGATTTTTAGTGCACCAGATTGGGCACCGGAATCAACAAAGCCCTCCCCTTGTATCTGGCCTGCCCTGAGCACTCAAGTGTTCGGTCACCAGCCAGTTACCCTACACTGTGCATATATGCCTTTTACACTTATATTTTAATAATTTTACATTGCATCAAAATGGCTTTAAATTCTCTTACCCTTTCATGTCTAATGGTATACACTTTATGCTACATGGGGTGGGACTTTATAGACATAAGATGAAAGCAATGATGAAGCCACCTAAATCAGGAACCAATCTTCTCTTGATATAGAAGCCAAAACAAAAAGCTTTTTTTTTGCTCGTGTATTGAACTTCAGATGGAGTCTACTCTTTGAACAGCATTTGTACCAAAACAGGTATCTGAGTTGTCTACCCAACTCCATTGCACACAATCACCAGCCTCATTACCACAAGAGACTTAATTTACTGCTTATGTAATCTTGTGCTTATGCAGGCAAACTAAATGAATCAAAGAAGCAAATATGTCCTTTGGATGCATCATCCACTCTATTGTACAGGTACTGGAAACTTTAACAAGCACTGACCTGCTGAGGGGACGAGCTTACAATACTAAGAGACCCATCATGGAGTGCATCCGGTCCACATGGAAGGCCCTTTGGCACCATCACATGCCGCTTCTCCTCCTCTCTCTTGGAGATGTCCAGAGTAAGTTTACATTTATCAAAATTCAATTTCACTGGTTCACAAGGCAAAGCTTCCACTGCCACTTGGGGTGCTGTAGTACTCTCTGTTGTCACTCTCAATTTTGCATCCTCAAGAAGACAGATCTTCTCAGCACGGGCACCAATTGCTTGACCAAGAATAGCAGAACCAATTGTGAAGGCAACTGCATACTTGGGCATAACAACTGCCTTGCGTAACATTGCAATAAATGGAATAGTAGCATGCACCGCAAGAAACCACTGAGGGGAAAATTTCTTTGTATGCTCCCTCCATACCCCCAATGGAACATTTAAAGCCATTCCTAGGAGGCCAATTGCAAGCACCTTTGTTGGCAATGCTTGAGGCCTCAATGCTTTCACTGCTGATGTTTTGGCCAGAGCTGCCCGTGCTGCTACAATAGCTGGAGGACATCTATACTTCATTCCAGCAGGAAGCTGCATCATCTTTGAAACCAATGGCAATACTCCACTTACTGCCCGGAATGACTTTGCAATTGGACAGTTGCCTGTGGCTAACCAATCAGACCCCATTGCATCATGACCACCAGATCCCTGTTGCAAATATAGAGGATATATTATGAAGTGACATATGTACATCAGTTCCTCAATATTAAAAGATATACTATATGCATGAAATTGCTGAGAAATATCTGCAACAACAATTTGAAGGTAACACAACTATGCGTGCAGCCATAACCTTACGAGAGTCCTTGCTCATAAAGTGTCAGACCATCACCTTCTTCATCATAAATAGCAGTCACAATGAGCTGCAATGACTATCCACTGACTTCATCAGCTCCCAACCATTGGGTGTAGATAAGTATGTAATAATACACTCAAAATCTGAGCAAACTATTTCTACAAAAATCTGTGTCCTGAGTTTTCTGTTGCATTTGTGGAAGCAACAGAAAGACTCAGTCATGATGTCAGCAAGCAATCAAGAGACATAGTGAATCAAAAATATGCACCAGCTTAAGAACCCATTGACACCACCATAAGGAACAAGAAAAAGCATTGTCCACAAACTCTGACATCTCATCAAAAGAAAAGAAGACTTCAGATTTTATGATTGGTATATGAGGTGTTTTGGAAGCGGCAGCAAGAACAGCTTACATTAGGGTCAGATTTTGTATTTTTCTCAATCTCTGGCTCAGTTTTCTTTGACTTCCTTTTGTTTGACTTCCCTGCCTTCTTCTGCCTTGCCATGAAGCCATCAAAGCTGAAGGGACCAAAAGCTCCAAATGATGAGAGGCTGATTGTTGCTGCAGATGCTGACAAGGGGTGGAACCCTAAAGTTGGTACCTCTGTTGCAGGCTGTGGCTGCTGGATTTCTGAAGTTTGTTTCTCTGCTAATGGAACCACGCCATCTCGTCCATGGAAAAGACGAAATGCATTCTCAAACCCTGGACCATCCTCAAAGATCGGACCACGCACAGCTCTTGTCTGCAACCAGAAAAGACAAAAGGAGAGAGGATTAGAGATTTGAAAAAAAAACAAAAGAAAAGAAGAGCAGAACAACTTGTGGAGAAAAAAAAATTCTTTGAATGAAAAGCAGCTACACGACACTGAACTACTATTATCAACAATATGCGAACATGGTTTGAAATTGCTGCAGCAGCAGGCAGAAGATGGAATGAAACGTGAAGGTGAAGAAGAAGAAGAAAAAAAAACTCACAGGAGCAGGAGTAGGGAACTTGAAAGACGAAAAGGAGAAGCTCGTTGCTACTCCAATGTTCCTAAGGAATGGACATAGCTCCACTCCTTCACTGATCCTGTCGTCGTAGCAAGTGGCGTCAAAGCTCATTCCTCTGAACCCTGAAGACGACGACATCTCTGCTGCCTTGTTTTCTTCCGACGCGATCCTCGCAAAATCACCCGAATCTCTTCTACAAGGGAGTGAGAGTTTCTGACTGAGTCCTTTCCCTACGCAGTTGGCCGTGTATCAACAACGATAATCCTTTTTCCGACCTCTGCAACAAATGCCGTAGCAAAAGCTGCAGCTCCTGTGATATCCGCTAACAACCTAACGCGCCAATGCCCTACTCCTTTTGACTCAAAGATCCACACCCCCCCCCCCCCCCCCCCCCACCACATACCTCTACTCCTCCTTTTCTCCGTTTTTTACTTCCCCCACACACACAACAACTTCTTC
>Ga0116231_10001041_pt1 | contig 54707 bp, 50 predicted proteins | sample S1TSphgellanicum_2_FD_89695 | JGI IMG/M metagenome (GOLD analysis project Ga0116231, IMG submission 89695) | Host-associated microbial communities from peat moss isolated from Minnesota, USA - S1T2_Fd - Sphagnum magellanicum MG | ecosystem: Host-associated > Plants > Peat moss > Unclassified...
CGGCCATCAGAACCCGAGATGGTGCTCATGTTGGCATGTGTCCGAGTGAAGCGATTCCGGGTTATATCATCCATATCCTCATCTAGCTGTTCTATGCCAGCAGCTTCATCCCCTGCACTTAGTACCTGGCATAAATCAGTTCACATTAGAAGTAAGGTGAGAACCCAAAACATGAAATGCACAGCTTCCAGCCGGAACTTCATGTAGTTCTCAGACTCCACTGGCCCTCCATGACACATAAAATGTGGGATGACTAAGCTTCCATCCAACTGCTAGGGTAATGATGGGACTGTAGCACAAGTAACATTCAGACTTTTCATTGAATGGGCCCTGTAAGTTACAGCCTGACCTGAAACAACAGCCAACATGCTAGAAATGTGACTGACCTTACTCAAAAGATCCAGCTGATCACTAAGTTTATGATAGCTCAGGTCTGCACCAGTGTCTGCTGGAGGTAAACTTGTAATGACCTGCATGGCATATTAAGTGATGTGAGCAGCAAGAAAATGACATATCAGACAACATATGAAGAAAAATAGCCAGACTGCAAGATTGATTAAACTCAAAAATTGTGCAGACATGATAGTGGAAATTTGTGAACAAAACCAAAAAAGGGTAATTGGAGGCATAAATGACTGAGCAGACTGGATATTTGCTACAATCTCATGTTTATGGATTCTGCACTAGTGGTATTTGACATGAGTTGTGTAAAAATATTCGGTACACTACTAAAAAGCATGAGGCATGGAAAGTGTTCCAGAATCACCTTGAAACTGTAGCCTTGATCAATCAAAAACTGCTGCCGCTTTGTTGAGTAATACATTTCCTGCAGAAATATTGAGAAACAAAATGAGACTCATGCCAACATGTAATGCAATCTAGCAGGTTGTAATAACAATGTCCACAACAAATCCACTGGATGGGTTGGTAAAATCCTTGCTTGAGTGTCAGTGGAAACCAAGGAGTAGAAAAATGCATTGAATTCCTCAGCTCCTCCTGCCACACGATCCTGTGGCTTTCCCTGCAGAAACGAAAATCCATAACAACTTCAGAAACACACAGAAAGGTTTGCCAGTACATGAAGGTTAATCAGGGTGATGATTTTGTGCTTGAAAAGACTGTAGAATTAGTCATTCTGGTTACCTGCTTTGTAATCTTTACCACATCAGTACTTTTCTAAAGAGATGAGAGAAGAGAAGCCAAGAAAAGATGCCTCACTTTTGCTCTTAAGATACGCCCCAAACGTTGAGCCTCCTGCCTCCGTGAGCCAGCATGTGATGATATTTGGATTATGACATTGGCCTCAGGAATATCTATGGAGTTATCTCCCACCTGAGAGTCAGCACCACTCAACTCTGAGCAAGAGAACTTAAAACAGCACTCACCTTTCAATGACAAAAACATAATATTGCCAACATTAGCAGGACGCCTTTATAATTTATTGGCAGCCCATGATTAGTTGTACCTTTGACAAGAAGACAGTATTCACATCTGGGCTGTGCTTGAATGCATACAAAATTCGTGTCCGCTCATGATGGCTGTCAACAAGGTCTCACCAACATTCAGGACCCAATAAAGTACTTGAAGAAAAACTACCACAAGTGGACACAAAAACAAACCTACATTTCCTATTAGGTGCATAGGACCCAAGAAAACACAATTAATGACACTATGAGGTCCTTTCTTGAAGTACCTTGTTGGTCCATATATGAATGGCTTGCGGAGTTTGGTAGCATACTCACGAAGAGCAAACAAGTTGTCAGAAAAAACTATAATTTTGTCACCACGCTGTTGCTCGTGAAATCGTATTAAGAACTCACATGCCCGAAATTTGTTGGGATTCATCACATACAGTGCCTAGCATAACACATGACAGTTTCAAATTTTAAAGGTTGCCGTGGAACACAAATAATTCTCTATTGTCACAACAGAAGCATCCTTGTTTTTCCATAGCACTGCAAATCCATTGGACTAGCATTCAAATCTTCACCTGCTTCTTCCGAGAATACTCCTTCTTCAGGTAGTGTGCATAGAATTCTTTGGTCATGGGACACCACACCTCTGCACACTGCACATTGGCAATGTAGCCCCCCTTCACCAAGTCCAACCAATTAGCCTCATACAGCTTCGGTCCAATCAGAAAGTTGAGGTCGCTGATGCGTTCATCCTCACGCACAAGTGTGGCTGCAACAATCAGCTGAAATGTATGAATTTACAGGACAAGCTCAACCTCCTCACCTGTCTTACATATTGTGTTCCAATGACCTCACAGTTAGAGTACAACATACTTCCTGCTGGCCCAGAAACTCCTTCAAAGTGCAGACTCTACAATACATACTACAAAATAACAGATTTTGCACTATCAAAAACAGTAACATCCAGAACTTGGACAAGCATCAACACTCCGATCTGAAGATTGAAACTGAGACCTTTTGACAGAGATGGCATGCGCAAAATTGACACTGACACCCATAATAGTCTTCTGCTATCTATAAGAAAGTGAACACACCAGTAAGTCCAAGCTTGCAATGTGACTTTGTGATGCTGATAACCTTTCGGAACATGTGTGCTGGCACCACATGTACCTGCACTCCCAGGAACAGATGTGAAGGTTAGATCCCATTAGAAAAGAATGCTGTTGGATAGAAATATCAACCTGACTATGAATGAAGCTCAAAATGAGGAACAAAAGTGCAGAAAGAGAACTCGTTTGATACCTCATCCATAAGAAGCAGGCCCCATTCACGATTTTGAATCTCTTCAATGATCTTCTGAGACTCTTCAGAACGTTTTCCTCCAAATGCAACCATGTTATATGTAGTGACAACAACCCCAACACTTCCACGGAACCTCTCTTTACTGTCAGAAGTGAAGCGTGATATCTGGTGGTCCCCAACTGTCGACCACAGTTTAAACTGAAATGCCCACTGGTCCACAGACACTGCATTGGTCGCAAGACAAAGTACACTCTTTCGAATGCGACAAGCTGCTGATACGCCCACAAGGGACTTCCCAGCACCACATGGCAGGACAATGATGCCAGACCTGGCACGCCCTGTGAAGTGTCCACTGCTCATCAGCGAACGCAATATAATTGCATGAATACAACATTCTACCAACTGAGAAAAGTAATTCCTGTTGTCAATCCTCCAGAGTCTGAAAGAGAGTCTCTTGTTTTGCAGCAACTCCTCAAATTGGTCTCCACAAAACTTGATATGGAATCACAAATTTGCAGACCGAGAACCTTTGCACCCACCATTTCCAAACATTTTGCTCAAGCTTTTCTCTTGGTAAGGCCGTGGTTGTGCCTGAGGCTTTAACTCAATGTTCAGATCTGGATTTACCTGTGAGACCACAAATGAAAAGTCACTATCAGCTAACTAATGACAAATGCATGCACCAGATCTATATTATCAACCAAGATTTCACTGAGAAGAGAACTCTTACAGTGTCATTTCGAAAGTCATACTCTTCCAGCATTGGATAGTTGAGAGCATTAGGTAGGCAACGCTGTTTCACATGCTCCACCTGCACCCCAGATTGATTGTAAGAAAACTGCACAATTAACCAGGCTTGAACAAGACAATGGCTGCTGGGAGATCACAAACACTTCATCATGAAGTTTCACATCAAACAATCAGCAACATAGAAACATCAAGAACTCTTCTGATCACCTGTGCAGGGTCAATCTCAAATGAATGCAGATCTTTCTCTTCCATAGCAGCAACTGCATCAGTGCCTCCAAGCAGCTCTGGGTCAGCTCCCCCTTCATCCTGGGGGGCTTTACTCACTGTAAATGATGGGGCTGTACCTTCTGCAACCTGTAGTATAACAATTTCAAATTCAATAATGAACCAGTATGATGCAGATTTAGACATAATCATCAGCATATTATCAAAATACAATGCTACCAATGTTTTGCTTGAGATTTAGCCAGCAAGGTGGTTTTGCTAAAAGGATAACATCTGCATGCATCTGCAAATTATGAAGCTTGAAGAAGCTGTGCAGCAATCTGGCGATGCATTCATTCTACAGTTCTGGCTGTTCTTGCTGCAAAAGAGGGAACCAAACCTCAGCAATAATCCTCGCTCGTGCCACCACATCATCCCTCAGCAATTTCTTCAAAACCTGTAGCAGCATCAACAGTCTGTTTATTATTTTCCTCCTCCTTTCATGAAACAGACTCTTAAGAATTTGGAGAGTACACTCACCTTTTTAGGTCCCTTTTTGCATTCACTCTCAGTCATGATGACAAATGGCCATGACATAATGTAAAAGCTACATGACTGGCAAAGATCAAAGAAGGCTGTCCAGATATTACATCCCTCATTCTGGCAGTGGTCTCTCAGTATGGACTGCAAAGGTCAGAACAACAAGAAAGAACTGTTTCTTACCTCAGGATATGGTGATTCTACAAAATAGCGATTTTTCTGAAGTACAAGCTTTACTTTCCCATAGTTAAGTGTGGAATCGCGGATAAAGTCAACAATTTCCTTTGGCAGCTTTGTTTTTGACAGCCTGTCCAGCACCGTGATAATAGTCTCTGTTTCTAGGCCCACAGAAACTGCTGCGTAGAGAGAATGTGGTGTCAAGTTATACTCATGCATTGATTCAGGCCTGCACAGATCAGGGTTCAAAGTCTTAGCTTCTCCATAACCCCAAAAAAAGGAAAACCTCCCCCTGTCCAAATCAATTTGCATATGAGAAACAGATTCCTGTCAGATGGCCATACATACCGGCACACAGGTTCAGCAATTGCAATGAGGAAGTCATAGGCTTGTTTGTAGAGGCTTGAAAACGTTTCAAGGAATATGCGGCCATCAGCACACACCCACAATGGACGGTTTATATGATCTGCCTTCAATTCCAGCTTTGTGAAGTCCCGCTTTTGTACCTCCTCTTCTTCTTCAGGTCCTGGCATGAAGTGATATCAGTCACAAGCCCTAATTGGTCACTCAAAGCCCTCAATAGTGAAAGGGAAGAAGACGAACCGATGGATAACTGCCCTAAAAAACGAGAGTCTACTATGTAAGTTGCTGTGACATGTAAAACTACAAACACTGCTGGAGAATAAAGCAAGCACTTAGAAATCTTCCATTCTTTCTCTGACAGTAAAGGTCATTTTCCCTGCTACACCTATGAGCTACCAAATTTCCAGTACATTTTGTTACTGCTTTTGAGCTAATGCGACAACAGCAGCAACCCAATTATGCCTGCCTGCCTGCCTGCCTGCCTGCAGCTTACAGCCGCAGTGCAGCACCTAAGCCACGTCTATCACAGACAGTAAACTCAACCAGTTGAAGGAACATAGGAAGACATAGATTCCAAAAGAAAGAGGAGCTTGATCAGGAAGTAAAATCTCTCTCACCTTCTTCAAAGAAAACATCTTCTTCATCGTCAATATTCATAGTACTCTGCATCATCGTTGTGCAAATCCTTTTTCTCTTCCGGCTCGGTTGTGAAATTCTCCTCCTGCAATTCTGTTTCTGAAAACTCTCTAAGAACTTGGCATATGGGTGCCACTTAAACCCTAAACCTAAAACCAGTGTGACCGACCAAATACGGAGTAAATACTAAACAGCCTTGTTTTTTTTTCAGCTCCAAAATACGAAGAATACAGGCGTACTCAAAATGGGCAGCGTTCAAAAAAAGCTTCGTGTGGAGTACGAATGTCAAGTTTCATATCCATTGAAAATTAACTTGGGCTCCACGCTTGCTGCTCACTAGGGTAGACTGGCCCATCATCGATCGCCTGCCTACGATCGAACACTTATTTATATCTTCATCATATGTGCTTCATTTTTGAATGATTTAAAATGTCATGGGAGTGCTACCTCAAGAACTTCATAACTTTCTTAACTTTTATTATTTTAAACGAATTAAAGTGTTATAGGAGCTTCACCTAAATTTTTGCAAATCATCTTTGAAGTCTAATAGCAACATACAAGGAATTTTTTTGGTGTTCGAGAACGAGCCTTTGTAATGTTCAAACCAAAGTTCTTGATTCCCTTTACTTTGGGGTGCGAAACTTTCTCATTTCTAATCCGTTTTTGAAGATTATTAGTGTGTCGAATGGGCCAAGAGGAAGGGTTCAAGTTTTGTTTAGACATTAGAAATGAGGAAGCCCGACCCTTGGATCTGGCCTACCTTGAGTGCTTAAGTGGAACAATGAATTGATGAAAAAGATGAATTGATTTTGAAAAAATTGAAGTTCTATTTGAATGATTTAATATTGAATGAATTTGCATAATGTAACTTGAATTGAATACTAATTAATTAAATTTGAATTGAATTCAAAGATATTGAACGAAATTCATGTTCATTTCAATTCAATTTTTTAAATTGAAGTGAATTGAATTGAATCTAATGTTATTTTCTTTTGGATTTGACATGGGTATTGTTTTCATTGACATTTGAATTGAATTGAATTAAATTTGGTTCATTTGAATATATTTTGGTTGAATTTTATTTTATTTTAATTCAAAAATTAAATTAAATTCAAATTGATTTCAATTGAATTTTTTTCATAATTTTGTTGAATTGAATTCAACCAAATTATGAGAAAACACATGTTAATTTATTTTTTCATATTCATGGGAGTGGGTTGAGAAAAGGAGTGAAAAAATTAAGTAGTTATAGAATGTTTTCATAATTCTCCAATGGATGACGTTCAAAATTGTTGTGGTGACAATCATTAATGAACCTTATACATGTTTCGTAGGTTTAACAAAAGCTACAAGGTTTAGCAAAAAGCCTTTCCGTATTTCTATAAACAACTAATTGTTTAGTATTTACTCGTTCCCTTATATAAGGAAAAACATTGTTCACAAAATCCTTTCATCACCTATCTATTTGCCTCTTGGCCCTTCCTTCTCCAAGATACAAATCCAACACAATAAATAGGGCTATGAATAAATAATTGCATTATCTTGCAAATTTTGATGTTTTTTTTTCTTTTTTTTTTTGGTTGATAAATCCATTCCATTGAATTGTTCTTTGAGATGATTCATATATATTCTAACCCCCATTTAACAATCCTCCCAAAGTTGATAACTTTTCTAAATTTACTTAATTCATGTACATTGATGTTGTTCCTACTATCCTAAGTGATTTCCTTTTATTTTTTATATCTAATATTCTTTCAAGAAATATTTTTTAAAGGAGATTTAAATATGTATTTTTTATTTTTGGTTTCCAATCTGTAGCCAATTTTATTAAAAGATGGTTAAATATTTGTGTTTTATATTTGGTCTATAATCAAATCTGGTTAAATTTTCCAAGGGTCAATTGCCATTTTTTTTACATAGAAGCTATGGATGATAACCATTTTGGCTTCATAAAAAGTTTCTAAAAAAACATTGAACATTGTGTTTATGTTTAATGTTCATGTGTTCAACAGGGTTTGTTGGTACAATATTAATGTTTTGTAGCCTTGTGATGCATTTTGCAACCACACTACAAAAAAAAAACATTAATTTATTATACATTTCTATCCTTTCAACCTTGTTTCCTAGCCCATAAGCATAGAATTTCTTATTCAATATATTATCATTTATCAAAGGAATTTTGGTTTCATAATATCCTCTAACACTTGATATTACTTTTGTCCATTAACCATATCATTTAATGGGGGTCAAACTATATTCATAAAAATTTCAAATTATTATAGATGTCCTTACATTCACAAGTCGCATAGATGAAAATTTTGGTTTTGTGTTCTTAACCACCAATCTAACACCTTTCCAAAATTGACTACCCTAGTATCTTAATGGATTAGGCAATGATTTTTTAATTTTCGATTTTTAAAAAAAAAACTTATTGCATTGAATGTCAAATTTTCAAATATTCAAATTTTAGTAATTGTAGCAAGTCCAAGTCGCATTCACCATCAAATTGGGCATGTCACACAATGCAAATTCAAGAAATGAAACACTACCCACTTAGTGAGGTCTTTTTATCTTGAAAATCATTGTTTCCTAATTCCTTCAAGGAAATGGTTGATTGTCATCTTTATTATCTCCATTTCACCACTAGTTTGAAAAACTTTTGTGAAAACTCCATTTAAGGGTAACTTTGCTTCTTTTCTATTGTTGCAAAAAAGGTAACCAAATTGTGAAAAAGAGGTTATATTATTAAGAAGGTGGAGATCATAGACAAATTTGTTATTTAATAAAATCATGGGTTCCATTTCAATGCATATTGGACCTTTTTGGCAAACAAGAATTCATGTAAAAGCACATGTGGACAAGAACTAAAAAATGTAGCAGATGAATGATGTGCATCAAAATGGATGAAAAATGAGATTATTTCATTCATGTTGAAAACATAAATAAATTTATAATGTGGGCTGAAATCGTTGAAAAATAACCTATAATGTATCAAATTGCATTTTAAACAATTAATTAATTATTCATCACAAAGGTGCCAAATTTGTTCAAGTACTAATGTATTCAAAAGACAACATTGTACACCCTCTTTTTCCTCAAATCCTTTCTACCCACTTTTTCCATTCAGAAATAATTATCATTTGTTGCACAACAAATTTCAATATGAAGAACCTTTCCAACATAACAAAATGACTATAAATAAACTAAAAATTACAACTTAATTTACAACTATTTTTTAGTTGCAAATGATGCATGCAACTAAAATCTTTTACATGTATAGTTATGGTTTAAGGTTGAAGCTCTAAATTTATGTTTTATTATATAATTAGGGTTTTGACATTAGGATATTAGGATTGGGTTTTGGTATTAGGTTGGTATTAAGATTGGTAATAGGGTTGTGATAAGGGTTTTACCTTGTTTCATGCACACAAATCCAAAAAAATGAGGTAGCAATTTTGGTTCAAAAATTGTCAACAAAATGCACAATTGTATCTATTACTTTGCTTGCCATCATTATATCTTTAAATACACTAACGCATCTCATATTATAATCTACCATGCATAAGGACACCATAGTTTATGACACATCAAACACAAGCATATTTCTTAATTTTCCTTTGAAGGGTCAAAATTACATGTACTAGATGGTCCTTTGCAATCCTTAGACATGTTATTGGTTAACATTTCAATTGTATCATGGTAAAAAAAAATGAAAATATAAATTACTCATCAACGTATACATGGTGGTTAAAATTTAGATCTCATGTGGTAACTTGTGTTAATTCAATAAGTACTCCAAGTTGATATGGGGGGGTATTAACTAACATTACAAATGGGGAGGGACAATTATATGAATGGATTGTAACCTAGGAAGGGTTTGGACCTACCATGAAGGTTAATTTTGAATTAAGTTTTTACTACTTGGACCTACCAATTGATGGGTGGCTACTAATGGGTCCTCCCTTTTTTTCTTTGTGGGGGTAGGGGGAAGGTAAGAATTTTTTTTGGGGAGGGAAGGAAAAAAATATTGCACAACATGCAAAATGATTGTCCATTGTCCACATGGAGAATGGAGAATCATTCTTTAGCTACATAGACAAGAGGAGGGATGAAAAGACTAAAAGGTGGAGGTTGTAACTTTGTTTCAAGTTGTTTGTTTTGTACAAGATGGGACATTTTAAAGATGCTGCAAAAGAAGTAGGGGCTTCCCAAGTGAAAGATTTAAAAAAATTGTTGGAAGCTTATGTGACTATTGTTGTGGGATGGTTTGATGTAAATCCTAGTTTATTGTCTAAGATGGAAATGTTCATAAAAAAAGAATGTGTAGTTGGGCTTTGTGCATTAGAAAGGGGTGGCACACTTTCACATCTTCATATGCAAGTGGTCATTAAGCTTCATATTTCAAGTTTGAAAATGTTGAACAAGGTTCTCAAAGAGTGGTTGGGATGAGATGATCCAAAGAAAGCACCAAATGGGCATGTTGTGCATTGCAAGTAGTTATGAGACACGTCTTCATACATTTGTTGGTATGGTTGGCTACTATATGAAAGATATTGATGAAGATCATTTTCAATTTGTGCATCATAATTTTAGTGGGAAATGATGGAAGTTGGGATGTTAGAGTTTGTCAAATATGGAATCACAATAGTGAAAAATTGAATGTGTCTCACGCATCAAAATGTTTTGGATTGCACAACAAATGTTTCATAAGCATGAAATTAAAAAATGATGAATTAATATCTTGCAAGGGTTTTACGCCCCATGATTCAAATTTATCCCGTAGTTGGTTGGGTGGTTCCATTTCATAACATTGGAATAGATCATTGACGATCAGAGTCTTTATGGAAATGCATGGTTGTGCCACATTTGATGGATCTTCATGACATAATTCAAATTTGTTTTGAACATTCCTCACGAGTCAAAAATTTGGGAAGCTACAAGGGAAGAGTTGTATAATTATCTCTATAAAGAAAATGTCAAAATAAATTGCAGTTCTTCACCATTAAAAGTGCCTAGTGATTATGATGGACTGTAGCAAGATTTTAGATTTTGTGCCTTTGTATGCAAATAATGCCCATGTTTTTAAAGCATTGTTGCAATATGTATAATGTTACTGTGAATAAAACTTTTGTTTCATATCCTTCACATTTTAAAAGGATTGTCCTTTTTGTGACATTTTTAAAAAGTTTTTTTCCCTTTTGGACCAATCAATGAATTTATTACATTTGAAGTTGACACTTGAACCCCCATTAATGTAATACGAAGATCAATTAATACCCAAAAGGTGGGGTGTTCTTTGCAAGGGGTATTAGCCCAAGCAAAGAATGGTGACAAACTTTATTGGAAGAGAAATATCATGCAATCAATGGGAAGGTCCAAACATGCATTCAAGGTGCCTTGTTCTTTTTCCTTTTGAGTTTGGTTGAAGGGGGGGGTGTCAAAGGGTTTCAACTTAGGCATGACAAAGGAAGATGAAGGTTCAATATGTACATTGTTATTGAAGAAGTGCTATTAACTCAAGTTGCAATTGGTTAGGGGGGGATCAATTTATCCTATTTTCATGGGAAAAATATTTTAGATGAAGGCTTTGGCTAACAAAGCTCCAAAGTTCAAGTCTACACAAGATTTTTAAAAATATTTTGAATTGTGTCACTATTGGCATTATAGGTTTTGATTTTGATCCTTCATGTTTGATGTTCATTGAAGCAGGGTGAAAGTTTGTTTCACTTGCATTTACAAATGGTTTGTAAGCTCAAGACTACTAGCCTAAATTGTCATTGCACAAGGCGTTGAAAGTTACATTAACATGGGATTAGGAAATGTGCATGTTTCTTTTTGAAACTATTGAATTGCAAAATTTTGTTAATATATTTTTTGATTCTACTTTTGTTTCATCTACATATCAATATTGGTTTTGAATGAAATGATTGAAACAATGCCCCATAAGTAAAAAGTGTTTTTTGATAATGCAAGAAATACCATAGAAGAGGCTATAAAGGATTTTCATTGTGAAGAAGAAGCAGTTCTTGCTAATACAAAGGATATGTGGGATGAGATTTTGGAGAGTGAAAATGATGATGTTTGTGTTGAAATTCCAAATTTCATCTAGCTTTTGGATGGTCCTCTCCACAAAAATATTTTAGTTTTTAATCATGGATTGCCATGTATATATGTTTTTTGTAATAAGGTTTTTGCTTTCCTTTTATTTTAAGAAAGCTTGTGAAGTTTTCAATTTTACTGATGGTGAGCCAATCGGAATGGTCTATTTTTTTTAAAAAAATGTAAACTTGGGAGACAACTTATCTAATGAATAGAAGAGCCAAATAGGACATGTTATTTTGAATAAGTAGGGCGTTCGTAGGATGTTATTGCATTTGTTTCATAACATCTAATTTAACATATAAATGAATGGAGGGGCTTATAACTTAATGTTACACAACTATGAAAATTATTGCACCCCTACCTCCTCCTCTTTCCCCCACCCTTTGCATGCACAAGCATTCACCATGAAACAAATTAATGATGAATCAATCTTAGGTGATCAAGTTTTATGAGGTGTGTTCAATTGAACATTCCTAGGTTACAAACCAAATAAGAAATTACAAAAATCACAAATTTTCACCCTTCATTCTTCCAAGCTTGTTGCAACTTGTAGCATGGACATATTTAAAACTAAATGTTTAAATCCTCTTGAAAGCAAAATTTGAATTTAAGAATTCTAGGAAGGAAAACAAGAATGTGTGCAATAATTGCACATTTGTGAGTCCACTCCCTAGAGAGCTTGCCATTATTTTGCTCAAAATTTCCCTTGACATATAGTCAAAGACATGTTGCAAAGTCAATGTAAAACTTGAGTGAGAGGGAGACCCTATTGGTCAATAATCTAAAGGATGATGAAAATGAACATGGAGAAAACAGAGTGATGATCAATCAACAAAGCTCATAGGGACAAATAGAAGAAAAAAATTGAATAGCACAAAGATGTTGACAAAACAAGAATGAACATTGCAAAAATGCAATGATGGCAAAACAACATAACACACAAAAACAAATAGAAGGAAAAAAAAATGAACAACACAACTTGATGCAAATTGCAAAGAAATGATGGAATGATGTTTGCAAAAAGTTTCAACACCATTGTGCAAAGGTTGTTAGGTTGACAGATCGAGGTTGTGCAAAAAGTTATGTGTGATGACAAGACAAAAAATGATCCCATTATCTTTGTGCATAGATATGAACTTTGAATAAACAATAGCTTTCATTAGCATAGATCTAAAGAGGACCAATCAAGAGATTCAATACAAGGGAAAGATCCTAGATGGATAGCAAGTTTTGGTGGTCATTGGGACACATCTCAAGATTCACTATTCTAACTATTGGTGATTCACTGGTATTATTATATTAATCAACCATTATCCACCATCACTACTAAATTGATCAAATTGCCTAACTTACGTAACTATGAATTCTAACAATCTACTTAAATATGTTAACTATTGAATCTAAGTACCTGCCTATCTCCCACTTATGGAGACAGGTGTGAAAATACAACACATGATTAAACATTATTATGATTAAACATTACAAGAGCACCTTTGCATCATGTAAAATCTCTCTGTATGTGAATAAGTGCCAAAAATAATCATAATCCAGTCACAAAACAACTGATGGGGTTTGACATCTTGTCCATTAGGAACACAGAAATGCAGCGCTTATATACAACCATGCCAGAGGTTCCAAACATACAAGACATATACACTCCCCTTCAAAATCATGTGATTGTGTTCCACTCTCTGAGGTGTGTATTTGCTACCCAAGATGTGCACTGGTTTCCTAGTAAGGTCCATTTGATGGAAGACTTTGGCTGGACCTGTAATTGATCCATAAGGAATTGCGGATAAATAGTGGCATAATAAACATTGCATTTTATTATGCCACTATTCATGCATTTGGACTCCATTTGTAGTTTCTGGTATACATCAGAGAGGTGCAAACACAGTGCGAATTGTGCTTCAATGCTCATTCTCTTGGCATATTACAGTGACCAATCTCCTGATATCTGTTTCTACTGACAATGCTTTTTAGGACATCAGAGTCAACTTAAAACCTGGACTATGGGTCATAAACTATTTCTTGTTCCATGTCTGGTGATTGGACGTGAGAACCATATATCTGTACTTCAATTGACAAGAGATTGAGCCAAAAAAGTTTGATGGGCATTCTTGTTTAATGCAGACAAACATTACGTGCATTCTGCAAAGAGATTTAAGTGAGAAGCCCTTCCTCAGCAGGAAAATCTAAGAATTTTCTTGTCTCTTTTGATTCCAGTTCACGTGATCAATGTGACTTCATGTTTTCTGCTTTTATAGGTCCATTGTCAGATATTAAGCTTGAATTTCCCCATGTCACATCCATTGAGAGAAAAGATTTCTTTTAATTCATCAGGATTCTATCCCCATCTTCCCACTCTTTCTGCCAGGCATACTCCTGGGCATATTGCAGAAGTACTCATTATCCTCCATTTAGATGATCACTCCAGAGTATCTGCCTCTGAGAAAGTGGCCTAACTTCTTGTTGAGATTGTAATTTTCTATGTTCTTCACAGACTTCTTCATGTTTGCTGTGTGGGATGCTACCTTCGGGTGTCACTATCTCAGCTAGTAAAAGGGGATGGCCAGAGTCCACAAGATCCCATTCTCAGTGTTGTAGGCAAGGTGAGTTGTCCACTACCAAAGTGCCAAAATTCAGGGATTGACCATTTCTCCTCTATGGAGTGACATTCTCATTGTATGAAGACTATGGGTAATTGTGCACTGCATGAAGACAGAACTTGAAGCCTGTGCCCAAAGAGAGAATAGTTTGCATGGAGCTTGATATAAGCTAAGAATTGACATTCTTGACATTTGTTGGAATGCATACTTCTTTTCAGGCAAATCTGACTCATTGAGGTCCCATGGTTGTAAGACATGCAACTCCAGTGATGTGTATTGGCTGATCTGATTGTGTTGCATCCCTTTACAATAGAGTGATTCCAGGTGCTTGTAATTGTTCCACAGCTCATGCATTCTGCTCCTTCCAGTACCTCTAGGCCAGATAGGTCTCATAGTCTGGGTCTCACTAATTCTCCAATTACCATGTGCACATTGCTTGTGATTGTTCTAACTATTTTAGATCTGCACTTTGAATATATGCAGTGGACACTCCATACTAACCTCTGAATGCACATATGCATTTGTGTATTGGAATGCAGATATGTGTCTTTTAAGTAAGCTATGAAGCTTGCAGGTCTGGAATGCAGCAATTCTTGAAGACAGTTAAATTCCCTTTTCATTGCAAAATCTCAAATCCCATACCAAGAGGCAAAGCCTGAACATGAATGTGCACCTGATATGCTCAATCAAGTCATTTAAATTAATGTGAGTGGTTAGGGAGTAATTTGGATTGGCTCTTAGGGTTTTTAGGGTTAGTCCTTCACTGCTCAAAAGTGACAGACTTAACACAAATCTTTGGAGTAAGGATCCAGATTGGAAACTTCTATAGAATTAGGATTCTAATTGACATTATCACAACCATCCAAGAATTACAACATTTGGGAGGTACCAAGCATGCATGTAAAGAGCCACAGGAAGACAAAGACCATGTCCACTCCATGTACATGGTGCTAAAACCGAAAACAATCTTCATGGGCAACATTGTCCAGAATATATGCAGCCAACATCCTCATCAACTGTTCAAGAAACATCCAAGACTCACCAAGCATTCTCAGCTTCTTACTGCTGTCACTTTCCTGATTGCAACACACAATCCCCTTACTGCAATCTATTGTCCACAACATTTTGTTCAAGGAAAAGAATTACACAAAGATGAAATCAGCAGGAAATTCAAATGCTATCCAATTTTGTTCAATTGAAGCAAACAAAAAAACCCAAAAAGCATAAAGGTCTGATCCACCATCAGGTCTGCAAAAGCTAGGAGACAGTGCTGGTGAGCATGTTGGGCATAATGAAAAGGGACAAACAGGACTGAGTACACAAAAACCTCACTGCTAAGGGCAACTAAAATAGGTTTCATTCAAGTTTGCTGATGCGACAGTCCTGGCATGGTAGTTGTTCACCACTATTATCCAGAAAATGATGGGATTGGATGCGTACATGGCACAAGCCTGACAAAAATTCTCAATAGCATAACTTGTGGGAAACTGTCACAAAACATCATGTGCCATGACTGTCATTCCAGACACCTTTGTTACTCTGCAGAGGTAGTCATCACCATCTTGCTAACATTCATGCTTCCAGATATACCTATGAGATTGCAGATAAAAACTTGACAACACACCACTTTGGAGGTAACACAAAACAATAGAGTGCAGTATTAACTATTTGAGTGTCATTCACAAAGTGTAAGATCGTCACCTTCAACAAGAGTAGCAGGTAAAAAACTGCCATGACTCCCCACTCCCGTCAGCATAGATAAGTGCATAATAATCTGGCCAAAATTACAGGCAAACTATTATGCAGATATCTGTGTACTGAGTTTCTGTTGCATTTCCAGAAGCAATGAGAAGACTCAAGTCATGTTGGCTGGCATGAGGAGACATAACTTCCACACACCACACACCATGAATATATGTTTGCAGAAGAAATGCAGAAAAAACTATATTTCATCTCCTAGGACCTAAACCACGTGTGACTATACTGATGGCAAAAAAATTTCTTCATCGATCCCACTTCTTTGTCCAAGACTGTTCAGTATAGCCAAAAAGCAATGGGAAGTAATTCCTATGTCTGCTCTCTCTCTGCATCTCTTTTTCAACCCTAAAATTGCAACTTCTTCTTGTGATGCCTCTCCTTCTTCAAGCGGCCTTGGCTCTTCCCTCTCTTCTTCTTGATGCCTCCCTGCGCCTGCAACAACCTTCCTGTGACCGCACTTCCACCAGCAATGCCGTCATCATTCATAGCACTTTCACTCTGTCCAACTCTTCCTCGAGTTTGCTCCTCCACCTCTGTACCCACCATTTCAAAATGCTCACTCAGTCACGAAAACCCTAAACACAGACACTGTCTCTGACCCACACAGGCATGCCGGCACCTGCTTCATTGTACTGCCATATATTCACCTGTATTTAGAACTTAAAACAAACCTGTTTTGTAAAAGAGAGAAGAAGGTACTTACCCATAGACTCAGAGTCGCTGCGTCTCTTCGGGAGCTCGATCTTGGGCGCTTGGGCAGCGGCCTCTTGCGCCGCCAGCTTGGCCAGCTCCTTGGCATCATAGTGGGGAGCCACCAACTCCCGCTTCAAAGTGCGCAATCTCTTCAACCTCTTGGACCTGATCGACTTCCCCATCGCTGCAAACACAAATTTGCGGAAACTGCCACAAGCGCGTGTTGTTGCAATCGGTGACAACTCGTAGCAATTGTGTTGTTGGTATTCTCAACCTCACATCATCATCATCATCATCATCATCCAGAGAGAGTTTTGACCTAAAAAAACTGTGAAATTTCCAAGAGTCACAATTTTTGCAGGGTTCACATCTACAGTAGTTAAAAATCAAAATACAAAATCTATGACCCAAAAAAATAATTATTTAAAATCCATTTTGAAAAACCCTAGATCCCAAGAATGGTGTAGCAATCTCTTTAGAACTGAAATGGCTTACAAATCAAAGATATCATTTGGCAAATCTACCTAATACCCCACCCCTCCCCACCCATATCTACGGCTCACACATGATTTTGTGCTGTTTTATATTTAGGGACTTCAGCTTTAGATACTAATTTTAAATGAATTCTCCACCTAAGTTCATACAATTCATCCACGAGTTTGTTTTGTTTGATATTTAAGGGCATTGCTTTTAGATTTCTAATAAACTACTGAAGCCCCCTCAAAAAAAAGGTTTATGAAACACTAATTGCTCATTTTTTTGGGTGTTTTAGTCAAGATTCTTACAGACTAAAGTACGGAATTCTGTGTGAAATTCCAAGAGATGTGTGAGAAAGTATTGATATATGATCTAACTATTTCATGAGATCATCCTGAAACACAATTATAGGTTAGTTGAATGGATGGTATAAACAGAGAATTGTGTAAGTATGATCTTCAAAAAGGTCATACTAAAGATTGGACCTACAATTATCATGCTTATTATAAGATATAGGTTTAGTTGGTAGGTTTTTTTCACATCATTTTCATCATATTTAACAATTATTCAACATTGGAATACTTTTCAATATGCCACAATCTAGGGAGATGGATATTGACGTTAGGTTCAAACTTAGAAATTTTGTGTGCTTGCAACAAATAACATCGACTATTTTGGATGTGACTATACAAAGTGTGATTTTGCATATGTGAAAGGTTTTATTTTTTGGAGTGTTATTGTTGGAAGGTTAAAATGGTTAAACATGAAAAGATCACATGTGTAATTGTGCATCATGTCATCTTCCTCATGTGAATGGTTAGATTAACCTTTCTTTAGTAATTGTTCTTATCGATCTTTGTTGTATGTTGTGTGAATAGTTTACAAAGCTACCATTATGTTGTAAGGTGATAAATGTTCAAGGGGTTGCATATGAAATGCTTTGCATCACTTTTAAACAATGTATCAATTGACAAATGGTTTTGCCTTCAACGTGTTTAATAGATTGAGGTTCCTAAGGTGATTAGATAAGATTAGCCTAAATAGTTTTTTCATGATGATTCATATTTGGTTGAGGATTTGAAATATTATAGCTAGATGATTAATGATGGGGCTTCCATATTGCACTTGGCCTATTAGTCCTTTTACTTTGGAACTCTAAACCATAATGTTCATAAATAATGAAATTTTATAACACATTTTTTATAATGTTATCTAACTTAGATGGACCTTAGCCTAAGATAGGGGCGTAGTTTGGCTATGGTTAACCATTTAGGGTTTTTATTGTTATGTATTGTATGTGTGATGACAATGATAGTTGTAAATGTTAATGTGATAGCACATGACAATTGTCAAGTGATTATGATTAGTCATATAATTAAGTTTAAATTAATTTTGCATAATCTAGCTTAATGTTTAATTTAGTTATGAACTATTTCTAGTGTAAACAAGTTCAAGTAATTTTCAAATTGAGTAAAAAACCTAATTTTTGTGATATTAAATTCCTCTTTGGTGACTTGAAATTTTAAAATAAAATGTGTTTATGCTTTGTAAGTTATTTTGTTTTGGGCTTGGATTCTTGCATTATTTTAGATGCATTTTTTTGAATCGCCAAAGGTCATCATTTTTAAAAATTATTGTTTTGTATTTTATGTGTGATAACAACTATCAACGTTGATGTGGTAGTGCATGATAAAAATAATATAATATAACTATTTTCCTTATAATGCACCTTATTACAAATTGATTTATATATCATTACTTACCATTTTGTTGTGCCTTTCGACATTTAGACATCAAACCAAAAGCATATGTGATTCACAACCATGGCCACCTTACAAATGGACAAGGCTTAAAATCTCGATTAAGTTACAATAGTTGCTTACCTACTATTATATGCACAACTTGGTTAATAATTCATCAACTTATAATAAGTCACTCAAACCATGTGGATATTTTAAATTCAAGCTTGTTAAAGAAGTCAAGGAAGTTGTGATATGAGAAATATTTTGAACATTCAATGAGTTTTCTCTTTGGCAAAGCACTCTTCAAAATCATAATGCCTTAGTGGAAGAACCCACCATATGAGGCAATTAATTTCTATCATGCATTTGAATTGTTGAGTTTTAATCTATGCAAGCCCCTTGGAGTCCAAGGTGCTTTTGAAAGGTAAGTTCACCTTTTATTGATGTCTTAATGAAAATGCCTTTTTTTCTGGAAAATCCTTGCTCCTCAAGCATTACCTTACACATAAATAACATTATGAGAAAAGAGGAAGGATCTTAAACCTACTTTTGAAGCATGGGAGGTGAATTATGCCTATTTGTAGGTTTAGGTATAAGTTTCTTATCATTTTTTAAGGAATGGACTAAGGGACCACCAAAAGGGTGCTGGTTATCCCAAATCGTCAAGTGGATTTAGATCAAATCTATTCATTGTAACCAGTGACCTAGAGCTGTTGAATATCCTAATTATGCATAGGGTAAGGAACCCATTAAGGGTCTTCCTAAAATTTGAGGGCCTTGCCAAGGGTGATAATGAACCTAATTTTTCAAAAAGTGTAAGGTATACCTTCACTTTTGTAAGATTACTAAATTTGAAAATATTCATTATGTTGGGGGAAGGTACCCCATTAAGGCTCTTCCTGGATTCTTTGGGCCTAGCCTCAAATTATCATACCTTTAACATCAAGTTGTGTGATGGGTAAAAGGTCATAGAGGGGCAAGGGTTCTTACACCTACTCCTTAAGAGTGGGAGGGATCTTACACCTATAACTAGTGGGCATAATTTCTCTTGTGCCCGTGAGGAGTAGGAATTGAATAGCTACCTCCTCTTTTTAGGAGGGATATTCATAATATAAAGGTACCCTCCAATTGCACTTTGGAAATTTTTAGGAGTGCTGTAACGTTACCAAAATAGGGGGCCGAACTCGGCTATTGCCTTGTCCTAGGCCCCTTATTTTGAGAATGCCCCCACCCTAGGGCTTTACCTTACACTGAAATCTGCCCGAGACGGAAATCCGCGTGAATTCTGCCCGGGAGAAAATTACGCGGCGAGTCTAGACTTCCCGGTGAGCGTTGTGAAGACGAAACGCATTTCGTTCTAGGTTTTGCAATCGAAGGGAAAGCTCACAAATCTCTGCTCGTCGGTGATTGGATTTGTTGCTGCCGCGAGAACAGGCCAGAAATTTGCATAGAGGTGGTTTGCTGTGCAATCACTCGTTGTGGATCAGAAGGAGGAGGAAAAAAGGCGGCCGGCAATGTCAGGAGCAGCAGCAGGAGCTGCAGCTCCTTACTGGAGAAATGCGGGAATGACGTATATCTCGTATGCTAACACTTGTGCAGCCATGGTGAGGAACTGCCTCAAGGAGCCTCACAAGACCAAGGCTCTGAACCGGGAGCAAGTTTACTACAAGCTTCAGACCTATCAGGAGGGGGAGCCTCAGAAACCTGGTACTGGATCTCGCTCTCTTTCTCGCCCTAGATCGGTAGGGTTTCTCGTTCCTGCTGTGTTGGTAGTCTGGAAGGTGGATTAGGTCACTGGTCGTGTTGGTTACACTTTTCTTGTTTTGAGATTTGGCTCATTCCCTGTTCCTTTTGTGCATTCTGAAAGATTGATTGTCACTAGTAACGCTCTTTATCCATAGCTGGGTGTAGTGGATTGCGGAATCTTTGTATGCGGAACAGATTTTGTGAATGCTCTAGAGCATGGCTTATAGCACTGGTGATGCTTGCAGCTTTGTATCCATGGCTAGATGTTGTTTTCATGGCATTTTCAGTACATGGATTTCTGGGTGCATGACTTTCCTACCTGTTAGGGGCCACAACGAAGAATGGAGGTTACTCCCATGAGTGATCATTAAACCTTTCTGTGTAGGCATGTCTAGATTTCAGGTTGCTGCATTCATGTGTGGGGTTTGGTGTTTGCGGGCTTCAGGCAATATGCTTCTATTGTAGTTTTAGTCCTTAATGCACATCAGGTCCTTAAATAAGTGATGAGTCCATTGCAATGTTTAATCTTCACTGTAAGAAGTAGTGCTAGACAAACCCAGAGCAGATCATTAGGATCAAAGGCACATTGTTGTGTAAACATTGGCACATCTTTACTCTTCACAAGCTTGTGAATCCAGGGCAATGCCCTGGACTCCTCCTTGTATTTTTAGGGTGATTCAAGGACACAACCTGTTGTATGCCAGTTTTCCTGCCCTAGTGACCACTCAGCAAGTACATTTCTCATTTTCCCTTGTACATTAGTTTGCTAGCTAATGTGTCTGCAATGTATTGTGATTGCAGTGGTACGGGAGACTCCCCCTGCCCCACCAGCAAAGAAGGAGTAATTACTGATGTTTCTAGAGATGTTGGAGCAAGAGAATCAGCACTGGGATAGACACCACAAGGCTTGAAAAGAATCTGGTACATTCTTGTGGTGTTTGAGTACTTTAAACCGTTTGTTTGAACCTGCCATGCCTGGACAAGGTGTGATCCAGGATCTCTCTTAGGTGTTTGCCTCCTTTGTCAATAAACAGTTTACAGTACCTTGTTCCATCTCAAACTCAAAGAGTCTTTTATTGATTCTATCCTGGTCATTACCATTTCATTAATGAGAGTGATAGCAAGAGAGCAGTTTCTCAATAAATCTTGGTGACAAAAGCAGGCAAAATCTTAGAGCAGTGCGATGCCATGTTTCTAAATGCCATGTTTGCTTGAATATGGCATAGTCTTCCTATTCATTGCTTCTAGTCTTCAATCCGGTTCAATCTATTGAGGTTGGCAGTCTTGTGTCATCTTTACAGGAGTAAATTGGGGAGGCATAATAACAGTGACTCTTCATCACAGGCTTTTAATGTATCAGCTTGAGTTGAATGTGTATTTGGTCTGAATTCCCAAGGGGGTCAAGTTTGTGTCTTCATTGAGAGCTTAGGAGCAACAGATCAGTAAAATCATTGGAAGCATGCGAAGACACCTATTTGTCTAAGATTAGATCCATCCACCATAGGAATATGATGGATGAATTACAATGTATTTTCTCAGCTCTGGTAGAAGGATTGTATACTCATTTGCAGTTCTGTAAGCCAAAGGCTGCAGATCGTGGGTTCTACCAACAAAATGGCCTCAGACCTTGTGGTCATCCTGAAGTTTAAGAGTCTGCCTCCAAGGCAAAAGTCTGTTGAACCCAGCCCAATAACAAAAACATGTTGACTAGGTGACAGGGTATGCAGTTTGGGAATCATAGGTTGCAGAGATGTTGCAGTTTTGGAGGGAATGGTTCCTTGAGTGTGCTGAATTCATAACCTTAAAGAGATGGAGATAATACTCATGCAGATGTCTGAGTGTCTGAGATCTTGTGCAACTGTGTCGAAAGATTGCCTCCATGGCCTGTGGAAAATTACCCCACCCAACTCCAAACTCTTTCAAACTCCACATCATCCCCAATTCTACTTTGAATTCAGGTCTGGACTTCCTCTCAGGTGTAAATAATGGTCACCTTCTTAACATAAAGAATGGACAGCAGCTCTCCTGTCAAAGCCCCATGGCTTGTGACTCAGAAGTCTCAAATTTCACTGTGACAAAGATTAATGTGGGTTGCACAGACATTAGATGTTTGACTCATTGTCTTACAGTTTTGAGTGGAGCTAGTTGTTACTGCGATTTGACATGTGCTTGATTGTCTGCATGGTTATGTATCCCTCCCTCATTGATGAGGTAGTTGCAGTGCACACATGTTTTGTGCGAAGCGGAAACTAAAATTGTGGTTAGGGAAGAAATATGGACCTCGCAGAAAATGCACCAGGGAGACATTCAGTACCCACCAACCAAGATTGGGATCTGTTGCTTGTAATGAAGGTGCCAATATCATCTAGGGTCAGCTGCACCATGATGCCAGTGCTGAAGAGAATAACATGCCTTGAATTCTGCTGGGGTTGTGCTTGCATGTTGCAAGGGGCTAGCATGGTGTATATCAAGACCATGACAAGAACCATTTTGATTCTCATACCAGTAATACTCATATGGTGGATACTGCCTGTGATGCACCTGATGACTTGGTTGCTCATAATGCCTGTAAGGTGCTCCATTCATATAAGCAGAAACATATATGCCAACAGTCTCAAAATGAATGTACAGATTGCATCATTGCAAGCTCCATTACCACTCTACTTCAGAAAGCTTGATCCACTGGATTCTGAATTTAGTCCTCATCATTTCTGATTGAAAAGTTTTGGGGAGTTCTTTTTTTTCTGTTATGGTGCCTGAGATAGTAGTGGCAACACTTGCACTTGTGAGAAAACAAGAGCTCAAGTTCAGTCAGCTGAACAGAAATGTCATGTCACTTGCAACTGGAAAGTTCTTCAGTGCTTTCTGAAAGTGCCTCTAAATTGCAGCTCCCAAATCTTAAGCTAAGTTCTCAAACCTGATACCATACTGACCATCTGATCCTGTGTACAGAGTTATTGGAAATCTAGAGGTCAAAATCCCAAGGATCTAAAGCTAAATTAGAAGTCATCCTTGAACTACTATGAACAAAAAACATAAAATTTTGAATTAGGGTGGGAAGCCAACCACTGCTACTGCTTGACTTAGAATTGTAAAAGCTAGCATCTTTTGAAGTGTAATTTAAATGATTACAGATCAAGCTGCATCAATCTGCTTCCTTGAAATCTGTTAGGCTTTAGGGCTTAGGGTGGTCCATTTTCCATAAATCCTGTTTCATTTTGATGTAAACCCAGATCAAACTTTATTAATGAGAGCATCAAGAAAAGAAGTGGAGATAGAGTTAGAGGAAGGAAGGATGCAAATTGCAATTGAATTGCTCAAACTTTAATCACTCCAAAGGAGTAAGTGTGGGGCATTTGCTCCATTTTTCATTAATTTTTGTTGTAAGTATTCCTATCTAAGTGTGGGCCTCCTTTCCAAACAGCCTCTACCATACTTAAAAGATTAGGCCCATGTTACTTCCAAGGGTGCTCCCACATCTCTCATCTTATATTTGGATTGCAAATGAATTTTTTTTCAAATGAACAGGTCCAAAACCTCAATAGGAAAATAAATCAGAACATGTGGGTTACTAAGCGTTTGTCAAGTCATGAGTAAAGTCAATGCACAATGACCTGATGTTGCTTTGATCTTTCGTGCAAATGGGGGAACTTGCAAACTGCACATAATAGCTCAATGTCAGCATCAGGATGTTGTGGCTTGCTTGGATTGGGCCACAGAGATGCACTAAGCAAGATCATTATTTGGTGATGCAGCTGTTCTCCAGGTAATATGACTCCCTTGGTGTGCTGGACTACACAAGGATTGCTGTCCAAAACAATGCAAAGCACAATGTGTTTGACATTGTGAGCATGGTGAACCCAATGTAAGTTTGCTGAAACCGTCCATCATATTCTGTTCTTTCCTCTGTTTCCAAAATTGACATGAGATTAGGCACAAGTCTTTTGTAGTATGAGTGGAGAGAATAGGATCTGTCTGTGTTTCTCTCTGGAAGCTGGAACTCAAGCATGCCATTGGGGTACTGCATTTGCAGGGTAATGTTGATCCAATGATCCTGTTTGGCACTGAGGATGTGATCCATGAAGCAGTAGAAGAGTGTTTAAGAGATGCTGGGGGAAGACATCACATCTTGAATGTTGGGGATGGCATCATCCAAGGCACCCCTGAAGAGGCCATGAAATTCCTCTGCCAGCTGGCCAGAGAGAGCTCCTCTCAACAATTGTGCAGAAATGTGACACAATCCACCTTGCAGGGGGTTGTGAATCCCAGTGCCGTTGAGTTGCTACATGTTTAGAGTCCACTATTTTTTATGATACTCCTTGTGATCGCAGACCCTAATCTTTTGCCAGTTGCATGAAAAAATTCGTGACAGATTTTGAACCTTTGATAGGAACAGTAGGGGCCTTGTGATTGTTACTATCAAGGAGACTACGGACAAAATTTTGTAGCCCAAAGAGATGATATCAAGACAGCTTCAAATTTAACACTTCCAAGTATGGAGGAGCTTTTGAAGGTGGCTTTGAACCACTGAGAGACAGTTAATTGTGCTTCTTGACCTGAAGATAAATAGACTAGGACCAAGGTCCTCATATCTTCTGAAGATGATCTCAAACCATGAATAGAGTTCCACATACCATGAGGCTGTAGCCATGCCACTTATGCAGGAGCACATATACTTACTTTGCAGTTTAAATGTGCACAATCCTTGACAAACCATGGAGTGTGGGTGCACTGGATGGTTAAAAGATCAGTAGTCAATTACCCAGCAACTGATACTTGTTGAAAGATGCAACTGCAGCACAATGTGCACAGTTGCATGGATGGAGCTGTGAGGTACAAATCGAGAAACATGCATATAATCTGGCACACTATACAACTTCACTTGTCATGTAACCTGTCAGACTAAACAACTTCAATTGCCCATACTGATGCATTTAAAACCATGAAAAAACTTTCATTGACATTTTTGGGACCACTGTAATCCTGAAACATTTTTTTCCTCTGCAGCTCCTAAAGAGCCTTGATTCAATCCACTCTCAAATACCTTGTTGTCAACCTGACCTAAAATAATTGGGGATTTGAAGTTTTGGACATTCTTGCAGAACACAAACATCTTCACAATTGCCCTGATCCCCACCTACATCTTGTATTTAGAACATGAACTAATTGGCAGGCCAAACAGTAGGGATTCAAAAGGCCCAACAATATAACTACAATCCTACAACATGGAGAAGAATGGACATTCATCTCATCCACTCACAGCGCTTCAAGGGGATTTCAAGAGAAGTGGCATGTCATGGAGAAGAGACCTGAAATCCCGTGAAGTGCTGTGAATGCATGGCAGCCTCTTCTTTCTGCCCGAGCTAGCCAACACATCCACATAGACAACATGTGCACCCTTCACAGTTTCAATGGGGTTGTTGCTTATTTCAATTCAGCTTACAGCTTCATTTCTTGCTCTCTCCACTGTTGCTGTATCAGGTTCGAACTGGCAAGGACAGGCACACACAAAATGTATTGGCAGAACAGCTGCCAGTCTCAACCAAGAATGCACCACATTGTTTCCATCCCCAATGTATACCATCTGTGCACACAATTTTTTTCTTCCTGAATTGTGTTGATCCAAGAATGCATGACAACCTATCAATCTGAGACCAGGGATTTCACAACAATAAGATATTTCCAAATTCAAAACTATGGTATCCCAGCATCAATAAGAGTAGCAGACAGAGAGAGTTGACAGCAATTAGGTCATCAAACCAGTAGGAGAAACCAGCAATTGAAGGCCTACCTTGATACCTTCAATGTGACCCAGATGCTCAATTATGGTGAGGACATCCGCCATGATGTGACAGGGAAGGTTGTAATCTGTCAGGCCATTGATTACTGGCACCTTGGCATACAATACCAAATCCAACAAGTCCTGAACCCCCACACAGCAGCAACAAAATCCCTTCAGAAGACCCTGAATAGAAATCAATCAGCCTGCACAACTCCCTACCTTTCGTGAACAAGAACAGTAGAGTGAGCTCTTCACCATGTCCTAATAAGGCAACCAACCTCGTGCATAATCTCTGTTTGATACAGGATACAAGAGACCCTGGTTGTATTACCTACAAAAAGTTATACAAGGGCTTTAGACAAGGAGGTCTCACCCCCTTTTGGGCAGACCTTATCAGCAAAGACATGCGCCATGATAACATCATTGTAAGCAGAGAGCAATGTCCCTGTTTTCTTTCTGATTTCCCAATTGGATATTGTCAGGGCCAAGGTAAATTGCATGGCCACCTAGCTTGTAAAACCCTGTCTCAAATGACACCCTAGTGTACATGGATGGTATCATGAATATCATGGCCATTGACAACCCTTACAATGCCTGGTAGTTTCTTTCCCCACTCTTGAGCACCACCTTCACTTCCACCACACACTCCACCATCTTCTTGTCAAAATCATCAATATGAAGAAAACGTGCAGGACCTCCTTCTCTTCCTCCTTCACCTGCCAGCTAAAACTCATGGTATGTGTAACCCCCTAACTCCCCATTTGTGCCCATCAACCCTCATTGTTTTGCCTACAAACCTAACAACAAAAAATGCAGGAAATTGTACAAGTTTTATCCATGGCACCATGGAATGGTATAAGCATGTGGTATATTGTTTATTTCTTATGAAGAAAAACTATTCGACAAAATGGGGTTCTAAAGCTTCAACCCTCAGCATTTTGCATACAAAACCAACAACAAAACAAAGCGGGAATTTGTACAAGTTTTATCCATGGAACCACGGAATGCTTTTAGCTTGTTACTATTGCTTATTTCTTAGGAACAAAAACTATGTGACAAAATGAGGTTCCAAAGCTTCAACCTTCATTAATTTTGCCTACAAACCAACAACCAAACAAAGCAAGAATTTGTACAAAGTTTATCCACAGCACGATGGAATGTTTTTAGCATGTTATATTGCTTATTTCTTAGGAACAAATACTATGCAACACAATGGAGTTCTAAAGCAGGAGGGAGAGGGAAAAACCACCCTCCTCGTTCTCGATACAGATTGATGACCATCCTAGCAAAAACAGAGAAAAGAGCATGAGCTGAAGAAGAAGACGAAGAGAGGAAGAGTACCAAGTACAAGAGCAGTGGGAGCGGAGGTTGTAGACTGTTTGCATACAACAACAGAAGGCGGATACCGTATGAGTATTATCCTTTGATTGTTGTGGTAATAAGCTCTGGACTCGTATATAGCCGCGAGCCCGACACACTTGATGCCAACTCCATTCCTCTGCTGTAGTACTGATACTGAAGCTGCTTGGATCCAAAACACACCACCGTTGCCTGCATGAATGCACGAAGCTCTTCTCGTCCCTGGCTCTCACACAGATTCTCAATTCCCTTCTAGACTCTCAAGATCACGTCTTCACCTGTATGTTTCTTTACTGGTCTTCAGTCGAGCATCTTTTCTTTGCATTCTCACACACTTGTTGCTTGCTTGGGCTTGGGGAAAACAAGGTCAAATTTTCCCTCGTTAGATTTCATGAATAATAATTGATTGATTGCTTGATAATTTCAAACTTGAATTTGCTTAACTCATTTTTAAATAAAGAGGCATGAAAGGATTTTGTTTTGAATCTATGTTGAAATTTATTTATTTTTTAATGTCATTTTCACTATGAGATTTTTTAATATTTGCTCTATCAATTTGCATCTCTTTTTTTTATCAATTGAATTTTAATCCAATTGTTGAATTGAATTTAGATGAATAAGAATTCAAATTTCATCAATGTATTTGAACTCAATTTAAGAATTTCAATTTCCAATCTAATTTAATTTAATTTAATTTAAGTTGCATGCAAAGTCATTCAATTCGAACTTAATTTTCACAAAATCAATTCATTTTTTCATCAATGATCAATTGATCATCACCAACAGTGTGCAACCATGTGGAGCCCCAAGGCAATATATATTATTATATAACACGGAGTCAAGACCATTATTATATATGTTGGTAACTTAATTTGTGTAATACGCACATGTTTTTTTCAATTTCATGAAGTAGGTGGACTAGCAATCATCCACAAGAGGACTTAGCCAAATTTGGATTCAAGTCACATAGAAAAGTAGATTTAAGAAAAAACCCATTACATACTAGTAACCACTGATTTTTTTCGGGCAAAATTTCATACCTTGATGACAAAAAAAAGGGATTGTGAATGGTATAAAGGGTTTTTCTTTGGAAAAATGGGCCTATGTTGCCACATTATGAGAGAAATTCGGTTGATTCTCACCATACTTAGATGATAGCTTCTAGTATGTCACCAACATGCAACAAGATTCATAAACACATTAGAAAAAAATGTTTTATATCTAGTAGTTGAAAGCAAAATCCAAATTCCAATTGTACAATTTTCATCATTCATGATATTTAAAATGTTAATTATGTATCTTGCCAAACAAATGGAACAAGCAACTCCAAGAAACAAGGAACATGTGGAGGAGAATTGGTTGGAAACAATCAAGATTTGACAAAGTGGTTCATATCATAGAAGAATGGGAAAGAATGAGAGGAGATTCCAAAGTCATACTCAAGAGTGGAACAATTGTGAAGGGACGTTGTGATTAATGTAGGAAAAACAAAATTGTGACATTCATACCTGACCCAAGGGTGAAAATGATGCAAGCAAAAGGTAGGCACCCATCTAATCCACCTAGTATGGGGATTTGAGAAAATGGATTAAGAAGTCTTGTACATGTACATGTGTGACATTAAATGTGATGATAACATATTTGCTACTTGTATGGTATGACATGACATGCCATGGGGGTTATCCAATGTAACATGGTTTGGTGTAGCATGTAACATGTTGACATGGTTTTTATATGTGGATTGTGAGATGTAAAACATTTGCCCTCTTCTTCTTTCACCAAATTTTATTGTGACCACTTTTCAATAAAATTGTTTCATATTGCTATCATGACTACTTGTTGTTTCAAGCAAGGTGTGTGTGTGTCCATACCAATGTTGGACGAGTACCTGCTTGGGGTGGTAGGAATCGGCGGTTCCAATTCGGATTCCAAAGAACCTAACCAAAACCATGTTCAAGTTTTAGAACTGATAGAACTAGAATTGACAAGGAGCGGGGTCGGGTATGGAACTAGGAGGGAACCGAGGGGGTCAATTTGACCTATATGTAAAATTGGAACTTGACCCAAGGGTTGGATTTAAATGGGGAAAAAATTGGAATTGGACCATAAAATTTTCAAAAATCTAGTATTGGTTTTTTATTTAGGGTTAGGGTTTGGGCATCCATTAGTTTTGACTTTTGATTGGTATGGTTGCCCTTTTGCCTATTTCGTGAATCCCTTCCTTTTTATTTATTTATTTATTTTTATTGAGCAAGCTCAAGCAATGATTATTTTTTTTGATATGTTCAAGCTCAAGGAATAGAAGCTAAAAATAGTTTATGGGTTGAACTTAAGAAGTTTAAGCTTGAAGTGATTTTAAAGGTTGAAGCTCATGGAGATTTGTGTTGTGTTCAAGAGAAGTCATGCAACAAAGCTTCGGAAAAGAGAAAAGAAACTTGAAAGCGTTTTTTTTTTTGTTGTGTTTTCATAAAAGGTCAAACATTGAAGCTTGGGAGCTTAAAAGGAACCTTGGTAGGAAGCTCTAAGAAAGAAATTCAAAGGTTAGTTGTAGACTTAACATTGTCTTGCCATTATTCATGGTCGTGCTTTCATGGGTTCTATTGGTGTTCCTAGTTGTTGTTTTCCTAGGCTCTTGGTGTTTGTGGTCATGCATTTTTGGGTTCTATTGATGTTCTTGGTTCTTGCTCTTTTAAGCTCTGTTTGGTTTTCTTGATCATCATTACTCTCCTATGCTTTGTTAGTGTTCCTAGTCACGTTCTCCTTGGTTTTGTTTGGTGTTCGTGGTTATGTTTTCTTAGGGCTCTATTGTTGTTATTGGTAATGTTTTATAGGGCTTTGTTGATGTTCATGGTCATTGCTCTCTTGGGTTTTGTTGGTGTTCACGATTGTTGTTCTTTTGGGCTTTTGGTGTTTGTGGTCTTTGTTTTTTTGGGCTTTGTTGGCATTCATGTTCATGCTTTCTTGGACTCTTGGTGTTCATGCTTATGCTTTTTGGGCTCTATTGGTGTTCTTGGTCATTGCTTTCATGGGTTTTATTGGTGTTAATGGTCGTGTTATCCTTGTTTCTACTATTGTTCATGTGGTAGGATCATGGATCCTAATGGGGAAATCATAAAGGTTTGACTAGGAATGGAATTTTGTGTTTTTGTTTTTAATTTGCCCTCAACATCAACATCACATGTTGATAATTCTACAACATAAATTGTTCATAATTATGGGTTTTGTTAACAAAAAATCAAGATTTTTGGAAACCTAAAAGTGGAATGACCATAGCTTGGGCATTTTATGCATGGATGAACTTTTCTCCACTAGAGGTAAGTTTAAATTCAAATTCAATTTCACAAGCTGAACATCTAAAATGTGTTGTGTGTTACCCATTTACTCCAAATGCTAGACAAAAAAAAGGTTTGATCAACTATTGATTTGCAAATGGAATTTGGCATGGCGAAAACATTTGGAGGGCAATCATTGGGAGTTTTGGAGTGAATGGGCTAAGTAAAAAGAGGATGGGATTGAAGGAGAAAGAAATCGAACAAAAAGATGTCTAGCCCAATTCTTACACCATTTTTGTTTTTTTTAAAGAATTTAGTTCCTTGTAATAAAATTGATCCTCATCAAAAAAAAAAATTGAAGAAGATTTTGTGGTGTTCACTACAAAGGAACTTGTGCTTTTGTCATTTGTTGAGGCTCATTTTTTCAAAATATTAATTCTAACGCAAAATCCTTGATTGAATTTCCCATCAAAGGAAAAGCTTAGAAGTGAACTTTTGTTTATGAGTATGGAGTGAACAAAAGAAAGATTTGTTTCTCCAACCCTTCAATCATGTAGTACATGCACTATATCTTTTGATCTTTGGATGTCAAGGGAAGGTATTGATACATTTATTTTTATTGTTCATTTCTTGAATGACAAGTGGGAGTGTTGTCATGTAATCGTTAGATTTTTTGAAACTATAAACACATTTGGAAATGTCATGGCAATACAAATGAATAATGTGTTTGCAAAACATGGGTTGAATATTCATGTTCTTGCACATGTCAAAGATGAAGGGAACAATCTTGCCACCATGACTTCTGCATTAACATTTGTTGTGTCTTATGAGGTTTTGGGATTATCAACATCTTTTGTAGGTTCTTATTGGGGTCATGCAATGTTTAAGTGTTGTCAATATGTGATAGATGATTCTAAGGTATGTGTTGGCCTGCTTTCTATTTCAATTAAATAAGCATAATTAATTTTGTCAAAAACCATTACTTGGACCGAGAAAAGTGGCAAGGGATGGCAAGAGTGGCACAAAGAATGTGAGATAGTAGGGGTGTTTCCAAAGAAATTAAAAATTATTTTGAAGACTCGTTTTGCTTCAAAGGTTGACATATTCCAATAAACTATTGAATTAAAGCATGTGATTGTTCTTTGCTATGGAAGTCAACAATCATTGGCTTTACAAGGTTGTGTGCCTAATCCCCAAGTTTGGGTAGTAGCCCAAGTTGTTGTTCACATTCCCAAGCTCCTTGATAGATTCAAATGTGAGTCTAAGGTGAAAACATTTGAAGAATAAGGAATTGGGGCACGCTCCCTGGCTTGCAACATTTTGGGGGTAGAAGGGCATGCTGGAACTTTGGGATGGGGACTAGGGAAAGTGACAAACATCAATTATTCATATTGACTTGCACAAACCAAGCAACAAGTTGGTTAGTGCATAGTTTGGGCGCTTTTGGTGCATGGACGAGCCACGGGCAAACATGAATTCACAAGACTCACCACGACTCGGATTTGGGGGAAGCCACCACCTTCCCCTTTATAGTATATTTTATGCCTGGCCATGGGACCAACACTCAAATGTCATTTTGTCCAGTGTCATATTTTCAAAGTTGGCATTCCCACAACTTTGAAGGCCCATAACTTTGTGTGCAAACCTCTGATTGAGATGAGGTTTAAAGCAAAGTTGTAGCTCTTGTCGAGAGCTTTCCAAGGTTATGTCGCACGCCACCTACACACAAGGAAATTGGGGTGATTTCTGACTTTTAATGGTTGGGAGTCAAATTGTCAATTTGACTCCCGGCCTTTCTTTTGGCCATAACTTGTGCTTTAAATGTCCAAATGGGCCATGCGAACCCATTTTAGGCATCTAAATTTGAAGAGCTTTCCAATGATATAAGGAACTCTTCAATCCAACAGTTTTGACCACTGCAATCACTCTTTAAAAATTCCAGAGTCCATTAGGATTCCAACTCTCGAAATGGGAGCTCACTTGGAAGTGTGAGGGTTCATTCCCTCACATTCTCCTACATTCTTGGGAGCATGAGATGTGACTCCCACGCTTCCCTCTTGGCCCGCACCCTTATAAGCCCTTGCCTTGGTCACGAGCTCAAGGCTAGAATTACAATAACTCTTTGTTATGGAAATCAACAATCATTGGTTTTACAAGGTCGTGTGCCTAATCCCCAAGTTTGGGTAGTAGCCCAAGTTGTTGTTAATATTTTGGGTCTCGTGGTTCAATAATGTGTGCCGAACCACATGCAAAAATACTAGTTGCTTTTAGATGCTTTAATTATTGCCATATCATTTGTATGTTAGTTTTGAACCAATGGTTTGGGATTTGATTTTTAGTGAAACCCAGGATTTTGATGGGGAGCTCCAAATCTTTTGACAAAACATGGAGAAACAAGTGGTACAAGTCTTGAACCCATTTTTTTGTTTTTATGTTTTTTTTCCAAAAGACCAAAGCCCTTAACATCTTGTGCATGATGTTAAACCCCTTTACAAGGGTTTAGGGCTAGTCATTGAATTTGTTGGCAAGGAAAGAACATTGCAAATATTAATGAATATATGACTGTTAGGTTTTGCTTCCATTTTTAAATTTTGCATATAACTTTTTGAACCCAAATAATGTAGGTGTTGGAGCTTATATCTTTACATCTTGTATTGTTAAACCCATAAGTTTTTATGATCTTACGAAAATTAATGAAAAAATGACATCATCAATGGTGAAAGAACAATTGAACCATTTTAGGTTCAAGAAAGTTATTGAAGAGGAGGCCAAAAATCCATTAGAATGGTGGAAAGTGCATGAGGTTCAATTTTCGTATGTCAGGTTTGTGATTCAACAAATTCTAGGGATTGTTAGTACACAGATTGAAGTGCAGAAAATTTTCAGTGTGTCAGGTATATGCACCAACCTTTGACGTTCTCGATTAAGCATAAAGAATCTTGAAATGCTTATAAACATCTACAAGAATTAGCTGGATGATGCTCGTGTTGAGGGCTTGGCATCCATGAAACAATTCATGGACATGGAGGAGGCCCTTATGGAAGAAAATGAGGGCCTAATTGATCAAGTTGAACTTTTGGACATCAAAGAAAATGACAATAGGTTTATTTTTTTAGGTTTAGGAAATATGTCAAAGTTCTTTTTTTTTCATTGGGTAGTGATTTTTTTTTAGTTTAATTTCCTTTTTCTTTTTCTTTTTTTCCTTTGAGACCTTGGAACAATATTTGGAGTGGCCATGGAGTGAGGAGTGCTTAACACTTGGAGATGATGTAACCAAATTATTTGAAGTTTATTGTTTAGGGTTACCCTTTTGTTACACCTCTTGGATTTAGGGTTATTGTCTACCCATGCTTTTATTTTGGCTTGGGCATGTGTTGGAGTTACATTGGGTGGAATTGGGAGACTTTTGGGTTTTTTTTGGAGGTGGGAAATAGGAGTCAATTGGTGGTTGTTTTGGGGGCAAGATTGGGATGGATATGGGAGACTTGACTTGGCATATTATTCGGGCACATTTGAGGAATTTTAGGTGAAGGAAAAACATGCAGAATTGGATCTCCTCTAATAAAATTAAAGGGGAAGAAGGCCATTTTTTAAGGCGGTGTAACAATTAATTGAAATCCTAAACATGAAACCAAATAGCAAAAAAAAAATTGGTGTTGATCATTTAGAAATGTTGGGAATAGATTAGATGTTGGAAATAGGTTAGTTTACAAATAGGGTACATTAGAGTTTTAAAATAGGCTATGTTTGAAATAGGTTTGATATTTTCAAACCTTTGTAGAAGCAAATTTTTTGGAATAAAAGTTTTATTTTTGCCTCATATAATTTTTTCCAAGTTTTTGGGTTGTTTTGCATACTGGAACTGGGACCTGGAACCGGTTCAATTTGAAATTAAGTTTCAAATTTGCAAATTTTGGAGTTGTTTTGCATATTGGGACCAGAACTAGGGATTAACTGGAATTGATGGTTATGGAACTGATACCCAGAAGTGATGAAAATTGAAACTCTGTTCTAGAACTGGGACCAAAACCGCCCCAAAATAATTAACCAAAACCAGGATCAAACCTTGGTTCCTATTCTAACGAAACCTAACCAGAACCGGTTCCTTGAAATTTTAAGGAACTGAAACAGGCTGTTCCCCCTAGAACCTAGGAACCGGCCAACACGGTCCATACCTTAGATCCTACAATAATTTTGAAGTTAATTGTCAAAAGAAAATATTAGGGTTGGACACCTTACAACTATGTTGGAGTCCCATGACAGAAAACCTTTGCAGGATTTTGTTGAAGTACATATAAAATACGATATATCCTAAAGATGTGGAAGCAATTTTGACACTTTCAACAAGGTTTGGGTGTTTGGGATAGTAACAAACACTTCCAAAGCTTAAGATAAGGACTCCTTTTCTTTTTTTGCTATATAATACATGCCTATAATACATGTTCACCTTTTCTACCTTTTAAAGTTCTTTTTGTGAGGACCTAAGTTATGATCATGGTGCCTTTGTGGTGTTTGAGTGCTACTTTTTGTTCTATGGGGATGATTTCTCCTCCTCTTCTGAGGACCATGGCTTCTCCTTCTATGGGAAATAGGGGTTTCACTATCGGTTTTTCTTGGTCTTCCTCTTCTTCTTCTTCTTAGCCTTCTTCGTCTATGGCGAAGAACTTTCTTGGCTCCTTTCATCTGCACTCCCATTAATACACCCACCAAAAACATGGTTTTAAACCTTCCTTCACAGAAAAACCAACTAATCCCCACGTGTTGTGTGAATTTGCCATGGTTGATATGGTCGCTATTGTGTGTGAATTTCGTCGCTTTGCAATTTTTTTGGGGGGAGAAGAACTTGGAACAATGTGTTTTTTTTCAGTGTAAAATGTGGTTTTGCAAAATATAAAAATTGAGTTTAAAAAAAAAGAAAAAGGAACACTGAGTTCATATAGTTGGAAAGGAGGGTGAAATAATATATTTTGAAAATTGTGAGAAGAAATCAAAGAGTATTGGATCTGAAGATTTTGGGCATCTGCTAAGTGATCATGTTAGCCATGTTTAAGAGCAGCCTAATGAAGGTTGAGTACAAGACCATACCAGCTTTTCAACTGTTCTATGGACTTTGTTGTACACTTCATCAGAAGGTGGTTTTGATGAGATCTGAAGGCCATCAAAAAACTCAATTTATGAACTTTCTATTTTTCTTTGAACAGAGAAAAAAGATGTCATGTATATACATGACAGAAAATTGAATATATTTTTGCTAAAAAGAAGGTCATAGTAACACAAGGAACTAGGATGACTAAGCTTGAAAATGCTTTTAAGGTCAATTGATATCAATTGTGTTCGAGGTTTAATCTTTACCTTTTTTAAGACAGATGTGTACAATGCAACCACAGGTAAAGTCTCTTTCCGGAAGGTGAGAAATCGTTTTTGGATAATCTTCATGTTATCATCACTACGGCCACTTGTCTCACCACGCTTCAACAACCTCTTCTCAAGCACATCATATGGAGCATGCAAGTATATTACCATATCTGGCTTTTTCACCTACATATATATATCCAACCCATCAATGTTATGTTGAGCTTCTGTTATGATCTCAGTGTAGTACACATTTGAGAAAATTTCATCTAGAAAATTTGCACTTTGCATAGCACTTGTTTTAGCCCAATTGCAGCCATTTTGGCTACCACAATAGAGATCAATCTACAACTCAAAAACTGAAATTGATGTAGAAAATAGAAAGAATGTCTTGAAAACTAGGTGGTAGGATTCAAGAGTGGAAAGCCACCTCTTTATGGAAAGCTATAGCTTGATCAATTGCACGAGGAAAGCCATCTATGAGATAGCCTTGACAATCCCTAGATGATGATCCACACATGGCCTTCTTGAGCAACTCTAGTGACACAGATGTGGGCACTAGTTTCCCCTCTGCCATTAACTTGGAAGACTCCCTTCCAATTCTGCTTCCTTGCTTCACCTCGTCCCTCAACAGGTCCCCAAGTGATAGATGCTGGAGTCCAAAGTCTTTAACAAGCTTGTCACATTGTGTCCCTTTACCAGAACCAGGACCACCTGCAGATTTAATCCACCACCACCATGGTTGTTGTTGTTGTTCCTCTTCATAATAATACATACTATGCATTGAGTTTTGGTTCATTCATGCATCATCTTACTCAGATTTCATGCATCTTACTCAGATTTGTGTATTGTCATTTGCGTGCTACTTAAACTGACCTTCATTACATTTTCCCTTCAGACAGTCAACTATGAAACAAGGGGTGTGTCACACTGTGGCCTTGCCATTTACACTAAAAAAGTATCTTAAGGCAAAAGAAGAATTATGGAAAATGAAATATTTCAAAACATCCTCTAAAAACAACCAAAATCCTTCAAGATATTATTATAACTCTATTATAACTAATCTCAAGTTTCAACACAAGCCAAATATCATCTTTCCAAATTCCTCATATAAAAATAGACCTATTATTACCTAGTGGCCAAAATCCATTAATCTACTATACACTATAATGAATCTGAAACACAATATCCATGCCTTGCTAGGCAATGCCAAACAAACACAGATTCATGTTCCCTGAACTTTTCTGATAATTTTGCAAAAACCCACTAATGGGCGTCATGTGAAATGCATGTGGCTTGGCTAATTCATATGAAATTGGACTAAATTTCCTCAATTACTCCGTGCTTTGTGGCTTGCAAACAATTTGTGCCCTTAGAAGTGATGATCAAATTAAGGAATTGTTACTTTAAGGGGGATGGGTAAATAGTACATACCAAGGACAAAAATGACAGGCTTTTTTTTCACCTCACTTGGATTAAGAGAGTTTTCTTTCAAATGATGTTTAGATGATGAGCTACCCATTGCCTTAGAATTTGCAGCTCGTTTTTAATTCCACACTTTGAAGGGAATTCCCATGATTGAAAAACACCTCCAAAAACTAATCAAGAAGTTTGAAAGCACACCGGGGGCAGCCTTGGGTACTTCATTTTCTTCAACTTCCCCCATCACCACCCCTTCTGCAACCCCTAACCTAAATTGGATCAATCTACTTTAGCATTGCAATCTTTTGCAGAAATCTCACAAATTTAGAAAAAAACAGATTTGTGGGTACAGAGAGAAGAGGGTAATGCTGAAATGATTCCTTTTCACAAACCTTTTTCCTTCTCTACCTAGTTAGTTTCATGTGGATTATAAGTAGCCCAATTTTGATCATGTTTGGGAGAACATTGAAAACACCACATGAATGAACAATAGGAGAAGGATATGGTGGGGGTCTTTGCCTCTTGGAGAAATGCCCAAAGGGTGTGTAGGTGTGTGTGTATTTTTGGTTTGTACTACACTTGACCCATGATCCCTTGAAAGGATGAAATTTTTACATGATCACAAGTGTTTGATTGTTGTTCCCAAAAAAATCCTCGTGTTCGGAAATTCATAGCCTAGCAGCAATTGAAGTCTCTCAAATATGTACAACAAAAGTGATCACAAAAGGGAATGTTCCCAATGGCTGAATGTAGGCAGGTGGCATATGATTACCTCTTCACAAGGAGATGAAAGGGTCACTTATTAAATAGGCAAATTATGCATGTTCTCCCATGTTTTATTTGGTCCAATGAGTAACATCCCCTTTATATTTTACACTATTTTTTTAATCAACTAAAGATTATCACATAACCTTTAAGGATAGCAATGGAAACCCTGAATCCAGCCATGTTGAACATATTTCATGACGTCACAAACATGATTTGTCACGGTTAGTCCCATCACAACTAGTTGTGTTTGCCCCATACATGCTTGGTGAAAACTAAAATCATACATGCATGTCTATTATCTTAGGGCAATAATAATTTTTATACCCTAAAAATCAACAATACCAAAAAATTAATCAATTAAAATTTAATTGCATTATGATTTTTTTTTATTAAATCTTCATCAAAGCCTTATTGAAGTTTTTAAAATAATATCAAATTAATTTTAAAATTCTATATCTCAAAAAAATTATATTAAAATTGGTGTGTTTTATCTTAATCAATTCTTGCATAATCTTTCAAGTCAATTTCTAAGAATCTCATTTTAATAAGATTTAAATGAATTGAAGCTATTTATTTGTACGTTTATCAAATAAGTTTCATTCTAGAAATTGGTCCTATGATTATTATTTTACATTTCATAGTGACATCAAACAACGTGATACAAAAAGGCAAGTGACAACCCAAAAAAAAGAAATGATATGGAGGCATGATTAAATCAGTTACCGAACATTCATATTTTGAGAAGAAACTCAACAAGTAGATGGGAAGACTTCAAAACAATCCATCAATTGAATGGGTGAACCCAAAATCTAAACATGCATGACCACTAGCTTGGGGCATTGAAGAAACTAGATTATGGTATTCTATTCCCATTCTTTCATGCACATATAGTTGAAAATATGGCACATCTCTTATAACCAAAAAAATATACAAACTTGAAATTATGTAATAATGTTTTGATATACAAGATTGAGTACACTTACCACTACCTATTTGGATGCAAGTCATTTGATACATAAATCTGATGTCATGTAGAAAATTTCTCAAAATTAGATGTTTGGTAGAGTGATGCAATGGTTCCCCAAAAAGTGGTTCCCTAAAACTTTTAATTGTGAACAAAATATCTTGACATCATCAAATACTTGAGCATTTGATTGTGTAGCCAATTATGTGGCAACAAGATTTCAAAAGAGAAATTACATGTATAAAATAATGTACATAGGACATTTCTTGTTTAATTTTGGGGTGCCATTCACAAAAGGGTCCGTAAAGACAAAGGTAAATACCTTCATGAGAGGATATCACAAGGTGAAAGCCTCTTCAATGCAACTATACATTCAATTCATGACACTAGAATGACAATTGACAACATTAACCTAGAAAAGTGTTCTGTATCCCATTCTAAACACAAAAGGAGTTCTCATAATCTCACAATGTTAAATCAATGATTATGCAACTACTAAGCATAATACAACAAAATTAAAATTAGTTTGTCATTTCAATACCAAAAATAAATAATAATATTGGAACATTATTAAGGCTTACCAAAACAAATAATGTCATTGTTGCATACTACATGAACCTAATGAAAAGTAAGAATATTTATCAACAAGAAGCAACGAAGGAAACAAAACCTACCTATTTCCATGCGCAAGTCATGCACCCAAATTGAAGACCACAAAACCTACCTATTCCCCAAAATAAAATAAAATGAAAAATGAAAGATAGATTAAGTATGCAAATGCTAACACTCATGGTCTTTATTGTGGCAAAAATTTTGCCATTTTGTGGAAAAAAAAAAAAGAAGGCCCAATAACATCAACAAAGGATTTTTTGGGAACCAAAATTTGCCAGATTTAAATTTTTTTAAAAAAAAGTCTTTAGATTTCTACCTTAAGGTTCTAGTAGGTAGCCACAATATAAAATGTTTTGAATAAAATCTATGTTAAGATTTGCTTTGTAGCCAACTAGAATGGTTAAATCTTGTTATTGATGATCACCACTCTTGCAACATTGAAAAAGCAAAAACAAAAAATATCACGGGCTAACATATTGAAGCAACAATGTAGATTGATTCATTGCGGCAAAAGCTCACTCTTGAAACAAAACAATCAATAGAAAAAGGCTTGCAACCCATTCGACCTTGAAATTTTATTCCAATTCAACTTGAAGTTAACCATGTGCAACTAGTTAACTCAATTCCAACTTGGTCAATAGGAATCAAGTTAATTAGGATAAACTTTTGATGCTAACCAAATCAGGTGTTAATAAGAAGTTAATAATATTTGTAGAAATGTAGAAATTTTCATAAAAGATCTTTTTCAAAGGAAAAAAAATTTGAGCTGGAAAATAGAGAATATTTTGGAATATTCAGAAATATTCCGTCGGACATGAAATCTTCAAAAAAAATTATTACTGGACAGACATATGTTGAAGCTGCCCCTGTACTACAATAATAATAACATGACCTAAAACATGAGTGTCATATTTATTGACTCTCGATCTTACACCAGGAGCTAAGAATTAGATGGGTTAGGGATAGTGAACATTCTCATCCACTTAGAGATCAAAGTGTGTCCATATGGATTCACACTAGGATCCAAGACCCTATGGACTAGGTAACCAGTGAGAGGATGCTGGTTACCATACCCATGGAGACTATTTCCATTAACCAGTGCCCTCTGGTTGGTTACTGGACATAACCATCCCTCATGGGAATCTCTCTTTTCATCCACACAGAGATTGGTTATGAAATATTCATCCAAGGAGCAAAGGGTTATGGAATCATTGGGCAAATGAGAGCCCAGGGTAGCCTAGTCGATCACTAAGAGCATCTCCAGTGGTGCTCAGTATGTGACCCTGCACAAATACTTTTCACATCCAAGTTTTAGTTATATACTTTTTTGCCACCCCACCCATAAAATCGAAACCGGGACAACAGATAAGTGGGGTACTACTATCAATAGCAAACCACCTGGACCAATCATTACGATGGGCGAATCAAAAACACTGACCAGAAGACAGATCATATTTATTACACTCTTTTCTGCAGGTGCACATCGTTGCTGCTGCGCCTTGTACCTCCCACCACAGAGTGTGGAATTATATTGAGCCAAGACTATTTTCTCAGCCAAACCGGCACATTTTTTTGACTTTTCTTCATCCAATTTTACTGTGCAGGATTACATACTGAGCACTGTGTGGAGGTGCTCTAATGCAATAGGGCCAAAAGTTGTGGGTTGTAACTTTCCACCTGAACAGCAAATGAGAGTGTCATCCAGATTCCCAAGAGTTTTGAAGGGCCCTTTACATGAGCAGCGGCTGAAAAGAATTTGCCACTTGTCAAATTTTGGGAGTCCCATGCCACTCCTAGGTGACAAATACTAGCCAATGGGATCAAGGCCACTTGTCACAAGTTCAGGAAGACTGGTGGGACGCAACCGAAGAAGAAGAGTACGAAGAAGAAGAACTATTAGGGTTAGGGTTTGGAGAAGGTGGTGATGGTTCAAGGATTTGCGAGGACGACGGAGTCCGCGTCGATTTTAGAACTATAAGCATTTGAAATCGATCCGAAGGTTTTGTTTGTCGTGGTGAACGGTTGCAGCAAAAATTGCGATTTTTTTTTCTTTTGCTTCTTCACCTCTGAATCGGTCTGTTCTCCACATCTACCTTAAATTTCTCTCCGGAAGCTTTCGTCAATCCGTAAGGAACTTGCCAAAGAGGTTCCTCGATTTTGAGAAGAACGAAGAAGACGGTTGCGTACGGGCATTGATGGTGCTAAGGATTTTCTGTAGATTGATTTAGTCTTTCGTTGCGAATTGCAAAAGAAAAAAAATTATAGGAAGAACGGAGGATCTTGAAGGAAAAGCAAGCAAGGCCCGTAGTGGTTGTGATTGGACTGCTTTTTTGGGTCTGAGGAAGGAAAGGCAAGCTGGAGGATCACGTAAGGCACAGAGGAGGTGGTGGTGGAGGATTGGGGAGGTCAAGTGGAGGTGCATTCGATGGAGGAGCGATATCTACACATAGCCAGGGCGGCAGCGCTCGACCCTTCGACCCCTCAGTCTCTAATTTGCAAACAAGGCGAGAACAAACTTCGAGGTACGATTCACAGCAATCTGACTCATACTGGTCGCGGTCCTACTCTAGCTATGGAAGGTCATGGCGAGGAGGAGGAGGAGGATCTCAGGGACAGCAGCAAGTAGCTGAATCTGCCATTGACTTCTACTGGTTTATTGGCTTCTTCGTGATCGTGGGTACGCCAGATTTTCTTTCCTCTTCAGCTTCTCCTTCTTTGGTTTTGTTTTGGTGCTTTGGTTTAGGTCAAATATTTAAGGGTTCAAACCAGTCTTGGGAGGGTATCCGGTTTGTAGTGTTAAATTCGGAGCTTCAAGTTCTTGTGCCCTGGACTTGAACTGGCACCCTTTTGTTGGAACTGGAACAAGAATGGGACCGAGGAACTAGCCTTTTTACAAGATCTGGAACTGAAAACGAAACCACTGTTGAATACATGTTCAGGTTCTTTAGGTGGGCAAGTTGATTCTTTCTTGAGAAAGTTGGCAAGTAGGCTGAACTTAATGAAGTATTAATTTTCACTAGTTGTTGAACTCTTTACCTATACAAAACCCTGTTTTAATTTGTTGTAAAACTTATAAGATCTGGCATTCAGGAGTGTGTAGTGTGTGCATAGAACCAGGAGTAGAGGTTCTTGAATTTGTTAAAAAAATGTGCCAGAACCAGGACCATGGGCTTTAGAAATTGAAAGAACTAGACTCAAACCCACTCCCAGAGAAACTGGGACCGGAGGTTATCTTTAAAAGGAAGAGGCACACAATGCTGGTTCAAACCTGTTTGTGGATTGTTTTTGCTTGTTAGCTGAAATTTGTATTTCAAAGATTGGGAAAGATAATTTGCACACATTTCACACAGAATCATCATCCATTTCAGTCCTGTTGTTATATCATTGTTGTTCTTTCAGCTGCTTGTAGATCTCCATTTTTACAAATGAATATTGCACCCACTTTGAGTCCACAGTTTCGCTATGGATGCTTATCAGCCTGTATGGATCTCAAGTCTTGGAGATGGGATTATTTTATTCGCGGGTCCTGAAGGCTAGTCCTTTGTTGGTGAAGGAGATCAAGGTTGGTGAGCATTTGCTAATTGCTTATGAATCCAATGCACATGTGCCATATTTGCATGTGTTTTATGCTCAGAGTTGTGGTTTGGAAATGGTTCAATTGCTGGGGGTTCATAATGTTGGACCATCTTGCTGAGTATCATCATCAGTATGGTGCTTTTTTGTATGTGAGGGTTCAGGTTCAGAATCTTGGAGAGCCTGGTCCAGTTGTGACTTCATTTGCAAAGCATCCAGGTTATGGTCATCCATTCATTTCAGACGAAAAATTTAATGTGACAGTCAATCCACGGTTCCACCAGGCATGTATCTCTCTGCCATAGTTTCTGTTTGGATTTTGTATTGGACTCTCCTGCTTTTCTTATATTATGGTGGGCAATTGAAATCACTTTGCATTCATCTGATCTTAAGCAGAATCTGATGTGGTAGTTGTTTTTAATTATCTGCAGCGATATGGATTCTGGCTGAACAAAGGCTCATCTTTTACTCTCATATACAATGTGAAAGACTCTTGGGAAGATAGCCTGGTGCTGGCAATTGTCAGAGGTGAAAAGGCTGTTATCTTCTTTGAGTTTGTTTCATTCAATCATGGTACCCATGCGCAGTGCTGGTTGATAGTCAAATTGTAGATGCAGCTGTGGCGAACTCCAATGACAAGGTATATCTCCTGTGAAAAATTCATGTCATCTATTATTGACAAATGAATGTCATTTGGTTTACTGTTTCAGGTGAAGATAGCTATCAGGAATGGACAAAGGATCCAAGTAATGCTCAATTAGTATCAGCATGGAAGCGGATTTATGGTAAGACATTCATTCAGGAAGTCTCCTAGAGCACATGGGATGAAGTTGTTTATGTTTGTTCAGCTAATTGCCAATCTTTGTATGACTGATTGGAGCTCAGGTTTGGTGGGTTGGGAGTCTTTCATCAAGCTTCTGTGCTTACCTGCCTATTCTCTCTATGCAACATGCAGGAAGAGGTTCATTAAATTTTACAGTGACAGAAGATGATGACTACTATGTTGCCTTTGGGAACTTGAATGCTCATGAAATGAAGGTGGGTGGTTCAACTGCCTATTTATTCCATATACAAGTTTACATGAGTGTGAAAAAGTCTACATGAGAGTTAACTCATGCGATCTGCTTTGCTGGGGTATCTTTCAGAACAAGAGAAACCCAGATCTGTACTTAGCTCATCAATATTGTGGTTATTTTTGTGCCAGATTTCCTTCCACTTGAAGATGCATTGCATGATTTATTCTGTTCAAGATGCGGAATCTCGCTGTTCACTGGTGAATGGGAATGTTTGCCGGGTGCCTCTGTCATTGTCCAAATCCAAGCAGGTGCTAATATCTGCACCTGACAAGAAGCAGGTAATATGAACCCTGAGTACATATCTGAGTTTTTGAGGAACAGATATAATGTTTCCACCAGAATAATGAGTCTGTCTTGCAGTTGTTTGAAGCTTTCCTTATTGGGTGGTCTGTCCAATCATTGATTTCTACATAACAGGATATAAAACTGCATTTATGAGTAAGGGCATTCTTATTCTGGTAGCCTATATCTGTGAATTTTTGATAACCAGCCTGCCACTTCTAAAGCCTTGGAGTTGGCGTCATCTACAGGATTGGACTATGTATATTTTGTGTTGATTCACACTGTTGTGGTTGTGTATACAGCATGGTGTTGATGTTTGGAAGGTGAAAGTCTCATATATTCCACGCTGGATTACCTATTTCATATTGTGGAGTATGTTGTTTTTCCCATCCTGGACCTGAGGGCAATGCTTTGGTTTGCACTACTCAGATTTTGTTGATTCAAGTTCTTCTATGACATTTTGATGACAATCCTGAAATTTCCCCATTGGAGACGTTTGAAGCAAGTAAATTTGATTTCAACTGGTCTGAGGTTGCAGGTGTAATAGGGCTTGGACTATTAGGTATGGAGCTACATAAACAAGGCAGGCAAGTTTCCACAAGTCAACGAGAGGTGGTTCCTCTCACCTCTATAGAAGGAAATGAAAGCCCTGAAAATTTGGCAAGAGAAAGCCAGTCTGCTGACTTTTCACCAGCTTTAGGATCTGAAAACTTTCAAGGGGGACGTGGAGAGCAATCTTTGGAGCAGCTGTGCACTGTGTGCTTGGATGCACCCAAGGACAGTTTCTTTGATCCTTGTGGCCATCGCTGCACATGTTATGCCTGTGGCATGAGGTACCTACCCATGATCCAATGGCAACAAATGATTCCTTTTGCAGATGTTCTAGTTGTTTGCTGGTGGGGTTATAAGCAGCTAGGACTTGGGTAATTATCCAGCTGCATTTGCCCATGGCTCAGCAGTGCATGTTGTGAGTTTATTTTACTGTGATCAGAAATCATCTGGACCACTGCTGTCGAACAAGGACAGTTTTGTTTCTCTATAAGTTTTCTGTTTGGAGCTTGTGGGCTGACCATGAAACCATAACTGCTTGAATTGCAGGATACAAAATGGAGACATTGCAAGATGTCCCATTTGCCGGGAAAATGTGCGTGCTGTCCGTAGGATTTATGACTCATAAACCCTTAGAAGCATCAATCTGGCTCTGGAGCAATCTTCCTTGAAAATTGCTTAAGTTTTGTGACTGTAAAGCATCTGAATGAGAAAATTACTGAGTTGGTGACTAAGGCATGCTTTTTTCTGTTCTGTGATTGACGATAAGCAAACCATGGTCATCTTCTGAACTGGACAATGAAAAGGTGTTTCATTGCAGTGTATATATTATCAAATTCTCCTCGCCTAGCTCATCTAATTATCCTGAAGCATTTTGCAGTAAATGCTATAACAACAACAATCTTAGATACTAGAAAATGCAACTGTGTCTAAGATCATTGCAACATCTAAATCTGTACAACTTCAGGTTTTGCCACCCTAGATAGACAGCATGATTGTGTAATCTGTCCTATTGCCAATCTGAACTTGTGTACTTGGGATCAACCATTTGTGACTTGTGATCTGCAATTTTTATGATTGAGGTTAAGAGTTCCAAGGGGCATCAAGAGGAGATATCAACTCTGTGCGGAAGTTGAAACATGTTAGAACATGTGGTCATTAAGTTCAATGCAGTTTTGCAGGGTACATTATAAGGGGATGAGCATTTCGCAAAATGGAACACTTGCCATATAACAGTATGGTGGGCATTTCATGTCATTTTACAAAATGGTCACCCCTGTTTTTTAAATTTTGGATGTGCTTTATGTTGGGCAACACCCATGCAGCAGGGGCATAACTGAAATAAGAACCCCCTTGGCTCCACCTCAGGAGGGTTCTTATTTCAGTAATGACACTCCTGGGGTGTTACACTACACATAAAGTACCAGCAGAACATTTCTAGTGTATCTGGAGGACCCATTATCTAGCAGAATTTCTTGGTGGCAAGCAGGCAGGCATGTCATTTCCTGCGATACAAGCTGAGTATCACAAGAAAAGAAATTAAAATTAATTTTCTGCCAGTGCTGTACATTAGAACACCCTCAAACAAGGTCTTACCCCAAAGACCGCACACTGGCCAAAGCCAGGGCTGACCTATTTCAGGGAGAATGCCTCACTTGGATGGTATTACCCCACTGATATTAAAGTTATCGGTGAAGTCATGGAAAGACAGTACTGGATCCCCTGTGTTTCACTATTCACAGGGCACACCCTCCCTGCTGTGGCCACACATCGCAAGGCCATGGGAGGTATATATGTGTGCACTCTAAATAAATTATGGAAAAACATGTTGTGAAACTAAGCGTGACTTTAGACGAAGGTGCAGGGACCAATGAATTCAAGCAATCTTATTGGTCAAAAGCTTTAAATTGGTCCCAAGGCCTTTAGACGAGGGTCCAAGACCAAAAAGTGGCAAATTGAGGCTAAAACGGCACCTGTTTTGGAGGGGAAATCAATTGGTTGGGACCAAAAGACAGTGCTAAAAGGAGAGCTCCTGATTTGGAGAACCAAGAATCAGGCTAAGGACCCAGGTACACTCCAACTCAAGGATTCAATTTGCTTCACATGAATCCAATTTGGTTCCTAGGAAATTGGACCCTGGACCCTCGTCTAAAGTGGGCCTAAGGGTGTTTTACTGCAAGACCCTTTTGACTCTTTATGTGGAGAACCACAATCAGCATGATTGACATCTGGTGCAAAATGCAAGCATGTTGGATCCGAGATCTGAGGCCTTAGCCTAGTGAAAGCCAGTAACTTTTTGCTCACTTTTGGTTTTCTGACTTGCTTTGTGTTATGGTGCCTGCAACCAAGTCTGTTGTTTGTGAAGGAATTGGGGAAACCTATAATTAATGGCCAGGCTGAACCTGCACCTACATTAATGCATTAACCTTCTTGAATGAGGCCTTTCCCCATAATAACTCCAAGACGCAAAAAAGAAATGTTAAATTTGAACTCAGAGACCCTGACTTAGTCTAAGGCCCGCTTTACACTAGAGTCAGGGCTGAAACTTGGGGCCAACGTTGAGCATTTTTGGCTTTTTGTCTGGCCCCAAGTTACTAATAAATGCTACAACATTCGCCACAAGGGTTGCAAATTGGCATCCTGACAAAAAAAGGGGCAAACATACTGGTTGATAACAGGGTATGTATCAAGCTTGCAGACTTTGGTGCATCCAAAAAGGTGGTTAAACTTGGAACGATTTCTGGTATGAAGGAGCCCTTTCCCCGATATTCACTGCAAGACGCATCAACGAAATGTTAAATTTGAACTCAGAGACCCTGATTTAGTCGAAGGCCCGCTTTACACTAAGAGTTAGGGCAACTCTGTGCATTTTTTGCTTTTTGTCTGGCCTCAAGTTATTAATAAATGCTACAACATTGGCCACAAGGGTTGCAAATTGACTTCCCAAATTTGATGATATCCTTTTCTTCAGCCTTGGGGCCAACACAAGGCCACAAAGTTCAACATTTATTAGTAACTTGAGGCAGATTGAAAAGTTTTTTTTTTTTGGCCTTGACCCTAGTGTAATTTAGCCCTTGGGGCTGATTTCAAATTTTGCACCAAGAGGAATGTGTGATTTGAGTTGAACATTGGCATCAACTCCTGTTGTAAAGTGGGCCTAAGAGCAGGTCCACAGGTGCTGGGTACAGTAAACTCTCTCTAAACTAATACTGTGTAAACTAATATTCTCTCTAAACTAATATGCGGGCACAGGCCCGTGGCGGGCCTCATACTTAATCTAATAATTCTCCATAAACTGATATTCCATATTTTTTTTCGGTCCGATTGCATTTTATAAACTCATACATCATACATATGGCACCAAAAAAGTGATGAAATCAGAGTAAACACCTTCGAAACTAAACTAAACTTGGATGTGAAATCTAAGCTATTTTGGTGAAATCTATTGAAATCTATTTCCAATAAATCTATTTAGTGAAAAATAGATTGGACATCAATCATTCCAATAAATCTAATGTGAAATCTAAACTATTTTTCACATCCATGTTTAGATTGATTTTCTGCGTGCTTCTTTGATCCTCCACCAAGTTTCACAAGGTTCTGTTACCTTCCCCAATGATCCATGACCTTCCATTCTGCTCTGGCAGGTTCCAGAATGATTTTTGTTACCCCCCATATAATTTGTGTAAACTAATATCTTCCATAAACTAATATCTTCCGGCCGGTCCCAAGGATATTAGTTTAGAAAGAGTTTACTGTATATGGCCCAGACAACAAATTTTGGCTCACACAACGGCTTTGGCCTGGACATTTTCCCTGAGAATACCAAGGCAGGCAAAAGGCTCAGCAAAGGACAATACCTGCTGTTGATTGTTCAATAGACTGTTAGACAGATAGTTGGTCCAAGCGGGTTACTAATAGCTATTATTGGTTACCGATCACTTGAATTGTCAGTTTTAGTGTAGGGTTGGAAAAAAAAAGAAAAGAAACTAATTCTGGTTTTGGGATATATTGTGTTCCATTGCAATATACTGAGACCACCTGTGGAGCTGGTCTAAAGGATGATTTTAGCTACAGCAAAAGGTGTTTTGTAAAGTGATTTCACTAAATTTTGAATGAATTCACTAGTTTAAATAATTATTTAAAAATTAATGAATTCACTAATCTAATGAATGGGGAGAAATGAATTGCACCCACATTTTCTAATAATTATTAGAAGCAAACACAAAGTGTTTGTAACTTGGTACCAGTATAGATGCTAGTTTGGTCAAGGCATAATATTTGTACCTGGCCACATACAAATATTATCAGTTTTTTTCTTTTCTTTTCTTATTTTTTCAATTTTGTGGTTTGTAAACTTTGTCAAAATTTTCCATTTATTGAGCAATTTTTTCTCGAATTCACACTATTAAAACGAAATTTCCCAATTTCTTCAAAAACATTTAGCAGCAGTGCGAAAATTCACCAAGAAAAATCACTTTTCTGTACAGAATTTCTTTTGTTTTTCCACTCGGATTTATTTGTTAGACCGTCCATGTAATTTTTCCTTCTCCCCTCAGGCTGCTCCATTCATAGCCACTGGCCAGGGCGAACCAGCACCTACACTGGTACACTCACCTTCTTGAGCAAGGCGTCTTACTGTCTTTGTCGATTCAGCGATTCTGATTTTGTCTTGAAGCACCTGCATCCCAAAACTGTAAACAACTCCATTATGTTAAAATACAATAGTGTGTAATGATCACTGTCGCCACACACAAACGTCATTAAATTCCCTTTAAACACTCAAAGACCATTTATGTCTTTACGTCTGGACCAGTAATAGTCATTGCATGTCCAATTCCATAATAGAAAAAAAGCTTTTAAAGGGGTTAAAATGACCACTGCAAAATCGACATCAATACCGGAGCGGAGCAGGAGTTACGCTATCCTGCTGCAAGATTTAAAGAAAAGGGGTGTTTGCAGGTGTGGGGTGGAGATGCTCTAAGGATGCTACATGTATCTATAATGTTTTGAAGCTGCCCCCCAAAACTTTGGGATTTTCACCATGGTTCAAGTGTAGGCCAGGATAACCTGACCAAGGCAAATTGACCCCCACATTGGGATTATGGTAAAAACCGCAGAGCCCATTTAAATTTCTCATAAATATTCTAAATATTAAAAATATCATTTCTGTAGAGAAAATCAGCAAATCTAAATTTTTGGGGGCCTAATATGGCCATTTGAATGGATTCTGGGGGTTTTTATGGTGATCCCAATGTGGGGGTCAATTCACCCTGGCCGGTTCACCCAAGGCCCAATTAATCATGCATTGCCTGCAACAAGAGCTCTGGCAGAACGCTTCAATAATGCACTGGGTGAAATCAGCAAACAGCAGGAAACGTGTGGAGCAATATTTTTTGGGTGAGTTTTGAGATATAGCCCAAGTGGCTATCATCGGTGGGAAGATTTAGTCAGATTTGGCTTTGAGCTAAATATGCCATTAGAAAATCTTAAACATCTTTCTCTTATTTTTGGCTACCTACTTGGAAACCACGTATGGAAATCTGCCAGAGGGAAAAAGTAAAGCGTGTTTGACAAGTTGCAAGGTGACGTTGCATACTTCATCCTCAATTTTGAGTAGAAAATAGAGACATGTGTTCCAGAAAAGAAGGTAATGAATTGTTCAGTGGCCAAGAAATCGGTAAAGTGCTTATGCTACAGTCTGAAGAGTCGCAGGAAAACCCTTCTAGAAGTTTCTGGGCGAGCAGAAAATGAAGAAGAAGAAACATCTGCAAGAAAAGTCGAAAAGGAGTGAGAGAAGCGTGTGAGAATTCCAGGGAGATCCTGAAGAGGAAAGGGGTTGATGTTTTTTGGGGAGATCTAGTGGAAAGATGAGCTTAGCTTGCGGGAATCTGTGATGTGAGGGACAGCCATCATACCCTGTGTATGCTAATGGGATGGCAAAGGATTTGTAGCAGGTTTTATGGGACCAAAAGGTTAAGAGAAAAATATTTATGAGAGCAGTGAGCAAAAAGCATTTCAGTAGTGGGAAATATGGGAAATTTAGATGGCCTCAAGGGAAAAGGAGTTGATCTTTCACAAGGGCCACCAGAAAGAAAGAGAGATGTTGTGCGGATACCTGCTGGGATTGAAACACCTTTGGTCCCCGTTGAAAATGCTCCTTCAAGCTCTGGATGTCACAGCCATGTGGTGCTGCTTTTTGACCTTATGATGAGCTTTTTGTGCACAGCTTTTTCTTGGGTTTTCCCAAGTTACATGTTGAAGTTTGATTTTTCTTTGTTTTTTTTATTTTGTTTAGGTGTTGACAATTTTCCTTGACCTTTACAACCATGATAGTTTATTGTCCTCACAAAGCATCCGGAGAAGGAGGTCTAGTTCAGAGTTGAACTACCAACCAACCATACCTTTTAGCCACTAGGGTACTTGAACGTCCCCAATCATTTACAAGCTTCCTTGTCATACATTTTTACTTTGCATACTTTCTAGTTTGGTTGTTTAGATAAAAACAATATGAAATGATGTTTAAAACAATACAAAATGGAGTCATCATCATAGCCTCTTACATTAGGCTAACGACTTATTTGCTACAACAAGTAGAAATGGTGAAAGGGAAATTCGTCAAAATTTGGTATTGATTAAGAATATATTAAATTTGTAAGGATTGGAACTTTCATTATAGAGTATGAGTTAAGTTCAATGTGTAGTCTCGATCCAACAACCTAAAGAAAATTATTAAAGTGCTCTTGGATATTCTTATTGGGGTTGTGTCCCAATTCCTTGGCCATTGGAGGCCTTAGAGGTCCAAATGTTGGGGAAAATGTCATGAAATGCAAATGAACCAAACTAAATAGCTAAGCAAATCATCCCAAACTTGAAAGAATCCAATTCTTACCATTAACCTTTATTGTTTGGCATACGTTTCACCTACTATGTAACATTTACTTATTGAACTATGTTTTGACACTTGAGGTCTATGACACACGTGAATGATCTTCATTTGTTAATCATGCAAGATAGATTTGGTATTCTTCAATTCATTTATTATTATGATCTTGTTAAACTTAATCTTTTCAACTAATTATTGCCTTTATCTAACTACTATAATTTGTATATTGCATTTTTTTAATTTCATGTATAGTCAAATAATTTCCAAGAGACATTTGAAGAATTGTGTTGACTCATTTTCATTTTCTTTGCAGAAATATCTAGTGCATGATTTAAATCCCACTTGCAATTCCAATAATCCAAACTTGTCCATCGTTTTTTTTCATGGGATTGTTTTTGGCACAAATGATGAATGGAAGGAAACATGGACAACACGCCCCACCAACAATAGAGAAGAGTGCATATGTTGGCCAGAAAAGTGGCTACCCGAAGACTTGAACAACAATGTTCGAATTTTATCATTGTCCTATGATTCTAACATTATGGCAAGTGTTCACAATGATGTGATTGAAATTGGCAAAAACCTCATTCAAAGTTTGTTTACAAACTCAAGGTGTGACAACCTCCTCTATTTATGGACACATTAATTACTTCTCCTTGCATGAGTTAATTGTTCATGTGTGCTCGTATTGTGATACACACCAACAAGTTTCAATTGTTTGAATTGTTAATTTCATGTAGGAAAACATAAAATGGGGCTTAAGTGCAAATGTTTTTGTTTGAAAATAATAACAAAGTCTATGTTCATATTATAAGTTCATGTTACAACTAGTTTGGTTTTGATGGCAATTTTTAATTCGCGTTTTTTGAAGCTTTATCTTTGGTAATTGAATTGAATTGAATTGAATTAACACATGTGTTGAAAATTTGCATCCATTTCATTGCAATTTTTTTTAATTTTAAAAAGGTATATATTTTTTTGTAATTTATATTTTTAAAATTTTCAACTATATTTTTAAGGTAACACATAGAAGGTGAGTTGTACATTAACACAAGAATGTAAACACCTACATACATGTGCATAATAATTGCTTTATCAAAACATGGTTGTCACATTTTTTAGGTAGATTAATGGAGTCAATAAATGAAAAATGACATATAACAAACAAATCAATTATGAACTTATGGCTTAGGTCATGTGTGAATTGGAAAATTGCCCCCAAGTATAATAGGATAAATTTGGACATGCTAATACAATGTTGATAATGGAATTTTGGTGCATTGTTGAATATTTTGTAGTTATCAATCCCTTTGGGACGGACCGGTGGCATTAGTTGCTTATAGTTTTGGAGGTCTTGTACTCAAAAGCTTGGTGGTTGAAGTTCACAAACGTGTATATCAAAGGTCAAAAAATGGTTTGGATGATGAAGTACACAAATGTTGTAAAACATTTTTGAACAATGTCAAAGGTGTAATATTTTATGGTGTACCACATTTTGGTGGTACCGAAGATTTATCAAAATATTTCACTTGGCAATGTGCAAAAATCCATGTGTTCAACAAAGATGCAACCCAACCTGATTTTTCAAAAAATTTAAAACCTTTCAACCTACAAATGGAGTACCTTTCAAAAGATTTTAAAAATGCCATTCATGCAAACCTCAACATTTATGCATTTGGTGAAGGATTACCAATTGACAAGAATTCAGTAAGATTTTCATTTCACCACATTGAAAGTTATCGAATTAGGTTCATTAGTTGAACATTTTTTGTATTGTCAAAACTTGTGTGGGAGCATGTACTCAATACTTTTGAATATATTAATGTGGTGAATGGGTTATGTGTTTTATGAACTTTGTTTCATGAATTACTATTGATGGAAATGAAATTTGATTGACTTCAAACATCAAGAAATAGGTTTAGATTTTCCCTTCATCAAATCAATTCCATATAAATATTTGTAAGGAAAATCATAACATCATTAAAACATATAAGATTCATGAGATTAAAAACCAATAACTTTGTGATGTATTCATATAAGTGGTTTGCCAAAGGGTTGAAGGAAATTACTTGTACACAATATTTCATTATTATTCAAACGTCAATAGTTATTAAACTATAGTTTCCACCACCATTTGGCTTATAAGTTAAAACATAAGTGAACAAAAAAGTCCATGAGTTCCATTAATTCAATCTTTTGCACATGTAGGGAATTTTAGTGCCATATGCTTCAGCTATTCAATTGTCAAACAACAACCAATATAAAATAGAGGATGCTGATCACTTAACAATTTGCA
>Ga0116231_10001042_pt1 | contig 54658 bp, 36 predicted proteins | sample S1TSphgellanicum_2_FD_89695 | JGI IMG/M metagenome (GOLD analysis project Ga0116231, IMG submission 89695) | Host-associated microbial communities from peat moss isolated from Minnesota, USA - S1T2_Fd - Sphagnum magellanicum MG | ecosystem: Host-associated > Plants > Peat moss > Unclassified...
AAAAAAAATTTTTTAAAATTGATTGGGGAAAAGTGTGATAATTGTTGAGTTTTATTTTTTTTTTTTAACAAGGGATTTGATGACAACATTTTTTTTTTTTTTTTTTGAAGCAATTTTTTCAAAATATTTTTGGTCCTTGTAATAAAAAAATGGCACATAATAAGTGTCTCTTGACATAGTAGGAAATGTCCTTCATGACTTTGGGCCACAAAAATGCACAAAATTGAACTCAAGAAAAATTTACTTTAAAGGAACCTTTTGAAACAAGAATTTAAACAACTTACTAGAGCAACAACACCCACCAAAACATCAATGAAACCAATCGTGAATTGTATTCGCATACTATTATTCCATCTCAAACTATTGTTCTTTCATCCATAGAAAATGAAGAAATATTTGTACTTAGTGTTGAGGTGTAGTAGGGTTAGACTCGATCACGTAAAATTACATACAATACAATGGAAATCGTGATATTATTAAAGGAACTTAGTTGAATTTTATGTGCATTGGAGCAAGAGGATTTTTGCAAAGTCAATATGAATCTTTGTCTTGAAGCAAAAACAAAGAAATAGAGGAATCAATGGAAAAGAAAGAACGCCCATTAGCCTACTTAAAACTATTGAATGACTTAGTACAAGTACTTTGTCTCTTATTTGGACAAAGAGAACAATGAAACACATATCATGGGGGCCAAAGAGAAGATGGGGGGATTTGGGTGTTTGTGTGCCCCCAAGGATTCAATAGTCTTTGTAACTCAACTTGCTCAAGTACATTAGAAGATCCTTTTTTGTTGTTGTCAACGGGTTGTGTGATATCACAATTCCACAATGAAAATTAAATAAATTCATGCATTGACCAACAATTTTGCAAATGAAAAGAAATCATGTGTATTCTTCACCAACAATTTTTGGTAATGAAAAAATCATGCATGTGACCAAGAATTTTGCAAATGAAAAATCATGTGCAGTATCACAATTTTTAGCAAATGAAAAAAAATTCATGCATTTCACCAACAATTGTGCAAACGAAAAATCACGCATTCACCAACAATTTGGCAAATGAATTTTTTTTGCCAAATTCAAATTAAAATTCAAATGGAAAAAAATTGGCAAATGAAAAAAAATCATGCATTGACCAACAAATTTTCAAATGAAAAATCATGTGCAATATCACAATTTCATAAATGGAAAAAAATCATGCATGGACCAACAATTTTGCAAATGAAAAAATCATGCAATTGACCATCACCGTGTATGACCCAATTTGGAATAACGAATGTAACCTAGTTTGGCTCGGCTTGAGTGAAAGAAAGAGTAGTAGATAACTTACTAGAAGCTCCCCACCCAAGTTCGAACCCCCACAAAGAGGAAATTGTCCAAAGGAAATTGTCCAAAGTTCTCTTTTCCCTTCCCTTTGGGGTTGACCCAACTTGTGAGTGTCATTTAGAGTACCATATGTGTGGGTGTGATGGATGCGCGTCTTCCATAGAAATGGGTTTTAGGGTTAGAAGAGAAGTTTTACATGTAATATGGAAAATCTCTCTAGTTTGAAGTTTGAACTTGTTAGAAAGGGTAAATTTATTAGAAGTCTTGTTAGTGAGGATAATCTAGTTTGTAGTGTTAAATTTGAAGTTTGGGTTCTTGTTACCTTGACTCTCCTCAAGTAGACACCCTTTTGCTGGAATTGGCACAAGAATTGGATTATAAAATTAATCTTTTTGCTAGATTTGGAATCAAAACCAAAATCCTGAAAAAAGAGAGATTCTTGAACGTAATGTCAGATTTTGACGTAGGTGAGTTGAATTTTTGATCACAAAGTTATAGATTCTTTGCCTAGGCAAGTTGAATTTTTGAACCCAAGGTTAGATTCTTTAGGTAGGCAAGTTAAATTTTTTTAAACCCAAGGTTAGATTCTTTAGGTAAACAAGTTGAATTAAAAAAATAATAATAAAAAAAAATAAGCTGAACTTTATAGTTAAATATTGATTTTAATTAGTTGTTGAACTTCATATTTGTATAGATCCTTATTTTAATTTATTATAAAATTTTGCACCTCTACAATCTCTAGCAATTGGGAAATGTGTAATGTGTACATGGAATTGAACATATCTCCGCCCCTTTCCTACCCACCCCTCCTTTTGCCCCGAACCCAAAAGATTATATTGTTTTGATAAGTTGAAATAAAAATAATAATCTAGTGGCTAAGTTTCAAGAGTAAATTCAATTTTGAATGGATTTGGTGAACACATTAAAAGCATTGAAAGTTTAATTAAAATTTTAATTAAATTTAAATTTGAATTAAGCACATTAAATGTTAAACATACTAATTTATGCATTTCAAATGATGAAATGCAAATAACAACTAGAACTTTAAAAAAAAGAAAAATTCCCCATAAATTATAATATCTGAAACACTCCATTTTATTTTATTTTATTTTATTTTTAATGATGAAAGCACATTTTGTGTACTTTCAAAAAAAATTTAAAAAGAAAAAAAAAGAGAAAAAAACCCATGTAGTTCACAACTGCACATCCCCTAGCTTCAAACAAATGATCCAAATTCAGTAAAATAGTCTTGAAAATAAAGTAATAATTTTAATTAAATTTTTATAAAAAATTATTCCAGAAAATAAAAAAAATTAGTTCAAAATTTCCAATATTGTCACTATTACCAAAAAAGGAAAAGAAAATTAAAAATACCCTTTAAAATGAATTTCAGTAATTTGGCCGGTTGGGATGGGGTGTAGGGGGGCCCCAGGGAGGGTGTCTAAAAGCCAGTTAATTATTAACAAGACTAGTTGCAATCCGGGCTTGATTTCACCAACCCCAACTAACTGGGCCCGAATCCGGCGGGGCTGTACAGGACCGGGTCCACCAGTCCACAGTCGAATTCTACGTTTAAAAAACAAATAAAATATCAAATAGTCAAAGGTTATTATTAATTAACTTTTCAAAATAAAAAAATTAATTGAGTAATTATTTCCATCTTTACAACAAAAAAAACACAAAAACAAGAACCGAAAAAGACGGAATTAAATTAAAATAAATGAACCTTAAAAAAAGAAAAAAGAAAAAGCCCTTTAAAGGAGAGGTACAGTTCCAGTTAAGTGGGTGATTGACCCGGTATTTACGTACGTCTGGTGGGCCGGATGCCACTCGTCAACGGCCCTCCTTTATGACCAAGATCACCCGTCAGAAACTCCGGTAACCCCTGCACACAATTCCCGGTCACCCGTCATCCTAAATTTAATCTAATTACCAAATTAAACTAATCACCACATTACGTTTAGTAACTTAGTAACTCACTAAGTGACCAGTAGAGAAGAATACCGCGGTAAATTTGTTTTTAACTCGTCTATTTACCCCCCCCCGTCCATTATTTTATCCAGATGAAAATGTAAATCGCATTTGTGAAGGCGGCCGGCGTGTGTGGTAAAAAACAGCTTCGACGGAAGTTTCCCTTGGTCTTGTGGTCAAAATCGGGTTTTAACTTTTTAACACTGACCAAAGTTAGTTAATCGGGATTCGGTTAGTTTTAAACCGGGGTGTGGTTTGTTTAACAGCAGTCAGTGTCAGTGTGGGGGCGACTGGTGGGCCGGGATTTCGGACGGGTCACCCGAGGGACGCGTGCGAGGACCCGAGGAAGAAAAAGGGGAGCTTCGCAGGGAACGATGGCGTGCGTTGCGGTGCTTCGCTTGCTTTGCTGCTGTTTTCTCGCTGGGACTTTCGTGTCTTCGTTGCTTGTTGCGGTCTGCGCATCCGCACGTAGCTTCCCAGCAACGGTGTGTGCTGTTTGCTGTTTTTTTTCCCGCTTTCAGCAAGCTTTTTGGCGGCGTTTTTGGTGCTTTATTGGTCGGTTCATGGTTTCACCAGCAGCCGAAGAAAGAAAGAAGGTGCAGGGAACCACGGGAGGAAAGCCAAAGGAAAAAGAAAGATAGTAAGCAGCGGCGGCGTGAGGAGAAGAGGAGAGGATCTGTCTCAAACAACTCTTTGACGTAAGTTAGATGCCTGTTTGAGAGACAGACAGATTGAAGTAGCCTGCGCGCGAACGAGGACGCACAGAAACATCAGACAAACACAGAGACAGAAAAGGAAGCGGAGAGGAGGAGACAGAGGAATCCGACCGATCTGAGCAGAGGAGCTTTTGGCTGTGTAGAGCGAAGGAAGTTGTGAGTGACTTGCAGGATTTCTAGGAGAAGAACTTGCTGTGAGTCCAGAAGCGCAGTTGATTGTTATATCGGAGAGGAGCAAATTCGGAGACGAAGGTGAAGAGCTTTGCAATCTTGTTTGTGTTCATTACTCTCTCTTTTTGTTTTCGTCGTATGAGCGTTGTGACCAGGAAGACGCTCCAGCTTTGCAATCGCCTCTCTTCCTCAACTGTCCGTTCCGACCTCGCTGCTGCTCAAAATGTCGTCGCAGTATTGAGCGTATAAGATTCGCAAGCGCAGATCGTCTATCCGATATCTGCGAAGAAGCACTCCTCCCTGAAAAGAATTGCAAAGTGCAGATCGTCTATCGGGAATCTGCGAAGTACTTACTCCCGGAAAGAATTGCAATTACAGATCGTCTAGATCGCATGTCAATCCGCCAAGAACTACTCCCGGATAGAAACAATTGAAGCGTCTTCTCAAGGGCGCGATAACGGCAGCAGCAGCTACTACTATTCTGGATGCTGCAGCTGGTCGGACGGCCGTGAAAGAAGAGACCCCGCCGGAGGTCGATCATTCAGTCTCTTTCTCATGGTACAGGCAGCAGCAGCAGCAACAACAATGACTCTTGTGGTGGCCGAGAAAGATCATCAACCTGTGTTTCGTGATTTTCTTGGCCTTGATCGTGGCGTGACAAAGCAGCAGCAGCAGCAGCTGGAGTACACCACTACCACCTCTGGTGTCGTAGCAGGACGATCCTCGAGGAGCAGTGCTGGATTTGAGTCCGAAGAAGGCGATGAAGATGTCGAGACTTTCGCGACCCGGACGACGGCGGCGGCGGCCTCGTCGGGAACAAGCGGTCGTTTTGAAGCCTCCTCAAATGTTCCTCAAGGATATTATGTCTCTCCACCATTTGCTCTCGCTATTCCAAGCTCCTCCTCAGACCCTGGCTCTGGTGAGAGAGAGAGCTCTCTCTTTTTCTTCTTGTGTTGTGCACTTCTTCGTCCCCGCCCCTCCGGCAACAGCAACATCTGCAGACTGACATCTCTCTTTCGCTTTGTTTTGTTTCAGTTGGCTGGCAGAGATGTAGCACCACCAGCTCCTCCCTCCTCCAACACCATGATGGTACCAGGAGCGCCTTCTGCAAGCCAGATTTCGACCACCGGAAAGCTTCCAGTAATAATAAGAGGGACTACGCCAGTACTAGAGAGTCTCTGCAGGAGCGCTTGCAAATGAGCGTGGAGGCAATCGAGAACTCTCGTCCTTCTCCTCCTCAAAAGGTGCCTCTCTCTCTAACAATAATGAGCTGACAAAAGCTTTGAATCTTCGCTGGATTGGGTTTTTCTGAAGCTTGTTGCATTTTCATTTCCAGATGAAGTAAGTGCATTGCCACTTGCCCTAACTGTAATTGTTTCAGAAGAGTGACTGCTACCCATTGTGCAATTTTTGTTCCTTTCCACAGGTGGCTCGCATTGAGCAGCAGAAATCTCAGAAGTATGGCGAAGTTGTGCCATCGTCCATTGTTGATGACCTGCGCCTATCCATGCAACCACCTCGACTTTCATCAGCTGTCAATCCTCCATGGTTGCAGCAACCCAGTAAACCTGAATTTGCAAACAGGAATGGCAGCATCAAGCATGACGCTCCCAAGCTTTTGCCCAGTAATAATAATTCAGGGCTACAAGTGCCACCACGAATCAGCCGCCTGGGTGCATGTGCAGAAAGAGAAGAGAAAGCTGCTGCTGCTGCTGCTGCAGCAGTATCAAGGGAGAATACTCAAATGTCACCACCTATCATGCAGCCTGCTGCAGATGAAGGATCCCGAACTGGCATCAAAGGGTCACCACTGATAGGACTCATCAATAACAACAACTCTGCCACTCCAGTTCCTGCAGGATCCAGTGGAGGTCCTCCACCTCTGCCTCAGGGGCCAACAAACTGTACTCCAAGTGGTGGATCGGACTCACTGTTACCCTCAATGTGAGTGCCCCCACCCTAATTTTCCACTTCCTTCTTTGCTACATTTGGTTCGGCTTGTCTGCTTGTCTGCAAGCTTCTGAATGAGAGACATATCATTGTAAGAAGAAAAGCCTTCAGCAATCAATCTGAGAATTTAAAGGATTTTCTCATTTCGTTGTCAGATGTAGGAGGTCTCTTTGGACCAATTCCTTCAACCTGAAAGGATTGATATTTGTGTTTTGCCTCCATATCTATTGTTAGGATGATGCCATTGCCTGCATATTCTTCAAATATATTTCTCTCTCTATGCAGATGGCAATTTTGTAACTTGGAGTATTTGTCTTATTTTGTTTCTTGCAGCCTGAAAGGTCCTCGAAGAGCCAGTCGACATCTTACAATATTCTATGGTGGGCAGGCTCATGTTTTTGATGACGTGCCTTCTGACAAGGTGAGGTTCTTGTGCAGTCTTGTGAATTTGGTTTTTGGACAAGGCATTTATTGTGTTTATTAACCAGTATGTTTGCTGAGAAGCTGTGTAGCAAACATGGGATTTCAGTGTAGTGCCATGGTTGTGTCCTGAGAGGTTCACATTCTCTATGTGACCTGCTTCCTTAGTGCATGCTTTCTTACTATTCTAGTCATCCACAAATGCATTGATTTTAGGATAGTGACCTGGAAGAATATCTTTTTAACGAGTAGATCAAACAGTATCAGCTGTTGAAAGATTTATGACAATTACATAAGCTTCTAGTTGGGTTTCAAGTTGTTGTAGATTGAAATCTCACAGGGGCATCAATATTGCTCAAGCAGAGGATGAGGCAACTTATATAGCATTATTTGACTTCTTGAACATGGAATGCTCTTGTGCAGGTGGAGGCTATCCTGGCAATGGCTGGATCACATGGCAAGTCGTGGTCCACAATTTATGCACCTCGGCCTGCAGCTAGTGTGCCTGATTCAGCTAGTGAGGGGTCACTGTCTACTTTGGAGAAGGAGAAGTCTGTACATAGTCGAGGAGGGTCAGTGACTGGGGGAAGAAGCTTGCCATTGTCAAGAGATTTGCAAACCTTTCAACAACATGGATTTGTGAATATGGGCAATGACATGGGTCGCCCCACATGACCATTCCCAGTTTCTATCATTCACCTCGGCTTAGTCAATGTGGAGGGCTACAGAAGGTTCTTCCACCTCTTCCCCCCCTGTCTCAAAAGTCTTCTTCCTTCCAATAATTTCTCCATCAACCTCCTACTTTTGTTGTTACAGTCAATTCTCTGGACCTTCTGCTATAGTATGCTTCCACAGTATATCAATGGTCAAAGAACTGCAAGCTGTTTGATCACATCATGCAGTGTCTATGGCTTCTCTTGCATCATGTCTGTGTCTGAGCTCTGCAACTTTGGCTCCTTGAATGTAATGTTCCTGTATTCATCCCCAGGAAATTCCATCTTTCTATTTGTGGCTGGATGATTTCCAAAATCTATCCCCCACTCCTTTTTATTTGAATAAATTGTTTTCCCCCTCATAGCCTTTTGTGCCAAGATCACAATTTGGCCATGTAGTCAATGTCCTTGGATACATTGTTTTTGGTGGTGTGTTAGGTTTTTCTAGTGTGGTGAACACTTTATGTGAATGACCTGCTGCATCAGATTCTGTCCTCAATAGAGTTGAGAGAAGGGTTGCATTTTATTTCATACAATCACAACAACCCTAACAGGATTCCAATGACATATTTGTGCAGAGGTGGATGAGATCTTAATCTTGGATACTGGCTGCAATTGAAACATCAGCCAGGGTGCATCATGTTGAACAAAGTTTGCATGATTTTGGGTGAGTTATGGCCTAAGAATAGGTGTCAATTAGTGGCATTTTAACATTCACATATAGTTGGTTTCCTGTTCTATATCACCATGTGTGAGCTGGGGTGGAAAAGGGTTTTCCATTAGGATTAACAGATAGAGATTTAAGACCTCTCTCAGATAGTTTGTTCATTCCGGAACAGACATTCTGAGTTAGACCAAAGAATTTGATGTCTTCTGCACATTTCTTAGTTCTGGGTGACTAGCCATATTATTCCTGAAGATTTTTTTCAGCTGTAGTCAGCTGCAGAGTTGCTTTTTTTCCTCTTTGAGCATTATGTTCTTGTCAAACCAGTTGATGCTTAGTCGTAGTGGTAGATTTCACCAGCGTCTTAGAAAGTGCTAAGCAAGAAAAAGCCTCCAATGTACATAACAAACTATACAGAAGTTGCAAGGAGGATGCAACGAGGAGTGCTCATTCTAAGAGCAATCATGAGCCACTGAACTACTTTGAAGGTAATATTGTAGTCCTTTTGCTTTGTGTTGAGGTCCAATGCTTATCATGAAGTGGAGTTTTACTTCTCTGTTTTGGAATAACAAAAAAATGGAGATAACAGAATCCGAGGGTCTCTTAGACATGTGTCAAAATTCTTTTCATTCTCAGTCTTTATATGAGTAATGAGAGAGTCCAATTTACAGTGAGATATATGTATGTACATATGTGTACTCTCCTTAGCTAATTTTACTAAGAATGGCACTGTGAGGTCAACTTGAAAAGATGATTTTATATGTTGCACACATGTGATGTGTGTTGTACTTAACGCACTGAAAACGTGACTTGTACTGCAGGAAAATGGCAACACTCCTATTGTACATTGTTGCTGATGATACTGCATCATTCGCATGAAGCTGTTTCATGTGGATACAATTGAAGGTGTGTTTTTCTATTTCAATATGTTAATAAAAAACACGTCCTCCAATCAAATAAATTGGTTTTGAATAATAGTAATGTCACTACCTTTGTCGGCGTTGGCTATGGGTTTGCCTACTTCTTCATGTGTTAGGCATTGTAATTTTTGGCTTAATAGATACAATCTCGTCCACATCCAAAAGGCGGTGAAAAAACTGGGTTCTGTATGAGTGCATCTTCCCTGTAACAGGGGGATGCTTGTTTCCCAGGTGAAGAAGACCTTCAAAGGTCTAGCACATGACTTTTGAACCAACTTTGTTTTTGAGGAAATGATGATGAAGGTGTAAATGATTGCTGCTTGTTGTGACACCCTTTTGATCTTTTTGATCTTTCCACTTGGAATGTCTATTAGATTGTCGTCCTTCTTGGAATCTTCATGGGTGGTCATAGTTAGAATTGCAACCTTGTCAGTTTCCATTATTGTAGAAAATCCATGATCGATTCTTTTTCACAAAGTTGGGAAATGCTTGTTCCAACATGATGCAAGATTCATGTTCATGATGAATTGAGATACTATCATGTTTTACACCTTTTCTTGTTTTGTTGGACATGGAACAAGACAAAGTTAGATAGTGGACATGAACCAGACCAATTGTCCTTATATGAAAAACGACATCCGCACTTTCTTTTGCAACAAGCATGCTAACCAAACATATACGGCATGAGGAAAAACTTCATTCTCCAATTGAACGTTTTGGATTCTTTTGAATTTTGAACCTTGTTCAATCCTTTCAATGTTTCCATATCCTAATTCAAATAGCTACAAGAACTTATGGTGGTCATGGCATTCAAGGTTGCATTTGAAAAACAATGACATCAAATTTATAGCCCTTTGTTGATGATGTTGAATCTTGAATGTTAATACTTGGTGGATTTGAGGTTGGCATTGCGGTGGTCCCCAACCCCCAATGGTGCTACACGTTCCTTGAAAGTTGTGATGATTTTAATGTGGGTTGTTGAATATTATACCACATGAACCAATGCTTATTACATATCACACTTTTGAATTTGCTTCCAATGCTTCAAAGCTCCAAACAAATGTTTTGAGACAAATGTTTAGATCAACAATCTTTTGTTTTGCTTCAATTTACAAAAGTGGAATTATTGGCAATCTTGTGGGCCAAAAGCTAGAGTAAAGTGGCTACTTTGTGTGTCATTTGGTTGAAGTGAATAGTTAGTTAGTTCCTTTGAAAGAAAATTTGGTGTGTTCTATGCAATTTGGTTTCCTTGGTTTTCAAATGGAATTAGTGACTAAAGAAATCTCAATGTTTGTACAAGTAGTGATTTGTTAGGAATATTTTGTACTCCTTGATGGGATTCAACAAATTGCCAAATAATTAATTAAATAATTTAATTAAAATCTTAATTTTGGCATTTGGATTTTTAATTTTAAAATTCAAATCACATAATTTTTCAATAGTGAATGCATCCTAAGTGGGTGGATTGTAGCTTTCTATCACTCAAATTGTCTTTCCCATCACCAAGTCAATTTAGGGTAATTAAATGGGCCTTTAAAAATGGACATATAATTGGATGCAACAATTGCGCATTTTCAAAAGTCCTTAACTCAAACCTAAACTTAAAGTTTAATTAAATAAAAATCTAATTAAAAAAATTTCAATATTCATATTAATTATTTAACACAACTTGTTGTGATTATCATAATTTTTCAAATGCCAATGCAAAAACACATTTATCATAATTATGTGCAATTTTCGGTTTATGTCATCCTTCATTTCCTTAAAAAAAAAATTCACTAAAAAATGAATTTATTTATTATGAATGATATATTGATCTTCAATCTTTTGGCCTTTCAAAACCACAAACATGTTGAAAACATGGTGATATGATACACCCTTCATTAAGCCACATATAAGTACATATGCCTTCTAACCACACCTCAAATTCTAATAAATATTTTGTTAGACCTATAATAACCCAAAATTAAATTTGTAAAACACCAACAATATTAATCCACAAATATTCACAATGTTGAAAACATATTGTTATTTCCTTATGAATATTATTAGTGTAACTTCTGCTCCTCGTGTTGGGTCCAAGTGTCCAATTTGTTACATTACTAATTTTTCCTTCCCAAAATCATTTTTTGTAAATTAATTCAATTTTCAATGACAAAAATACTCAAAATTCAACATCTTGCACATTGTTCATGCTTAGGTCTAAAAATTTCCAAATCACCATTCATTAAATCCTACTACTCCCTCCGAGCTTTACAACAATACAAGGAGCATGCCCAAATTCTTCTATGATTTTTGGTTTTTATGTTAATGAATTTTCAATGAAAAAATTATTCAATTTCAATAACTTCTCGATTGTAAGTTGAAACATATTATGAAACCCTAAATCAAGCAAAATTATCTTTTCCTATAGAGATAGATGACCTATTAAATTTACCCTTGTATAAAAGTAACCAAATTAGTGGCTACAAGCTAGTAGATTAAAAGCCCCAAAAGTGGCCTCTAAGCCAAGTGCCTCCTCAAGCTCCTCAAGCCCATCCCTTCTCATTAACTGAAACGTACATTGATGTAAGGTTGTGAGTTTTCATCCAATGCCCTTGAGTTCTCATCCAATGCCCTGCTTACAAAAGCAACTCTAGAAAACACATGGACCGTCCGATCTCTAATCTGACGGTTTCTTTGGGTTCAGCTCACCTAGGCCTAACTTTTTCCTTCTGGTGTCATTATGATCTGTCCGTTGGATCTTACGATACTCGCGCTAGATCTAACGGTTACTCCCTCTAGATGTTTGGTTTTAGGGTTTACCAACAGTCACGACCCTTTTGGGATGCAAACACTGCTCACACAGAAAAATCGGTTCTTTCTTCATGACTTCAGTCGAATTCGGGCAATGAATTCGTGGATGATTGTGATTGCAGCACGCCTGTAAGATCGATGATTTTTTTGCTACACCCACTTGCTCGCAGCAAAAACCCAACAAACAGAAATTATAACAAAATTTGAATTTCGTTTATGGGAAGTTGCAGTTTGCAGCAGATCTTTGTTTTTTCCCCCTTTTGTTCTCATAGATATGGCGAGACTGGGGATGGTGCAGAGGTTGGCAGTTTTGGCAGCATTCCAAGCTGCAGTTGCCGCGGCCTATTTCTCCATCATTGAGGTATTTCATCTCTCTCCACCGTGAGTGAGAGAGAAAGCGGGTGTTTAATTCCAACAAAAAAAACTGTTTTGCAGCTTGTAGATGTCTTCTTTCCCGTTCTTGAGATTTTGGGGATTTCATAGCTTTTCAGGTTCTGGGGGTTTGAGAGAATTGGGTGCCTGTGATTGATTGATGGGTGATTTGTATGCTGCAGCGATCGAGGACCAGGGAAGGAAGCTTCAGTAAAGATGGGTACGACTTCTGGGACATGTATGGAAAGCCGAAGCACATGAGGAAACAAGAAGCAGCTGCTGTGATAGATGAAAAGAAGGCCTGATTTGATGTTGTCCGTAGCCGGCCAGCACATCCAATACTCTTTGTAACGCTCTCACCATCCTCACTACAAATTGTTAGAGGATTTGTTTTCTTGAGAGATGAGACGGTGTTCAATTGTCGTGTTATAGGAGCTGGTGGCATAACTTTGCTTTGATGAGTAGAAGAGTGCATGCCAACAAACAAGGCCATGAGGTTCAAGTGGAATGTTGAACCATGATCCACATGCAGAGTGCAACAAGATAGATAGACATTCAGATTGCAACAAGATAGGTAGATATTCAGCTTGCAATGAGAAATTATAGACATTCAGATTGCAACGAGATAGATACACATGAGCTTTGAGATGGTGTTAGGGTTCTGTTTAAGAGAGAAACAGTTCTGGCAAAGTTGTTGAAGTGGAGATGCTGGTGCTAACAGCCTCAATGCTCTGGCACATTGTTAATTGTATCTTGCAGAACCAAAATTATCCCTTAATAATTAGGGTTAGGTTTTGAGGATCTGGGCTCTTTTTCTCTCTAGTTTCCAATGCATGGTTTTTGTTGGCTCTGCCTGGAAGTGATAGACAATAATATATTGTAGTTTTCCTTCAGTCCCACATTTTGAAGTAGAATGGTACATGGATGTAGTTTTCATTTGGTCCCTGAACAGGTGTGCGACTGGCACTGCTGTTTATACTGCTTTAGTGTTTTATATTGTTTTTTGGTCTTTTTTGGTTTTTGTTTCTTGGTCCTTTGTTCTCTGTTTTGACTTTCCTTCTTTGAAATTCTCTGTGGCTTGTTGAAGAAGTCTTAACCTTGCTTTGATTTTTCTTAATCGCAAGAATGGAGATTTCTCGATTCTTATGAGAGACATTTTTTCTAATCACTGTGGCAGATGTTCTGCATCCCGCAGTGATCAGCTGGGCACTTCAAGGTTTATCTTTTGGGAGCATAAGGCCCCTCCAGCCACCTGTATTGGGTGATAAGGATTGTCCATTTTCTAGAGCAGGGTTTATCATTTTCTAAAGTGATGGTCCCTTCCAGAAAAGGTTTTCTCTTTGTGTCTGGTTTTTCTCCTCCTGTTTTTTGTTTCTCTGTCAAGCTGTCTTCTTAAAGGCATACTTTGTTCACTTGTAAGGTTCTCTTGCAGGTTGAAAGTAGTAAGGCTTTGGCTCCTCAGAGGGTCATTCTGAAGTCTTACAAAAGTGCTTAGGAGAGTTGTGTCTCCATTTTTCTTGTGTCTTTTTTTTTTTCTCTTGTTTTCTCTTTTAAGTCTCTCCTTGTTAAAAGTCATTTGCTTATTCTTTAAGACATGCTTTGCTTACCCATAAGGTTCTCTTGTGGGTTCAAAGTAGTAGACTTTAGCTGCTTGGAGAGTTGTTCTAAAGCTTTACAAGTCTTAAGTGATCAGGAGAGTTCTTCGTCTGCTCTTGTTAGTGTGTTTTTTCTTGTCTCTGTCTTTGTCTTTTGAGCCTATTTTAAGGTCAAGAGCAAGCCCCAGTTTGTCATAAGGCATTTGAAGTCTTTGTTGCAGGTGACTCTCTCCAAGTGCTGGCACTGTGATCTTTGAAACAAGCAATGCCTTTTGATTCATATGACTCATGTTCGTTCCAATATCTCAATTTCTGCTAAGTTGGGAGTTGTCAATAGTCAATTCTACAGGTTTTTTGGGGCTTTGTAGTTGTAAAGAGTTCTTTGTCTCTCAGATGGTCAGTCTTATTGTTGTTCTGAAGAATAAAGGTGAACCTCTAAAGATTCTGTTATAGAGGACCAGAGGGTTACTCAATAAGGAAAAATTCATGTTTGGAGTTTCAGCATTTGGAGTATTCCGAATGATTCTGTATAGAGTCTTGTAAGTGGGGTGCTTCTTGTAAGCTCACTTGGTCTTTGTTTTTCCCTGCTATTCTTTTCTGTGTGTTTTGTCTGTCCTGTTGTGTCTTTCTGTTTTTTGTGATCTCCTTGTGTCATTGTCTGTTGCTAGCCAGTATTGTGGCTGAGTCTTGCCGTTGCTTCCAGCCAGATTTGCAGCAGAAACTTCCAGCCAGGTTAGTGTTTTCACTGGCCTTTACCCACTGCAGGGAGCTCATGAAGTTAGTGGGGGATTTGTGATGGAGAAGTCACTATCATACGTGCTACTGTTGATGGTCCCTGAACACGCGTGAGACTCGCACTGTCATTCATACAAGCAAGTGTTTTATTTTGTTTATTTTGTTCTTTTTTTGGTTTCCTTTTCTTGGTCCTTTGTTCTCTGTTTTGTCTTTCCTTCTTTGGAATTCTCTGTGGCTCGTTGAAAAAGTGTGAACTTGCTTTGATTTTTCTTAATTGTGCAAATGGAGAGATTTCTCAATTCTTATGAGAAATAGTTTCATTAGGTACCCACATTTTGAAGAATGTTCCAGAAATGTAACTCTGAAATACAAGTTCATTTTTGGTTCCACATTTTGAGGAATGTACACCCACTGTTAATTTTTTGCAAACTTGATGGATGGTTTTCTATTTTCACCATCACCAGTTTGAGTCTTTGAACCTTGCCATGAGATCACCAGTGTAGTTTTTCATTTAGTCCCACATTTTTAGGAATGTTCACCATGTGCTACGCTGAAGTATGTGACTTCATGCACAGTTGAACATGAGCCATAAGACCTGGAACTAGTATGTACCCTTTCATCTGGCCCCACATATTGAGGTATTTTCACCAGGTGGTAATTTGAACTGTGTGCATCAAATATTCAAGGATGATTTTGAAGAGATTGTAATCCAGGGTGACTGATTATGTTCTTGTTGTAATCAAATGGGCTTCTTTAGCAAGAGAAGTGACAATGTAGGAGAGAAAAAGAGAGATCTACAGAAACAATGTGGTGTATGAGGCAGAAGCATCTCATTTACCTTGTCAATCTCATTCCTGGTTGGCAAGCTATGCTTCTGCTTCCCCAACACTGGCACTTGGTTCTATCAGGTTTGAGTACCCTGGAGTAATCAGCCTCAATGAAACATGTTATGCTGGTTTCGTAAAAACCCCTGGAGCACCCACCAGCTTGGGCAACATGATATTTTGGATTTCCAAAGAGACTTCAACACTCTTGGAATATCCTACATTCTCATTAGAAATGAATTTAAATAAATATTGGTCCTAGCCAGCCTTTCCTGTAGAAAGTGTTGTAGAGAGGCCTGTATGGTCTATGATCTATGTCGGTGTCTCTCCATGACCCCTGTTTATCTCCAAAGTGTTACAGCTACCTTTGGGCAGGATCTCTAGAAACCCCCTCTACATAGTTTCCTGAGATCCAGAAAATCTTCAGGGTTTTATAATTGTGCCTGCATGCTGCAACTCAATAATGCTACTGATTTCTGCAAGAAGAAAACCTTGCACATCCTAAACCCACCGACCAAAGAATACCTAGTTTGGATGACTAAAGAAGGACCTAATCAGGCCAGGACAGAACACAAAGGCCTTCCTTCACACTGCACTTTCTGACGTCTCCTTGCGATCACCAAAGATTCGGCCACGAAAATCCTCAACCATGCGTGGTAGCCCATCTCTCAATGGGACCTTGGGTTCCCATCCCAGCATTTCCTTTGCCTTTGAGATGTCAGGTTTCCTCTTGTGAGGGTCATCTGCTGTGTTCTCGCGGAACTCAATCCTTGCATGAGGGTCAATCACTTCCTTCACCACCTGGAAGACCAAAAGTAGGTAATCACATATCCATACAGTGATGCTCCCTTCTACAGATCTAGACATGAAAAAACTCCCCAGTTTCTAGACCTGCCTGACCAGAGCAAAGGATTGAACCTTTACAGTGGAGAAAAAGGCAACAAGAAGCTCATGATCTCATTTTGAGATGTTTAAAAGAAGATTTGAGGGAGAGAGATACTGACCTCTGCAAGTTCCAACATGGTAAATTCACCAGGATTTCCCAAATTGAATGGACCAACATGCTCACTCTCCATCAACCGCATCAGGCCATCAACCTGTACACCAAACCCACATCCAGTACTGTCAAACTTTCTCCACCTTAGTTCTTAGCTGTGCAACATGCACAATCTTCCTAGAAGAGTTGCTTCAGAGTCCACAATGGCCATAAGCATTGCTCCAAACAAACCTAGCTAATCTCATGAAAGCCAATTACACTAAACCCAGACATTTGCCTCATTCCTGCAGTAATGCTATCCAATTGGCATAATATACCAGTGATCCAAGCGTAGCACAGTATCACATACCAGATCAGAGACATACTGGAAACTCCGAGTTTGTTTCCCATCACCATACACTGTCATTGGTTCTTTCCGGAGTGCCTGCAAAAAAGTTTAACAAGGGATCTAAATTTCAATGACAACAACATCCTCCCAGCTTCTTGTGAGGATGGTGTCAGACGATCATACTCCTCATCCACTAGTTAAACCATACAATAAGTTTTGAGAGAACAACAATAGCCAAGGTATATCATGTGGAGACTTGACAGAAGTATAGTTGAGTGGAATGAAACCTGGGCCACAAAATTGCTCACAACTCGACCGTCGTCAATACACATTCTTGGACCATAAGTGTTGAATATTCGAGCAATTCGAACCTGTAGATGTGGATGTGTTAGTACTAGAAGCCAATATGGCCTTTCTGACTCCAAATCTCCAGCCCCTAATACTTCTCCCCAAATTATTTGCATCCAAAATTGATTGCAATTCAGCTTCACCCAGGTGCTGGACTGATTCACAGTTGAGATAAAGTTCATTGATCCAACAAATTAGGCAACTGAACTCACAGAATTAAAAAAAATTTAAAAATTAAAAAATACAATAAAATGAAACTTTGGAGAAACAAAGATAAAAAAGAGATCAAAGTTACGAACAGTAAACCTGCACATCAGCTCCTCTGTGGTAATCCATAGTCAGTGTCTCTGCTGTACGTTTTCCTTCATCATAACAGCTCCTGACACCTGGTTGGACATTCGACAAAGTCAGATCTTAACCAGGCAAAATGGTAGTAGTATACACTTTGAACACATCCCAATAGAAATGGGGCAAAGACACAAAACCCAAAATAGAAACTTTACAAAACCACCCAAGTTTCAAAGGACAATTTTTGTTGTAGTGTTTGAGAAGAGGTCCATTAGTTTAAACCAAGGCATAAACTACAGTCCTAGAACAAGTGGGCTTTAGGGGGTGTTAGGTGGTGTGCACACCGATTGGATTCACATTGCCCCAGTAATCTTCCTTCTGCGGATGCTGCAAGGGATCACCGTAAACTTCACTAGTGCTTGTGAGCAGGAAGCGTGCACCAATTCGCTTTGCTAGGCCCAGCATGTTTAGGGTTCCCACCACATTTGTCTTGTGCAAGAAGGTTAAGGCTTTCATCACATCAACCTTAGAAATAAGACTGATACCAAGCAAGCAAGCAATTACCACACTGTGAGTTGAACATTGCAAGGGCATCCATTGCACAAGCCTCATAACGTTGAGAAAACAAGAGCAATTGCAATGTCAACAGAAGCAAAGAAAGAGAAGGATATGATAGTCTTGACAGGATTGAACTTGTAGTGAACTGGGGATGCAGGGCATGCCAAATGATAGATCTGATCGACTTCCAAAAGCAGAGGCTCAACAACATCATGGCGGATGAGCTCAAACCGAGGGTTTCCAAAATGATGCATCACATTCTCCTTCCTGCCAGTGAAGAAGTTGTCCACAACAATGACGCTGTCTCCCCTGGCCATCAGCTTGTCCACAAGATGGCTGCCAACGAATCCCGCTCCTCCTGTCACCACAACTCTGAGCGACTTCCTCTGCAAACCGAGAGGAAGCTTGGCGCCCGGGCTGATGACACCACCGACATGCTGCTGTTTTCTTGTTGCTATGCCGCCGCCTTGGTAGCCACTACTACTTTTCTGCAACTGCATCGTCGTGGCGCTGCCACCAATATCAACTTCTTCCGCAACTGTGTATCGCATTTTCCCGTACGTCGCAGCAGCGGCAGATCTATGATCATGCTGCTGGTTGTGTACATCCCGCATTGTGTACATAAACTGCGGGTGGAGGAAAAAGAAGACAGACGCGATGGCCATACCTATCACTACGAACATCACTCGCTGCTCCCTGCACAAATATTCCACCGGCTTCGTCAAAGACCATGGCTTCTGCGGCGGCTTCGGCGTGTAGTTCCCAGATTGCTGCGGAATCTCCGGCCGCCGGTGATTCAAGCTCATAGAAGACATCACTTCTTTCCCTCGCCCGTTTCAAGCTCCACCGGATCCGGTTCCTGTGTTGGCGGAGCACGGAGGAGCGAAAACAACAACAACAACAACAACAACAGTAATAGCAGCTTCTTCAACGATCCTTGAAGATCTTCGCTTATAAAAATTTTCTTGTCAAAGAAAAAAAACACAACGTTTATCTCACAGATGTCAAAATAAAGCTTCTAAAGCTTCCAACAAATTGGAAGCAAAAACAAAAAACAAAACGCTACCAAGAAAGAGCTACAACAACACAAGAAAGCTTCGCAGAGGAGAGAGAATCTTTGGAATGCGCTGCATTTGATCATGTGCGGGGAAGAGCAGCAGCAACAACAAAAACAACAACAGCTTCAAGGATCATCATCCTTCACAGAAACCTCCAAGATCTTCCCTCAAGACAACAAAAAAAATTCTGAATTTTTCTTGTGAAAGAAAGAAAGAAAGAAAGAAAGAAAAAGCTTCTCTCAAAGATATCAACAGAAAGCTCCAAAAGCTTTCGAAAAAATGCGAGGAGAAAAAAAAAAGCTTCGATATAATGCTACCAAGAAAGAGCTGCAAGAAGAAAGCTTCACGGAGAGGAGAGAGAGAGAAGAGAAGCGTCTTTGAGGGGAAGTGGAGGCGCAAGCAAAAAGGGTGACTTGGCAACTAGATTCAAGTGTAACCAAAGCACAAAAGGGTGACGCGAAAGCCTCTATTAAGGTGGTAACCAAAGTGCAAAAGGGTGGCCTGCAAAGCTACCTACCTATCTTCAGGTATAACCAGCCAGGGACCATTCTGGGAAGATAGGTAGGTAGGGGGGGAGGGGGGCGGTGAACTGGGGGTTAATTTAATAATTATTATTTCTAATTATTTATTATTTTCAATTATTTCAGAAAACTAGCTAAACAGGCCCTCCCGTGTCCCAACTCAGTTACTTATTCATTTATTTATTTATTTATTTATTCAATTTTGTGAGGTTGTTCAAGTGGCAATTGTCCATAAAGCATATTTAGCCAAATTTGTGATATTCAAAATAAGAAATTAATTAAAAAAAAAAAAAACCAGCTTAAGCACCCTTTGAGATTGTAGGCAATTGTGCTGATTTTTTTTTTAAAAATTAAAAAATATTTTTTGGTTGTTTTTTCATTTTAAAAAAAAGAGTCTTTAAGATGGAATATTCTTTTTTTCCAAATTATTTTTGGCAAACTGACGAATATTCGCAACACAAAAAATCACTTGCCCTTCCCCCCCCCCCCGCCCCCCTTTAACTCACGAAGGAGGTTGGGGTAAGTAAGTAACCTGAGGTCAGTTGTGGGGTGGCTGGGTACCCACTATAAATAAATGTGCAGGGTATTTAGCCTGAGGCTGAGGGTAAAGGGCATTACCAAAATAAGGGTGTGCAAGGGTGAGAGCTCTTGCCTTGCACAAAGCTCAAATTTATCAATCACATGGATGATATTGGGAAAAATTGGATGAAAAATTGGATGACAAGTTTCAACATGGATGAATTTATCATATTGTGAATGAATCTCATAAGGACATGAAAATTGGACACAACTTGAAATGGATGATGTTCACCACATAAATGAGAACAACATTTGGAATTTTTTTGGATAAAATAGACAAAAATTCTCAACATGGATGAATTGATGACATATGAATGAAGCTCGGACATAAAAGTGGGAGACAAGTATGAAAATGACATTGCTAAAATTTGGATCAAATTAAATGAAATAGATGGACCTTTCAACATGGACAAACTTTATCACACATGAACGAAACTAATACATGAAAGTGGGACATATGCATGAAATTCACAACATGGATGAAAATGATGAATTAGTTTCATTTGTTTTATCAAGTCTTCTTCAAAAGAATGTCATACTTTTCAAGTTGCCAATTTTCATCCATAGGTGATTGTTATTCATGAGTTTCAATTTCATCCATGTAAAAAAAATTCTCATCCATTTGATTGCATTCCATAATATATGTAAAAGAAGTTATCCCATCAACACACAACTTTCATTCTTGTTGTATGTTGCATCTACATTGGCAAATCTAATCCATATGGTTAAAAATTTCATGTTGACATGTCATATAACACATATATAATTGTAAGTTCATCCTTGTGGATGATTTCATGGTTGATGGATGATAACTTGCATCAATGTCAAATGTCATCCATGTGGGTCAATTGCATGTATAGGATCAAAAATTTACTTTCCATCCTTTCTTTTAAACTAGTTCCATACATAATAATTTCACTCCCGAGTTTTCTCTGAGGTGGTAGAGGATGGATTTTGCATAAACTTCTGTATGGTCATCCATCCGTTAACAATTCCAACTAACTGGAATCTGTTGAAGATCATATAAAAATCTAACTATCTCATTCCTTTCCTCTATCCACCAACATGGATATTAAAACAAAAAAAAATTAATATGTGTCTTTCCATGCCCATAATATTTATATTTATTTTATTTATTAATAACTCTTCTTGTTTAATAATAATAATAATGATAATGATAATAATAATGATGATGATGATAAACCATTGGAAAATGTATGGGAACATAATAAGAAAAGAAAATGAAAAAGGGTTGATCATCACTTGTAATGTGAAGCAATGTCGAGCCCAAGTTGTAATATTGTAAAGATCGGCTCCAATTTTTTAAGTGTAATTGGAGAGCATGTTACCAAATTTGGAGAAGGTAAAATTGGTAACATAAATTTTTGAATTATAATGGAGAAATTATTGACTATTGAAAAAAATAATAATAATTAAAAAAAAATTCATTTAAAATTCATTCAAATAAATAAATAAAAATTATAGGGGGAATTTGGGCATGCATGAAATCTACATACTGCCATAGTCTTTTAGTTCTGCACTTGTGACTCAGACATTTGCTCTAAGTTCAAGCCAAAAATTGACCCCAAAAATCTGACACTCACTCCAGGCCTATTGACCTCTGGGGGCAAGAGCCAAAAATGGAATGAGTGAAGTGAGAGCTTTGTTAAAAAAAAACACTTGAACCCTTAGCCTTCTTACATCATAGACTAGAAATGATGAAACAAATAATAATGCAATAGTATAGTAAGAGGGAAATCTTCTGAAACTGCACATTATAATAATAATATCAATGGCTTTTTGAGTCCCTCACTTGATGACATAGTCCCCAATAGAGAGAATCAAATCAATCATACACTAAGGTACTACTCCCCCCCCCCCAACAACAACAAAATCTAGGTCTATTGCTTCCCCACCAACTCCCATGCATAAAAAGCTTGCTCTCTACAACACCCAATTGCACTCAAAGCTCCACACATCCATCATCATAACCACAACAAGGCCCAACACCTAAAAATGAATTTTTGTTTGTTTGTTTGTTTGTTTTCCCTAGCCCTTGCCAAATCTCAGCCACTTACTTAATGGACAAGATGTTTCACATAATCCAACACACTTTCACATAACATCAAAACTCTCCAAAACAAGACTTTGTTTGTTATGGATCAAGGGAGAGAAAAAATTTAGGGTTGTGTGTGTATGTATGTATGTATGTGCACTTCTTTAAGCTTAATAGGTACTAACTTACATCCAACTTTGATAAAAATTCCACACTTTGTTTTGAGTAGGTCCCAAAAAAAAAGGGTGGCCATCGTAGATCTAGTGGGTTTTATTGGGTTGGATAATGTGAAATATCTTGATTACTAGGGATACAACTTCCTTCAACTTCCTACTTTCAAGTGTATCTTTGTAAAGGGAATAGTGGGCCATTGAATAAACAAAGCAACCACGTTTTGGGCTGATCTTTCCCTTAAGGATTTAAATCTCTCCAATCAGATTCTGATGGCAACCACAACACACCACACCACCCCAAGTAATTGTGGCGGGGGAGAGATTCTGCCATTAGGGTCAACCACTCTTTCAAATGCATGGAACTGCCACATGCATCATCACAAGGTTTCATGTATAGTCTGCAAATTAAAGTTCGTAATGATGTGACAGAATCTCTCCCAAGTGCTAATTAACTCACATATTGGCTGCTAGCCAGACCCATGAGCTTGCAAGCCAACCACCGCTCCTCCCATGCTCCATTATCTAATACGGAAAACATATTCCAACTTAGAGACCATGTAGTTTTGAACATCTCCATTACCACCCGAGGGTCAAGGTGAGGCGTAGCTGAGCCAAGCCCCAGATTTTGGTAATGCGCTCCCCACCCCCCCCCCCTCTAGCTAGTGGGTCTTATCATGGCATAAACCATGATGGATGTATAGATCATAAGGTGGCAATGCCTTAAGGTATGGAGGCACCTTACGCCTTCTTGGCACCATATATAATCATCAAAGAAGCCATGCAAAAACCCTCATACAAAACGCAACAAAGGATATCACTAAAAATGTGAACTTTCTATTAGCTTCACCTGCACCTCTTCAACTCAAGTGAAGCCCACAAAGCCCCCCAAAACCTTCTTCTTCTTCCTCCTCCTCCTCCTCCTCCTCAAAGATCCTCCAATTTGTTTACACTGTTGCCAACAAAGAGTGGTAATATGATTTCCACATACAAAAAACTATGAACAGTAAACTCACGTGTTTGTTCTCTCCAGTAGAGAGAGTTAAACTAATGTGTAAACATTGAGCTAAGTGTGCATTAACTATGTTTATCTAAACTAATAATAATATGCAACAAGCTATTACGTGGGCGTTTTTTTTAACTATGTTTATTTTTTCACTGAACAATTCCCTTTTTTTTCACTAAACAAAAGATTTAGAGAAATCTTTTGTTCACACCTTTTAGCTCATAAGCGCTCAGCTTAGATGGCAGTACGCTATTGTTCCAGGGGAGCATAAGGAGCTGCAATGGTACCTTTCATGGAAGTTGAAATTCAATGAATAGTTTCCCATTGAAAAACCATGGGCTTTGAAAACCAGAGAGACTGAAATTCTGAAACTCAGACCAGCTCTTTGGTAATTGTTTTGTTGTTGCTCATTTGGAGCTATTAATTAGTTAGCATGTTGTTCCATCACCACCACCCATCATGTCCTTAAGGCTTTTACTTAACCAAATCGCAGTCTCCCTTGGAGAAACCTTGCTCCTCCCGAATGGCTTCAAGACAATCATAAGCTCGTCAAAGCGTTGCTGAGATAGCAACTGTGCAGAAAGCTCTAAAAGACCCTCTAAAGCCTCCGCTCTCTGTTGATGAGATTTCACATCTATGCCCTTTGATCGGTGGTGTTCTGTACACCCGTCTTTGAGCAAGCTACCACCAGTGTGAACACCACCACTGCCACCACCACCCAGCGGCTGCTGTGAGGTATGGTGACTAACAACACTGTTGCTGTGTGGTGAGATGGAGACCATCTCCACATCTTGATGGCATTGTGGTTGTTGATGAAGCTCAAGTAGAGTTCCAAGATCCATCTGCTTCACAGGACAAGTCCCAGTTTCCATCATCCTACCATTAAGATGGTCAATTGCCACAACACCTGAGCTGCCGCTGTGGCTGCTGTTTTCAGTCTCTGGAACTGATTGCTCAGTGGTTGCTGTTGTTGTACCCAGCAGGAATGTACTATGGCGGATGACATGAATTACATCATTGAATGTTGAGTGCACACCATCAGCCACCACAGGTGCTGCTGCTGCTGCTGCTGGTGTCTTTTCCTGGATCTGAATGGTTCCTTTATCTTCTGGCATCCTGCAAGAGCTTTCACTGAGATGATGAGGTGCTGCGGCTGCTGATGATGATGATGATAGTGGCCTGGGAATTTCTGTGACAGATGATGGCAAACCAGCAGCTCCTCCATCTCCTACATCTTGCCTGCTGCTTGAGAGAGTTGGCAACCATGATGCCTCCCCTGCTCCTCCACCTCTTAGGGACTCATCTGAGGTAAGAGTGCTGTTGTTGTTCCCTTCCAATTTTGAAGAGCTTGAAGGTTGGCAGTCGACATGATTGGAAGTTGTAGATGGTCCTTGGATTGGTAATTTTTCTGGGATAATAAGAGAACTACTACCTTCCATGTTCAAAGAGCTAGAAAGTTCAGAGGTGTCATCATAGTTACAAGAAATCATTGGTCCTGTTTGGTTTGATGACATCTCCTGTGATGCATCATCATCCAGCATCCTCATGTTGAGATCACAAGGTCTCAATGCTTGTACGTCATTCATCAGGTCAGTTGACATTGCATTGAGTTCTGGTATTGCGTCCATTTGAGGAGCATTTGCACAAGTGAAATCCAGAGACTGGTTGTTGTCACCTCTCAACCCCAGTTCTTGCTCAGCAGCAGCATCTCCTCCATCGATACTGTGATTGGATACAGGACACATTGGGATGATGTCTTGGGAGAAATCCTCCAAATCTGGTTGTCTGGAAATCATGTCTCCTGAGGTCATAATTGACAAATGGAAATTGGCCAATGGGTTTTCATTTTCAGACTCATAATGTGATGTGTATTCTGAAGGGTTAGAAGGAATTTGAGAAATGGGTGTTGTGGTTGTTACAACAGCACTGCTGCTCTGGTCAGAAGCAAGAGGCAACCCACTCTTTCCAGATGTCCCAAAGTTCAGAGGAAATGGTATGGATGACCTTGTAGTAGCTCTTGTTCCAAGAGGAGAACTGCTCGCTTTTGCACTCTGTTGCAGTTTTACAATCGAATCATCATCAGAACTCCCCTGCCCTGCATCAGGTATTGTGGGTGGTATCCCCTCTGGTTTCCAACAATTCTTTGGTGATTCAATGCCACCAAGCTGCCAAACAGCAAACAAATTAGTTAACCTTTGGTCTAGGGGCCTGTGCAATTGCCTTAGTTGATGTTGCTACAACTCATTTGTTTGCCTGTGTCTCCTACCAGCAAGCAACATGTGGTAAAATACAACAAATCCTTGTTCAGCTACAAAGGTTTGGAGTGGAAGAAATGCACCTGTCTTCTTGCTTGAGAATTTGGCAGTTGCGTCTTTTTGACATAGGGATCTCCTTTCATCTTTGTTGCACTGCCAACCTTGATGACTGGTTTTGGGCTTTCAGCACTCGGAGGCCCTCGATTCATGTGTTGAATTCTAGCCATTCCCTGCTCTACTGCAGGTGGCCCATCTTTCTCTTCTTGTCTGTAATTCCTTGGACGAAATAAATGGATTGCATATTGTGCAGCTACCACTCGCTCTTCTTCTGGCCATTCCTGTTTTGGTCGTGAGTGAATTACTCTCTCTGGGGGTGTAGTAGATACAAGGCCCTGGCTGGAAGTCCCCCCCCCCCCACCACATAAAGCAAAAAAAAATGAGCAATCAGGCCAGAGGAAAAGGTGCAAGAAACCACTTGACTGAAATGATCTGCTTTCAGTTGCATTTTTCAGCTGATGATTCTCTGATCAGATAACTCACCTTGCCGCTGGCTTTCTCAAATTGTCATACTGCCACAATTGATCAACAGAGTCTTCATTGTGGGCTGCTGCTGCTGCTGCATCAGTTGATCCACAGTAGTCAGAGACACTCTCTGGGCTACTCTTAGCACTGGTGCTCATGCTTTCTCTATCAGCGCTGATGGTCATGCCTGCATCTGTTGTCTGTTGCACATGGCGGCTTGTCCTCACTTTTTGCTCAGGGGTATTACGAAAGCCAGTTTGCATCAGGCACTGGTTCACAAAAGGTTGCAGATGTGGATGCCTTAGCAGCTCTGTAGCCTACCACAAGAGAAGAAAAGAAGTGTGCTCACAAAATAGCAGTGTTTTCAAAGGATGTCACAGAAACATCAGTTCAACAAGGACTATAAACCTCCATTGAACAAAAGAAAAGCCAGAGGAGGATTCAACCCCACCCTTCCAAACTACCAAGCTGTAAGCCAAAAATCCAGACATAATTAAGTGATGAAAGCAAAGAAGCTCTCTTTCAAGACCTAGGAAGAACTCACTGTAGGACGGTTCTCTGGATTCTTTCTCAACATGCTTCTGATAAGACCTTTCCTGCAGCAGCAAAACAGCTGAACCATATGAACACAAAACACAGCATGTGGGTAGCACCATTTTCCAATAATAAAATTGATAATGATCTTGTGTTCTATCATGGCCCGGTGTGGTTTGTCTGAGTTGTTAATTCTTTGATTTGCATTGAGGCAGTGAGCTCAGCATACAGACATTCTTCATGAATGTCTTATCAATTAAACATTCTTCACAAATGTCTTATCAACTTCTTGATTAGCAGCACATGATTTAAAATGAATGAAATTTGTGATTTACACTCTGCAGATATCAGAATAAGTGCATTAAGCGAGCAATGGACAACACTCACAGGGCGGTGGAGTAGTTGCTTGGCAAAGGTCCAATAGTGGATCTATTTATCTTACTTATCAGCCCCTGCATATCCTGTGCAGCACAATGTCCACCACAGAAGCACCTCAATATCAGGCAACCTGAATTGGGCGCACCGGGTTGTCTCCTCATAGCCTTCTTGGATACAATCGCCATTTGTCTATTCATCTATGAATTGCATATTTTCTTCAAGAGTTTGCTGGATCTCTTGACAAGGGCACATGCAGTAGTGGAAGAGATTGAATGTAACTCACAAAAGCTTTGAAGGCAGGTCGGTGTGCAGTCATCTCATACATACAACACCCTGCACAAAGAATCCATGCATGAGTTCAATCTTATGAGGAAACAGCACATGTAAACACCATGTGCTTTATGTATGAAGTGCACACAATGAGCGCTTATTCCCATACACCACTCATCAGTTGTGATCTCATGAACCCCTCCAGACATTCTGCAGAACAAATCACTATATGCACCTACCTCCTTCAATGCCCAGAGGTGAATCAAATAGATGGTATTCGAAAGCAACTAGATGCACCTTCCACTTTACAAAGCAGATGCTTCACAACAGATGCTTTCAAGGTCTAGAAAATTCTAGGGCGTACCAAGAGACCAGATGTCAGACTTGAATCCATATGGAATATCTGCAAGAAGCTCTGGACACATGTAGTTTGGCGTGCCAACCACCTGTGAGTAACATCACTCATTAGGCACCTTCCATTTCTACATTCAAAATCATAGATATATAAAAGCATCATGTCATCACTGCTGGCAGACTGAAAGGGCACGAGAATGTGAAGAGCAACTTCTGAAGTCTTTTGATCATTGTGCAGATGCAAATTGCATGAGCAGTCTAGTGGGGTGTGTGTCACTTACAGAGGAAGCTAAGTCTTCTTGGTTGAGTGTCTTTGCCAAGCCAAAATCCCCTGCCATATGTCACACTATGGTCTCATTGTAGTAGATCCATCACAGTAGAGATAACCCTAGAAACATGCTTGCTATGTTATGCATCTGCCATTTTTGAGAAGCATAACAGGACTGTGAAACTGCAAACAGAGTTCAATTTCCAGATGGAAAAAGACACAAGGTTTTCTTACCAAGGCAAATGTCATGTTCCTTTGTTAGGAATATGTTTGAACACTGCAAGAAATGCATTCAATAGCCATCATCAACAACAGAAATACCAAGCTGAGGTTTCCAAGAGTGGAGTTCATGTAGGAGAATAGAAATAAAAGGCAGAAGGAGTACGCAATCTGTTGACAACAGAAGATCAACCACAAGGGTCAAGCATTCACCTTAATGTCCCGGTGAAGAACATGATTTGAATGTAAATAATCCACTGCCAGAAGCAGCTGCGCAAACCACTTGCAAAGCTTCTGCAAAGACACATTTGAGAGAATCACCACTGACTTTTTACAAGCATTTCAAGAGCCATTATTGCATGCTCCTCTAGGATTTGGATCATCTGTCAATGATGGTGGTCAGAGAAATGTGAAGTCCACTGGAATTTGGTGAGAGCTTGATGCACATATATACATATACTTCAACTCTCAAACCATCTATCTGCACATCATGTACTGGAAGAAGAGACCTTGGTGCTCATGGCATAGAAGAACTCACCTCTTCATCAAAGTATTGACCATGTGCTTTTCTGATCAGTTCAGCCCTGCATCAGCAGCAGCATGTTGGACACAGAAATCATGAGTGGCAGCCTCTAATAAGTTATCTGCTTTCTAGATTGACATGCTCAACAAAAGCGTCTCTCTTTTAAATCTGCGAAGTATGTCTAAGTTTTGTGCAAATGGAAACAAAGGCATGTGCAACAGTTTCCTCCTCTCCAGGTGGGGTTCTAAGAAGCTACTCACATATCACCACCTTCACAGTGGCCTGTCACAATGCAAACATAGCAACCCTGCCACCAGCCACAAAAACATAATACTAGCAATAGTGAATCAAAATGCTGCAATTCATAAGAATGCACCACACTTTACAAGCTTTTCCCTTACGAAAAAAGAAGAATAATTTGTTTTGTACATGTAAAGAGGAAATGACATGTTTGTAAGCAGATTTACCTTCTCCACCCAAGACTCCTTGTACTCCAGTATGTAAGGGTGGTTCACTCTGGACACCAACAACATCTGAAATCGCACCCAAAGAAACACAGATCTTCATTGCATATTCCAAGTATACAAATATGTTTCACTTATGCACTGATGAGACTACATCAACACAGGGCTCTTGTGTAAGCTGAGGATTCAAAGCATCAGATAGAGATCAAAGAGCAACATTGAAGCAGCTTTCTACAATTATATGATCATAGCAGCATTCTTAAAAGATGAAGGTTTGAAGCATCAAGAGATTGAAGAGCAACATCAAAGCAGATGTGTATAATTCTATGATCATAGAAGCATTGTTATCAGAGGAGGATTCAAATATGATCATAGAAGCGTTGTTGTAAGATGAGGATTCAAAGCATCAGGAGATTGGAGAGCAACATCAAAGCCTCAGGCAATCAAAGTATGATTGTATGATCACAGAAGCATTGTCATAAGACTAGGATTTGAAGCATCCAGAGATTGAAGAGCAGCATCATTGAAGCAGCTTTCTATGATTCTATCATCAAAGAAGCATTGTTGTAAGATGAGGATTCAAAACATCAGAGAGAGATTGAAGAGCAACAGCAAAGCTGTTGATAATTCAATATAATTTGAAGCATCAGGGGGAGATTGAAGAGCAACATTGAAGGAGCTTTCTGTAATTTGAGAATAATAGAGGCATTGTCATAGGATGGGGATCAAAGCAACAGGAGATTGAAGGAGCAACATTGAAGCACCCTATGATTCTATTATCAAAGAAGGATTGTTGTAAGATCAGGATTTGAAGCATGAGAGAGATTGAAGAGCAACACCAAAGCAGCTTTCTATAATTCTATCACTGACAAAGTATTGTCATAAGATGAGGATAATCAGAAGACTGAAGAGAAAAATCAAAGCAGCTTTCTATGATCACAGTTCAGCATTATCATAGGATTACAGATTCAAAGCATCAGGAGAGGTTGAAGGAGCAACATTGATTGAAGCAGCTTTCTATTAGTTCATAATTCTAGAAGCATTTGTCATCTGGAGGAAGAAGGGAAGTAAAGTTCATGACAATTGTTGTGGGGATTTCCATTGTCAAACACTATTGTTTTACCTCTTGATGAGCTGAGCGTCGGCATCTGTCAGTCTGTCGAGCAAGCCGTATCTTCTTCAGCACATACCTGGAAGCAAAAATCACAGAGAAAAACAAACAAACAACAGCTGGTTCATCATGTAAAGCTCATCATTGCAGACACACAATCCTGTCCAACCTCATCAACAAAAAAAAGAGCTACAAGCTTCTTCTTCATCTCCATTTTCAGAGTGAAGAAACTAGAAAATCTCCAGCCATTCCAAGCACATTTTGCATTATTAGGCCAAACCGCACAGAAAAGACATAGCTAGCTTACTTCTTCTTCTCAGCTTTGTGGTTGACGAGAATGGCAGAGCCGAAGGCACCCCGTCCCACTTGCTCCATGATTTCATATTGCTCCATCCTCGACTCCATTCTCTTCTCTCCCACTTCCTCTATCCCTTTTTTTTCCCACACCAAATTTCTGAGTGCACTTTCTTCCAACAACAAACTTCTTCCTTCAAAGGTAATAAGCCCCTGTTGCAAAAAAATCTTTTGTCGAGTTCTTCGCACTGATGAGTAGAGAGAAGAAGAGCTTGAATCCCCCTTGAACACTTACACCACATGCAGCTTGCAACTACTGGACATCATCATCATCATTCTGCAATCTACAGCTCCATGGCGCTAACGGGAACCTCATCTTTGTCAGACGGGAGGACATTTTGCTTCTGTTGTTCAAGTGGAATGCATCATCACTACTACAAAATCTGACAAACAACTACAAAATCTTCTGTAAGGCGGCGAAGACGGCGGCATCAGTAAGCATCATCTACTAACATCTGACGTGAAATTGTCGAAACTCACTTCGGTTGCAGATGATCGAAGAAAATCAATCTAGTTTCCTTTTTCCTCCATGGTTGGTACATACATACGTCCCGCGAGCTTGGCAATGGAGTATAACAATCTGTAAGCTACTGCAAGAACTGTATCTGTCTGTCTATGTATATCTCTTCTCTCATCACAGGACGAGTCTACATCTACACTGACGAAGGCAGCAGCGTGGGAAGTATCATTGCGTCTATGAGAGAGACAGAGACAGAGACAGAGACTAAGGAGGAGTAGTAGTAGTAGCTGGCTCTCACATGACTGCAGCAGCAACAGCAGGCACTGTACACACATTGACTGCTGCAGCAGCAGCGCCTGCCATGCACACCCAGTAGGCGTGCAATTCAATGTCCTCCGGCCCCACACACACACACACACACACACACACACACACACATACTCTCTCTTTCACACACTCTCTCTCTCTCTCTCTCTCATCACTTTCACATTTCACCAGCGATGATTTCACAGACAACTGCTGCGTTTGCTTTGCTTTGGTTTGGCGAGAAATGTTCGTGTCGCGACAAACTCGGGATGTTGTCGTTGCTTTGCAACAGACTTTGTTGGTTGTCTCTAGAAAGTCTGGATCTTGCTTGATATTTCATTTTCTCTCTCTCTCTCTCTCTCTCTCTCTCTCTCTCTCTCATTCTTTTTTTTCTTTTTCTTTTTTTCCTCCTCCGCCAATTTTTTTATTTTGTTGTCTCTCTAATCTTCGATCTTGCTTGCAACAAATTTTCTAATTTTTTCTGTTTTCTGGTTTAAACCTGCAACACTTGAGATCTTTGCTTGCAACACGCGGATTTTTGTAGCTTGCAACAAATTTTATTTCTAGTCACCACAAAATCGGATCTTGGCAAACTCGGATTTTGCTCGCATCAAAACTTTGTGGTCACCACAAAACTCATCAAAACTCGGCTCTCGCAATCGGATTTTTGCTTGCAACACCACAAACTCGAATCTTGCAATCGGATTTTGCATGCCACACCACAAACTGGGAGCTTGCAAACTCGGATTTTCTTGCTTGCAAACCAAAATTTTCTGGTCACCACAAAACTCGGATTTTTCTTGCAACAAATTCTTCTGGTCACTACAAACTTGGATTTTTGCTTGCAACAATTTTCTACAAAAATCGGATCCTGCTTTGCTCAAAAAAAAATCCTCAAATTGTAAAATTATTTATTTTTAAATCTACAATTTTTTAAAACAATTTTCTTCTATAATGGGAACTTGAGAATTTCTTGGGGATGTGAAATTTTCAGTTCCCAGCAATACTAGAAAATTTCACCAATCACTTAACTTAAACAATTTTTTTAAATAAATATTTTAATTTTAAACTGTTAATGTATTTTTTGGGTTTTTTTTTTTAAAATCTCTTCTTTCTTCCATTTCCATCCCCTTTTTTTTAATTCATAAAAGTAATGCAGTGACTGCAGGAAAGGGTTTTGGCAACTACACTGGCCATCATCGACAAGAGGAAGTAGCCAAATTTGGCTACAGGTCCAAAGAGGACAAGAAATAAAATTTACTAATCCTACTATATTTTGGCGACCTACTGAAACTTATTGTCTGAATATGGCAGTTAGAGATTGTCCAGAGCAATTTCAGCTCCCTTTTTCTGTGTTCCTTTTCTTTGTTTTCACTGCTACTCGTACCCCTTTTCATTCATTATTGCAATGGGTGCAAATCTTGATAAGTTCTTCCTCATCACCAAAACTGTAAGTACTAATTTCCTCAATCCACAATCCGAAAATGGTTTTACAGCTTTCAGCATTTCACAAACAAAACACACAAAACACTCAATCATTGTGTGTTTTGCAGCTTTGAGCATTTCCCAAACAAAACACACAAAAACACTCATCACAATGTGTTTTGCAGCTTTGAGCATTTCACAAACAAAACACACAAAAACACTCAATCACAATGTTCATTTTTGCATCATCTGTGATACATAAATTTATCTGGTCCTGGCGGTTGATGATGATAGCTTCAAAATTTTCAGAAATCTAACTGACTGGGACATACAAGTTCATTTTCTTATCAAAAAAGCTCATCACAATTGAATACTTAACTCTCTTTTTTTTTAAGAGCATTTTCTCTTGACAAAAACTCAATAGAATTGAATTTTTTTTTTGACATGTGATTAAAGAATATTGCTATGCTAACCATCACTTTATTATGCAAAGCATGTGATAACTCACGAGTTGCATTCTAATATTGAAAAATTGTTTAAACTTTGTTTGCAATTGACAAATCAATTTTCTCACGCTAAAAACTTCTTATTTTCTTGGTAAGTGAAGATGTTTAAATGGTTTTGAGGGTAAATTATGTCACTTTTTAGGGTTTTTTAATTGCAAATATGTATCATTCATTTGATCTTATGTTCATCATCAATCACCCATCCTTTTAATTATCCATCCTTTAGCATAATCATCATTTGGCCTTTTTGTTTCCCATAATTTTGCGTAATCATCAACTCTTCTTTTGAAAATTTAGCATGATTATGGTTCAAAATTGTTCACATAAGCCAATGGTCTTACTATTGCCTATTACGTCGGGTTTGATAGTTGGCTCCTCCTATTGGACTCACTTGTCACACATAATAAGCAACAATTTAACCATTACTTAACTTCAATTATGATGATTCATAAGTTATCCTTTGAAAAGTTCCAAACTAGAATTTGTTTAGTTACTCTCACTTAAAGGGGAATGGAAAGGTATCTTATCATATTTGTGTCTTTTCAAAGATTTTTTTTAACATTGTAATTACGAGCAAATTTTTAATATCTTTTACATCAATTTGCATCATATTTCATTCAATTGAATTGAATGTGAATCCAGTTCAATTTGAATTAAACTTAAAAATTTGAACTTAATTTAATTTGTAGCAATGTCATTTAATATTTTCATTGAATGGAACTTAATTTTCATAAAATCAATTCATTTACATTAGTAGTGTAAAGCAACATAAAGCCCAATTACATAATAATTATATATTTTAAATAAAATATCAAGTATTTATAACATAATAAGATTTCAAATATGTATAAATATCCTATACTTTTTTTTTTATGGGTCTGGATATACACATGTATATGGATATCCTAGTTTAAGGTTTTGTCAAATTTTCCTTTCTCATATAAACAAGTTTTTTTGTTGCATCCAAACTTTGTTGTTGCTTGGTTGAATAGGATTTTATTGCATTAAAGCACAAAGCTTTCCATGAAAATCCATAAAAACTCAAATTTGTGTATTCCAAGTTGCTTACTTAAAGACATGTGCAACTTGTAGAAAAGGCATTAGTGATTGATGTAGATCATTCATGAGACTGAGAAGAAAAGGGATGGGCCATTTAAATTTATAATCGCCACATATTTTTGGTTTACAAACCTTTATAAAAAAAATGATGAGATCCAATAGATGTTTTTCAAGGATTTTGTGTTCTACATCTATAAGGTTATATGGCACTTTCCACTACTAACAACAAGTAGCTAAAAAGGTGTAGTTTTATGCCAATGCCTTTTGGTTTTCTTTCTTTCTTGAATTATCTTATGGATGAAATGTTTTTTATAATATTTTTTAAAAACCATGTATTTGTATGTATTCCCAAACCTTGTATTTACAACCATTGTTTTAGCAAGTTTTAATCTTCAGATGTCTAAAGGCAATGTGGACACATTGACCCTTGTGATAAATTTTTTAAATGAATCATAAACCCTTATGCATCTTATTGTGGGTTTATTTGAACTAAATGAAACAAGTCAATAGAGTATGGCTATTCAATTTGAATCATTGATTTCAAATTTGGGTTGATGCATTGTGTGATTACATTTGTGAAAGATAAAAACAATAATTTGACAACCATGGCATTTACAATGCACTCCATATTGATTGTGAACCTTTGAGGCTTATCAAAATTTATGAAAGTACTATCACCAAAAGAAAGGGGAATACCTTTTGAAGTATGCACAACCTCATTGCTAGACATACATAAACTAATGTATGTTCTTGAAACTTTCACTAAAATAGAATGATTCTGCTTCAAATATTGTTTTTTCTTCAAGATCTTTACATACACCTAAGTTCCATTGTTTTAATTTCATGGACCACAAGGGATTAGTCGTTCATCTTGATTTTCTCTCTAAGAATCAACAGGTTGTTTCATGTGTAATGATAGCTCATACCCAACAACAAAATCCCCACAGAGATTAACTCTACTACTTCAACATGGTTTAGTCTCTGAAATTGGATAAAGATTCAGGGTAGGATCAGTGAGTACAATCAATTCTACTCCCTAATATTCCCTCAGTCCCAAAACCTCCAAAATTTCCACAATGCAACAGGTACTCTTTTTAAGACAAAACACATTCTACACTCAGTTCAAAACCCCCAAGAACATCAAACATGAACTACCACACAACCACTCCAAAAATCTTAAACACTCTCATCCTTTCCCTTGTGTTGGTCCCTAAAGAAACATATCAAAAAACACTTCTAGACCTTTTTTGACATTCTGAACGCAGTAAAAGTTCAATCATTAGGATTATTCCAATCAAGTAATTCTAATCAACTTCTATTTCTATTTATTTACAACACTCAAAATCCAAATCCAACACAGACTTTCCAGTTTTCCAGAAATCTAACAATTTAATTTTTCTTCATCACCAAAAAAACCTTTCCTTCACTTCCTCAGCCAGCATCAAATATATTTTTCATCACCTCATCTATTTGCTTCCTTGAAATCATCCTGCCAATCTCCTTGCAAAAACATGATCCACAAAGCTCATGAAAAGTTTTCATTGAGTAGTTAAGATTGCACTCCATCTCAGAAACTAACCCACCAAGCCCCTTTTGTTATGACCTACAAAGCAACAAAACACACCAAAAATAGAAACACATCAAAAGCAAATGTTTCAACGTTGTTCAAGCATTGCACCGCCATTAGTTCAGTCACCGGTCTGAATTAGGGTTTGTGGCCTTCATCCACAAAAAACATTTGACATTGTTTTTAGGTTATAATACATGTTTTGATCATGTGATGTCCAAGGCATGCCAATATGTTACTAAATGACAACAAAATTTCTAAAGGTTCAATGCAAGTGAGTGTGAAGGATGCACAAGTTCCTTTACAAAAAAACAATTACATGGGCAAAGAATGGGAAAAGGAGCCAAGAATGGGAAAATGTTTGCATTGAAAGTGGGATGCAACTTTGAAAATTAAATACCCTTGTAAAAAACTAGATTTGCATTCAAAGTCATCATATTGTTTGAAAAAATGTTGGAGTTCAAGCAAGCCATTATCATTTGTTATGGAAAGCAAAACATTGTCACTTTACAAAAAAGAATTCTAAAGGCCCAAGTGTGAGCTATTGCAAAGGTAGTCACATCATATTTGAGCCTTGCAGTCATGGTTTGTGTTATAAATCAATCCCATGGTCATTGGTTACTTTTGATGTTTAACTATTGACATCACCTTAATTGTCAAGTTACAAGTTCAAATGGTTAAAATGGTGCAAGTTTCAAATGTGATAGAAAATTTGGACCAATTTGATTATGACATCCTTTTCCATATAAACAAGTAGAAAGAATTGGTGAAGGTTTTGAAATATATATTTTATTTTTTAAGATTTTTTTATTCAAATCACAATCATAACATGTTTGCCATAATATTGGATCCTTTGTTCAAATCATTATGAGGTGTGCAAAATTTGGTGGGACATGGCAATTCAATTTAACTTATTTCTAAGTATGAGTTGAAAGTTGTAATTCTCCTTCCCATTACATGTTTTGACAACCTAGAACATGGTGATGAACTTGAAGATGAAGATAACATGTTTTGGGTTGGAGCTTCTTTTGAAGAGTCTTTTCAAGCATTTTTCATTGGAGAGTTATCTTTGTTGAAGAGGTTATTCACACTCCTAGCTATATGTGAAAATCCTATTGTTTGGTGGTGCAACCACAGGGGGCAATTTCCAAATGTGACATTTTTGGCCAAACATATTCTTAGCATTCCAAGGTCATAGATTGAAATAAAAAATGTGTTTAATGTTGTTAAGATATTGCTAATTTTACAGCAATACCACCTACAAGTGGAAAACTCGAATTGAATCATCATACTTGTTAAAAACTAGCTTACCAAATTAAAAAATGAAAATTTACTTGAAAGTTGAAAGATTTTTAGTTGATGACAATTTTGAATTGATTCAAAAGACAGAATATTTTGAAGATTTGAGTGCAAATGATGATTAATATTGCACAAGTATTCAACTTGCCCTTTTTTTTTTCTTCTTTTAACAACAAATGAATCTTCTATTACTTCCTTTTTGTTGTCACTAACATTTCTAGGCTTTTGTAATAAGTTTTTCAAAAAGGCTTGGAAGGAATTTATTTACAAGAACTAAATATGGGATGGCAAACTTGGTAGAGTTTTTTTTTTTTTTTTTGGTGGAGAACTAGGGTTCAATTCCCTTGCAAGTTAATACAATTTTAGAATTGTCTATGCTTTCATATGAGTGAGAAAAAAATTGTGATCATCTAGATTTTGAATATGCATAACCTTTGGATGTATCCATAATCAATTTGAATTTAAAAACTAGTAAAATTCATATCCACTAAAGGAACAAAATTGAACTTGAATCCATCGTATCTGCCTTGACAAATAAATTGCAAGGCATATAACAAAATTCAAGCTAGGGAAATGGTTGAATTTGCTAGCGGTGTGAAAGGAATGGCTTTAAATTTAGAAAATGAGAATGTAAGAATTGTTATATTTGGTAGTGATACCGCCATCAAAGAAGGAGATATCCATCTATTAAAGTTTTTATAAAACATTCTTTATTATTATTATCTTGAACTTAACCTTAAAATGTGATATCCAGCCAACACTGATCCCCACTCCAGATTCGTGTGCATGTTTGCATGTAACTATGGGACAATAATGCTAAACATGATTCAATCTAATAGGGTGACATAGAAGAATTGGTACCTAGTGGGTAATGTCCATTGGGAGTGGTGTTACCATGGGGCCCTTGATTAAAAATTGCTATCTTTTTTATATTAGATGAATGAATGACCAAAATAATATAACAAAAATTGACAATACTAATAATAATAAATCAAAAGCCAAGAAAACAAGCACTCTGGAAGCAGTACTTACTTGTACACACAAGATTTGCAGACTTTCTATGAGCATGAATAGAAGAGAAGCAGTGGGTAATCAATCTATTGCCAGATCCATGATGTGGGGGGACCTAGAGCTGCTGCAGAAGACATTAAAAGTTTTTGAGTACTAGACTACAGTGTAGAAAGAAATTCAGTTGTCCAGCCAGCTTTAGAATTGTATTAGTGTAGTAGTTGCAGACAATCAAACTAGCCTACTACTACATAGAGAGCTTAAATGTTAGATCAATCGCAGTGCGAGAGAGATTCAGAAGTATCATCAAACCCAATGAGGTTTAATTTCGTTGTCTGTGTGACCCAGAGTGAAGAGCCTTCGCATCACTATTGACAGAGATGCTAGAGCATCAAATCAGGTGAATAGTTTGTTTTTTTTTTTGCTCTGTTGCCCCAGAGGCAAACAGACTTGACTTCATCTGTCTGTGTTCATTTTTTTCCTCGAAAAATTAGTTTGTAGAACACATTAGTTTTGCTCTGTTGCCCCAGAGGCAAAGAGACTTGACTTCATCTGTCTGTGTTAAATTTTTTCCTTGAAATTAGTTTGTAGAATACATTAGTTTTGCTCTGTTGCCCCCGAGGCAAAGAGACTTGACTTCATCTGTCTGTGTTAAATTTTTTCCTCAAAAAATTAGTTTGTAGAAGACGTTAGTCTACCTAACCTATCTTTGTACGGCTTTATCTGTCTTTCATGATTTTGTTTCAATCTGCCATTGAAGGCAGAGCTAAGTAAGTTTCATGGAACAACGAGCTCCTTGTTTGCGGTTAGCACCGCTCTTGAAAAGTTCACTCACTCCTGATACACAAAGAAAAGTCCTTGATGCTGCCTGAGTTGTTGTTGAATGAAAAACAGCATCCACAAAAGGGAGAGGATCCATTGGGTAGGTGAGGATGCAAACTCTTTACACGCCTGCAAAAAAACTCATAATCATCACAATCACTTACTCGTAAGTCGTGAGAGGTGACATACTAGAACCCCATGAACACGAAAAAAGCTTAAATTTCACTTTGAAAATATGAGAGGTGACATACTAGAACCCCATGAACACGAAAAAAAGCTTAAATTTCACTTTGAAAATATGAGAAAGAGATAAGCATAATGGTGAAGGAAATGGAGGTTTAATATCAAGTTAAATAATATTTCGTCCCCCCTCCCTTGCCTTTTTATTTTTCTCATACGTTCTTCTTCCCAAATGATTTTCAATAGTTCATCATTATTTATGTCAATCGCATTATGTTGATTTGATTTTGGTAACGTAACATGGACATGAAAAGGCACATGTTATTGTGTACCTATATTTTCATGTTTTTTTTTAAAGAAAAGGTGTTGAAGTAATAATAATTTTGAATAATAATATTTTTTGAATCATATATATATAATGATGTTATGACCACTTAGAAAAAACCCATAGACCCTGGATAAGTAAGTCCAAAGAACATGAGTGCGGCCGAAAGAGCAAAGTGTGATGATGGGTTAAGTAAGAGTGATTGAATGTTGAATTTCCTTCTTAGAAACATCAAATTGTGCCTTAAACTAAGCTTCAGATTAAGCTTCTTCTTCTTCGAGTGCTTTTTCTTTATCCCAAATAAATTATTGCCGTTTTTTGACTAAAGAATTGGGGTTTTTTTTTTTCCTAGTGTGAAAATTCTACTTCATTTTGCTAACCTTTTGCGGAAAAAAATTAACACATTTTATTATATCACAGAAATTGGAAAAAAAATTTAAAAAAATAATTCATCATCTTCGTCGTCTTCTAACGTAAATGCAATTGTTTATTATCATATTTTTGCAGTTGCTCATAAAGTTGAATGAGGCCAAACGCCATGCCCACCACCCCGCATACTCCCCCCAAGAAAAGCGACCAAGATCAACAAAACAACAGAACATGCCAGCTACATTCAATTTTGAACAGGTCCCCGCTCCCCACACCCCCCCAACTCTCTTTGCAGAAGCTACAATTTTTAACACAAGACAAAAGTGGGAAAAAACACACACACATCCGTACTCAACTTTCTTTATTTTTGGGAGGATATGGTGACCTGCAAAATTATTACAAATTCTCAAGGCAAAAAAAATTGAAACACTTTTGTATACATTAACCCCCTAGGGTTGGGTTTGTGCCACCCCCATTGGTAAAAACTCAAAACCCGCATTCAACCTCTTTGGGATTTGCATGTCTTTTGCATGGGCCGACCACATGCAAAAGACATGCAACATTTAGTTCTAGTTCACTAAGGGCAACTCTTCAAAAAGAATTCAATGCACCAATTTTGAACAATCTCATTGGTCACAAAGTCTTTTTTCTCCACACCCCCTCTAAACCCTAAACCCTAAAACCTATAGGCACAACAAGCTCCATAAGACTACCTATTACAACCATTATAAGTGTCCGTTAACTGAAGAGTACTCCTCCTCCTCCTCCTCCTCCTCCTCAACACAATTCAAGGTGCCCATTCTATAACACTCGTTGGCCACATAGCCTAGCACACAAGTGTTTTCCACAAACCCTCTATATTATTTGTGTATATACTTTTAACCCTATTTTGTATATGGACAAGAGTTATAATATTAGAGAGTTAATATTAATATATATAGGGTCTTAAACAGATGTGAAAAAAGGTTAAGTTATTACGGGCAATGAAATTGTTGCAATTGGTGGTGGTCTAATTTATTTTTTTCCCCCCTTAGTTATTTGGAATGAATGAACTAATAGTTAAATGTGTATTAGGGTTTGGTGGGTTTGTGAGAATTTTTAAATCACCAATGGAAATGGTGGAAAGGACCCAATGTTTACAATGTTTACAAGAATAGGGTTATGTGTAAATAAGCTTGAAAATTATGGTTTTTTTTAGGTCAATGGGATTGCTAGATTTGGTGATTTGAATTTATTTTCTTAGTTATCTTTGAGTGAACCAATAGTTCAATGTATAATAGCTATTTCCACAAAGAGGGTTCTTGCACATGACTTGTGCACTTTGTTGGCCTTTGCCTACCAAGGCAAGGGATATTGTGTTTTGATTCATTATAGAGTATAGTAGCTTAAGGGATTTTGGCCCCTAGGTAATAATAATAATAATAATAATAATAATAGGTCTATTTTCATATGAGGATGACTCAAAGATGATATTTTTGAAAATTAGATTTTTGCATGGTAAAATATTTGAGTTAAGGAAGGAATTCCGTAATGCTTCTTCTTCTTCTTTTGCCTTCAAGATACTTTTTTCATGTAGATGGATGGCAAGGCCACAATGTAACACACCCCCTTGTTTTACACTTAATACTATATAACCCTTCTTGTCTGTGATACTTTCCCAAGGGTAATAAAATTGGCCTCATCATCACACCCACTATGGTCCTCACCAGCACTGTACTACTACTCACACAGACCGACACAATTTGAAGTATAATGTACACACACAAAACCACATGCGGAGATTCTTCCCCCGAATGGGTATAATAACAAAATGCACTTCAACCAACCAGACTTTTTATCTGAACCTTTTGAGTGTATCTATGTGTATGTGTGTGTGTGTGTTTTTTTTTCAAAAGGAAAAAAGCTTGAGGAAACACAACAAGTTAAAAATAGTTAGCTGATAAGAAACCTTAACTTTCTTGCGGTTGGTTGGTAGAGTCGTCTACTTTAGTAAGCAATCCAAATAATTGTCAGGAAGTCCACTACCAAACCGACAGCATGCTCAAAACACACACACACACACACACAACATACACACACAATATGATAAGGCCATGACCCATTACTACTACTACCACTACTCCGACTGGTGCACTACTAGTAGTCCTCCTTCCTAATGGTGGTGTTTGAGAGATTTGTGTGTATATGTCAGAACTCACTTGTTTTTGGTAAAGCAAATCTTCCACCCTAAAATTTATAAATTAAAAAAAAATTAAATTAAAAAAATAATAATAATAATTATAAAAAAAAACACCCATGAATTGACTCAGCCTCTTCAGCTTTACAGTAAGGCCAGAATGGAACCAACTAGCACCCCCATGAGGCAGGCCACCATGCAAGATGGGATGGATGGATGATATGTGAACACAAAACACTTTTTCATTGTATTCCATCTTGCTAACCATGGTGAAAATCCATGTACTAATCATACACTTGTATATATATTTACTTGATAGAAGTCAAGTCAAGTCAAGTGCGTTATGTAACTACCTACCTAACTACCTACCTATGTAATAATCAATTACATTGATAATTAATTACATAGGTAGCAAAAGAAGGAAATACAAGGATTTACCGAAGAAGAAGGTTACCAAGGTGAAAAAAAACTTCATAAGTTAGTTGTTCATCCTAATTCATGAGTCACAACCAGTTTGGATGGATGGATGGATGGTGGTACATTCTCGTGGGTGCCGGGTCATTGATGAAAACTCGAGAGTGTGAGTTTAGGGTTTGTCGAATATAAAAGGTGTGCATGAGTTGAAGCATCCTTTATCCTTTTAAGATGACTCACGAAGGTGGCTTATAAAACATAACATGTATTATGGACCAAGCCTAGTTCCTCCACCTACGAACACTTTTGTGTTATATTCTACTCTTTGATAATGAGTAATAGTAGTGTTGTTGAGTAGTGACCACCACCAATCACACCTAGGAAATGAACAAAGAAGCTACCAAAAAAAAAAAAAGTACCCAAATGAGAAACCCAACCCAAAAAGCTTGTTATATTAGGTAGACTTTGAATCCCTAACCCCAAAAAGACCCCCCAATAAGTGAGTTGGCCTCTGACCTTGTGCCTTCCTTGGGCTACTACACACACACCAAGCTTTCCTTAATTGAAGGGATGATCATGGACAAGTTCTCCCCTGAAGAAGAAGAAGAAGAAGAAGAAGGAGGTGGAGCCAATTTTGTGGGCCTGCAATCACTATTGGATTGAGGGATGTATGTAGGTCCTTTTTTTTTGACCAAACAAATTGAAGGATTTTTAAAAAAATTCTTTGTGTTCATCATATGTTCTCATATGTTCCCAATGATGTTCCTCAAATTTTCAATTGGGTTTTTCATGATGTTCTCAAGGTTCCTAAGGGTGTTCTCAATAGTAAGTATCTCATTTTTTATTCCAAGAAAAAATTAAAGATTACTAACTACAAAAGTTTTTTGAAAATGTCAAAACTAATACAAAATAGTCTATTTCTATACTATGAATTATAAAAAGGGTGTTTGAAGATTCAAAACATCACAAACAATAATGTGGAAAATGAAACCCCACACTTTTAATTTTGGAAAGACACCCCAATATTTTCTCTATTGTCCTCTCTAGCAAGGCCTTCGGTGAACTAGCAACCCCCCTTGGGTTGCTTGTTCACCCAAGGCCATGATAAAAATCTCAAAATCCATTTAAATTATTTCTAAATATTACAACTATCCCATGCTTAAAGTAAATCAAGGTCTTTGATTTGAAATCTAACCGCTTAGATTGTGGATTAGACTCACTAACGCTAAGTGTTGTGGGACTATTCTATTTAAACCCCAAATTTGACAATTGCAACTTTTGATTAAACAAATTAAAGGCAAAAACCGGGTTTACTTCAACAATTTTGCTTGTTCTCACAAGTTTTAGTTTTAGTTTTCTCTTTTGTATCAAAGTCTATTATGATACTTGGGATGAAAAAGTGTGCCAATATTTGGAGACTCCACCACTACTATGTAAAGAAGGGGTTTTTTGTTCTTGTGTTTTTGTTTCACTTTAGACATCTTGTGAGAGTAAGAATCAATTTTTTGGGGGCTTGAAATTTCAATCTAGATCTCTAAGTGTTGTGAATTTTGTGGGAAAGAAACTTGGCCAATGTGAAGGGGGTTATTATCCCTTTGTTCGATGCAAACGTCTAGAGTCTTATTCTAATGAGAGTTGACATTTTACAAGTGATTTGAGAACTCGAAGAAATGGCAAAGTTGGGAATAATGTTTCATATGCCAATGATTCCACAACACAAAATCATAGAATATAACATTTCTAAGCAAGTCAGTTAGTATGTGAACTACGTTTAGTTTTTATTCCTTGAAGGTTTGTTACAAAACTCATTCACATATATAATGTAAGGACATGTATGAGGAACTCATGTTATGTTCAATTCTTTTTTTTGGAATATTGTTCAATTTTTCTTTCTTTAATTTCTTATCTCTTTTGTTTTTGAAATTATTTCTAATTAACAACACCTAATGATATAGTTATTTTAATCCACATATATATATATATATATATATATATATATATATATCTCACACATTCCATGTCATTTTGATTTTGGATTGTGCAATTAATGATGTTCATATATTCTATGTGGATTGTTTTGAAATGTTAAATATGACAACACAAAAATGTAGCAAATTGAAAAGGATTGAAAAGGAAGAACATTCACATAATTTTAAAAATAATTTGTATATTGTTTAAGTTTTTCCCAAACTAAATGAATTGTGATTTTTTTTTTTGTCAAAAATAATTATGTTGTAATTAAAAAGTTCAATTTTCTACAATGTTTTGTGCTTACAATGTTATGCATTTCTCCAACAAGAGAGAGTTTTTATAACATGCTACCTAAGAACTAAATAAACAATATTGTATGCTACCAAAGTTACAAAGATCAAAATGCAATTCGTAGGAGACTATTATATGTACCACACACCAAAAATGGCAATATCTACATAAAAATGCAAACACCTCAAGATAAAAAATTTCCTATTAAATTTTGAAGATGCTTCAAATATTCAATTCCCATATTTTTTAGCTACATAAATATATAACAATGTAAATGGTTGGTGCAAAAATTGCTTTGACACATACACAAATCATGATACCTAATAGTTTTAAGCTCAATCAACTATAAATTATCTGGAAATCATAGCTCCAATATGTTTCAATTTTTAATAATGTACATTTCATGCCTTTGAACATTTGACAAATTATAACAATGGTGAATGCAACAAAGAAAAAAGAAAATTCACTTGATAATGGCTCTCCCCATATCATGGGGACACAACTAATCTTGAATGTTGGTCTTCAACTTAATGTATCAACAATCGTTCCACTAAGTGCACAACCTAGAAAAACACTTGGAGAGTGACACTCACAACTAATCTTACAAATCACCACTCAATTATTAATTTTGAGAATCCACCAATGTTCCCAAAGACACCCGTATCCTTGTATTTTACTTTAATGACAAGAGGATTGAATACAGAAAAGATAATGTAATCATTAACAACCCTTGTACAATGTCATTGCATGTAAATCCTTCCTTATATACTAGGGTGGAACATTCGCTACCTTGCAAAACTAAGAGAACTTACATTAGGATCGAACATTTTTCAAAATATTTTTTATATACAACCTTGAGCACAATATCACCAAGTAATGCAACTTTGACAAAATCTCCAAACCCACATCAAGATCCTATATTTCTCATATTGTTTTCATAGAACTTTGAAATAGTGGAAATTTAATAAAATCTATAAATTCACTAAATAACCCAGGCAATTGATCATAAACTAATATTGAAAAACACTAGAGAGACACTAATTGATGTATGTGTGTGATCATGGGGGTAAACATGTTGATTTTGGATCTTCCAAAGGAAAGCTTTCAAAAAACTTCAAAAGCAAAGCAATGCAAACAAACTACAAACATGTGCTCTTGCAACACCAAAATCATAATCAAGATATGAATTCATGAAACTCCTCAAAGGCATCCAAAAAACATTGGAAGAAGTTGTTGAAAAGAAGCTTCAATCGAAACATGAACAATGGTTTCAAACATGCAAAGACAATTTGCATTTGCCTATTTTGTCATGTGCTTAAAAATAGAATGTTTGTAAAATTTTTGGAATATTTTAAAATAATGATTTACAAGTTAGCATACACTTCTTATGACCTAAAAATTTGTTACAAGTTATAGTATTATGTAAATGTGTAAATTATGATGATTATATCATTTTCAAAGCGTTTCAAATCAATCATTAACTATAGTGTTTCAAACGTGTTTTAGAATATTTTATATTCATTATATTCATTTCAAACTTATCCAAATGTTTCCATAATATATCAAACACAATGTTATGTAAGTAAATTAGACATTTTCAACATCAACTTGATGTACCACTTGAAAACATGTCAAATTAAATGTTGGTTACACTTTATGTGGGTCATGTTTTTATGTTTATACCAAACATAAACATATGCCATATTAACAAAGAATATTGAAAAATAAAATTATCAATAAATAAAATGAATGTAATTTTAAAACAATGTGCAAAATGGGAACCATGTTTTGAAACTATGAATATTGTGGCTAATGTCATGGCCTAGGTTTTTATTTCTATAAAAAAATTATTTTAAATTGAAATTTGAACTTGAAAAATGATTGTGATGTTATGAAATGCCTATAATCATCAGCAAATGACAAAATGTTGGTCAATGGTGTAAACATTTTGTGGACAATGATGAAGGGGTAGCCCATTTATGTGACACGAAGGACAACTTTGTTGATGTAAGTGTGGTCGAGTAATGCACAAAACCTAGTGTCCCCATCACATGGGATGATATTAAAATTTTCCCCCTTTTATTATTATTTGGAAACAAATTTGGACTTTTTTTTACACATTATTATCAATAAATGTTAAATCTACCTTTGGATGCCACCTGTTACTATTTCAAAAAAATTATTTAATTTTTTTGAAAATAAATCAAACACAATTTTCAACATTGATTTGACTGCAAGTTCTTATTTAATTCTAAAATTGATGGGTTGTCACATTTATAAGTTCATTGTAGCTCAAGGTTCAAAGTTCAAATCAATGTTGTCTAATATGTTTGTGATCTTGTTACATATATTGTTGTTGATGTGGGTTCTAAGAATTCACCCAATACAATAGGTGTATGTAGCAATACCGTTTGCAACATGTATTATCCCAATTGTTAGATTTTGTCAACCTTTTATGTTACCAAATGAGACTAGTTTTTCATTTCAAAATATTGTTGCAAGTGCATAGTATCGCAACCACCATTCACAATGTGCATTGGGTGCCCATATACTAATATTGATTTGATGAATAATGGTTCTAAAACATGTCTATTGTAGTTTAGGGTTAGTTTCCAAATTGGAAAAATTGAATTTTGTTTTAAAAATTGAAATCGTTATTTTTTCATGATCTACTATGATATTGTCATATGAGGAATGAAATTATTTGGATTGTAATTGACAATCACTATTTACTTTTTCAATACCTTGGCTTCATATTTCTCACAAAAAAATGTTTCATTATTTCAAATATTATTTAATGATGAAATTCACCCTAGGGTAAACTAATCATAATTTTTTTTTAAAAGGAAAAATTAATGATAAATTACTTTGATGTGTTTCTTGAACTAATATTTAATGTTACTATTTTAATATTTAATTATTTTTGAATTATTTTCTCACATTTTTTGATCAATTTTGTAGAAAATGAAAAACAAAAAATTTGTGATTTTTAGGGATTTTTTTTGAAAATTAAAAAAAAAGAAAATAATAAAATTAACCACATCTAAACTTAGCCTAAACCCAAGATAACTTATTTTGGCACTTTTGTAAAAATGTTACAGCCCACAAGGACATTTGCCACTTAATATTAATTAATGTACGGGATCCTTGTTAGTGGACCTATTTGAAAAATTTGAAACACAAAATGACTTAATTAGTTCATATATTTGTAACCTTTATTATTGTTCACTTCACCTTCAACGTCCATTTCAAAAATTGGTTTCTTTTTTTATATTGATTTAAATGGAAAGGAAAAACATAAACATGTTGATAATATTAAGAATGGTTGAATGATTACAAAAGGCTATGGGTTGAATAGTGATAAACAAATTTGTAATGATTGAATAAAATGAAAGAAAAAAAAGAGTTGTTGAACGTTATAGAACCAATGTAACTTAGAACCTCTTTTCTTGGCATTATTGAAGGAATTAGATTTGATATGTCCAAAGTAATCAAATTGCAAGTTGAATGAATGATTAGGGGAATTTGAAATGACCAAAAAAATGCAAAAGGGAAACATTAGAGTGTGACCAAAAAAGGAGGCAATGTGGGGTTACATTTGTTTATCACAAATTATCATAGGATGTTTAGCGAGAGTCCAAAGAGATTCTTAATGCATAATAACACACTACTACTAGCAACATCTTTCAACTTGCACACTCACATGTATGCACCTTCTTACAAACTCTCTTTAGCTCATTACCACAACTCAACCAAAATTAGTCTATTGTGTTTCATGGGACAAATTCTCATCTAGACAAGTAGCAACAAAAATCCACAAATATGTGTCTTCTCCCACACACCACTTGGATTACTCAATCATTTGATAGACATCATGAAAATAGATGCATATATCAACATTGAAAGTGTAGATGGATAGAAGTAGTAGACATTTTTGATTCAAGTCACACCCAAAAATTGAATAGATGCATACACATGCAATATATTTTCTAGAGTTGCTCGCCACAACTTCTATTTTCTAGGTTAAAAAATCATCATGTGTGGGTTCTAAAACCTTCCATAAGCCTCTCTATTATGCATCAAACCTTGTAGATAAACCTTAACACATGGTGGCTTTGAACATACTATGTAGAAAGCAGTTTTAAATATCAAAAGAAAAAGAAAAAAAAGAGTAGCAACAAGATCCAACATTCATATGTCTACTGTATTCAATGGACTAATTTTGATCCCAACAAAAAAAATTCCAAATCTTGAACTGCTAGTCCATGTACTCAAGAATCAAAATCAAATCCATTGATTCTCACCCATAAAACCAAAGAACTAGAAAACATTGGTTTTGATTTTGGATTGTCTCATGGAATCAATAAACACGTAATTTTGAATGGGAAAAATATTATTGCAAGGTCAATGGGCTTGAAATTACTTTTTCCCATTGGCCAACTAGAATGATTTGCCATGTGGTGACTCATGACACATCAATTGTCTCTCACATTATGTATATTGTCCACTTTTCATGCTATTGGGTGAGGGAAATAATTAACATGTTAGATGTGATAAGCAATGATGCATGCCCAAATAGAAGGGATAGGTGGAGATGCTTTAAGAGCAAGTACATGGATGAACTACATTGCACAAAATACTTTGGATGAAGTATAATATTTATAGGTTAATTTGAGTTTGTAAATGTTGTTTTGGTCTGGTCTAAAGTGAGAAAAGATGGTCTAAAGTGTTGCCATTGAACTTTAAGCTCAAGTGAACAAGTACTTAATTAAAACAATGGCAAAAAAGAAGAAACAAAATTTTAGGTTTAGAGTTTGATATGGAATGGCTTGTAAGATTATGGTAGGGCTACTTGGACTAGGTGTTTAGGTTTAGTGAGGAAACAACCATCTAGGAAGCATGTGCCCATGGAATCCTTTGATAAGACTTGGGGTAGGAACCAAGTGATGTTTTATGTTCGATGGTACTATGATGGTTCTCATAGAGGATTTATTGGCCTTGCCCACCTAGCAAAGATATTGTGTTTAGATTCATTATAGAGTATAGTAGCTTAAGGGATTTTGGCCCCTAGGTAATAAATAATAATAGGTCTATTTTTATATGAGGATTTTTGAAAGATGATATTTTGGCTTGTGTTGAAACTTGAGATTAGTTATAGAATTATGATATCTTGAAGGATTTTGGTTTCTTTTAGAGGATTGTTTTGAAGATTATATTTTTGCATGGTAAAATATTTGAGTTTTAATAATTCTTCTTTTGCCTTAAGAGACTTTTTAATGTAAATGGATGTGACTTACCCCTTGTTAATTGAGAGGTTGGGTTGAATGCATGTTGCACTCCCTTTATGGGCCATGTTGCTCTTTTTCCTCTTGAGTATTAATTACTTTTTCATTTGTGTTGTTAAATTTTTTTTTTTGTAAAAAAGCTGTTTTGCCTAGTTAGTTTGCATAGGATTCAATGTTAGTAAATTTTTTGGATGAAATATTATGATCATGTCTTACTAGTGTGGCCTGTGCTGTTGGCCCAAGTGTGAACCCATTACAAAATAGGGAAACTCAACATGTGAACATGGTTTTGCAATGTATGTATCTAGTTTTTTGAACAGCCACATACGAAAGGAAATCATGCTTGAATTGAATGGTAAGCCTTTAAGTATTACCACGTTTTCAACTGATTTTTCCTTCCAAAACCTGGTTTTTTGGGAATTTATTTGGATTTTTAGAGCCAAAAATCACTTTAAAATCAATATCTCCCACATTCTAAATCCAAATCTTACCAAATAAATTCCAGTTAATCCTGCTCATCAAAATCTTTCCAACAACATCAAAGGCACATTCCAATTCCTCCAAAAATTTCAGCTATGATTTAATTTAATTTTTAGTGAAGAAACCATTCAATATTCAAGAACTTCTACACCGCAAGTCCAAACACCATGAAACCAAGCTGATGCACCCCTCCTCCTTGAGAGCTTTCCAAAGAGACCAAGAACATGATCTGAAGCATCCCGATTTGGTGGATCTCATCAGTACAAAACAAAACAAACAGGTACTTTCTTCGTAGAGAGATGTTGGTTTAAGCCAATAAATATCATTTGACCAATATCTTTTCAAAGAAGCAAATTGTAAAAGGCATTCCAAAACAAAACAATTGCTCTTGATTGACTCAAGTGGGTATTTTAAAATTACTCTCTCATCTTATACTATCCCAATTAAAATTATGTTTTTGGGTGAAGATTGCTAAACACTTATAAATCATAGGTATTGGATATGATAAACATTGTTAAAGCTTCAAATAGGGTGCTATGGGTGAAGTTGCTTTGGAGTTTTACAAATAAATAAAATCAACAAGGAGCAAAACAAAAACAACAATTTGATGGATGCAAACTCTTGTTTGATTTCGATGATTAAAAAAAACAAGGGGTGTGTCACATTGTGGCCTTGCCATTTAGATTAAAAAGGATCTTAAGGCAAAAAAGAAGAATTATGAAAACTCAAATATTTCACCATGCAAAAAATATAATCTTCAAAACAATCCTCTAAAAAGAAACCAAAATAAATCCTTCAAGATATCATAATTCTATAACTAATCTCAAGTTTCAACACAAGCCAAAATATCATGTTTCAAAAATCCTCATATAAAAAATAGACCTATTATTGTTATTACCTAGTATGGGCCAAAATCCCTTAAGCTACTATACTCTATAATGAATCTAACCCACAATATCCTTCTTGCCTTGGTAGGCAAGGCCAAAAATAAAATCTTGGTTTGATGATTTGCAACTCTTAGGGATTCGACATTCTTCTTAATTTGATGGCATGATTCTTCAGTGATTTGTGTGCAAAGATTTTTGATTTTCACGGTTTTGAATTTGCATGAGGGATGTGCACTTCAATACATACATACATACATACATGCATGCAATCGGCGGGTTTTGGCAAGCTCGCGCCGAGCGAGCGAGCAAGCTTGCGGGAATCTCGCGAGAATCGCGCGCAAGATCGTTGTGCAAGGTTGGCGCCCCTCCTCGGCCAGGCTGCAGCATCAACCAAACAAGGAACTGGGTTTTGGCAATGCCGTTCCTGGGATCATGCCTAAAATTCAGCAGTTCTTGTCGTCGTTCAAAGAGACTAGCAGCAGCAGCAGCAGCAGCAACAACAACAACACTACTTGTGATCGAATTGCAGAGCATTGGAGAGCAAGTCTAAGATCACGGATGCAAGTTTTGATCCAACAGCACAGCAACAAGCGCACTTCCACAATAACTGCATGTGCTTTTGCATCCCACCCATGACCTGAAACTGGCGGATCGAGCTGCAGCAGTGGTGGGTGAAAATTGGGTGATCGCAGGTTTCAAGGAATTCCCCTTATCAGTCCAGTTCTCTGTGTGGGTTTTTTTTTGGAGATCGAGAGAGAAGTGAAGAGCAACATTTTGCAGCAGCAACAGCAGGAGGAGCTTGTAGAAATCGAGACTTGAGAGACAGTCCTGAGCTTCGTGTTTTGGCATTGGGGCCCTGTCTGTCTGCGCTTACTGTCCAGGAGCTGCTGCTGCTAGTTTGGTCGTCGTCAACAAGATGGGATTCCAGCTCGCTTCGCTCGTTCTGATTGTGCCTGTCGGGGGTGCGTTCTTGGTGGGGGTATTCTGCATATGCAAGCACAAGTGGTCCATGTTTGCGCTCTCCAGAACCAAAGTGGAGTCAGCTGCAGACTCTAGCGGGGAGAAGGACATTGAGGCGCAGTCGGCGTCGAAGCACGCGAGGGGTGATCCTGCGCGTGATCATGATTTCATGAACGTCGACAGCAGGTTCGGCATTGATGGCCTTCGTCACTGAGGAGCTTTAATCAAGCTCTCGCTCGCTCGATTCCCTCACCCATTCCAGTTCATTTTCATGCGGTCTGCTACGACTTTCAGTGAGGAGATCCCTCGGCTAACACCCACTTCCTCATAAGATCCGGAATACCCTAAGGAATTTGCATTCTGTTGCACAGTTTCGGGTATAGAATTTGTGTATACCCTTTTTTTCCCATTATTTTTGGTTATGTGAGCTAGATTTGTACGCAGATTCTTTCTTGGTAGCCCACGTTAGCGTTGGTATCAATGAGAATTGTTGTGTTGTTCTTCGGGCTGGTTGCGGTAGAAGATTTCCAATTCTATAACCCATTGTAAAGATGAGGACCATTGCTATGAAATTCATCAGACTGTTGTCAACAAATCTGCAAACCGATATCTACCATACATCTCTTCAAGTTATTCTCTTCAGAGATTGGCAATCAGCTCTGCCAGATTTTAACTGCTGCAATGTATTGGGAGAAGAGAGACACTGAAGATTGTTAACACTCTATCAAAATCTTTTTCATGAGGTGTTCTTTCATGAGCATTGTAGGTGTGAGATTCAGACCCTGAACCAGAAGTGTATGTTTGTGACTACAGAGTTTTCTGCTATTATGTCAGAAGGTCATGTTTCCCACACAGAAAGATGCACTTTGCTTTCACAAAACTTTCAAAAATGAAAAGACCATGCTGTAAATCAGCAGGCATGCATATATTTTTCTCTCTGAAATACCATGCCACACATCAGCTCCAGAAACTCCCACAAAATCAGTGATGATGGCAACCTACGTATATGGCTGGTTCAACTGCACTAGTACTCTGTCAGCAGCTGACTCCAGCTCCAGAAAAAATCCAAGACCCTAGTCATCTGAAATTTGCATGAAATTGAATGAGGAGACTCTGCTGCCACAGGCAAGGATATCCTGACCAGACACAAATCCACAGCAACAGAAGTGGAGTGGCACACTAGCATTGCAGATGCTACAAAGCTCCCTTGACGAAATCATCCTGACCACACAGAAATCCAGAGCAACAGGAGTGGAATGTCTTTGTAGCATTACATATGCTACAAAGCTCCCTTGAAAAAATCACTGCATTGACTCTTCATATGATGTGAAAGAAGCTGGATAAAACATCAATTCAATCAGAAAACACATGGATTCACCAAATCACAGAGAGAGGGAGAGAGAGAGAGAGCGCATCTCATCAGTATGTCATGTATAACCCCTTTCCTAGGGTGCATGGCATTGTCTAGTTAATAATTGAGCATAAACAAGTTCATTCTACAGGGCAACGCTGTTGGGCTAAAAAGAGACTCATGGATCAGAGTCATGGAAGTGAGGAACATCCATAGCCAGTCTTAGAGATGGAGTTCATTTCTTACAAGCCATTGTCACATGCCACATTGATCTGGATCATAATTCTCCAAAAACAAAACATCTCTGCTCTTCCTACTGATGCATGGGCATCACTTTACATGTTGAGGAAAAATACTAACGTGCAAAAATAACGAATTTCTCCCACTTCCCATTTTCAGGGAAGAACCAAGATCAAACAGTCTTGTCAACCCTATGACTGACTTTGCTTAAATTTCATATGACAAACAACATCACAAAATAACAAAACTGAAACAAGCTTAGGACATGAGGATGCTACATCCATAATCAAACTACAACTCTCTCTCCCCTCTTAAAACTTCTCGAAAGCTCTTAAAAGGAGACACAAAAACCGATACCATAAAACCTGTCAGACTTACCAAAACGATAAACAACAAGGAGCAGCAGCAAGAAGCTTGTCACGTTTACAAACGCCATTTGTTCTCAAAGGCCTTGTTCTCTCTTTCCGCAGATAATGGCTATCTAAAACAAAATCAGATCGTCAGCACCGCGGCGACGACGGCGACGGACTTTCCACGCATCCCAAATCTTCATGGTCGCAGCAAACAACAGAAGGTGAAGAAAAAACGAACAACAAAACAGCTAACAGAAGGCCCCAAACGAACCAGCTCCAAACCCTAACCCTAACCCTAACTTCCAGATCCCAAACAGGCTGCTGAACATCCACATCTCGAAAGAGTCCCGCACCCAGAAAGTCAAAACCCTAATAGCATCCAGATCCCGAACCCATGTCCCAAAACAAGTCCCAAAACAAGTCCCACTTGGTCAAAAAAATCCCTCCCCAGAAACCCTAACCCTGATCCTAGAAGGTATCCTTTTCACCCACTAAGCTTGTGCCAAGTGGCAAGAAATGGACCACTCTAAGCCCCGAAAGGTCATATAGAAACACAGAAACCTGGAAAGTTCCTTTCTTTTTTTTGGTTTC
>Ga0116231_10001043_pt1 | contig 54653 bp, 50 predicted proteins | sample S1TSphgellanicum_2_FD_89695 | JGI IMG/M metagenome (GOLD analysis project Ga0116231, IMG submission 89695) | Host-associated microbial communities from peat moss isolated from Minnesota, USA - S1T2_Fd - Sphagnum magellanicum MG | ecosystem: Host-associated > Plants > Peat moss > Unclassified...
AAAATAATCAAATTTAAACAAAAAAAAAAAAAATTCCAAAAATTTCCCAAATTATTTTGGGAAAAAAATGAAATTTCCCCAAAAAAAAAAAAAAAAAACACTGCACCGTTCCACCTAGGAACCTAGCGAGCCTGGTAGGGTGAGTCATCCTTCCATTAGGTGGTAACCGGTTCGACTGGGGGGCCCTGTCCCAGAGTGTCACCAGTTGTTCCCCACCTTCCATTCACAAAGCCATGGTGTGCATCCTTCACCATGGAAGCTTTTTACAAGTCAAGCTGACTACACTCAAACTGGAAGGAGCAGGTGGCTACCTGTCCCAACTAGGAAAATGGTCAAAAAAGCATCAAAATAGGACGGCACAACCAGTTTCACACTATGTTATGGTCAAGCCCGGTGCCTAGCGCATTACCAAACATAATGGGCAGCACGAGATAGTTCCATGACATTAAGATCTGGGGGTGGCAGATTCAACAATTTGAAGAAATTTTAGGTCACTATTACGATGGGTTTGTGATCATCACCAGACGATTGTGTCATATAATGTGGTCAAGAAAATGGCATTATTTGTCACCCAATACCTTAATGTACATAGAACTGGTCCCCTTTTAGGTATTGACAAAATTTGAACAAATTTGTATCCTGCAAGTATCGAGTATCATGAGGGCAAACACAATGGTTGCACATGTGGGTGTATTATTTTCTGAAATGGTGTCGTGGAATTTTTTCACTCTATAAACGTACCTCCAAATACACTAAGAATAAAATATCAGAGTTTTTGACATATTTGGAAGAATTTCATAAAGATGAGCACAACTGAATTTAAAAGCCTGAAAAAAGAAAAGAAAAAAAGAAAAGAAAAGAAAAGAAAAAAAACCCCAATATGGAAAGATTGCAAAGATGACTCAAAAGAAATTTCACTTTGTTGAGCTGGTGAAAGCTCGTTCCTCAAGGGGCTTTGTAACTTCTCATTTGGAGTCTTGCATTTAAACTCTCCCACATGGTACATACATGTTCTTAGATTGATGGAAATTGTATTCACTTTTGAAGGGTCTAAATTATGTAATTTGTAACATTACTTTAACCTATGATTATTTGACTCAATTTAACAAACAAGGATGGGAGCATTTGCATTTAGTGCTATATTGTAAATTTTCAACAATTAGATATGAATTCATGACAAGACTCAACATGAGAGGCTTGGAGTAGTGTTGGGTGGGTATTTGATTTTTTAAAAACAACCTCTAGTTTCAATTTCTTGCAAATTTTCAGAATAAAAAAAACCTTTGGTTTCAATTTTTTCAGAGAATTTTCAGAATAAAAGAACCTTCAGGTCAAGGTTATTTTAAATTAAAATTCAAAGAACCAAACTTTCCCATAAAAAAACCTTGCATGTCTATAGAAGGTTATTTGACCGATTCTTAGACTTTTTGAAAACTGCAGCTATATATCAGAATCTATTTTGAGATGTTTGAGAACTATGGTTAATTATATCAGAAGGTTCTTTGATTTTTTCTCCCTAATTGGAAGGTCATAATAGTCTTCAAAACAAAGGCCTCAAAATTGAGGAAAATATAGTCGCTCCAATTAGGAGCATCCCCAACAGTTCTCCGTATGTGATCTTGCACAGTAAAATTGGATGAAGAAAATCCAACGAATGCCAGTTTGGCTCAGGAAAATAGTTTTGCCTCAGCAGAATTGCGTAAGTTGCCGTGGCTGATAAAAGGTGCAGCAGCAAACATTGTGCACCTGCAGAAAAGAGTGTAAAAAATATGATGTACCTGCTGCTCAGAGATTCTGATTGGCCCATCATAGTGATTGGTCTAGGTGGTTTTGCTATTAGTAGTCCCCCACATATTTGTTGTCCGAGTTTCAGTTTTATTAGGGGGGTTGCAAAAAGAGTACATAACTAAACTTGGATGTGAGAAACATTTTCGCAGGGTCACATACTGAGCACCCCTGGGGATGCTCTAAGGATTTTGATTTAGACTTTCCCCTCACCAAAACGAAATCTGAAAAGAAAATGTGTATTCTTAAAGTACTGCAAGGTTTTTCTCTTTGTATTCAAAAGCACTTACCTATGTGGAAGATTCATCAATTGAAGAGATGTTTCACCATTTGCAAGCAGACCTTTCACCATTCAAAAGACAAAAGGCCTTTTTGTACTTTTAAGTTGGGCTGCACTGGTTAGGGCACCTGTTGGCTGTTCTGTCCATTGGATGGGCATTTTTTCATCCAATTTCTGATATTTTTGGGGCTGACCCTTTATATTTATTTTTCTTTCTTGTTTTTTTTTTCCAGCTCTGACCTCACTTACCCTGTGATTTCAAAATATTACCCTCCATTTTCACCCTACCTACCAACTAACCCCCGTCTATGTACTATATTCACCTCTAGGCCACCTTCATACCCACCCACCCGTTGACCTGCTTACTTGTCTGCCCACCCGCAAACATACCCACAGACTTACTTACCTACTTATTCACCCATCCACTTTCCTACCTACCTATCACTTATGCAATCAATGTTGACTTACTTACCTATTCATTCACCCATCCACTTTCCTACCTACCTATCACTTATGAAATCAATGTTGAAAATATTGCAAAAAATAAAACTATTGCAAAAACCTGTAAACATTTATTTTACTCTCCATTTGAGGCTTAGATGAATATAAATTTTCAGCCCTACATGTGAGTATTGCATTTTGTAATACTCACACATGGCTTTTTTTTTGTTTGTTTGTTTTTTCAAATTAGTTTTTCTTCTTCTTTTGACTTTAAAAAACAAAATGTTTCTCTTTCTCTTTTTTCTTAGATTTCTTTTTTAGATTAGTTTTCTTTTTCTTCCAATTTCTTCATATTCTTCATCTTTCCTTTTTTCCTTTTTTCTTTCCCCTCTTGTTTTACTTCATTATTTTCCTTCTTCTTGTTTTTCCACTTTTTTTTTCCTCTTCATTTTGGATGCATATTTTGTGCCCATGTGTCAATATTGCATGAACCACCCAAAAACCAATAAGCATTTTGTGCTTTTGATGTGAGTATTACATGACTTACCTAAAAAATCAATTGACATTTTGTGACCTCAATGTGGGTATTGCAATATTGACTAAAAAAACCAATGCATATTGTTGAATCATATGCATGTATTATAGGCTATTGTCAAAAAACCCAAATGCATATGTTGTGACTATCATGCAGGTACTACATTAAAAACCTTATGTTTATTGAGATTTTATATGTGGTGTGTTAAAAGGATTACAATATGTCACAAACTAATAGTTAACATTACAAAAGCAAAATTGATGTGTTGCATTAATACACCACTTGCATTCATCAATGGAAAATACAATACAAGTGTGAAATTACAATAAGGCATATTCATTTATAATAATATAAACCAACATACATGACCTAAAATTCAAAAGTGCACTTTATAAAACTTTATATAATAACCTCCAAAAATGTGGAAAATATCTAGGTCCATGCCAAACAACCCTAACAAGTAATTTACATGCTAATCATTGTTTGAGCCTAACTCCTCACTAAAACTAGAATGACCACTATCATCCAAAATGTTATGTGCTTGGCAATAAGCTATTGTTGCTCGTGTTACATTTGTTACATGTTAATGCATGTATAATAATAAATGTTGTTAGAGGAAAACCACATTGTCTACAAATTGGTCTTTCTTGGTTGCATCAAGTTTGCATCAAAAAAAAAAAAAGTAAGTTGAAAATTGCAAACCAAAAGCATGATAGTATTAATCAAATGGGTATCGACACATACTATCCATGGATCATTTCCAATTCATAGTAATCGATGACTACATGATTTTTCTATGTGCAAGTGGCTTTGTTTGTAAATTGCCCCTAGTAGGGGGCGCTCCAAGCTACCTTTGCCCTCTTAATGTAGACAATCTAGTGCTAGCTTGGATCATTTCATGCAATTATTTGTTCTTTTTTATCTTGGTGAAAGCATTTCATGAAATGTTCCATATGCCCCAAAAACAAATGTTAAGGATTTTCAACAAGAGGTTAAAAGTTACTTTGAATAAGGTAGGTTTTTGCACTTCCAATTATTCTTGTGCAATTTATTGAAGGCAATCAAATTCAATTGCAACTTTTGATCAAACTTGAACAATTACCTTCTAGTCATTCCATTGTTACACTATAAGTGCATCATTCAAAATGTGTGTGTTCATCATTTAATGGTCTAAGTGATGTGATATTCTTTCACAAGTGGAAGATTGTCTAGGCTTAGCCTTTTCTATTTTTCATTTGAATATTTTCTTCTTTTGATTCTCATTCTCCCTTTTTTTTTTCACAATTCTTTTTTAAGAATGAGAAAAAAAAATCTTCTTTTTCGACTGTTGTTTCACAAACCCAAAAAAATGAAAAAAAAACCAAAAATATCGTCATCATCTTGTTTTTTTTTTCTCCTCAACTTGTTTTCTTCATCTTCTTATTTTCTTGTCTCATGAACCAAGACAATTTACCAAAAAAACAAAGAAAAGGGTAGGGGGTACCTTGCATGGTAGGTAGATTAGGTATAAATGAATGAAGGTGAGCAAGTGGGACACACATGCATTAGAATAAATGAAGCAGGTGGGTGACAATGGTGATTTAGGTATACGAGTTTGGGAATAAATGAAGGTGAAGCGACTATAAATAAAGTGATGATCATTGGCACAAGAAGCATTTCCAATGAAGCAATAAAAACACCAACAAAGGAAGAGGAGAAGAAGGAAACAATGGCAATTAATAATAGAAAGGAAAGAAAATGGAGAAGAAAAAACAAGAGTTACTTAGGAAAGGTTATGATGGAGGGGGGAAAAAATGCAAGTGGAGAGGCCAAAAAAATATTGAATGAGGTTTCATTTAGTGTTTGGTGGATATTAGAAAAAAATCGAGAATCAACCAAGAGTTTAGGCCAGTTTTCACCAAGAAAATCATCAAATATCACTTATAATGATATTTGAATTGATATTGGACCCATAGGGTCTCACTAGAATGAAAACCAACTCTTGAGACCTTGCCTCTTTATTTAAATATCAAAAAAAAAAAAACTTACATGGTATTTACTTAGAGCAAGATATAATTTTCAGTTTTCAATTCTTAACTAGGTATTTCATATTTTCAATATATATATATATATATATATAAGAGGTTTCAAGTGACACCACCATATCATAAACTTCATGGGCCATGATTTGGCAATAATAGTTGTGCGAAATTTGTTATTCATAAGTTTGTATGAAATAGACATGAATGTCATATGCATTATTGAAGCACAAATGTCGTATGCTTATTTGTATTATTTAAAGATGAATGTTATATGTCTATTTGTGTTGTTTACACACAAAAATCATGCACATGATTTTTATGTTCAAATAATGCATGACATTTGTGTTTAAACAAAACAAACCGATGAAGCTTGTAAATTTGTGATGCACAACCATAGACCATTGAAATTTATTTTCTTTGTGGCTTGTAATTGAGGTTTTTAATTGGCTTGTTCAAAATCTCTTGCATTATTGTTTTACTCCTTTTACAATATTGTTGGTCGACTCTTTTTTTAACTTTTCTTGCGTTAATGTTCCACTTCTTTTATTGTCGTTCAACTTTTATGTGTGCTTTTGTTGGGGTTTTTGTTGTTGTTTGATGGCTTTTGTTGTGTCACTTGGTTCTTTTTAATTGGAAATAAAATTATTTTGTTGAAAATAATTGAACTTTTGATAATTGACTTGTGTAAATAGACTTGTGAAAACCACTTTGAGAATTGATTGGTATTAAATTTGTGAAAATTGACATTGAAAAAATGAATTGATTTTTTTTTCCCAAAAATTTGATACCTTATCCAATTTTCTTTTTATAGAAAATCAATTCAATTCTTTAAAAGTTATGTGAAAATTGCCCACCGTTGGTTTCGTCCCATGAATAAAACCCCAAAATGGGCCAAATAAGACTCATGCATTGATGGTGTTTTTTAATCACATCAACCTCATATGCACATTGTATTTAAAATGAAACATAATGTTCATATGTTGGTTTGCATCAATAAAAATGACTTTGGGTCAAATAAATTCTATCATGCCCATATGCATGGACACTACACCACACTACACCACACGTCACAACAATTTGCACATGATAGAATGTTTGTAAAAGGCCCAATACAACAACAACAATTACCTTTCCATTGGTCACCTCCAAACAATCAACCCATGTGATTGACTTTAAATAGGCTTTCCCCCACTTTTATTGCTTCAAGTTTTTTAATGTTTATGGGTGAGGATTGGGAAACCATAGTACACACGGTGTTGGATGTGATAAACATTGCTACAAGCCCAAATAGTGAGAAAGTGTTCTTGTGTGAGAGAGCTAGCTACTCTTATTGCTTTTGGGAGGACAAGATTGACAATAGTTAGTAAGTAGCCATTCATGAGAAAAGGGCAACCCTACTAGTCGTCAAAGTTTTTTAATGCATGAAAGAAAGCTTCTTACTACATGCTTTGACACTTAGAAAAAGAGCAAAAGGAGTCAGATATTCCCACCTCCCCACCCCCAAGGGCTTTTACAAGAAGCTTGTTAAGCAGCGGATGGCAACCGAGAATGGCAAGCCAATTAACCAATCCCAGTTAAATTCTAACCAATGGGAACAATACACTAGGGGCAAACCAAGCATCTCCACCCCTCCCCCGCCCCTTTGTTTTTTGACCTTATGGAGAGCCAGATTCTAATTTCAGTTAGCTTTTCCCATGAATTTGGGATCATGCAGAAATCCTTGACTATTATTATTATTAAAAAACTCATTATGAACTTTTGAAATTTCTTTCCCTTTCCCAATTTGTTGTGGTTAGTTTATGGCCACGAATATCATCCTCTTGCACCCACCCCCCACAAGAGTTGCAAATGTGTTATGTGTCGGGTAAAGCCGTAAGGGGGGGTGGGGGAAGCGCATTCTCAAAAATAATGGGCCCACCCCACCCCTCACAGAGCCAAGATAGCCCCTTATTCCGAGAATGCCCTTCTCTGAGGGCTTTTATTGTGCGTAAAAGCACAGCTACTGAACATTCTAACATCTGTAAAGTCCTTCGGGTAGGGGGGGGCATTCACAAAGGAAGGCGGTGCTTTGCCATTCTGGGAATTGCCCAGCACCCACCCATGTGGACGTTAGCCACCAAGAGCCCACAACCATAGATTTTTTTTAGACTATTGTATGTGGAGGGGGCATTACCAGCACTTGTTTTTTTTTTAAGGGTTTAGGGTTTAGGTTTTTCAAATTGGGGAAAATTTAATGTTTTTTTTAAAGCTCTTTGTTGAAATTTTTTGAAAAGAATATTTTTATTTTTATTTATTTATTTTCCAGGTTCTATCCTGAATTCCAACGGGTAATAAAAAAATATAGAAGGATGCTAGATTCTTTATGCAAAGTAAGGAACCTGAATGGGGCCCTCTGTTAGGGGAACTGGGGTCTCGCCCTGGGCTTCCACCTCAAAATGTAGGGCCTTCATTCCCAGAATAGCCCCCAATCTCGGCCCCATTGTCAGTCCTTACCCACACTTAAACAACCTTATATCATGAGACATAAGAAGGGGAGGATTCATACACTTCCTCTTTAAGAATGGAAGGGGATCTTGTGCATACTTATTATAGGTGTAAGATCCCCTTTCTATTTCCTAGGAGGATATTCAGGCATATAAAATACCCTCCAAATATATTAGTTTTTTTTCTGGGTGTGATTTTACAGGGGCTTGTAAATTCATTGCCGCTAAAAAAAATTTTAAAAATTAATTAATTAATTATATATTTTTGATGCTTGTAAAAGAGTCATGGCAGGGTATGTCATACCTGAGGCAATATGTTTATACCTACCTTATATACTAGGCAAAATTCGGCCCTCGACCCAATACCAAGACCAGTCCGGTATGTTCAAAAGTGGAGAAGAGTCCAACACATTACATACCTAGAGATACTACAAAACACGGCCCCAAAGTTTCAAAAAGCACTTGGAGAAAATTCTTAGTGTATTTGGAGTTATATTTGGATACTCAAGGTTTCGGGTTTAAGGTTTGGAGTAGAGAAATTATACCTATTAATAGGTTTAAGATCTTTGAACGAGTAGGTGTAAGAACCCTACCCTTTAGATGCCTCATGATCTATGTACGTAATTTAGGTTCATGATAATTTTTGTCTTGTGCTTTATGATGGGTAATCAAGTCCATGGGCAGGGCTGCAGTGGGCTATTGCCTATGCCTAGTCATAGGCCCCTTCTTTTGAGAATATCCCCACCCTGGGGCTTTATTTATTACCCAAACACATTTGGGCCTACCCATTTGGTAGGGTTCATAGGTTTGTAGAAAGCTCGAAAATCTAAAGACAAAAGAATGGACATTATTGTTTTTACCCAAAGAGGATAATGTTTCTGGCTTAACAGGATAATGGTGATGAGATTGTTAACCCACAAGAAGAAGAAGAGCAGGCAGATGTCACTGAATCACGAAGCCAATGAAGTAGATTCAGTCTCCAGAAACCAAGAAGGAAGGAAGGGAGTAGCCTAGCCTAGTGCTGTTTCAGGAGGAGCAGAAGAATCAAGAAAAAAAGAGAGCGTGTTCCAGAAGCAGCAGACTGAATCTAATTCATTGCCTTTTTTTTATTGGGCCCTGCCCCCCCCCCCCAACAGGCACAGGGACTATTGCATTGGATCCAACTTTTGGTTAGAACCGGTTTCAGACTACGTGAACCAGTTTCTTTGGTGAAAGTGTTTAGACTGTTTAGATCGGAACGGATTTTTTTGGTGTTCCAAGTGTGGACACAGCATGTAGATGTACAACCTATTATCTATTGGCAGGGCCACCAGCGTGTTTGTGATGCCTTCCTTGTTCACTGACCCATCCATGCCTGGTTTCTTTCATTGGCTCTGCCTGTGAAGGACACAAATCAAAACCATTTAAGTTTCGTTTGGCCCCATATTTTGAGGAATGTTCTCTAGGGTAAACTGGCCCATGACTGAACACTTAAGGGTTCAAACCAGGGGTTCAGTAACCGACTATTTTTCGGTCATGGTCTTCAAAGAGATTAGTTGCCGCTTGAGCCAGAGCATTAGTAGGCCTTTACAGAAGTTGATTCTGAGCTAAAGCGAGAAAGTTATGACCCCCCAAAGTTAGTGGGGTCTTGTTGTTTGAAAAAACTTGAATAGGACATATAAGGCCCTTAATTTCATGCATTTCAGACTTTATGAACAAACACTTAAAAAGTTATGAAAGGACACCTTACCTCTTATAAACATAAGAATTAAGTTTGGATTACTTTTTATTATCATTCATATTTTTCAACAATTGTAATACAGTCAAATATTTGTAGCACAAGTTGCCCAGTTGCAAGGCCTTAAGGGTTTTGAAATAGAAAGTTTTTTAATAGTAGCCTAGTACCCTAAAATCAAGGATCCTTGTGAGGCTACATGGGCTAATCTGCCCATCTCTCCCAAGATGTGAAAGAAAAAGCATTGTGACAATGGTCGTCTCAATTTTCTTTCTCCCTCTTCTCTCTTTGTGGTCTCTCTTTCTCTCCCCCTTTATTTGTCTTCAGTCTACTCTAGGTTGTTATGTATGTCTTTGTGTGCCCATCAACAATTTCATTGTCATTATTGTTGCTCCTGAAGTTGTTGACGATTTTACACCCTTGTGATCTTGTTGATGTTATTGTTTGTTGTTGTGTGATGGTTGCTACAAGTGATGTGTAGGTCAAGCTTCTCTTGTCGTGAAATCCCATTGTCATTGTTATTCCTGATGTTATCGACAATCTGACTCCCTTATATTTGTTATTCCTAATGTTATCGATGATCTAATTCCCTTGTGATCTTGTTGTTGTTGTGTGACTATTGTTATGCAAGTGATATATGTGCAGGTTAGGCTTCTCGTGTTGCAAGATGGGATGCAATGCTATGCGGATGAGCTACTTTTCTTGCATCGATTTACTTATTACCACTAACATATGCATTTGCATTTCTAGAGACCTTTTTTTCTTGTCAATTTTACTTAGTTCATCTCCAAAACTAAATTAATGGTTGAATGTTATCTGCACTTAGAAATCATATGATGCTTAAGTGGCAGTTTAAAATACTTGCAAAGAAGTTACTTGGGTAGTAAAAACTTGCATGGTGCTAGCCTATCGATAAAAGTTTCCATCCTTTAGCTTTAATGTTTCATGTGAAATATAATAGTTTTTTTGGAACAAAAAAAATTGATAGGATGTAGAAAAGTTATGGTTGATCAAAGCAATGGGTGTTGGGGGTTGTCTTCAATTCATTAAAATTATATCACTAAGTGTGGATGTGTTTCTATGTCTATAGTCAAAATCAGAATCAACTAGTGCAAAGAACAGGGAACATTAGGTGAGAACAAAGACACAAGAGTTCCTACTCTGGATGGTCACAAAAAAAATGATCCTAATTCTAAACACACCACCATCCTCACAAAAGAATGAGAATTGACTCAATTGTGGAAGGACATCTTCTCCACCATGGCAAGCTACCTCCATAACTTCTTACATTTTTCTTACCTTTTACATAAGCAGTAATAGTTTTCAAGCACTTCAACAGCCTTAGTTTTCTAATTGCTAGTCTACTATCAAAAAAGGTTGAAGATGAAAAATGATAAGATCAAAAAACCCAAGCTAGGTCTATGGGAATTATTAGTAATATTGAACATGAGCAACTATAGAACGCAAAATTTGTATTCCCAACTCTTCCCTATTTATCCTCTCCTCCTTCATCGATTCTTCTCCCTGCTACTGCTACTAAAATTGATTTTTAGAATGATAAACTCCTCGTCTCCCTTGCAACGCCTATAGAAAATAATGTAAATAGTCTTTCCACAAATCCCATGAGGAAATCATCAGTAGAATTGAAATCCAGGTTTGTGAAATCCTTTCATTTAAACAAAGTTGCACCAATGGTGGTCCCAAGACATGGATGACATGAACATAAAAATCATGTTTAATACCTTGTATAAAGCCTATTTGGAAAATTTCTACAAATTTTGTTAGGATTTGCAATGCACATGGTCTTTGTTATAGCTTATTATTTCATTGGTGTTTTATTCTCTTATGGTACTAGTGATGTCATGTAGATTTGATTAATTTTTGGTTTGTAACAGAAACTTGGCGGGGCAACATTTACAATCATGCTTGATTTGCTTATTTTTGAGGCCAATCACAAAGCTATTGGCATTACAATAAACAAGCAAATTCTGACAAATCCTTGAGCCCAGTTATTTAAATACAACCCCAATTTGGCATATTCATCATATTTTGTTTTTATTACATTCTTTGACAGATGATGCATCTTCTGCTAACCCAACACTAGCAAACACTTCTAATCTTTGATGCAAAATGTGAATATGAATTTGTTGGACTTCCTTCCAATGAAGCATTGAATTTGTGGATATGTTTTTGAGTCTATTTGGGCCTCTACCAATGTTTATCACATTCAATATAATGTTAATCATATCTCCCCTATCCATAAAACATGCAAAATTGGACAATACAAGGTAAGACCCAAGGGATTTTAAAGTAGGCAATTGGTGAAAGTTCAAATTATTGTGAATAGTTGAATAATGACAAAAAAATAGAAAATTTATTAACCTACCAAGTGATGTTTATTGGGTGAGGGGGATGTAAAAATACACCACATGTGGAACTCTGTTCTTTGCATATCGGATATTGGGCATTGTGTTTAGAAAACTAGATAAATCCCCATTCTATGTTTGGCCTAATTTCAACCTATCAAATCCATCCATGTATCTGGCACCATCATGCTGGAATTCGACTCCATTTATGAATTATTCTTTTTTTCCCCTTTGCCATCAAAACCCACCTCAAACCCTTATGTTTCACTATTGTTGAATGGAAGGCTATAAATTGATTGGGACATGTCCAGCAAGTTGCATTTTTTTCCTTCTTTGTTCTTTGGTTATTCTTTGTTGTTGAGATGTCATTCCTAAACCAAATCCTTTATACCCCAAAGGATGGGCTCTAAACCCTGCCTTGAAATTGTTATGGAATTGTTCACCAATAGCCCTAACTACTACAGTAGACCATGCATTGTTGAACCTAGCTCTATCTTCTTGATCAACATTCTTCTTAACTGTTCTTTCTACTAGGGTAAATTTATGTTCAACCCATCTTGATCTCTTCTCTTTTCTTTCTTTTATTTTCTACTCCTTGATTTTATCACAACTTCTTTCCCCAATGCCTTTCATCTCAACATTGCTAGGTATTGGTTTGATGTGACCACATGTGAATTAGATTAGTCCATTAATGGTTCTTTGCCATGTTTTCTTTAAATGAAATACAAATTTACCAGGCCATTCACTTGTTAGTTAATTAACTAGCCAACATGGAAATAATTTAGAATTAAATTAATTAATAGATATATTATTGATAATTTCATGATTTTCAGTCTATAATTATTGACACATGTCACTATTTAGGCTAGGTAAAAAACTAAACCTATGTAAGTAAGCCACATAATCAACTTAAGCACCTATTCTAAGAAACTAGATAAAAGAATATTCAGTCAACTTACCATTGTTGAACACACACAACACCACTTATGAGGTTTGATCCTTTGACCTTTAAAATGGAGGCAAACACCCTTATCATCAAACCACCTCATTTATTGTGATAATATGTTACATTACATTCTATTTATCAAATATTTCATTTTAAACATTATAATATAAAAACATAAACTTTGAAAATTCATATCTTATTAAGATTTTGTTCAAATGAAATGATTCAAATTTATTTTTTTAAAATTTCAATAATATGCATAATTACATTTATTTCCTTTCGAAAATGTAAAATCATTTGAACAAAAAAAATGTTGAATATCATTATTCAATAACATTTCAATGACCATTTTTTTGAAAAAAATAATAAAATAATAAATGGATAAAATATTTGCTAATATAATAATACTACCTATGCTAAGCTACTTTCAATTATTATATGACTATTTTTCATTAATTTAAATTATTTCACCTTACATTATTTATGATTATTTATGGTTATTTTCAATTATTTTTGGCTATTTTACCTTAAGCTACTTTTGGTTATTTTAAGTTACTTTTGGTTATTTTAACTTATTTCACCTTAGGCTATTTTCGACTATTGTAAGTATTTTTGGTTAATCTATGTTATTTTTGGTTATTGTAAATTATTTCACTTTAGGCAACTTGTAGTTATTATAAGTTTTTTTGGCTTTTTTAGGTTATTTCATCTTAGGTTATTTTCGATTATGTGAGGCTATTATTGGTTTTTTTTGCTATTGAAAATTATTTCACCTTATTTTATTATTGGTAATTCTAGGTTATTGTAAGCTATTTCACTTTAAGTTATTTTTGTCTATTAAAAATTAATTCACCCTAAATTATTTTTAACAATCCTAAACAATTATAATATATGGCTATTGGTTGTTCTTTTATTGGGGCTATTACTGGTTATTAATCACTATTGGTACCTATTCTATTGGTGGCTATTAATCTTTATTAGTGGTTATTATATTATGGTTATTGGTGGTTATTCTATTAATGGCTATTAGTAATTATTCTATTGGTGGTTACTGATGGTTATTCTATTAATGGCTATTGGTGGCTATTATATTAATGGCTATTAGTGGTTATTCTATTAATGGCTATTAGTGGTTATTCTATTAATGGCTATTGGTGGCAATTCTATTAATGTTTATTGGTTGTTATTATATTAATGGCTATTAGTGGTTATTCTATTAATGATTATTGGTGGTTATTTTATTAATAGTTATTAGTGATTATTCTATTAATGGTTGTTATATTAATGTCTATTGGTGGCTATTATATTGGTGGATATTAATGTTTATTAATGGTTGTTATATTAATGTCTATTGGTGCTTATACTATTGGTGGATATTTGTGGTTATTAATTGTTATTATATTAATGGTTATTGGTGGCTATTTTATTAATGGCTATTGGTGGATATTGGTGGTTATTAATGGTTATTGGTGGATATTGGTGGTTATTAATTTTATTATATTAGTGGTTATTTGTGGTTATTGTATTAATGGCTATTGGTGGTTATTGTATTATAAGTTATTGTTGGTTATTATATGTTATATTACGACTATTAGTGATTATTATATTATAAAATTTTTTTGGATATTTTATGTTATAATATCATAGACTATTAACAATTATTATATTTGAGGGTATTTTAAATTATTTTTCATAAGTTATTTTTTTAAATTTTAAATTATTTTACTTTAGGTCATTATATTTTATTTTAGATTATTTTAAGTTATTATACTTATGATAAAATAATTTATAGTAACATAAAGTAGAATGATCTTGAATAACTTAAAGTATAATTTGAAATAACATTTATTAAATTAAAATAAAATAAACTAAAGTATAGCCTAAAGTTAGTTAAATAATTTAATTAAAAATAACTTAAAAGCTTATAATAAACCATTTAAGACACTTTAAAATAAAATAACGTATAATAGTTTGAGGTACAATAATTTATAATAGCTTATAATAACATAAGGTATAAGTTAGAATAACTAAAATAACTTAAAATAATATAGGGTATATCATAAAATAACATAGAAATAATATTTAAAAGAACATAGAAATAAACCTATTACTACATTAAATTATAATAGTCAACTATGTTAACTAGTAATGAAACATGATGTTTATATAGTGATTTCATCAATGTGAAATCAGTAAAATGCAATGAACTTATTTCACTTTTAAAGTCCCATAATGATTTAAGCTAATGTACTGCACCCCACTTTTGTAGTAGTGGAAGTAAGATTGAATCAATCAAACAAGCCATAAGTAATGAAATTGCTCCTTTTACATCATATTAAAAAACAAAATGAATTGTTGCACCACAATCCACATAATTTTCTACAATTCATAAAGATTTGAAACGAAGATCTAGCATAATGGCAAGCATGTTGTGAACATTATGTGGATCAAATATTTTCAAAAAAAAAAGGAAAGGTCTGATCACTTTAATGATTTCTTGCCGCATATTTTTTTGCAAGGTGAGGAGTTCTAAATCAAATTTATCTAGAATTTGAAACCCATCACCAAGTCCCACAACCTTAGCTTCCATGTAGAGTGAAATATTAACAATAGTAGTCAAAGAGTCTAATAGGAGCCAATGCCTTCTTAGTTTTTTCACCACACATGCACTCACAATAGGGTTCAAACAAGAAGTAATTGTTTCTATAATAACCCAAACTTGGGCCTTAGGAACTTAATGTTTTAATGTCACTACCTTTTACTTGCCATAATAAAGAAAGATGGTTTTTTTGAATTCAAGATTTTTTTCAAACATAATGATTTTGCATGAAAATCTTGTTTTGTTAAGTGTCTTGAACTTCTGAAGCAACGACTCATTTTCAACATAAGCTTTCTCCCACTTTTGCCTCCCCTTCCCAAACTTTTTGGTCCAAGTAATTATTTTTCATAAACCTACTCGGACATCTTTCACATTCACTTGCCTTATCCCCATAGAAACTTTATCATCATTCATAGAACATTGGCATGTTTTAGACAACACATGACCAAAACAAATGCCTTCATAAACTTGGGAAAGGTTTAACAACTCACAATCAACAATGGAGTACAATGCTATAACCATGGAAGCCAAGTTGATACCTTCATCTTTGACAAAAACAAGAACTCAATGAATCAAACCAAATTTCTAAAGCAAAGATTACAATTATCATGCCATGCATGAGCTGATTGTTTCATTTACCTCAAACAAGCCAACAATAACATGCACATGTTCCCAAGCTTCAAAGAGATAGTTGATAACCAAAGCAAACGTGTCAATGCCTTTTGTAGACATCCATAAATCAAATGAAACATAAACAATTATTGCACTTGCAAGTTTCGGCAAAACATGAATGTCCATAGATTTGGTAATCATAATAGGAAACACTTCTTCCACAAGTTGTGACCAAAATGGAAATAAAACATGAAGGCACTGGATTAAAACTAACCTTCTTAACCAAATATTCTCACAAATGGATGGAGCCTTGTAGCCTTACAAATATACAAGACCAGATCTTCAAGAAACTTTTGTTGTTGTTCATCATGTTATTTGTAAGGATTTGAAAACCCAAAAAAAATTGTGATTACACTGCCAATAACTCCAACCCTTTTTTTTGTTGGTTGTTGAGTATGATATAAAGGAATCATTTCAGTAAGTTACTTCTTCCTAGTAGCAAGCAACTTGGGATGTGCATAATCAGTGTGTGTCTTCATAGGAGTGACCCCATTACACTTGAACCCCTTTCTCAAAATATAACAACTCTCAATCAAAACATTCTCCTTTGTTTGCTTAGACTTGCAAATAATGCATCTCAACATTTGTGGGTTCACAATGTCAACATGAAGGTTATCATTAATAACCAAAACCCTAACAAATGGATAGCAACAGTGAGGCTTCCACAATGTAGCTTGAACTTTTATAACAGTAAACTGCACAACCTCTATTATTGCTGCCACATCACCAAATGCCAAATTACCAACCGCCACACTCTCAACATTTAAACTACTACCAACAATATTTGATGTTGTCAAATCACAAAAATTGGAGTCAATCCTACTCGCACTTTCAACAACATTAACACCATGCAACACCCTTTTCTATCCTTTCACCATTACAAAATGAAAACCCTACACCCTACCCTACAAGATCATAAACAACATAGGGGAAATATAGGAACAATGTTAGTAATATGATATTTGATTCCAATTGTAGCTATGGCTCCTACACATAAGAAAGGTTAACAATCTTTCCTAAGATGGATCACAAGGAATGGTTGAAAACATTTGCAAGAACAACAAAAGAACAATTTTTCACCTCACCGTATGCAGGAATGACATCCTTGTGTGCAATAGTAGCATCATGGATTGAACTTTTAAACCTTGTGAATGATTCCATCAAAACCATATTATGTTCAACATGAGGGTTGAGAAAACACCTTATTCATTTTACCACAAGATCCAGAGACTAAATCACACATTGCTTATTCTAATATGAAAGTGCTCAATGTTGTCAAACAAATGTAGTATCAGAGGGCAACTAAATCAGACCTTCCTTTTCACCAAACAACAATTCCTTAATGTAATGAACATTTTCCTTGTCAAAGCCATATCCATCAAAAGACAAAATAGTTAAGAGGTTTACCTCCCAAGTTAAAGAAAAACTCATACAAGGATTGATGGATATTGATTCAAATTTCTACTATAAGTCCCCAAAAATGTCATCATAAAACATATGAGTTGAATGTTCACTTTCAGATCCATGCATGCTAAGTATTGCAACAAATCAAAAATAAATTGGCAACATTTATGAAAGTTTAACAATGAGTAGAAATTGCATCAACAAGAAATGGGTATGGTTAAGCAAAATTCTACCAACTGATATTCAACCACCAAACACCCACATAGTCCTAAAACCAGACAATTTGTTGACATGTTTAATAATACCATAAGTACCAAACTGTAGCTTGATGCGTACAAGAGAAGTCCCTTTTATAAAAACTTGGAATACCCATATTAACCAACATGATTAGACATTGGAAAACTTTAACATTAAACCCTTACTTTATGCTTGATGGAACTAGGGAGAAGCTACTAACTTTTTGAGCTCATTTTAAGGGTCCCTTCACCCAATCTTAATTCTGGTAGTGCTTATATTGTTACATTTCCAATTTGCTGATGCTCATTTTCCAAACTTAACACATCATATTTGTCTGTTTCATAAGATTTGCCACACTAGTCTAGGGATTTTATCAAATGCACATTCATTTTAATCTGACAAAGCCACCCAAGTTTTCTCTAGAATCAAACTTTTGCAAAGGGAACAGAAGGACAATGAAATACGTATTAGTGATGGACAAATTAATGTGTATAAAGATCCCATCCCATACACCATTGCATCAACCTAAAAGAGCTACTCCAACATTATTTTATTCATAATTGGAAAAATGTGTTGGAAAAACACCATGTATGAAACCACGTTGATTTTCACAAAAGTTAAATGGCTACACAAATGCTGGAACAAAGCCTTGTTTCCTAGAAAATGAAATTTCATTTAGGTTTCCATAAGACATTTTTGTCACAATTTTCCTTTTTTTGGGGGAGAATTGCATACCAACCTCATGGTGCAAATTGGTCCCTTCATTAAATAGTAGAAAATCCATTTTATAGGTGATAGCAAAGGTGGTGAACCTTGCATCATCTGTACATCCTAGTTAGTAAAACTTTCATAACCTTGATGATGTGCATGAAATACAATGGGGCCATAAAAAAATATTACCTCCATTTTTCAGGTTACAGGCTATCCCTTTACTAACAAGAGATAGTAGGTCTAGATGATCAAATACACTAAAAATGTAGCATTTTACAATAGTAGTCCCCAAAATCCCCTTAACATGAATCCACTTTCCACACCCAAGTAAAGCCATGCATGAGGATCATCAAATACATTGTTGATGCAAATTGAGCCACACACGTTGATCATGTCTTGTGAACATAACAACACCTACTTGAAATAACAACTAACCATCAAAAAGTCAGTTGTATTAAAACAAACCCATTTTATTTACTATGTGTGCCAACTTGCTTGTTGGTTTTTTAACCAAAGGATGAGAAATGGCATTTTGCCCTTTGATTACCATCCCATTTTGCAGAAAACTACAATACCATTTGTCATCAAACAACTTGTTATCTTGTAGATTATCTAGCCTAATGTTGTAATAAAAGTTTACGATAGGTTGAAGACTTCAACTTGAAATACAATTGGGGAGCAAAGAGAACATGGCTCCATACATATGGGTGTAAGCAAAATAAAGTAGGCCAATTGGTCATCCCTATCCACAAATAAAAGTAGATTTGAATTTTTTTGCATTTTAGGCATTTTAGTCATGCCATAAATTTTGGGAGGTACTAATCATATTAAATAAACCATATATGGTTATTTTTAAGGTATGTTAATTTATTTATTCTCATTAATTTATTTATTTATTGTAAGTTTATTACTCTGGCTAATATTGCACATTTTCCAAATCAAATAATTCAAATGATGTGTTAGTAATGTTTGAGCCATTATGCACCTTGATACACATTTTTTGGAATTTGAATTTTTGGATTATGATTATGTGAAAGCCCTCAAAAGTAAATTTTCCAAAACCCAAATTTGACATCTAAAACATATTTTTTGATGTGATATTAAAGTGCATTGCATGTGCTTAAGTCATTAAATCATGCCCCAAACCCTTTCAAAATGCAACATATGAGTGAAATTTTTTAATTAATTTTTAAATTACCTACTTTCAATCTACTTTCTCACAATGTGACCAACTGGCAAATTTTGCAAAGTAGATTGAAAGTAGATTTAATAAAAGGTTGATACAACTTTTGAAACTTTCAAAAACGTTAACATATCACATTTGATGTCCTCATGTAATTCAAAAGGACAATCTTATAATGCATCACCTACTTTCTAATCTACTTGTCACAAATTCTTTTTTTTAAACATTTGAGGACTACTTTTTTGGCCTACTTTAGCTCATGCTTTGACCCATACATGTAACTCACAATTAAATGTAAGGCAGTCATTTGTGCATATAGCAAGAAAAACTAAGCTCTCTATTGGAATGTGTGATATTCGTGAGTTAAGGAAAATTGTTGCATCTAGTGACTAGAAAAAAAATGCATGCTCTAGCAAAAAAAGAATTTCCCAATGGTGCAACATGAACAACCATATGAGTGCATGCCAACAAAATAAGCTGGTTACATTCTAGCACTTTGCAATATATTTAAATCAAGATAAAAAGTTGTTTAATACCTGGCATTTGCAAAGCAAAATCATTCACTTGAGTGCCTCAAAATCTGTAACAGCCACCAAAAAAACCCATTTGGAAATATTTCAATTGTTTAAGATTATGAGCCAAATAGTGACTCCATATATAATTTTAAAGACATGGCACTGAGTACCTCCTATCTCATGCACCCTGTCTACAACAAAACCAAGCTCTTCTGCAGGGTTAAAACACATGCACCACTCTTTTGGCTACTTTGGTCTTCAAGAACTTATCTGCACATTACCTCTTTGAAAATGTACCAATGTGCAACATCATTACTTGAAAATCCAAGTAATGTTTTGAAAATCACACATAATGTTTTGCCAAAATCACACCCTTGCATGAATCAGTCATGGAAAAACAAACGCAACTGAATTCTGACACTAGTAGGATTGAAAGTGAATTCCGTAGTCACAACTTTCTTCACAATCAACGGCAATGCAACCTTTTTTTGCCATTTAGGGTTTGAGACAGCAAAAACTTGCTAACCCTCAAGCGCTTGAATGCATATCCTTCAACCCTAAAAAAATCAAAAACCCTAAAATATGGATATGCATAGATATTCAGTCAACATCCATCCGCTGGATATGTATATTCATATATTTACAAATTTAACACAAGTTCTGGATACGTATATATACATATCCGCTAAATATACATATTGATAACCGGATTGAACTGGATAACTAGACAACACTGGTGTGCACTGCACCTCTCCTTCCCTAACAAAAAGATTGGCATAATTTGAATTTGCCTGTGGGAGGATTTGAATTTTGTACAGCGCCTTGGAGGAGGATTATGCAACTGTAAGAGCATCCCCACCCGTGCTCAGTGTGTGACCCTGCAAAAGCATTTCTCACATCCAAGTTTAGTTATTTACTTTTTTGTAAAACCCACCCACCCATAAAACTGAAAGGGGGACTGCAAATAGGTGGGAACTACTAATAGCAAACCACCTGGACCAATCATTATGATTGGCCAATCAAAAACAGGGATCAGCAGTCAGATCATATTTATTACACTCTTCTGTAGCAGGTGCACAGTTTTGCTGTGCTTGTCACCACCAGCCTCAGCAAATTGACGAAATGGAGAAAAATCATTTTCCTGAGCCAAACTGGCATATGTTAGCTTTTCTTCATCCGATTCTAATGTGCAGGGTCAGGTGCTGAACACTGATGGAGATGCTCTAAGGCAACTGCAAATACCTGCAGACAGGAAAAAAATTAGGTCACAAATTCATATGTGGCCAAGAAGTCCATTGTGAGGGGGCAACTTGATCTTGTTATTTTGGATGCAATTTGATCTTACACAAAAGTTAGAACTTAACAATTAGCAAGAGGATTGTGGTCATACCAATTTCACGGTAATGAGTATAACTACAGGTCGGGTGGCAAGCTCCAACAATACAATAGTGGGTTGTCAAACCTTTGCATATGTCTTTGAAATCTTATGAGAAGAACCTTAATTTGAAAGGAAACAATGGGAGGAGATCATCCTCCATTTAATTTTGAAGCCTTTTCTACACATCAACCCCGCTTATCTTATTACTTATGTCAATCCCCCCCCCCCAACCCAAATTTTAAAAAAAAGGTGTAATGAGAAATAAAGTTAAGACCTTCCAAACTTCAAAGAGGTGTGTCACACTGTGGCCTTGCCATTTACATTAAAAGTATCTTAAGGCAAATGGAAACTCAAATATTTCACCATCCAAAAATATAATCTTCAAAAAATCCTCTAAAAGAAACCAAAATCCTTCAAGATATTATAACTCTATAACTAATCTGAAGTTTCAACACAAGCCAAACTATCAACTTTCAAAAATCCTCATATATAAAAATAGACCTATTATCATTACCTAGGGGCCAAATCCCCTTAAACTACTATACACTCTATAATGAATCTAAACACAATTTTTTTGCCTACCAAGGCAAGGCCAACAAAATTATTCAGTTGCAGAAATTCATGAAAGGCAACCAACAAAGAAAGTTAAATGATTTGGTTTGCCCTAAGTATTCGCAAATATCAGGATTGTAGTATTACATACCATGGAATGGGCCTTTACCACCTAGAAACATGGAAATTGGTAGTGTGTATAGTTATCCTTAATAGTCTCGCCCTCTCTTTGGACCCTAGTTTGACCCTGTGAACCCTGTTTGATCCCGAATTTGAGTGTATCCAGAAAGTGAGTGAAAGTGGGTACCATTTGAATGAAACTAGAGGTATCACAGTTCACAAGATCTGCAGGATTTGGGGGGGGACAATATTTGATATAATAAAGAATATGAGCAGTAGTGGAGGCATCAGTAAAGCAAATCCAAAACTGGGGGTGAAAAACTCCTATGAGGACCATTATGGGGTGAAAAAACACCAGCTTGGTCCCCTTTTTTTATATTGTTCTGTGAACTGTTTTCATCCTGAGTTTTTTTTTTCATCCTTAGTCTTGATAAAACTGATCCCCAGTATAGAGTGTTATGCTTATTGATGTTAGGATTCATTGCAAAAAGGCAAATTCATTGAAACTAGTTTCAACATGAAATTGGGATTGAAATCATAAGCACAATCCCATGAAAAAAAAAAACAAAAAAAAAACACTATTAAGATATGTTACACAAACTATAGAAAGCCTAATGTGTTAAAACACTTGGAAAATACAAATTATATCATGTGCATTGAACAAGTGTCCTACCCATGTTGTTGTCATTGCAACAACCATTGAACACTAAGTGAAATTTTTAGAAAAAACAGTATTTTGAGAGATACTTAATTTTTTTATATTCAAGATTCATCATAATTGAAATCAAGGAAAAATGGATAATGTTCATACAATTTGATATACTTGTTATATTTAGATATAATAGTTCATAATATCTATAAATATTTAGAAATAAATTATATATATAATAAAACTATGGTATATATATATATATAATAAAAATGAATGTATGTGCCATTCAAACCTACAAACAAACCTACTTATGATTCTATTTATAAGCATTATCTATTTACTCATTTGCTTTCTCTTGACTCCACTTTTCAAATTTTTCACAAGACAATTGTGCAGTACAATTTTTATTTTTTTTTGTTGCCTTTGCTAACCGACTCATTATTAGTAACCATAAATACATCTTAAAAAATTTCCAATATCACTTTTGCATTTTGGAATAATAGTATTTTTTTTTTCCCCACGATATGTTTTTAAAAATTCTATAGATTAATTTTTTAATATTATCATCCATGATTATGCCAATGATTTTCATCCATCGAATCAAATTGTAGCAAAATTAACTAAAACCTGAAATTAGTAATTTGGAGAATCAATTCAAACCAGTTAACCCTTGCCATGGGAGAATCTATTTGCCTACCCAGGTCATGATAAAAAGATAAGAATGCTCTAGGAAAGGAATTTAGCCATCAGTGGATTAACATTTAATCATTATTTTAAATATTAAAATAAATATCAATATTTATTTAAAGTAAGGTATATTAAGTAAAGTACCTTCTTAATATACTTTACTTAATATGTAGTAAAGTGAAGTAAGTGTTCTTTCAATGAAGAGTTGAGGGTTGGGATGGGGTACTGGTTTGTGTGTCTTTTCATTTGAACTTGCCCCTTCAATCTTGAAACAACAAAACCATTTTTTTAAAAAACCCAAGCAAATTAGAGTATGTTATGTTTTCAAGACCTATTCTCTTGATGATACCCACAACAGGAAACTTGTTAACAGTAAATATGAGACAAATAATGAAGACCCAAGAAGTTATAAATTCACCAATTATGAGAGAAACATTCATACCCAAAGGACTTGTGGTTCAGAAGAAATGAAACAAACATTTAGAACTCAAAAATTGGAACTTGAAAAGCAGATTCAGTGATGGGGTTTTTGGCTCTAGGATTTAATGGCCCTCCACAAGTTCAATTTTCTTTGAATGCAGTTGCACCCAAAAATGAGTTCAAGTTGGTACATGTAAGAAGATCCCTCAATTCTAGTTGCCAATTCAGAAACAACTCTTCTTATTGCTCATCTCCTCAAACTGGTGTGTTGCAGTTCTCAAGAAACCAAGTATTTAGTTCCACTCCCAACTATGCAAGCAAACAATGCGACTATGGGTTGAAGCATTTTCGAGCAATGCCAACAACAACTTGCCGCAAAAGTGTATCATCCAAATTCAACAAGTTGGGTGCACATAACAATCGTTCAAAGGTTGAAAGAGATCGAAAGAATGGAAGCTCGAGGCAAAATTGTGGAAGTATGAGGTGGGTTTGGCCACAAACTTTGATGCAAAGAGTCATACATTCCCATGCATCATCAAGCCATGACAATTCGAGTAATTCCGAGTCTCCTCAAGAAGAAGAAGAAGAAGAAGATGATCATGAGTATCATAAAATATATCGACACTCTCATTGGGATCAACCTTACAACATTCCACCATTGAACACCCATCACCCAGAAAGTGTTGTGGAGTATGATGATGAGGTCTCTAGCTCCCAACCCAAAACTATTTTCATGAAACACTACATATGTAGTTAATTAGTATGCCATTAGGTTGCAACAATGAGGCTCACATGTAGTTTTGGTTTGTATGGGTGTTTTGAGACCTTTGATTGTGACAAATTAAAAAATCATTTTGGCATCTTGATTAGGGTAAATTTACAGTGCCTTGAATAGCAACTTAGTTATGTAGAATTATTGGTAGAATTTTTAAATATTCCAAAAAAAATTTCGAAATATGTGTTCATCTACAAATAAGAATGAAATGCATTTGATGGTAGCAGGAAGGGTATGTGATCAAGGTGAGCAAGGAGCTCATGGGTGTGTTTCGATATATAGAAAAAGCAAAGCGTCAAAAAATCCAAGAACTTGCTGATACTCTTAGACAGGTAGTTTATAATTGATCCAAAATTCAATTTAAATAATCTATTTATGGTCTCATCATATCATCACTTTCTTCTTATGAAGTGAGTTTCAAATTTAAAAAGCTATTAATTTTTTTAATTTAGTCATTAATAAAAAATCAAAAGTAGATGTTTGATCCCCCCCACTCCCTCCCCAATAGACTTAAAATAGTATCTTTTTAAAAACTAATGGCAGATGTCTTTGCAAAAGTAAATTTTAGTTGGGCAAAATCATATTGAAGAGCTCAGAAAATTATTGGTTTGAGAACCAAAGAAAAACTGCAAAAATGCATTGGGGTATTAGGTTTGGCAAAATCTTGCATTAGGGCTCATGACTAGGTTTTGGTTGGAGAATGAGAATAAGACTATATAACTTGTACCACATAAAAGCAAAGCACTTGAAGAAATTTGCCAAGGCATATATGGAGGGCACCTTACATCCCTCTTGAAAGAGAGGAGGAAAGTTACTCCTACTCCTTAAGTGAAACAAATCTTACATCTGCTTACAATTATTTTAGCCTAGGACCCTTGTTTGGGGAATAGCTTTTGAATATGTTTACATACCATATAGTACCTTGGCAGTAGCTTCAACACAAACATGTTAGTTGTAGAAATGCTGAAAATTTCAATTTTTTGTTTTTTCAAAGAATTTTTTTTTGTGTGAAGGAAAATGAAGAATCTTCTGAAATATTTGAAAGATATGTGCTGAAGCTGCCCCTGTACCATGGTAGTAGGAGTACTATTAGATAGTGAAGAAATTGTTTTGGGTTCAACATTGGGTTTGTTGACACCTTCTCCAAGCTACATTTTTAGTAGTGACAAAGGGGTCAACATGAGTCCATAAACTACAAGGAGTAGTACTTAATGTGATTTGCTTGGAACATGAACATGATTATGTTTGATACAAACTCAAGGTTGTCTCACAAAAGCTCTACAACTTTGCAAACTTGTGATTATCAACTTGGAATTAATGGGGCGTTGTTTTTTTGATCTAGTGTGCGGGAGCATGCTTGTTCTTCACATGTGTCAGAGGAATAGTGGGGCCACTTGTGGAGGTATTTGGGACTAGTCCACCAAGTTGGAGCAAGCTCCTCCTCATGTTAGTCTCTTTTGATTCCTTTGCAATTTGTTACTTAGCAATGAAAGCAGCTGAACCAATGGTTCAACTTGCAAGTATGGCGACAGAATCACAACCCGACATCATGGGAGGTATAGAGAGGGAGGAAGAAATGATGTTGACTCTTGCAACTGAACTCATCAAGCTTTTTAGACGCTTGAGGAACATCGCGATTTCCGTAGCCGTTTCACAGTTTGCCCAAATCATCTTCACCGCAATGAAACTTAAGGATCCTGAATTTGTTGCAAATTGTTCCAAGATAGTTGGAACATGGTTGCTTGCTCCTTGGGTCTAAAGGTAGACTTAACAATGTCAAAATTTCATGGTGGATAAAGGACTTAATATGCCCTTGATATTGTTTTGTATTCTTATGATAAACCTTACAACATACTCCATTTTAATAGCTAAATGCAGTAATTTCCACCCTTTAGAAGGCAATCCTAAGGTGATCCTAATGTGATGGTCCTAAAAAATGTTTGTAATAAAAAAATTTAAAGCAATTAAAAATGTGTATAAAATTTTGGTCTCATTTGTGTTGTATTGTGCGAAGGCCAATAGAAATACAATGGATGTAATTGATTTATCTTTTTTTGGGAATTGTAAAACAAAGAAATTGAAAGGACAAGCCATTTTGTACAACAATTTGAAATCATGACTTGTTTTAGTATGGTGTGAAGGTTTAACATGGTCTCTATATTTTGTATATACAATAATTGGAGTATTTGATTATATTTTGTGTTCATTGATGGTTAAGAAGACTTTGTGGTTGTATGCTTGTTGCATTTCATGATTTTGTTATTTGTTGCAATTAAATCAAGGATATCTAGAATTTATAGTGAACAAAAATGTTCTTATTACCACATATCACATTTTAAATATTTTAAATAAAAAAGACAAAGATATTTAAACATCTCTAAAATTCACTAGAATAATGTTTTTTTCATAGCACAAGTCTTTGAACTAGAAGATGCAAACAATTATCTACATTGTAAACTATACCATATAATAAAAGCAACATTTGCATGCTTATTAGAATCAAGAAAAAATTGAGATGGAACAATCAATCAAGTTTTGTTGTTTAATGTGATCATCTTTTACCTTTTTCCATCACCCCAAGTTATATACAACAACACACATTCAAATTGACACAACTATCCTTCATCAAATATGTTATTGACAATAAATCTATTGTTTGTTCGATCATTAAATTTTATGTGGCTTTTCCACCTTATGTACATAATCCATGCACTTCTTCATATTTATAACATTTGACTTGTTTGAATGTTTGTAAAAATCAAATCCAATATTTTTTTTCCATGAACATTAAAGTTGGAGGACCATGATTCTTAGTTGATTGTTTTCTTTGTTCCAAAGTTTTAGTTTTTTTATATTTGTGTGTATTTGTTCTTAAATTGTTCACCTCCTTGGTATTTTAAAGTTACATTCAAAATCAACATCCATGAATGGGATATGTAACAAAGATATTTCTTTGTGTGAAATTGTGAATGTGGTTTTGATAGATCATACAAGCTTGAATTTGCAATGAATTTTTTTCTACTAATTTCCTTGTATTATTTGTTTGATTTTTTTAATTATTAAAATTTTCAGTTGTATTTAGTGGTCCAAGATTAGATTTTATACTAAAACATCTTCATTCTAAACTAGATTTTTTTGCAATTCTTAGTTGCAACAAGCTTTGAGGCATTTCATGATTGTTTTTTAATAGTAAAACTATGACAATAGTTTTGAGCATGTAATAAGTCTATTGTTACATACTTAATTGGATTATTTTTCATATATATAATATTTTATTCCAATATATGAAGATACATGGTGTAAGTTATGTAAGGTAACTTGAAAATACATAGATTGTACATTAATACTTTTGTCGTTTTTACTTGATGCCTTTTGGTTCTTTTGATTGTCATTGTATCCAAATAGGTTCATTAGTCATTAAAGTAATCAAGTTAATAGAATTTTTAAAATGGCCCCTCTAGCTATGTTTGTCATCTTCCATGTGAATGTGATTATTTGTCAAATTTTCAATTTATCACATCTTTGTTGAAAAAACTCATTTTTGAGATGAAAAATTTCAAATTAGTCACATGGTATCCAAGCATGGTTCAAAATAAGTGGAGTGACATGGTTCAATTACCTTCAACTTTCATAAAAATTAAAAATCATTTCAATTATTTTTGGAGCATATGTATGTTTTTGAGTACACAAGTACATTACATTTGTTTCCACAAATATATTCCAACCTCTCACTTTATAAAATGAAATGAAATAAATTTTTTTCTATTATCTTGCCTAGGTTACATTCTAACATAATATGCAAAAATATTGTGAAATTCTTTCAAAAGTTTTAAGTGGGATACATTCAAACATGCACACCCCTGAAAAGTAGTATAAATGACACCCCAAAGGCGGTCATTGTAGTGTGCTTTAACCCTACCATCAATTCCACTTACCTTTTGCAATTGCAAAGATGGTGTTGTGGTCCAAAACAACATTAGGAACATACATTGCAAACTAATCACCATTGGTTGATGGAAAAAAATGAACTCATACATTCAAATTTATTTGAGCCATTTGCACATGCTTGGTTTAATGGGGCTAAAGTAAATGCCATTTTCACAAATGACTTTGTTGCAAGTCATGGAGTTATTCTCTTCCAACAAAAAATTCCACATTTCAAAAATTCAAGGTGTTTAAACAATTGATCAATAACCATGAAAAGAAGAAAATCAAAATTCTAAGGATAGATTAGGGCAATGAATCTCTATCAAATGAATTCAATGCATATTGTGAGTTGCAAGACATTCAAAGATGACTCACAATTGCCCCTTACTCCACATTATAATGGTGTTGTTAAACACAAATAAACTAAAACTATTGAGTAAATAAAAAACACTTGTCCATTTAATTATTGATAGAAGTTATCAACATAGTGGTGTATTTGGTGAACAAGAACCTTCAAGGTCCAATGGTGGGTTTTTGCCTCATCAAGTTTACAGTGGATCATTGGTAACCCAATTTAACTATTTAAAGAATTTTGGATGTTTAACATAAATGCATTTAACAAACATAGAGGAATGGGATGGCACCAAAATGAATTAAATGCATCTAGTAGGCTATGAAAACAAATCAATGCATACTAATGTTATAACCTTGCTACAAAGAAAATTACAATTATGAAAGATGTGATTTTTTATGAACAATTCATGGGCTTAATAAAGTTACTATTTGAGCAAACTACAAACACAATGAATAAAATCATCCCACTTGATTTGTACCTAAAGAAGTTGAATCCCCCACAAATGTAACAAACCACAATTTAAAACTTGATGAAGATATTTTGATAGATCTTGTGAAACTCCCTAAGGAATGAACTTTTTCATCCCAAAGTCTTGAGATGATTGTTCATGTGAAGAACCATAAGCACCAACTAGGATATTTGCATGACTCCACATTGTTCCATGCACATGAAGGATTACATTTATTCAACTAAGTTGAACACCCAAGAACCCACATATTGTTGAGAAACAATTCAACACCCAAGTTGGAGAGTAACAATGTGGACCAAAATTGAATCTATACATAAAACTAGTGCATGGGAACTTACAAAATTGACACAATGAAAGGACCCCATCACAATAAAAAATGGACATGAGCTAAGAAGTTAAAAACAAAGTTGGTGGCTCAATTTGAACAACAAAAAAGGTTTGCACTTTGATGAAACCTTTGTGCCTATTGTCAAGCGACCCACAATTTTGTGCAATTGTTGCAATTACATCTCAAAATAAATGGGGTGTTCGAGCATTTGGACATAACTTTCATAGATGGGGATTTGGAGGAGGAAATTATAAATGGTCCAACCTTCAAGATTTGTGATTCCAAGGAGGGACCACTTCATGTGCTTACTTCGAAAGGCACCTTATGGACTAAAACAAGTATCACATGCTTAGTATTGGAAACTTAACCATTTTTACAAGATTTAAAACTAATTTGTAGTCAAGTAGATCATGATCTATACATGCTTATGGAGGATGGTCTTTATCTTATCCACATCTTGTTTGTTAATGATATACTTTTGACAAAGAACCACTTCTCCAAGCTAATGATGCTAGAGGAGGAACTTGGAAAAAGGTTTGAAATGTCTCAGTTAAATATTATGCACCTCTACATTGGTGTGGAATTTTTGTACCTATCTCATGAGATCACACTACAACAACATAACTATGCACACTTGATATGTGTCACAAGTAAATTGGTGTCAAATGCTAGTGTTTAATGGAAGAAGGTTATAAATTGCAAAGGTTTATAAGTAGAAATCAAGAGTGAGAAGATAAAAAGATACGCTTTGATCATTTGAAAAAGAGACCACGAGAATGGCTAACTTGGAAGAGGAATTGAGTTTTACTAAATGAAAGCATGACAACAAAGAAGAAAAGCTGAACTTGAAAAAGAAAGGATGCAAATCCAATTTTAACACCAAATAGGTGAGATTGTACTTCACCTACACAATTGATCAATAATAGTAGAGTAGAATAGTTCACTTTGTTCACCAAGTAACAAATCAAAAGTGAGAATGAGAAGTGCATCCACTAGGGCAAATGCATATTATGATAGAATTTGCAACCAAAAAAAAACTGTCACAAGGTGACAGTTTTCTTACTCAGAGATTTGATGCAGCCTGGTAGATGTTTGAAAAAAATATTAAATGATGAAAAATTAAACAAGTGACTCAACAAATTTTAATCTATCTTTATGGTGTGAAATTGATGCACATTGCACATATTATTTTCATGCACTTGTTCTCATAGACTGTTCTTGAGCATCACCAGACAGGTATATAATAGATTCGCTTGCTGCTTTTTTTTAACAACTGAAAGCTTGAGTTCATAATCATTTCTTCTTGCTCAGTTTTGTTTGTTGAATTGATCACCAAATTATTTCCCCAAGTTTGTAAAGAATTTTCCCAGTGAAGAAGAAGAAGAAGAAAAGAAAATGCAGAAGCAGGCAGCTAGCTAAAATATTCATGAATGTTTCTATATGAACACATTGCTCTTAGCATGTGATTCATGATCATGCACACCAGGCTGACACATTGAAAAGTGTGTGCAAAAAGCAATGAAGAATCATCATGAAGGATCAGCAAATTATATAAACTCAGCAATGCATCAATGATTTTCCAGATTACAAATCCCATGAACAGCAAATGCATGATCATCTGGCACTGTAATCAAGTCTGCCAGCTTGGAGTCAAGTCGTGATCTGATGATAATATTCTGTTGAAGAATCTTGACACTGCAGTAGTCACTGTTGGTACAATGGAGGAAGAAGAACTGTACTCAGAAAATTCTAGTCATCAGAATATATGATCCTGGTTCAGCTGAGGTTGATGAAGCTCTGATCAGTAGCAGCCTTGTTCAAACAATGGGTATATCATATCCAATTGAACCACAGCTTAATATCGGTTGGAGCTTGAAGTTCACATGGCAGACAGATCAAGGATTTGGTGAGTAAGTCTGCAACAAGTTGGTAGCTTAAGAATTGCGAGATCTAGTCAAGAAAGCGATAAGATTGAGGTTTAATTGGTCAAGATCGATCTGGATTCAAGCGCAGGATTTTTGATGATGATGATGATGGGTTGATTTTTTGTATTTCAGTGGTGCCATTTGTAATTGAGAATTGTTGGTGGAGCTGTTTGAGACTTTGTTTAGATTGTGCTTGCAGTGCTGGAGTTGCGCAGTAAGCTTGTGGTGGTGCTGGAGCTGTTAGTGGGGGTAGCGGATTCCGGAATGGCGTGGCCGAAGCCGTTTCTGGCAGGCGGCGCATACGGAGTCACGATGGCAATGAGTGCACCCACGAGAATCGGCAACGATTTCACCACAGAGTCAGGGATGTGTGGGTAGTAGCAAGTGGTGACAGGCGCCGTCAGCAGCGTGAGAGCCGCAAACGCCATCACGGAAAGCGTCGCATTCACGAAATCGAAAACCCTAGGGGAAAAAAAACACATTGCAGGATACTTACATCAGCATGATCATCAAAGCAGCAGCACCACCAGCACACGTTACCGATCGATCATAGGTGTCACTCAATTTGCATCAGGAAGCAAAGGAAGTTCCCAGATCAAGAGCAAAAACACAAAACAAAAAACCCCAAAGACTTGCAGTAGCTGGATTCTCAGCTCCAGAGAGCAGCTCTCTTGCAGTTGTACCCTCTGAGCGGATCTGCTGCAGACAAACAAGAACAGATACCTTAGATTGTATTTGGCATTGTCCCCGATATAGAAAGCGCCGCTGACATTAGCCAGACCAGAGCCGACGAAAAAAGGATTCCACAGCCCTGTAGTAGTCACGACACCGTAGTAAACAACGCCATTCTCGGCCTTGTAGCTGTCCGTGAAGCAGCTGAAGGCGCAGATGGCGGCGAGGATGACCAGCACCACAGCCGTGACCACCTTGTCCGTGTGTCCGCAGTCGCCATTGTTGGTGGTGAGGATTGCAAGCGCCTGGAATAGCATGAAAGTGCCGGTGGGTAGGAGGTTGGAGAGCTGGGTCAATATGTCCGTGGATTGTCCCTGAGCGTTCTGTGCTGTTCTCGTCATCTTCTGTACCAGATACGTCAGGAATTGGAAAATGCAGCCACAAGAGATCCCAGCATTCAAACTGCTGCTTGTCGTAGCCGCTGCAGCTGCGGAGCTGCTGCTGAGTGGATTTGTGCTCCTGCTGACCATGGGATCATAGAAGCTCTGCACCTGAGGCTCAGAAAAACTAGTGTCGACTGAATGGCTCATGGGTACAGCTGAAACCAACAATAAGCTGAAGCTGACAGACAAAGTTTGCAGAAGAGAATTGAAGACAGACTCTGAGGATCAGAAAGCCTGACGGCTCCAAACATATATCAAGAACGAAAATGAGATATCCATGGAAGTGGGAAGAAGAAGAGGAGTGAAACTGGTGACATGTCGAGGGAATGAAGAAAGAAAGCGTGCACGCCATAAAACATTGGGCAACTGCACACGCATACCCAATACCCATTTCAGAAGCAAAGTCTTGCTGCAACAAAAAAAAGCTGGTCAATTGCACAACCCAGCTAAATTTCTTTACATGTTGGAAATCATGATCAGCTGCAGGCTGCTAGTACCATGATCCATGCCAATCTATCTGCATCAAACTGCAGATGTGAAGCTGGTCAGAACTCGAGCTGCAAGTAAGTGTGCCCTGAAATTCAGTGGCACCCATTGGGCTTCAGGGTGCTGGGAATATCCGGCAGCAAAAAGAAGAAGAGAAAAAAGAAAAGGAAAGATACAAAACACAAAAGCTGATTCAACTGCATCATCAAATGGGTGTAGTTTGAGTTTCCTTAGCTCACAAGGAGACTCAAACTCTGCCCTGGAGCAACTTTGCGACTTGTACACTGCAGGGATCACGAGGAACAAACATGCGGATCAATTCTCTTATCTTTCCTTTTTCTCTCTCTTCACTGCAAAAAGTCCCACATAACTCTCATGTGTAATGCCCCCCACTTGGGCTCCACGTTGCTGGGCATTACCAGTGATGTTCAAAACTTTTTTTTCTAATCATGTTCTCATTTGGTTTTCAACATCTTGTTATTATTTATATCAATTTTAAATTTAATTTAAATTATATTAAACATTAAATTCATGGTGGGTAAGGAAAAAAAAAAGGAAGGTAGTTATTATTTAAAAAATTAAAATAAAATAATTATTAGTTAAGGAATGAGATAGTTAAGCTTGAAAATGAAATAGGATTTTTTATCATATGTTTACCAATGAGTAAGCGAAAGAAGTAAGGTTGTTATTAAGGTAGTTAAGTTGAAAAATGATGAAATAGTTATGAGTTGTTTCTAGAATTGTCCCTCAAATTGTTCAGGGATGACCATATGATAAATTTTATGAGCCTTTGAAAAATTATGCAAAATCACCTATATATCCGCTCCTCGAAATTTTGTCACTGGAATTTGCAGCCCAGTATTCACACACAAAAGGACTTTTGATAACTGGTTATGTCTAGTAACCAGCTCAAGGCCACCTCAGGTTATGGCACATCATCTTGCTGCTCATGCAGCAGCTTGATTATACACCATAGCCTCCATCTTCTCTTCTCATAGGTTACCTAATCCATAACTGATGTTCTATCAGGACCTTTTCCAGAGCATAGCTACTAATCCCTGTCGATATTCTGCCATTTCGGTTAGGTGATAACAAGTTGAACCAAGGCCATATAATATACCTTGAAAACTTGTCGAATATGATGCATTCTCTAGCATAAACATTGTCCACAGGTAGGTTGTATATTAGAAAATGTAAATTGATGTGTAGTGCAGATAGCTAGGAAATATCAGAAGAAGCAGTAATGGCCGATTCTACCATTTAAAGACAACTTTAAGAACCTACAACACAAATGGACATTTGTGGTTTTCACACAATTTACCCAATTGCAGCTTGGAGACCACCCTAATCTAATCTTTACTACACTACACTAATCTACAATAATCTAATGCCATTACAAAAGCATTGGCTTTGACAGTGGTGGCTGGTAACAGCACTGGATATGGAGTATGGCATTATTTTTTAATAGTAGCCCCAAGTGTAATGAATATGTATGTAGTTGAAATGAACAGTATACAAAAGAACATTGAAAGTATGAATGTGAAATTTCCGACATGGATGTAAAATCTCCATATGTACCTATATTAAATAAATGTTTGTCATCAACAATTGACAAAAACAAACCTTTTTTGGAGGGAGATTGTCATTCCCGTTCATCACTTATCCAACCATCACACCTTAAAACTTACCCATTGTGGGTGACCTTGAGTACATACAAAATTTACATCTCAAGAGCACATGTTACTTATGTAATGATCTTCCGTACCTTGGATAGTGGAATGAAAGTTGAGAAGCACCTTGTCATCATCAAGCATCACACTTGTTATTGAATTGATCAAGAGAGAGGAAGAGGGTTGTTTGTCATGTGAGGGGCAAAGTCATAAAACTTCTTTGTCTTTGCTAAGATTTTGAATTGGATCAGGATTGCATTCTCAGATTGCATTTCATATATTTCCAATTTTGTTTCAAATCTTCTTAGTAGTGTCATTCGAGCATGTGGCATTCCAAATCACCCCAAGAACATCCAATGTCGGTTTGGTATCTAGCCTAGTCCTTGGTCTCTGGAATTCATAAGATTTTGATATTATTGTGGTGCTTGTAGTGGGTCCTTCTCAAAACTTTCATACGAACTTGGTCTTGGTATTGGTTTTCAGATTGACTTTTGACCAGTATGAAGCAAGTATATACTTACTTTTGAACTAATATAAGGCAAGTATATACTCGATATTAGAGGTATCCGTGAAGTGACACCCAATCATGTGCCCTCTTTCATCCTGCCTTTGCAAGTATCTTTAATCTCACAAACTTTGACACTACCTCAAAAGAAGGGATGAATAGAGCTTTCAGTCAACAGTGGCTCCATGCATCTTGCTTGTTTCATAGTCCAAGCTATTCACACATATTCATAGTCTCTCTCTTCATGCAAAACACTGCATACCCTGTTTTTGCACAAACATTGTCCTCTATATCTTTGCACACCTGAGAGCACTTCGTCATACTCTCACCTCTCTCTATTGAGTTTCCTCCAGACTCTCTTACTCTTCACTCAAAACCAACTCATGCCAGAAAGCTCCAGACCACTCATCTCATGAAAATCTCTAATTGAAAATACTAGAACTCTCACCTCATAAGTTTTTTTCACAAAGATCTTTCTATCAAAAAACTCATCTCATAAAAACTCAGTAAGCTCTTCGGTCTAGACTATGACAACTCATGCAAGCAACTTAAAATTTTGATGACTTGAGTAGTTCTAATTTCAAGGCAAATAAAAGATTTACTTCTTCATGATAACCATGTCGTGATGTTCAAGACCAAAGTGTTACACTCTTGTACTTTTTTCTTGCAACCTTTTCTCTTAGTGTAGGAAAAGATGTGAACAATGCCCAGGAAATAATCTTGTTCAACTTCATAGACTTCACATAGCACCAATCAGTAAAATCTAGATACCACCCAAACAGACTTCTTCAGTGATCTCATCTGATTACTCCCAAATCCAGTGGGCCAGAAAACAACCCAACAAGGGCCTAGTCTAAATAACACAAAAGAAACATCGGAAGTTGAATTTCTGGCATAAAGAATCTTGTTTCCATTGTGTTATTCAGTAAGTTGCAGTTGCAATTAGGAAGCAAAAACAACACCAAAAAACAAGGCCACACAGACAAGGCTTTTTGGTGGGTTCAAAAGAACCCAAATTTTTATTGATTTTTTGGGGTTTTTTTTTTTGCAATACAAAAGCTCAGGCCCTCTCGCCTCTGATGCGCCTGGCAAGCTGGATGTCCTTGGGCATTATAGTCACCCTCTTTGCGTGGATTGCACACAAATTGGTATCCTCAAAAAGACCCACAAGGTAGGCCTCAGCTGCTTCCTGGAGTGCAAGAACAGCATGGCTCTGGAAACGAAGATCAGTCTGCAAACAAGAAACAAGTGGCTCAGATCTTCACAGTCTTTAATGCAAATGCCTTGAAAGAGATCCTGAAACATTCGCCCATTTCGCTTCACTCAATCTGGCATAAATTCCTCAATGCAGAGATGGCATAGACTTCAGGCATGTCAGAAAAGGAGATGAAAAAGAGTTCAAACCTTGAAGTCCTGGGCAATTTCTCGAACAAGCCTCTGGAATGGCAGCTTTCGGATCAGCAACTCAGTGCTCTTCTGATACTTACGGATCTCACTACACATTCAAAGAATACAGAAGAAATTCAGTTGCAAACAACATCAAGCGGCCCAACATTGCCCATAATGCCATTTTCCACTCAGTCCCATACATCCAGAAGAATAACTTCAGCACATGTCTTCATGCATTTACCGCAGAGCAACTGTTCCAGGGCGATAGCGATGGGGCTTCTTCACTCCGCCAGTGGTAGGTGCCGATTTTCGTGCAGCCTGAGCAAGAACAAGAGAAACAAGAAGAACTAGGCTCAGAAGATGCAGTCGAAGTGCAATGCGTACTTTAAATGGAAGTAGTTGATCACAATAACCTTGCTAAACTCGAGATTAGCTAAAGAAGAACTCGCCTTTGTGGCTAGCTGCTTCCTTGGAGCCTTCCCTCCAGTGGACTTACGCGCTGTCTGCTTGGTACGGGCCATGATTACACTGCAAAAACGACATTGGTTAGCAATCTTCTCCACAAAGGATTACAGATTTTTTTGAAAGAAAAAGTAAGTTCAGTATTCGCATCAAGGAGATGGCAAAGCAAAATAGTGACGGCATCATACCCTAGAATATCAAGCAACTAGACATCCCCCTCAAGCTCTCAATGAGCCAGAAAAGACTTTAACGAAGAGATAAGTTCTTAAGTACACATTCTAAACGACGATAAAATAGTGAAGGCGCAAAGAACATTGTATAGTGACATTTGGTACAAGGAACACAAACAGCCGTCACAACGACCCTAGCCGAAGCGGTTTAATGTCTTTAGAAATTTCAACCGATAGATTTTGTAAATGATCTTTTAAACCTCTGCATATTACAAAGATAACTACACCAACACACAAACCAAAAGAAAGACGGAGAAGCTTTCGCCGCTTGCAGATGAGGAACACCAAATCAAGGAACTACAGACCTCTGAATATCAGGGTTACAAAGGCGAGAAGACCAAAGAAGCATGCACAGAGAGAGAGAGAGAGAGAGAGAGAGAGAAATCTGCACCGGCATGGAGTGCACCAAAAAGATCTTGAAAAAAATCCAACACAGGCTCCCAAAAAAAGAAGAAAAAAGAGAAAAAAACATCGCAGGAAAAAGAAGGCGAAGTAGAAGAAGATTTTGGAGAAACAAGGGTTTCGACATCACCTTGAGAAAGAAAACCGTACCTTTGTTCAAACGACGATGATCACAGGCACAAGGAGCGCAAAGACCTGGATACAAGAAACGAAGCACAACGAAAACAAAAAGGGACGGGAAAATCTACAACAAAATGCGGAAACACGAGAGCGAGGAAGAGGGTTTGCAACAGCGCCGGAGATGAAGACAACGACAAGCAAAACAAAGACGACAACAAAACAGAACCGAAGCAACACCGACTTGACCCTGTCTGTCTTCAGTTACGCTGTCCAGGAATCAACGGTCCCGATTCACCGCATCAATGATCCACACGGTTGGATGTACACTACACGTCTCCCAACGACCCATCGACGGTAGGGATGAACTCATCCTCGGCCGTACGAAAAGCCTATCGACGGCTGGGGAGATGAAAATCCAACGGCATTCATTCGTGGCTTCCTTGGCAAGGTTTCGAATCCTGCTGCTTTCTTTGTTTATTTATCTTTTGCATTCAATGGTTTTCTTTCTTAGTGCACGTGAACGGTCCCGATGGGGGTCATTTCGGAAATCTAACGGTTAAAATCTCTAAAGACTTGTGGGAGCCAATCGTTGATCGATAGATTTGGACGCGGATCGATAAGATGGACGGTTCAGATCTAATTCCGGGTTCGGACTGTATCCACGGCTGGTGTAAAAGATAGCCTACAAAACCATGCAGGACGATTTTTTAAAAAGAAGAAGAAGTGGTTAGTTAATCAAAAAGCCACAAAAGTGGTCATTAACCGGTCAGCCCGGAGTTTCAAGATTGTTTTTGTGAAAAAAAAGGGGAAATAAATTAATTAAATAAATCCTCAGTACTACCCTTGTTGGTAGCTTCCACACATGTTTGTTTGAATAATTTAATTAATTAATTTTCAATTTTTCATTTCAACAAATAGAATATGTTATAGAAGAATCAGTAATTTATTTCACAAAAAAAGATTTTTGCTATTTGAAAAAATAAATAAAATATTCAACATTTTTCAAAAATAATATAATTAATCTCAAAAAACAGCCAAGGTAATGAAACTTTATAATAAACAGAATGACATATAGTGAAATTTATAGAATTTTATGTTTTGAAAAGACAAAATTGATCATAACAAAATTATTATGTCTACAAAAAATAATTTAATCATCGTCATTGTTGGTGCAAAGCAATGTGGAGCCCAAATTATTTATTTATTTACTTATTTATTTCTTGGAGTTATTTATGCTTCGGCAAATAAATCTCAAGCTCTTTTCACAAAGTCATTTCATGAACCTCGTAACAAAATTGTCTTTTGCAACTTGTCTTAGGCAATTAAAGGTGTGATATGCAACTAAAATTTAATTGTTGCAACGTAACGTTGTATGTGTTTTTGCAGTATTCACACCTGCCATTCCATCAAGAAGGATCAAACTTGCACTAAAGTTCTTCCCCCCCAAAACCTAATTTCTGCAACTTCCATCAAATTTGTAGCCCTAACATGTCACAAAGGATGTATGTAACACTAAATGTAATTTGATCAGTCTAACTTCTAGCTTAGAAAATCAATCAAGCAAGTGTATTGATGGTTTTCAGCAGTTTGGTGAGAAAGTTTCAAGTGCAGAGCTCTGAGAATCACTTGCACCGTTATCTACCCTGTTAGTAGGGAGAGAGAGAGAGAGAGAGAGTTTCAAACTGATGTTACAGAGGTCTAATTTTCCCAGTGATTGAGAAACTCTGGATGCTAAATGGGTTTTTGCAGTCTTGCAGTACAAACAACTTTTGACTACACTCGAACATAACGACTCATGAATGCATCATCTTTCTCCTCTTGCCGCTTTTTCAAACTGCTAACCCCACAACAACACCCACATCAACCTATTTAGTCATTAACAGCTGGTAAAAGACATCAAGCAAGGAACTGCTGGTTAGAACTCAATTGTAATTACACTACTGGAGAGTGAAACAAGCACCCAAAATAATTAGGGTTAGAGAAAATGTGAACCATTGAATTGGTGAAGGCAAAAATTGAATACCGAGCATTTCTTTCTTCTCTCATGTAGAGAGCTTCAACTTCCTTCTCACTCAAAATTTCCACGACTGGCTCAAAGAGATCCCATTCATTTCTCCTCCTACAGAAGCATGCCAAGGATATAAAATTATAATCAAAAGGAGAAAATGCAAGTTTAGGGAAACACCTAATCAGAGTCAGCAGCTTATGGGGTTGGGGGGGCCCCTGGTCACATAAGGCAAACTCACCTCACAACACTGATTTTCTTGCTGTTGGGCCGCTTCATCATATTGAGTGCTGTTGTGGCTTGCACACTGCAGATCCCCCACATCAAGGCAACAATTGAGAGTCACATTGTGATGACAGTTGTGATGCAAGCAAACGGGTTTATTATTCAAAGACCAAAAATTTGGCTGAGAATGCAAATGGTGCCATTTCTGAAATTAATCTGCAGTACCCATTGATGAGTTTAATCTGTGAAGATTAAACCAGTCCCCTCATTAACTCTTGTAGGACATGCATGTTCACTGCAAGATATGGCCATTGACCAGAACTTGCCACCTGATTTAAACCCTAATTTGAGAATCAACTTATACCCACCATCTATTAGACTGATCACACTACTACCAACCCACTCAGTTCCAGTGGTCATTGTGACATCAAAGACAAGAGGATTCCAGGTAGCAAACCTGGACTGAAAGAAGTCCATTGCACCCTTGTCACGACGTGCTTTTTTGCTGATGCGGGTCTCTCTCCCTGTTGCTAGATTTTGTTTTGCAATCTGACATTTCCAAATAATAAGAGACAGGAAGGGAAAGTGGGAAGGATAAACATAAACCACATTGGAAGTGTGAAAGTTACAAGTACAGGCTGAACTATAAAATCTCCCAGAACAAAACAACAATTTCAAAAGCACACAGAAAAACACAAGAAAGTGAAAGGAATACATATTCTATTGCAGAGAAAAAGTCCACAAAAGCAATTTGAAAGTAATGATTGTGTCACCCCTGTACAAGCAAGCATCAAAGCCTGAAGCAAAAAGAGTAAACTGCCACAAAACTTTGCAACAAACTACACACTTCCTGCATCACTTTCCTCACCTCATAAAGCTGTTCCCGAATGGCCACTGCTATGGCTGGCTGCACACAAAACACATTGAATGGGTCATTCCACCACCAAGGAAACAAGAGGCACTACAAGCAGACCTCCATGTGAGGTACCCTCAAGAGTGTGCACAAATCAAATCTTGAAGGACCAAAAAGAATTTTACAAAAGTGACCCACTCACTGCAACTTCAGGATCTTTGATGTCCAAGTCTTTACAAAGTCCTCTTGCAAACCCTTCAGGATCACTCTTGAGATTATTGACATCCTGCAATGCAGCACATAGAAAAAGTAAAGATTGCAATCCAAAGACTATCTGTGACTAGAATTGATTTCTCCTAATCTGACCAAAACCAATCCTCCTCTAGTACCTGAACAACAAAAAACCAAGTATATTCTGGTCCAAGAAAAAACAAAACTAAGGATTTGAATTGGCATTGAACCCAAAAGATAACAGCTTCGAGATATACCCATAAGAACTGGTCGTGTATCAAGGTGTTATTTACTCGGAGGTCCAACTGTGAAAATCCAACCAAGTCAGACAACAGGAAAGTATGCTCAAACCAACATTTCCAGTATCTTCCACCACATTCGATGACGCACCAGGCTGTCATGCAATAAACAACAAAAGAATGTTGCATGATATCTGAAAGCCTTGTCTCAGTTATATACTAAACATACTCTGATCGTCTGGACTCTCTCCTCAGTGCTCATTTCTTGGCCTTCAAATGACCGAAATTCTGTCAATTGGGTCTGCAACAGGAATGGAACCACACACAATATTTCTTGAGTCAAAAGAGGCGTCAATTGTGGACCAGAGTACAGATTGCAACCCATAATTCCTCACCCTAAGATGATTGAATTAGGGCAACAAATGGAAACAGAAAAGAAAGGCACAACGTTGCAAGCAAGAATATAGCAGCATGAAGAAGATACCTTGAAGATGCTAGACGATGGCTCAAACATATATTATTGACAAGAAACAGAAAATGATTGAGGGGGGGAGAGAAACTAATTCACCTGTATCGCCTGTGCAATGTACGGCTGGAATACGGCTGGTAAATTCAAATCTTTCACCATCCATTTAGAGAATGGAATGATCTCATTGTCAGGATCTGAGATTGCCCAGAAGCAGCAGCAGCGTTCAATTAATGAAATTGGGTAATGATAGCCATGGTCTTTCAATACCAAACAAAAGCACTTCAATGAATGCTGCAACATGGAAGGACATTCAGCAACTCCAAGAAAATGGAAGAATGCTATTTCTTCAGCATGGAAGCAACTTCAGCAACTCAAAGAAAATGGAAGATGATGTAAAAGGAAAATGGAGGAGATTAGGTTTGCACCATCAGCATTCCATGTGAATGCATCCTTCAATTTCCTGCCATCAAACTCAAGATCCAACCGAATGGGTATCAAATTCAATTCTGTAGGCCTGCAAAAATCCCCATCGCCCAACAACCCTAATCACCTCAGAGAGAAAGTAGAAGAAAGGATCCTGGAAAGAATGATATAACAGATGCAGCAGAGATCTCTCTCTCTCTCTCTCTCTCTCTCTCTCTCTCTCTCTCTCTCTCTCCAGAAAGACCAACAAGATTGGCTGAGGAAATAGAGTTGTGGGATGGGGAAAAAAACTGACATTCGAAATGAGACCAATTCCCTGGGCGCACTCGCAACTGCTCCTTTGTAGCTCATCGTTCTCAGCTTCTTCTTATTCTTGTTGGGACAAGTGGGTTTTCGGTTTCCCTGGAGATTCTTCGCGTGAGGAGCCCAAGCGATTAGGGTTCAGGGAACTCGGAATCCCGGGTAAGGATCTTCTTCAACTGGTTCTCGGAGTCCTGGTTCTCTGTCTTCTCAGGACTCAGACACTTCTCAGGAAGAAGAAGAAGTCTGAGGGGAAAGTCCTGGTTGGACAACACAACTGTAGCGCATAGGTATGTATGTATCGGGATTTGTGCCTTCAAACCCCATATGTCTGTGCTGGAATTTGAGCTCTGATGTTTGCTGGTTTAGGGTTCAGCGTTGTTCTCCCCCTTTGTTTCAATCATGAGCTTCGGTCAAATTTCATCTTGTATCTATGTTTGCAGATTTAGGGTTTGGCATGTTTCTTCCATTGCAGTCATGAGCTTTTGTCAAATTTCATCTTGTATCCGTGTGCTTGTGCTGAATTGGAGCTCAGATTTTGAAGTTTGAGGATGCAGATTGATGTTTGCAGGTTTAGGGATTAGCATGTTCTTCCATTTCAGTCATGAGCCTTTGTCAAATTTCATCGTGTATCCATGTGCTTGTGCTGAATTGAAGCTCAGGTTTTGAAGTTTAGGATGCAGATACTAAGATGTTTTCAGGTTTTGGACTCGTGTGTTTTTTTGCATTTCACTTATGAGCTTGTCAATTTGGTCTTGTTCTGATCAAAATCTAGCTGGTTGACCAGGATCTGCATTATTCTCTCTCGACCAATTTCAGTGTGACATTTATAGTTCTGGAAAAAGAGGCACCAGCTCAAGTTGGGGAGGCTTTGATGTGCAGTGTGCTGGTTCCACATGCAAGTGCAAAGCTTCAAAATGACCATGAAGCTTTCCAGCCTGGTGATATGATCCGCCTCACAGGCAGGCTTTTCTCCTTTCACAAATCAAACCTTGTATTGTGCACTCATAAAGAAAGAAACGACGGAAAAGATCAGTGAGGTTATTATGGTTTTCTCAGAGAATATCAACATGAGAAAGATTCAGTGGGATTATTCCTGACCCTACAAGCCTGAAAGTGTGGAATCCTGTTGGTCTCAACCATGACCCTGCAAACCCAGAAGTGTAGATTCCTGTCAGTCTCAACCATGGGCCTGGTAGACCATTGAGTAATTCCTGTGGCACATATCACGAGTTGTAGTTTTACTGGCAAAAGGCATTGTCACAGATGACAGTGTATTTCTGTATATGATCTGACACCTTGTGAGCAACTCTCAGTAGGTTATGACTGCACCCACTGTCATGTTATCTTCAAATGATTGTGGTATAATTTTTCTGTTATGTATATATCTATGGGTGGGTGTGTGTGGGTGTTGTTACTATTAAAGATTGGGATGTACAATCAATGAGTACATACGACAATGTACTTGACCAAATATGGGTGAAGCAAAACTTGGCAATCAGTAAGTCCCTCAGGAAACTGTATCTGGACTTTCTATTGTTGTCACTGTAGTCTGAATTCAACTGTGATTTCATATATAGTCTTGGAATGGCTCTTGGCTTCTTTGTTTGTTGATTCTTTGCGGCCTGACAATGGTGCAGTTGCAAGATGCATTGTTCCAGATAGGAAGTATGCAAGAAAAAAATTCCTTCAAAGAAGAAACACACTTGAACCATTATGTGAAGACAAAAAGAGAGCTCAAGTCAGCACCCTGTTGACAGATCTTGGTTTGTTGCATTATGGGTATACAGTCTGTGATCACAGCTCAGTTTTTCTTGAGTAAGTAAGTACCCCAATACTATTGACAATCTTTCTTGCCTGCACTCTCATCAAGGAAACTCAAACCAAGATCAATAAGAGTTAATGACTGCCACAAACCAGCACATGCTCATGTTTTCCATTCTTATGTACACTCCACTACTTTATACTCATCTGTCACTACTGTTGCACTGTTCTTTGTGCACTCTATTTGCACCAAAGATGCATGTTTCAGTTTTGCTTTGTGATGCACACAATTTCAATAATTAATGCAAATTGTGAGCTCAAAGTAATGGATTCTGCTGCTTTCTTTGACTAATTTAAAACGCAATTTTTGTGGCAGCAATTTTTTTTCCTGTTGCTAGACAGGATTTTTTTTTTCCTGTCTCTCATCAAGAAGAATGTTGCCCCTGAGATGCTCTCTCTCTTTATAGCTGTGTTGGCAGATCTTCAGTGCCTGTTTCTCTTCCTGCTGATCTCTTATTAGGAAGTATTCTGGCACACTATGTAACATGCATGTAGAGCAATGAAAAACATGAATTTGATTTCATTGCTCTTTTTGTTCAGTCATTTTCTTGCCATCAAAATGTTTTTATTCCCCATGGTGCTTACGGATTCATGCTGTTGCTGTTTCTTTCTTCTGTGCGTGTTTGGGCCAGATGCTCATCAAGCTTGCAGCAAGGACCTCATGCCATGGATTGACTTGTTCAGGTGAAATCATGTTGTTTGGGCCTGATTCTCAAGTTGCACTTACTCAACTGTGAAACGGGCTAGTTGCAAATTGATTGCCACAATCCTTGATGAGGGCAGATCTTGACAAGTTCTCTCGTAGGTTCATTGGTACTTGTAGTCACTTCAAAAACATCTAGTATACAATCTTCATCAATTCTTTTGTTTGCAAAATCATTTGCAGCCTCTAATCATTGACACAAAAACTAATGGCACTTTAGGAGCAAAGGAAATAAGAATTTCTTACCATACTCAACAATTTTCACATTTTGTTCATGAGCAAGGAATGGAGACATTAGATGGAGACTTTTGTGTTTGGAACCTTACACCAATGAAAACACATTATGAGCAAGATCCTCTCATCATACATCCTTAAGAATGAGAAAAAAGATCTAATGCCAAAACATATTTCTTTCTTCATGTCTGAAGGAAGAATTCCCAACATCAATTCTAGAATCATCTTCCACTAAATTGTCCATAAGAGATGATTGTTGACTCCTTTTCTAAGCTTCACAATCATTGTTATGATTGCATGTAATACATTAGATAAAAACCAATGTCCACATGATTGATTCAAAATATGTTGTCAAAATTGGAAAGATTAAATATCAATGTTCACATGATTGGTTCAGGACACAAGGTATCAAAACTAAAGAGAAACAATCCATAATGACTTGAGAAACATGCCATGTAAAAGGATGAAGCACACAACTAGTAAGTTTGACATCAATTTGCCTACAATAGCAAAGAACAATTACTTCCTAAAACTATAAAGCCTTTTACACATGATTATTATATTCACAAACCTACACCCAAATAATGACAAAGAAACTTGAATGTTTAAAACATTTGGCATTCATATTGAAAGCGACAAAGGTGTTCAACAATATTGAAAATTGAAGGTCAAGTCAAAGAAATACCTTGTTTTCATAGGAATTAACTTAATTTTCTTCAGTGTAGACTAAAGTCAATATAATCTTCAATCCGCTCTTATTGATTGACCTTTCCCAAACTCTTTAGTCTAAGCTATACATTTCTATAAATTCACATGGGTAGACATGATAAAAACATATTTTAAAAGCTTTAGAATTTTTTTTCTTTTATAGTTGCCTACTAGCACCCATTAGAAAAAGCATGCCAAAACAAGTTTTGTGAAAGTTTTATTTTAAACCCAAGTTTTTGCACCTAGCAATGGATTTTTGAATTGTTTTAATGATATTGAAATTTTCATTTTCATTTTTTACACATAAAATTATTATTTTTCTTAACGCACATTGTTTCAAAAAATTTGTAGAATCTTTTGCCAACGTTTGGCCTAGGGTCCATTCATGGTTGGTGTACCCAAAAGGATTGTCTAATAGAAAAAGGATTATAAAATACTTGAATTTGGGTTTGTGTAACATCTATCACTTTCTAAATATAGTGAATTATTGTATGTTTATAATTAAAATGATGTTATGTTAAATTAATAAAAGATATCTAAAACTTTCAATGATGAGAAACTTCAAATAACTAGTTTATGGGTGATTTTTTGGAACCTATCATGTGGTCATCCCTAAACAATTCCAAATTCCTATTGTATGGTTGTCCAAAGTCAATTCCAAAGACAACTACCTCATTTCTTTCCTAATAATTACATGTTTTCCTACTAACTTTCTTAATAACTACCTCACTCATTTCCTAATAACTACCTAGACAACCTTATAACGACCTCGATCCTTTTCCCTACCCACCAACATGGATATGAAAAGGTTAATTAACATGTGCCCATTCATGTCCATGATATATATATTAATGCAAATTAAGTTTGACATTGACATAAATAATAATAAACTATTGGAAACCATATGAAAACATAAGAAAAAAAGAAAAAGAAGTTGATCATCATTGGTATCCCATAACAACACAAAGCCCAAATAGATTGGATACAATATAAATGTCCATTTGATTCTTTTTAAATAACTATATCCTAACTATAAGTTTTTTTTAAAAGGAATCAAAAGAAATGCATTAAGGTAATGCAATTGATTTTTAAAAAAATGTATGGATAAACAATGTTAACATTCATGTTTAATAATGTTTATTGAATGCATTTGATTAGATTATAAACCATGCAAGGATTTTGAAGGATTCATTTCGAAAGGTTGGAGGGAAATGATTATTCTTTCGACATTTGGTTGATTGTTTATATTCACAAAGTTTAAAATTTGTAGTCCCAAGCGCAAGTCACATGTGTAAAAAATTATCATGCAAAAAAAATCAAGTTGTTTTATGAAATCTTAATAATTGTTTTTGCAATTTTGATTTTGAACCAAAGTATTAATGCACAAATTTGTATGCGTGTGAAAAAATCACCACTATTATATGAATTACCATAATTTGGACTATTCAATTTTTCTCATTTAAATTTGTTCTATGTAAATTTTATTTTTGGTATATAATGAAAAATAATTCTTGTGACCTTTTTGTCCCAAAAGTGATATCCCAATCATCAATAAACCCCTTGATGTTTCTATTACTTCAAATAATCCAATAATGTATCATGTTTCAGTTACTAATCAAAACCTATGAAATGTACAACAAGGGCAAATACATGTTATAACACATTTTGCTACAATTGACAAAACATATACATATTAGTTTTTCTCAACTAGGTTTTGTAACATTTTTTAACAAAAATGTTTTGTGAAAGGAATACAATACAAGGGCACAAGCACATTGTCTAATATTGCAATCAAATATTTACAACAAATTGAATAGGCAAATGGTTATTAGTAATTAAAAGTCAAAATCCTATAAAAATTAATAATGCCGCACATTATCCTTTTTGCAAGGATCTATGGCATTAAAAAAATGGAAATTGCACTTGAAAAATCAATTAAATCAAATTATTTGCCAGTTGTCTTTCCAGTGGTCTTTTCATTTTATCATTGATGCCTTTTGCAAATTTATGTGCAATTGACACATGTTTTGCATCCACATGTTTTATAATGTTATTATATCATTACTTTTTAAAAAATCAATTTACATTTTTTTTGTTGGACCAAAACATATTAACTTATTCTACTATTGTGACAACAATGCAATGCATGATTTGTGCAATTTTCACATCCATTGCAACATTATCATTCACATAAAATAAATACCAAATTAACAATTTTTATTGGGAGGTTTACAAAATCTTCCTTGTTTATGTAATTTTTAAAATGTATTTGCAATGGATCCTCATCACTCTATGACACCATCCTATTATATGATTTAAAGTTGGATAATATTTTTGATAGTTCTTCACCAATTGGCTCTTGCATTGAAAGTTAATTTCCATTATATAAACTTGGTCCAATTCTCATTCATTACTATTTATTTTGTCCTTGTTTATTTGACCAATTCATTAAAAAAAATGATCAACAAGCCATGTTTGACAAAAACAAATTTAAGTTTATGTTAGTTCAATTACATCTCTTCATATAATTTTTTTTAAATTCATAATATGTCATACAAGACCTATATGTTTACTAAATCTCAATAAGCCCAAATACATGCAAACATAGTCAAAGGAACTTGGGTCTCCAAGATAAAAGTATTTTTTCATGGAATGCATGTGACATTTGGCATTCATATGTTGGTTTATAATCTTCATTTTTTCAAATTTTCATACCTAATGTACCATTATGTGTTCAATATGAATATTTTTTGATATATTATATCACATTATTATGCATAAAAACAAATAATTTTTGTTAAAGCCACATCGTCAAAATTCATAATCTTTTAGGGCAAAAGGTAAGTTTGAACCAAATGTGTTCAAATGTGTTGTAAAAATGAATTACATCAATTTTAATTCCTATTTTTCCTTCAATAATTAATGTTAAAATCCTTTCCATTTTTTAAAAAAAATGGTGCATATTTCATAAGGAAAAATGATATTTGAAAAAAAAAAATGTTCATTTTAAAGGTTGAATATTTTAAATGTTCAAAAAGACTCTTAATTTGTGTCAAATTTTGACTATTAAAACTTTGCAAGTAATGGATTCTATTTCGAAAAAATATTGAAACTTCAAATTATTGTGATTCCCTTGTGATTTTTTGAATCAATATGAATATATTTTTAATCATTGTCCACCCTTGTAGGTGGTTCCTTTAATTGTGTTTTAGATCACCGGCCAAATAGTTGTAAGTTTGTTTTATATGATTTAACACACATGAACAAGTTACTGTTTGAAATTTTATATGTTTGATTACATTTAATTTATACATTTTACATATTATATCATAAGTTGCAAGGTAGTGTTAAAACTTTGGAAATATCAATATTTTTGAATTTTTTCACAATTTTCAAACTTGTCTGAAGTCAAACTACTTATGCAAACAAAGTTAACTTTTAACTTTGGCATAATTAATGGAAATATACTTCATTTTCTTCTTCAAATCTCATAATGTCAATGCATTAACACAAGTCAATGAAAAATTCATTATTATGCAAATGTAAGTAACAAAAGTATAGACATGAGCAAAATAAAAATGTAGGATTTGCATGCAAGATTAGAATGGTTCAAGAATGCAATATTTGAACAATGAAGTTTACACAAACAATGCACAAATTTTCATAAATTCATAATTAGAAAACCTTGAATTTTGGGCTTCATTTAAGTCAAACAATATCAAAATCAAGTTTTTCAACATTCAACATGAAATAAGCATTGGAATCAAAATGAAAAGAGTTGTAATTTTTTTTTATATTTACCAAATTGGAAAGTGGATGAAGTTGAATTACAACACACCACTCACATGATGTATGCAACAACATCAACAATTTTACATAGTAAAAGATGTGGGAAATACTGATAACAATATGTGAGAGGAGACAATAGTGTTCATTAGCAAAGTGGACGAGCATAGACAAAAGTGAACACCAACAAAGCACAAGTGGGCAAGAGGAAGCAACAACAACTATTAGTAAAGTGTAAACAAGGTGAGAAGAAACAATGATGAAGGAACCTTATCAAAATGCAAGTGGACAAGAGGAAATAGTATTGATCATTAGCAAAATGTGAATGAATGAGATAAAACAATAGTGAACACAAGCAAAGTGCAAGGACTTTCAGTAAATTAACAATGCAAATACAAAGCAACAAAAAACTTGCAAAATTAAATTAACATGTAATTAATTAACGTAACAAATATTAATTTAAAAGATAACAAAGAAAGGTAACAAGGCCAAAAAAACAGTGTGAATCAACAAAGGGTTTGTTGTTTTTTTGAACAAGACGTTAACATCAATTTGCAATTACCTTAAAAGAAAGAATTGAAAGTCAAAGTTCACCTTAACCAAAGTTCAAGTAGGGTAGTTTTCAAGCATAGCACAGTTCTTTCTTGTAACAAAAGTCATGTTCTTTTAGTTATTAATTCTTGATTAATATTTGTTGAACTTTAAAAAAACATTGGTAAAACAACCAAACCTTAAACATGAAACCTAATTAACATTAAATCCAACCTTTCAAATGCATAAAAACTTGTTAAACAACTTTTTGTGTATTTGGAGGTTGCATTATAAAACATAATCTTATTTAAACAAAAAATGGGTGTTTTGTTTTTTGAAATGCAAGACTTTCATTTTTCTTTTCATCTTCATTAAAAAGAAATCATTTTTACACTTGGAAACACCCTTGGAGTGGGACATTTCAAAAGTAAACATCCTTTGGATCCACTTCAAATGGGAAATTAATTTGGGAATGCCCTACTTTTCAAGTGTTACCCTACACTTAATTGAATTTTGGCATTAAACTAACAAACAAGGATAATAAGCATTCCAAAAATTGAATGTTTAAAATAATTTCAAAATATTGGTGTTCTCAAAATTTAACACATCCCAAAAAGTACTTCCCTAGTCCCATGTGTTAACAATCAAACACACATTGATTCAAAATTCTAATAAAATTAAATTTGACTTGAAATGTTTGGGGTTTAATACAAATGAAGGGTGGTTCTTGATTTTTATGAAGAACTAAAATTCTAGTTTTATAAAATTTATTAGATTGGTTTCTAAAAAAAAATGGAATTTGAGATCTAGTTTTAGGTTTGGTTTTTAAAAAAATTGGTTTTGTTTTTAATCCTACTTTTAAGAATTAAATTAATGTTGTGAAATATGTCCATTTCAACATACTAGTTGGGTATTAACATTAAAGTTTTAGATACTGGGTATGAACATGTGTATTCTTCTTGAAATTGACATATTAGGTAGGTTTATATAAAAACCTACATGTTTGGGGGGGTTGGGGGGGAGGTGGTCCCCCTATAAATGCGAATAAACAATAACTTCATATCAATTGTGTTAATGGGTGAAATTGCAGCCTCCAATCATTACCCCTCTTCCAAGGGGTAGGACCAAGGGACAAGGTTGACACCTTATTATTTCACATAAAGAACTACCTTCCTTCTCTTATTTTATTACGCCTATTCAAGTAGTAAGTAAAAGGTTATATAAATGGAAATGGGGAAGGTAAGGGTCTATTGTTTAAAATTAAACCTACTTTTATATCAGTTTTCTAATCTAGGGAATAGAGGGTAAAATGGAAAAAGGGCAAGATGAAAAAGAAGAATTTGAGAGTAATTGCTTTCAAGGGGTCTATAATACTTTCAATGTCCCTTGGATATTACCTAAGGGTCTGTAGACCTTTCTAACGTTATTGTCCCTCCTTTCTCCATGCGTGCAAGTTTTCTAATGGTTCTGATTGCCACCTACAACCTTCAACATCCCTCCTTTATGGCCCTTTCATTTGTAATCCACTATCATACCCTTTGATTTCCACCACCATAGATTGGACGCTACCTTCCTGTGGCAGCTAGTAACTTAGGACTCTAGGGACTACTTAGAAATCAACCTTCTTATTTTCTATCCTAAAAGAAATGTAGAAATATTAGTTAAAGGAAACATCCTACTTTTATCACTAAAACAACTCTACCTTCCACACTTAATAAAACATCAAAGCAATATATGAAACTTGAATCCTTCAACCATTTTTTATTAAAATCACACACAAAGTACATTTTTTTTCTCCATTACTCTCCTTCACATTCCAAGTAAGTCTTCTCCATCCCCAAAAGTTTCTAATGAATGTCCTTCTTTTTCCTCTATCCCCCTTCTCTGCGTACCACACATAAAGCTCACATTGACCTTTAGAAAATAAGGTCCTTATTCTAATCCTTTCTTATAAATCTTTTAGATGATTGGGTGAATTACCTTCAACCATTCGTTAACCTGAGTTACCTAATCCCACTAGTTTCACCCCTTGGGTAATGGACGATAAGTTTACAATTAGTAATTAGTAATCATTAAGAGGTCTATGGAACTATTTAGTCTAGAGATTTTAACCCATTAACAAGTTGGTATGAGGTTGCATTAAAATATTGAACATTCTCATTAACACTTGAAACAATGTTGGTTGGTTATTAAAAAAATGGTTGGTTATCAACATGGGTCCAAGGAAATCATTTATTTTTCAATTTTATAATGGAGCCAAGTGATGGACATCTTATAAAAAAATTCATATTAAACGACAACTCATTTATAAAAACATTAAAACAATAGTCATTTAACACAAGACAAAAAGTGTTAAAAAGAAAAAGGGAGGGACTAATCATTTAATTTATGAACACAAAGCCTTAATTTTGAAAATCAAGTTACAAACTTAAAATATACATTCCTAGAAGCACAAAAAAGAATTCACATGTGATATATGGATAAAAGTATGTCAAAATAGGAAAGTTTTGGATATATATGGGTAAGGGCAATGGTACCATTGGTGCAAACAAACAATGAACTTAGTATCTTTTTGGTTTTTCATAAAATGATATTAGTCAGTTTTAATTTTACATACCATGATGCATAGAATTTTGTGTTGTGTATATGGTGTGTAAATCATGTGTGAGTGTAAATCATTTACACTTACACATTCAAAATTTTTACATTTACACACATATTGTTGCTATGTATAATTTTTTTTGCATTTACATTTACATGAGGCCAATATAAACATTTGTCAAATACATTTACATAGCCTTGTGTAAATGTTTTGAGATGTGTAAGTGTATATATTATATACCCTTAATGACCATGCCTTCTTGCAAATCCATATTAATTAGTTGCAAGTGCATCTCAAAGTTTAATTAATTTTTTTGGAATGGGCCATTTTGATTAGCCTTTCACAAAAAATCACAATGCTTTGATACCCCCAAACATTAGTATTTTCTACCAATATGGGATTATGGTGGTGCTATTCCAAAAATATCTTGAATGCACATTTTGCCCCATCTCATTGCTTTGAATAGAACTTTTATTTCTAACTTTGTTCATTATCATTTTTGGCACTTACTCTGGTTCATATTAATTTATTTACTTAATCATGGTGCATCCCAAAGCACAAATGTTGTGATGATTATTATTATTTTGCAATGGGCCATTTGGTTGGACTATCACCAAAAAATCATGAATTTTCCACCCACCTCCACAAGTAGAAATAACATTTTTTACATAGCCATATAAAACCATATATGTGTCTTCATTTTACATTACATTGGTTTACATGGCCTTGTAAAATCATATAAATATATTTTTTTACACTTACATTGTTTTACATGTTTTGTGTTCTACATTTTCTTTTACATGAATATAAATGAAAATTAAACACTCACAAAAAATGTAAATAAATTTCATTATGAAATTACGAAGTTTAAATCCTAAACCATTTACAGGCATAACGCCAATGCATACCATCAAAACCCTTTATACCAAATCAACAATAAATCAAACCCATTTCTGATCTGGTTTTAGATTACCCAAACCCAAACCAATGGTTAACTTCTAGTTGGCCCCCGGTTTTGGTGCCCTTTTTTTTTTTTTTTCGAAAATCCTGATTTCAATTTTGTTTTGAAAAAATCAAGAACCCAGTTCCAAAAATCAGACCCAATTTTAATTCAATGTTTATTATTGACTGAAACCAGAACCAAACTCTTGTAGTTACCCTCCAAACTAGGTACCCACCCAACACTAATTAATAAACATATCTACCTATGTGTTTGGATGTGTGAGCCATCACCCTTCGATTTACGCCCACTTTAGACTAAGAGTTGCGACAAAAAAATCTTGAGGCCATTAATGGAAAATTTAAGCATTTCTTGGTTATTGTTTGGCACCCAAGTTATTAACAAAAACATTATTTGTATGGTGGTCAATGAGTTCATGTGTAAAGTCGTGAAGACTAGAAAGTAAGGACCAAGGCTTCAACTCCTCATATATACTAGTGGTACCCGTGACCTTCGAACACCCGTGGCTATGCCACTCCAGCCACTTCGAACGCATAATAGTCTTGACCGACATTGTGCGGGTATCAAAACCAGGCGTGTGTACCTTCAAGTTATCAGTCCGGGTATTTACTCCCTTACCCAACGTGAGAAAACCCAAAACCCCGGTTCTGACATTTTGAACCTTGGTTCCCGGAAGTTTTGGAAATTTCCGAAAACATGC
>Ga0116231_10001045_pt1 | contig 54631 bp, 40 predicted proteins | sample S1TSphgellanicum_2_FD_89695 | JGI IMG/M metagenome (GOLD analysis project Ga0116231, IMG submission 89695) | Host-associated microbial communities from peat moss isolated from Minnesota, USA - S1T2_Fd - Sphagnum magellanicum MG | ecosystem: Host-associated > Plants > Peat moss > Unclassified...
ACCTTCCTTTCTCCTTTAGTTTTTCTAGAATTCCTTTGTCAGGAGTTTCCTCCATCATAAGCTAGGATTTTCTAGATGCTCACGGCGGCCATTGCACGGCCACCGTTTACATACACTTCATTTCTTTCTTGCTTTGCATTTCAATATACATGAGAATTTCATCTTATCCTCACTTGTGCATTGTATATATATGTGTGCATGCATCTCTTTTTAGTTGATTAGTTTATACATTTGACTAACTTTAATCTTTTTGTTTAGTAAGATTTACTACGTATTTACATCCTTACGACACCGTACGTCACGACACTACACGTCACGACATCACATTCACACATTCCCACCAAATTATTTTATGTTTGTCATATTTTTTTGGTTGTGTAACCTAAACTTAATTGGGCCCATATGTAATCCTTTAATGTTTGTGACATGCATGGAGCATAATGAGACATACAAGAAATGAATTCGAGGTCATGTTCACGATGTGCAAATGACCCATTAGCTCATGTATGGGCCTTATGATAGATTGTGATATTGGGCACATTAAGCCGTGTGCATAGATGTTTGATTAAAAATGACATTAGGCATGTTCATTTAATAAATCCAATGTGGGTTAAGTCTTCTCGATGGTCCTCTAGACCATACCCGCATTGATACATAGACCAAAAATCACTCAAGATGTAAATGATTATATTTTTGGTATATGAATTAAATAAATTAAAAAGGTTAATGCCATAAATGTTTACCACCTATGCCCAAGGTGGTTTTTAATAGTTGGTTTTTTGACATCTCTTTGAATAGTACTAATAATATTTGTTCAAATTGTTCCATATTTTAACCACATATAGAATAAAGTATGTTCTATATGATGGCATCATTTTTTAATATGATAAATCATTAGATTTGTGGAATTCATGTTAGAATCTTGGATTTCTCCATAAAATGAATGTGTTAATAAGGACAATCAAATTAAAATTTTCAATTCAAATTTTATATTCCCAAGGTTTAAAAAGAAATATAAAAAACATGAATGCAAAAAAATGACATTATTATTTTTTTTAATAGGGTTTTAACACTCCAAATAAAAGTATGTCATTTTGGAATGTCTAAGTAAACCTACATTCCCTTTTGGTTTATACTTGAATAGGACATTAAAATTTTATTTAATTGATTTGAATCATCCATTATAACATTTATTGGTTGAAAGCCTCAACATACATATCCTTCTTTCATTTTTTAGCATTTTATATCATTCATTTTGCTAAGTCCTTAATTTAGGACTTAGGACATAGGACAAATGGGTGTCATGGTTCTTGGTATTGTAACCCCACCGTGATTGCACCCATAAACCTTAAGCCCTAAAATATATGAACCAAATTTCGAAACCTTAAATCATAAGGCCTAACCTTAAAATTCCAAATGATATTTTGCCATAAGCCTTATTAAAACCCTAAATATACAAACCCTGTCAAAAAATAATCCTAGTGATATATGCCTTAAACCCAAAAATCTATACAAATTATACAAATGATATAATGCAATATATATAGGAATTTTTTAAAAATAATAATTTAAAGCTTTCAAACTACAAATGTTTACTAACCAAAAAAAATAACTTTAATTTTCAGAACAATTAAATAAATTTTGTAAAAAACCGAAAAAGAAGGTATATCTTTTACTTTTGTGTGACTTCTCCAAGTTGATCTTTTCCACTCTTTTTTAAGAAGCTATAAAATGAAATTATATTATTTCACATATGTCTAAACCCTAAAAATTTCCCCCTAAAATTAACCTAGTTTAGGTTAATTATTATAGATTTATGAAAAAATTACTAATTAATTTATGTGTCGCAAACCTTAAACCTAAACCATAATTCGATAGTACATATTTATAATAATTACATGAAAAGATGTATTGTAATGTCCATTCCATAAATAAATTAGGTAAAAAATAAAAAATAAAAAATGCATTAATTAAACCAAAATTGCTACAATTATGATATTGTTTCCATTATAAATTGTTTGTAACACTTGCATATGGGGACATGTTCATCATCCATGAACTAGAGCGAACTTTAATAATTTGATAGGTAAGATTGGGTGCGGGGGGTGGGAGAAGTGAATAGGTAGTTAGTTAGGTATTTGGCTATGTAAAAAACATAGGTAGGTAGGTAAGCATAGTGGTAGGTAAAAAGGTGGGTGCATAGGTAGGTAAATAAGTATATAGGTAAGTAGTTAAGTAGGTAAAAAAGTTAATAAATAGAAAGGAAATTCAAGAAACAAGGTAGATAGGTTATTAAGGTAGGCAGGCATGTAGGAAGGCAAGTTAGTAGGTAGGAAGGAAGTTACATTAACAAGGTAGCTCGGTAGATAGGCAAATTAGTACATAGGAAAGAAGCTACCTTATCAAGGTGGCTAGGTTTGTAGGGTACTTATGTCAAAAGGGTGGTTGTCTGTATAGGATTGTTAATTAGTAAGGTAGCTAGATTAGTAGGGTAGGTAGTTAATACAATGGTTAAGTCAATAGGGAAATTAAGTCAATAGGATATGTAATTAATAAGATAGTTAGGATAATAGGTTAGGTAGTTAGTATAGTAGCTTAATCAGTAAGATAATTAATTATTAGGGTAGCTAGGTGAGTACAGTAACTATGTCAATATGGGGGTAATTAATAGGGTTCCAAGGTCACTATAGTACTTATGAAGGTAGGAAGGTGAGTAAGGTAGCTATGTGCAAGGTCAAGTCTAGGGGAAAAATGGCCAAGAACAAAAAAAAAAAAGTAAATATAGTGGTTAATAACAAAAAAAAATGGACTATGATGAACCCCATCTGGTGCCGAATGAAAAAACTCAACCCATCTAGTGGACAAAATGGCGAATTGGTACAGTGGTGGGTACTAGTTCACTTTAGCCCTTCCAAACAATGATGCTTTATTTCTTGTGTTTGGATTCTTCTACACTATCTTTTACTACAGTTGCAACACTTGTTTTTCATTCATGTTCTTTTGACATTGTTGCTACATTCTTATTCATGTTCGCACTTTTGTAACATTGTCTTCCTAGCTATGGTGCTTTGATTCTTATGCTTGGATTATTGTGTGTTCACTCCCAACACTATTGTGACGTTTTGTTTATCATTTACACTCTTTCAACATTGTCCTTAAACTTTAATTATTGGTCAATCTTTCATAAAGTTTGGTGCAAGTTCTTTTGCACTTGCTGTGTTCAAAACTTTTTTTTTGGCTTCATTTTCACTTTTTCTTTTTCAAGTTTTGGAAAAGTTAAGCAGCTCCAATATTAGTTGTAACCAAATTGTGATGCATGTTTTGCCAAACACCTTGAGATTCTTAAAATAGCTTTATGTTATGACAAAACACATAAGGTGAATGAAAAAGAGGTTAAGGTACATGAACTCCTAAATGCTAATGATCCTAACTACCCAGCAGGGCATGTTCAAACTCACAATGAAATCAAATACAACATCTTGTATTGTTCCTCCTTTTGACACTAATCTTTTAACCCACATGTGAATTTTTGTGACAACATATCAAATACTAGTTTCTAGCCTCTTTAAATATGTGAAGTTGGCTGAACTAGCCATGGTACAAATAGTAAACAATGTGGAGAATGAAAGATGCATCTCAACTTTAGCTTTTATGAAGTCAAAACTTTGCAACAAGCTCATTAGTCATCACCCAATTGTTGTGTGCATGTTTGCACAACAATTTTATAAATTGGAAAAAATTTCATATCCTAAATGTATTCAACAGTGGAAAGTAGCATGACCCGAATATTGTTATGATGATTAAGGTGAGTGCTTTGCTGGAGCTACTAGTTTTGTTTTTGCTCAAGGTAAAATAGTTTTTATCGTGTTTTTTGTTTGCTAAATTAATGGCTGTTTTACAAGCCAAACAATTTTTTGGATTCCAATTACAATGGATTCTGTTTTTACATTTTTTCTGAAGTTATAATTGTATGCTAAACTTAGTTGACTGTAGGTCACTTGTGTTGGAAAGGCAAGTTTTAAGGGTTCAATTCCCCCTCAAATGCTTGTGTTTACTACAATTGTTGCAATCTTTATATGCACTTCATATGCATTTCAAGTTCATAATGATTAATCTTTTAAATCACTTTTGTTTTTACAGCTTCTTTTAATCTTTGTTTTTTAATCCAATGATATATATTCTCTGTAAATTATACAAATTGCATCAAGTAGTTGCCAGACTCCAACAAGAGCATTTCACAGATTAGAGTCATCTGTAAAGTCATGCCCTGTTGGGCCTGAGTTGCACCCCTCATTTGATGCTTCATCCCCTCCTGGCTATTGTCCTCAAAGTCATGAAATTTTATTAAATAAGGGTATGAAATACTGAGACTCAGCATTAAATGCACGAGGCGCGAGAACATTTACAGCTACAGCACACAAAGTAGCAGCAGAGATTGGTTGAAGGCATTCAGGAAAAGCAAGGACAGGGCAAACTCAGTTTAGCACCAAATTTGCTGCTAAACTGAGTTTCATGCCCCCTTGAAGCTTAGTGTAAATTTTTTTTACTTGTTTTTTGAAATCTCATCCCTATGTGACCAAACAAGGGGTTCTGGTGACGTCTTTTCCTGACTTTCCGGACAACTTTAATATTGCCATAAAAACTCCAAATGAAATTAATGAATAGCCCAAAAACTCCATGTTCATTTCAACAATAACCAGCTCCTTTCACTCACAGACTTGGAGGAGGGCTCAAAAAGAATTTAAGTGGAAGCCAGTTTGGTATTAAAAATGTGCTAGTGGGGTTCACACAGAACTGCTACACCAGCTTTTCCCCATGTTCCCATGCGGTTCCCAAAGGGTTTCCTCAGGTTCCCAAGTTTTCCAAAAACGTTCCCAATAGCACCTTAGCTATCCCATATGGTTTTGCCCAAAGTTCAAGTCTCATGTTATAAAGTGAAAAGGTGGGGTATGGAGCAGATTTGTTTTTATTTTGCAGCTGGCAGTCCAAAGAAGTCCTTCTATTGGGGAGTGCCTGATGTTCCAAAACTTTTTGTCATGGGCCAATCAATATGGCCCCTTCAAAGGGAAAAAAAGGAAAAAAGTTGTGAGCACATCCATGAACAATGTGTCACAAACACTGGCCCTGACAATAGATAAGATGTTATACATGTGCATTTATGTATGTATACAAATATATATATATTACTATGGGATTTATTTGTATGTATCACACAAGATGATATCTATTGTAACAACTATATGCCTGGACTTTGGACTTTGGTCTTTACCTCTAGTTTCTTTTTCTCTCCCTTTCCTAGGTGCTTTCTTTTTATAAATTTTGGCAGGGTTTCATCATCTTTAGTGTTAGAGTTATTATGTAAATAATTATTTTTTTTACATTTCTAAGCATCCTATTGATAAAAAAAAAATGAAATGGCTTTGAATTTAAAAAATTAACAAATATATATATACCAAAAAATTAGTAATTCAATCCTAGAAACTCCCTAGAAACCCATCGATCCACCACTGGCCAAAAACATTCTCATTATTCATTGCAAAATTCCAAAATTTTAAAATCCAAAATTCCAAAATCCAAAATTCATTGGAGATGTTCCAATAGAGCATATGCAGTTAATGAGTGCTCTAAAAAGTCAATAAGCTTTGGCACGAGTGCACATTCAGATCTGGCTGCGAGTGTTTGGGAACCTTGTCCAACACCAGTGAAATCTTCTGCACTGATTTCGGCCTACACCGTGGCTCAGGAACTCCTTGTGGCACTACCTCCTCTAATATCCTCAGAGAATTCACAATAAGTCCTAATAGCTCATCAGACTGCTCTGGCCACTTAGGCTGGACATAAGACATCCACAACACATGAGATGAGTGCATAAATAAGAATCAAAGGAGAAGGAGTAACTGGAAAACTGAACTGTTGATGAACTTGAAACAGGCTGCATAACACACAAGCCGCAGCCCCTCCCACCAGCAATTCCATAGCTGACGAATCATTGCTTTGCACTGCCTGTGTTCCAGAAGCCCCATCAACCCCTACTTCAAGACGTTGCTTCATAGGACTCAGCCCACCTTCCCGTGTATCCACAGCTGAACCACCATTCCGCTAGTCAAGTCCGACAACTGTTTCCACACTTTGAACGCAAACAAATCTGAGATACGAACCATTGGGCTGTTTATCTGTTTACACATGCAGGGACATATTCATTCCGACATAGCTCTTCTGTCTCTAGACTGCAGTGTAGATGCATAGAAAGGACACATGTTTTTTTCCTGACATCAGTACTTGCAGTTAAGACTGATATGTGTGTCCACAGGATTTTGAAGAATACCCATTTGAAGCTTGGTTATAAGAAGAAGATGCAGACCTGGCTGTCTTGTCCTCAGGGGAGATCAAAAGGCTCTTAAGCTTAGTTTGCAATTGTAGCAGTTCTGCCCCCCTCTCCTCCAGTTTCCTGCTTGGAAGATAGAAGTCGATTACATACACCTGTAAGCTTTGGACCTCTGAATCCTAAGCTTGATGACAAACCCAATATAGAGTAAGCAACCTTAACAGAATGAGAAACACATGAAGTTAGCTTCAAAGTACAAGGATGGAATTGAGAAAGAGAAAGCCAAGTAAACAGAATAGGAGCCTGATAACTACAATCTGTGGGGAAGGGACCTGGATTACCTGACGAGATTCAGCTGTAATTTCATCCGACTCATTGGCAACCGCCTTAGCAACTTCCAGCTGCTTCCTCAACATGAGCAGTTCATTGTTCCGAATGTTAAGCTCTTCTTGGAGACCCCATGCTGCAGCTTTGGTCAATTTAAGCTCTTGCTCCATTTGCAAGTCTTCGATCAACATTTCCTGGAGAACATTCATGTCAACTTCTAAGGTTGTAACCACATCTACCTTTTGTTTCAGCTCCCACCTCAGTGATTCCATCTCCATCCATGCATCACCAAGGGCTGTCTCAGCTACAACAGCTCGCTGCTGGTACGGAAATCAATCTAAACCCTAGAATGCTACTGAAACAGGAACAAGTACCCATGAATAGATAGGTACCTTTTTACCCCTGGTCACAAATCGATCGCATGTATAAGGCAAATTTGGATGATTGCCATCCTGATAAGAATATTGACTTGTGTCACTATTTGAGGCTGTCTAGTGTTGACATGCATATCACAGTTGCAAATTGAAAGCAACCTTGCTAGTGGGCATTCACAGGAAAATATTAAACAGGCCAAAGGAAATGAATGTGGACAGTACAAACAGACTGACCAGGCATCACGTGTCACGTTTGTACCGTCGACATTCGTTTCCTTTGGCCTGTTTAATATTTTCCTTGATGATTCTCGTTGCCTTTGCCTGCATGTTTTGATCCAATATTGCGGGGCGTATTGGAATATAGTTAGTTCAAGTCCTTTCCTTGGGACCAGTTATGTCATGAACTCACCATTCCATTCCGAGGGAGTTAGCCTCACATCAAATGAAACTTTGTCAGGAAAACACCCATAGGAGGACAGTTGAAAGATCCTGATGATCCATTGTGGGTCTCAATATGAGGATGACTTAAGCCGCACTAATCATGTTAAACCTAAACAGGAGAGTAGTTTCAGAGGACCCAGTCTTGCAAACTCTTGAAAGTTGCACACACCATACCAGTTGTTGACAACTCTTTTTAATGTACTTGCAGAAGCTTTCTCACCAATTTAGAACCCATTCATGTGCACAACTGAATTCAGTCACATGTGAGTGTCCAATGGTTAGCACCTAGTGACCAATGTGGCTTAGCTTTCCCATTACTTGTGCACCTGGTTTCAGATAATTGGTCACAGTATAATAAACAAGTGCAGAAATATCTTATAACTATTTTTATTTTTTGAAACCTTTTGAAATCCTTGCCTTCTCCAAATGAATCAATTTTAAAAAATTGTTTCATGGTTCACCATTCATACCTCCTTGGCTTCTTTTTCTTTTCGCTTTGACTTAAAATATTAGTCCTTTCCCATATTTTGAATTCAACTACTTTCAAAAAATTAATATCAGCCTTCAGCATTTCAATATTAACCTTATATGTCATGTAACAAAAGCACTAGATGATTTGTTGGGTATCCCAAAATGATATCATCAATCCTAACTCCTTTCAACTTTATGTTTTTGGCCAAAATATCGACACCTACCCGACTATAGGCACAGAAAAATTAATTGAATATAAAACTTACCTTCAAGCTTTACCTTATTTTGATTGTTTAGAGGGCGACTGTGAAGTCACCAAATGAACTCCTCTGAAAATAGTTGTGCATATGTATTTGAACCTTCTTGTTTTTGGGGGAAAAAAGTCCTTAATTAGGAGTCTAACATTAAACCTGTTGTGAGTAAGAATATTCTCCTACACGAGATTTCATATGAGGCCGAAATTAGTTACATAGCAATTTTCTCTTTACAAAATAGTGACAATCTAACAATCAACCTCATGTATCTACAAAGATTAGCAATTTTCTAATCAATTCAACTGTAAAAATACATGAATTTACCAATCATTGAATTATCACATTGGAATAGAGTCAAAAAGAAAAGTTAAGCATTATTGCATTGAAAATGATTCAATGGTTCATTCAATGTCTGCACAAACATGGTTCATGTATTTAATTTAGTTCTCTAGAAATGGCCTAAGCCCCATTTTAAGGGGAAAATGACTTTTGCATACATTTTCATTTCATGGTATCGTTCAAGCCGGTTTAAGCAGGTTTTAGGGTTTTTGTGAAGCTTTTACATCTATCATCATTGGTTGAACTCTAGTTCACCACTTTTGTGGCAATAGCCATAGTTGTTCAATGATATTTTGTGTTACATTAAATGCATTGGATTGTTCAAGCTATTATAGACGTGAGATTAACTTCATGGCAATAAAAAATTTATATGGGTTTTTTTTTCATTGAAATACAAGACAAGGAGATCAAAAATAACTTAGTGAATACATACATAACAAGTGGCCCAAAATGTAAAGAATTAGTGTTAATATGCAAGTAGACTTATTTTAATCAATCAAATAACAATCAAAAATAAAAATAAAAATTCAATGTGCAGTTGAAATATATCTACAAGACAAGTTGACCAAAAGAAAAACATTTTATGCATATATTCGTTGTTGCACGCACGCATTTTTTTGGCATTATTTTTTTGTCATTATTTTTTTGTCATTTATTTAGAAAAGTTGTCAATTGCACATTGAAATCAATTTTTGGTCCCACAATTTCTTTCAAAATTAGTTGTACGATGGTTTTGGTCACAAATTATAAACTTTAATTTCTATTCTTGTTATTCTTTCAATCACTTGTACATAACTTTCTATTATACATAAAAATTATTTCTTCTTCTACTTCTTTTTTGTGTTGTTTGTACCTAATTTTACTCACACATTAGACTCATTTTGAAGCCAATGGATGAGGCAAATTAGAATGTCTTGTTGTTTGAGTTTACTGCATTTGAAATAGAGGACATAACCATGCAACATTAAATTTTTTGGAACAAAACTCAATATCTATCTGAGTACCAATGATTAAATTATAATTTTTTATTTTATTTTATTTTTAATAAAAAGCAATGTACACCAAGTTTGGGTTTTTTTTTTTTGCCTTCGTCAAACAATATGGATTTGATTGATTGCACAATGTGTGTTTGAGCCACTTCAAACTAGAATTGCTGAAATCTTATGCAACTAGGGTACCCATTTCTGTTCACACTTATTAATCTTCAAAAACTATAGCCATTTATGAGTTGCCCAACCATTGAAGATTGCATTTTTGTACAATGTTGTTCCATTGAAGTAGGGCTGCACCTATATAGAAGGTTTACCACAATTATCCAAGGTGACCAATTAGGCGAATGACTGATCAATGGTCATTTTTAATCAACAATAAACTGGAAACTGGTCACAATTGATTTGGTTGGATGATTTTCACATCATAAGCAGTAGAAAATTTTCACTTTTATTATCTCAAAATTCAAGGTCAAAGGGAAAATTGGTGGATGTGTTTTGGAAAGATACCAAAACTACAAGGAAATTCCATTTAGGCATTGTAGTTTTAGAGTGCAATGAAGTTCAAATTTGACAAATTTATGTTGCCATCACATCAAAAAAGTTTTTGTCCCAAAATGAAAACTATATATTGCACATTTGGTTTACATATATTCTAGATCTTGTAGGTGGTTCTTTTACTGGCCTTGCCTACCAATCCAAGGATATTGTGTTTAGATTCATTGTAGAAGGATTTTGGCCCCTATGTAGTAGGTCTATTTTTATATGAGAATTTTTGAAAGATGATATTTTTGGCTTGCATTGAAACTTGAGCTTCATTATAGAGTTATGAAGAAACTTGAACAATTTTGGTTTCTTTGAAGATTATATTTTTGCAAGGTGAAATATTTGAATTTCCATAATTCTTCTTTTGCCTTAAGATACTTTTTAATGTAAATGACAAGGCCCCAGTATGACACACCCCTTGTTCTTTCGACTATCCTCCAAATATGATATATGCAACATCTCTGCAACAGTTCTGAAGTTGCCAAGCGTTAACCTACTCCCATAGTTTTTGGACATACCTTCTGTAAAACAAACACATATCTGCCAATAAGTTTGGCCACAAGTTGCATAGGGTGAGACCTCCAACACAATTCCAACTTCAATAGATTTTCTTATTGACTATCTTATGCAATGAGAATGAAACAGGAACAAATTGAGGTCCATTTGGACTTGTAATCGGTGTCAAAATCTGCATGCAAGCAGCAAGCACATGGAGGATGATGATGTATCTAAATAGGGACATGGATGGAGGGCCATTCCTGGTTTATTTCCTTCCCATTCTTGGTGGGCAGAAAGCTGCAGTGTCAGGCTCAGTAGAGGGATGGTGTGCAGCCGGCAACCTCTGAGCTTCCAGGGTGTCGATTCGCATGGACGACTGGACGGATGGACAGAGGGATGACGGGATGGATGACGGACCGGACGGATTCAGGGAGGCTTCATTTCTCATCCCGACGTCCTTTACATTATATAATATATATAGAGAGAGAGACTCCAGAGATTTCCACATATATTGCCCGGATGGACCATAAAACATGCCAATATCACATCTGATCTACACACGCATCCATCAATTGCCTTGTGGTTTACAAATTTTTAATTCATGATTTGCCTCATGCTATATACTATGGATCAACAACGGTGTATATAGGCATTCTGAAAAAGCAAGGCTAGATTCCATTATGGTTCATTATAGTTGAAATAAGGGGCCTATGACAAGGTGAGAGCCCCATTTTTGGGAATGTCCCCACCCATGGGCCTTAAGCCTACAGAAAAGCACAGGGCAAACTTTATCATTAACCTAAACATATCTAAATCCCCAAGTGAAAGGACTAGGAAGCTTGTCGCCAGAGGTCTGTGTAGGCTACTGGCTACTGTTTTAATGGTCCTGAACAAACGTGCCGCCAATTAAGGCGAAATCTGCCTGCAGATGCTTGCCACTGTTTCTAAAGAACCATGATCCCCTAGCCTATACCCATGACTTTACTCCTTGGTCCATAAAGGTTGGCAGAGTAGTGTCAACTATTGTACCTGCCGCCCATGCTGGAATATTAATACCGAAATATTTAATTGCAACAAGTGATGAGATTTTGATAGCCATAAATCTTCATTAATTTCTGATATTTGAAAACAATTTTCTTACAGGTTCAACTATTTTTGTATGAATAGAAGAAGTTTGTGAAAGGTCTCTGTAGGTTACTTTCAACTCACAAGTTCAAGCCTCAAATGATGAAATTTACAACACAACAACTCTTGTGTTGATTAATTTACAAATTATTTTAGTAACTCTTACCAAACATGAGTGGCAAGCTAGGGTGATGATTATAGTAGGATTGGAAGGAGAAGGAGAAAATGTAAAAAGAGAACTAGACAGAAAAGGTCCATGGACCCTACATTGGTGGGTTGGTTAGACAAGAAGGTCTATTTGACAATGGGTTTTCTTTTTTCTTTTTTTTTGAATTGGTGACATGGATGGAAGATACTTCATGTGTGCAACCTCATATATATATTAAATTTGTTGCAAGTTAGATGCAAATGAGAAATAAAACACTATTTACAAAATTTGCAACAATTTCAAAGCAAGTTTAAAGTTGAGAAACAAGGTCCATAGAGTGAAATAAAAACAAAAAAACATCTTACATTGATTTTGACTCTAGGTGTCTAGGGCTCAGGAAATCAAAGGTGACGATTGTTGAAAGCCAATTATAAAAAAATTGAAAATTATCTTTTGAAATTTGTCCTTTCATTAATTAAAATGAAGCTAACATTCCTATGATTTTGGGGTGGGTAGTTTTTAGTGGTACCACCCAATTAAGCCATTTTGTGGTGGGTAGTGGGGAACCCATTTTGAGAATATGGCAAAAAATTTAAACACTTTCAACATTGCAAAAACTGATTTTTGCCTAATGTTCTCATAATGACGAGCAACAATGACTCTTGAAAGGTTGCAATAATCTAAAATAAGTCATGAAATTCAAAGAGGATTCAAGTTCACCTTGCATGTGTCCATAATATAACACAAAGATCAATTTCAATTTGACCTTGTGTGTAATATCAATAAACACCCCACATGGTCATAGTCTAAATAGCAAAGGGAAAATTGTCTTACATTAAACTTGCAGCAATTTGAAAATGTTGATCCCAAAATGACCAATCAACAGTTAGAAAGGCCAAGAAATCCTGATAATTCACACCTCTTGACTTACTTTTCAATTGGCATTGCCAGTAAAGGCCAACAACATGCAAGAAGCTAAGATCTCAACATGGTATGAACATTGTGGAAACAACCCTTCATAAAATACAAATCCTTTTTGAATTTCTAAAACTACAATTTAATTGTGCAAGCATGTGATATCAAATGACCAAACGTCAAGCTCTTGTAAAAACTTGCTTATCCATCATTCACAAAATTCCATGCAACTTGCGCAAGTGTATTTGTAACCACTTGAAACTTCTTAATGGCTACCACCAGTGGCTCGTAAGGATGATGAATGTTAATAGATCAAAGTCCAATGTGGTGAACACCAACCTTTTTCCCAATAGTATGTTTTCCTTTTCTACTTTGTAGACATCTTGAACATCTACGAACATCATAATCATCATCAATACAATAGATACAATATTGTTACAATAAACCTTAATAATAAAAAAATGCAAACCCCATATTCAAACCTTATGCTTGACCATAGCTTTCCAAAATCCTTAATTAACCATTGGTTATTGTAGAAGTTCATCGATGCTCTACCTCTAACAAAAAAACAATGTACACCATGTTCAATAAATCCATCATGACAATGCATGCTTATATTTATTGATTTTACTCCTTACCTATGGTTGGATGGGATGATAATGCAGTAAACAAATACAAATGCTGCAAGTAGAAATAGATTAGTGGTTGTCTCACCATTTTTCCTACAATGATTGTAACTAGACGTGTTATGTTTGTTGTACCAATAACTCCTCTTGCCATCATCTCATTACTATTATTATTCTCAAATCCCTCTTTCCAAACTCTAAAACACACTTATCCTTGGCTTGCCGATGATGAAAACTTCAACATATTACAAAGGTCTATAAATATCTTCATTAATCCCATCTAATAAGGTTTGATAGCTTCATGAGGATTTTTAAAAGACCAATGAAATTGTTAAAAAAAGATCATTTTTTTAATGCTCAATAAAATAGGGTTACATATAGGCCTGAAGATTGGTAGTTTGAAAAAAAAATTTTAATTACCTTCATTGAAGTAACTGTCAAAATGTGTGATTATTTATAAACAAGGTTCCAACAGATTATTTTCTTTCCTACAGCTCCCACCAATTCAGGTTTTAAAATCTCATTTGAGATCTCAAACGAGGATAGGGCAACGTTCGGTATTTCTGGAAGGCGCTCAAGGTCTTCTTCTCAAAAAGAAAATGGGTACGAACAAAGTGAACGAGGACGAATGAACACAGGTATCTAAAGTTAACACTTACTGGAATTAACACTCACGATCAATGTGGCGATGAAGAGAATGGGTAAAATATACGTAGGGAGCACTACTAGCCTATGCCGCTGACCTTGGCTGCTCAAGGCTTACCCTTGCGCATGTGGATGTACGAAATGCAGGCAAAAGCTTTACCACTCGAGGCCAATTCTTACCCTCAAACTTGTGTGCGGGTGTGTGGTGCAATCAAAGTAGTCATTTGCAGTACTGAGAAGCTCGAGTCTCGTTTATGTGTGTGTATGTTTTGTTTTGTTCTGTTTTTTAATAAATTTTTTTACGGCATGCAAATGCTCTATTCTTCCACCATATAGAAACCGATCATTGTGACAAAAGATTTTGTGGTTTTCCTTCCAAGCGGACTCTGATTCAGCATGATGCAAGCGATTTTATGTAAACTCTGCGGAGCTTTGCATTCCATGCTTAGCAACTGTATTGGAACATGTTTCCACGTTGGGGCAACTCCGCAAGGTTCGACTTCCAATGTTGTTACTGCTTGTAATATTTCTTCAGACGTGGATGAAGTGTTAGTTCAAGAAGAAGCTCCGGCAATTTCTAAACAAGCTGTTAATCCTTCCCCGCGTCATGCTGAAGCTTCGGTTGTGGCTCCAGGAAGGTCAAAATATTCTTGTGAGATTGGCCGTGCTCATGAGTCTTCGTACTGTAATGAAGAGGAAGTAGCGGATCTAGCTGCTTCTGACCATGCCATATTAGCTTGTTCTTCAAGCTTTGTTGTCGCCGAGGTTGTTGGAGAAGCTCTAACTGGTGAGCTGCACGCTACTAATCCTTCCTGGTATGTTGAAGAGCCCGTAGCTCCAGCTTCCGATGACGCTGCTATTCATGCTTCAGGCTTTGCTCAAGATCAGGCGGTTTCGGACACTCTTAGAACTTTTGATCATCACACTGTCTATCCTTCCCGACCTGTTGAAGAGGTGCCGGCAGCTCCAGACCTTGTTCCACTCCATGTTAAAGCCGTGATTCCACAAGGTACAATTTTCTCTGCCATGTATGCGTGACCTTGGTGTTCTTAGTGGGGCGTAGATTTTTGAAGGTGATTACAAACTATTATCCTAAGCAACTTTTTGCAGTTGTTTGATGGAAGACAATATACATAACAATCTCGAGATGATTACAACATTGTCCTGAATAGAAAGTGTTCTTAAGCATAATAAGAATATCATAATTTCAAAAGATGAAATAAATACAACTAGTTTTGCTAAAGAACTCACACCCTCTTTTAAACATGGAAAAACATGGAAGACATTATGTTGCATCCACCACTTTGCACCCAAAAAACCTAGAAAAGGTATCCATAAGTAAAACTTATGTGCATGTTTTGATACATGTATTGACCTCAATAGAACCGACAACAAACCACTAGGATGTTTAAAATTTGACTTAAGGCGGTTGCAAGTCTTAACAAACTTTCTCGACGATCCGGCTATTTTTTTAGTAAATTGTTGAAATGGTTTGGTGCAGGTCCAGCATCCGATGACGACACTACTGCTCACAATTCGCTGGCGGTTCAAGAACGTCAACCGCGATATTTCAAGGTCCAGGTGAAGTTGATGCACAATGAAAGTGGTTTTGTGAACTACGAACTGGAGTTGCAGTTGACGGGAAATGCTAAACAGTATGAATCATCTATCTGCATCATCGACCTGAAGGACTTGGAGGACGCAATGCAGGGAAAGTACAAACCGGTTGACATCACATCCGCGCTAGCACGGTTCGATTTCACTGGGTCTCCGCTCCATGCCCAGGCTGTAGCAATATCTTGTTGCGCAGAGAATCCACGTCCATGGTTTGAGGTGGTACCAGACCTCATTCGATTGCTACTGAGAACCAAGAGCAGTTGTGTAGACTTAGAAATATCATTTGTCACGCAAAGTTCTGAAAAGAAGTTACGGTGGTGGTCAAGCACGCCCGATGGCAGCAGGAGATCAAACGTGGCAAACACGTTCGAAATTCCATCAAGCTACCATATGGGTCAAGAAGCTAAAGATCGATTCTATGGGCTATTCTTCGCGGTTCTATGTTTTGCGTGGTTAAACCACATGCCCGACCTTGTGAAGTTTGTCGTGAATTTACGGCCATGGTTAGCGTGTCCGATACCGCAAGATCAAGCTCTTGTGGTCTCTACACTGATGAAGTGCAACACCATGCAACAGGTTGCCGAGCTGCTCTTAAAGTTCAACCCAAGCCTTCTTCTTTCCATGTCGGATCAAGCTAAAGAATTGTTCCGAATCGAGGAGAAGTCGTACAAGCCCAGCTTCCTACTGAACCAAAACATCCACGAGCTAGCCCCTTTAATCCTTCTGGGGCAGCAGTACGATCCAGGCATCTTACGTCGGTCGAAGTGCCCGTTGAATGCAGTAGGAAAATCTTTCATTTTCACTCGACCAGCAGGGCTGCTGAGGAACCTTCAGAATGTGCTGCGATGCTACGCAGAAACAGTAAGACTCGTCCATACACTTGACAAAGTGCAAAACAAGATCTGGAAATTCGGTGCTGGTGTCAGGGGATTGAGGTCGCCGTGGTCGACGGAGAATTCCAAGCAATCTTGGCAGAACATCACACTCGAAGTTGAGATGGAATGTGAAGTAGTTGCAAATTGTCATCTTGCCCTCAAACTTTCGAACCTGAAATTTAGCAACGATGGTTTTCACAATTATAGACCCAGTTCCAGCTCCAGCGCCGAACTTGGGTTCTTCTTGTCACACGTTGCTCTGTGTGTTACTCCAAAGGTGGAGCCAGAAGACTGTCAACTCACAAAACTTGAAGTTGACACGGCTTTGAACCAAACCTATGACTCTGCCGTAACAAATGCATCCGGGTTGACTGGCACACTATCCTTGAAAAGTGCACCAACGGTGGCCTTCAACAAAACAACAACAGCAACTCTAGCGGCCAAGAGTTTGCCAGATTGGGATCATGCACATCGCACAGAGCTCCATGATCGCAAGTCTGGGACATTCTCTTGGACATTGAATCGCTTGGGCGGAATTCCTTTTAAGTACCAAGAGCCAGATCCTTTCCCGACAGGCACAAATTTTGCAGGATGGTCATCGTCATTGCCCTTCGATGAGTATGGCAGTGTGGTGTTCACAGATAAAACGTACCCTGACAAGATCACATGGATGCTGGCACCCAAGATGGAAGGGAGAACGGTAAAGTGGCTCGTTTCGGTGGAGTTTTGTGTGACCATCCTGAACAACATCCGGTCACGAAGAATAAAGGGCCAGTCTCTCCCGTTTCGCTGTACATACCCCTTGGAATACGAGCTTATAGCTCCAATGACACGAGACTGAACTTGGTGAGCTCAAACTTGAACATCATGCAAGTAACATGATTTCTCGTACTTCACACTGACAGCATGTTTGCATGATCTGCAATTTGTTGGACTTGACTTCTTGCTTCAAGTACTAGATCATAGCACTGAGATCATGTCTTATAAGTGGATCAACAATTGTTTGCTTGCTCCTCACCACCGCTTAAGGCAAAGGATATAGAAGAATATATACATCTCCCAAGGAAGGAAGAATAATTTTCTTGCTGCACATTTCTGAAACAGAAGAACTGTGATGCTCCCTTTTTATGTAGATCTGTTTCCTCTTTTCTGAAACAATACTAATACTCCAGCTTAGTTCTGATAAAGCAAGATCATTAGCTTGGCCAGACTCCGCCAAGGGTGATGAGAATGGTTGGAAGAGAAATTCCAGGTTTTCGCTGAAAAATGTTTGTCACTACTGTAGCCCCTATGCAGTACCATCTCTACTTCCATGAAACACTCTGTATGTTTTGCAAGATGCTAGCTGCATTCATGCTCTCCAGCAGCACTTACATTCCCTGAATTTGGTGGTTGTTTGCATGGAGTTCCAACAAAGAACACAGAGGCAGAGTGAATCACTTGAAACCTTAATGCACTCGAAAAATTAGGGACCTTCAACTCTCATTCTGTCAAAAACAAAACACACTCACGTGCTTACAACATTGAACTTGCAAGAAACAAACTTCGCCAGGTTGACATCAAAAATCTTCAACCAATTCTCTGAAAATCCTCCTCTTCCCAAAGTCTTTGCTCCCATGAATATTGTACAAGGAGATGCCCAAGTCGCAGCGATCACTATTATTGTATGCATCGCACTGAAGAGCATTTTTTTTCGTCTTGGTGCAGAATTTGTGTTCTAATTAATCTTTTACTACTTTTGCATTTGCATCCCATTATAAAGTCTGCTACCTACTCTTCGGATTATTGTGGGGTTCAAGGGTTTAGGAGTATCCGAATTTTTCCGAAGCCAATTTTGTGCTTCCAAACGAGACCGCAAACAATAATAATTACCCAAACTCCACACACACAACTTCGAAATTGGAAAGTTGAATCCCTGCTTCTACTACGCCAAGAAATGCACGAACTCGTGATACCTCAAGGTGGATGGATTAAGCTTAGTTGTGATCATTTGTCGTCTACGGGACGAAAGATTAGTGCGAAGATGAGCGACGAATTGAATGAAGGGAGCTGGAAACAGAGGATCTGAAGCTGTCCAATAATAAGTGTCCTTGAATGTTCCAGTAGGTAGTAGTGCACTACAAACCCTAAAACCACCATGATGAAATTCAACCAAAGAGATCTCCCTATGGAGTGGGATCTTGTGGGCAGCAAGAAGTCCTTAGCAGTAGGAAGGAGGATGGCGATGCACATGATGCTGTTTTTGAAGTTCTGAAGTTCGCAGATAGGATTTGCAGCTGGTGAATGAAAGAGAGACGGATACTGCTGCACTGGGCAGCTGAGGAAGAAGAAGAAGAAGAGCTTCTGAAAACCTTGGGATTCGGAAAAAAGTGCGAACTTTGTAGTTGTTTTGGGGGATCAGTCACGCACAGTCTCTCTTGGTCGGGGTGGTGGAGCCATGTCACAGGAGCTGAATTCTATTCTGGTCAGGAGTTGTTGTGGCGTGGTAGCATTATCACCGCGCTTCGTATTGCAAGCCGCTTCTGCTCGGGTTTCTCTCCTCGTCCCTGGATTCTCTATCTGTCAAGGATGGTGTGATTGCTTTGTTTCTTGTTGTTTCCATACTGGTGGTATTCCTGCTCCTCAATGTGTCTGGTAGCATTATTGTTTTGATGAGGAGCTTTCAAATCCTCTCACTTGTGTTTGTTGTTTTGTCTTCGTCTTTGTTTTGTTTGGCGTCGTCTTTCAGGTGTATGGGGCTAGAGGCGTAGCATTGAAGCTGTGCTGCAGAAACAGCCTCGACTTAAGCGCATCTGGAAGGGGATGGAACCGCTGGGGGGTTCAAAATTGGCAGGGGAAGAAGCATGACGCTACAAGAACAAGACATGTGCTGGTTCGGGCTGATTATGGTGGTCGACATGGCTTTGGAACTCAGCCTGCCAAAAAGTCCAAGGTTCAATCCCTCCTTACTCTCTCGCTAGGAGTAATGAACTATCCCATTGCACCTTCTGAAATGCAGAGAGTAATCCAGTTGTAGATTGTTCGGGCGAAAAGAAAGGCTATAGTCTAGGCTTAATTTTACAAATTCTGTTGCAGAAAGGAAGTCGAACACAGCGCCGCAAGCAAGAGCAAGACCCTATATTGCAAGCCCAGTAAGAACAAGCTGCTCTCATTTCTTCTCCACATGCCACCAAACATCTGTGAGGTTAGGGTTAGTGGCAGGATCTGAAATTTGCAGAACAGGATTTACAGCATGTTTTTGTCCATTCTGGATGATTGATCAATGCTTTACTTCATCGTGCCGTAGGCAAATTCTACAAGAGAAGCAAAAACAGAACAGGGAGGATTTGCCAACTACAGGTAGGTTGATGCAAAGATGGGAAGATTCATTATGCAGTCAGATGTAATGGAGAGTTGTATGTGAGATAGTTATGCTCAGAACCCATCTCCACTATTCTTGGTAACATGAGGTGCTGCCATTCTCTGCTATGATTTAGTTGCATTTGAGAGTCATCTTTGCTCTTCCCCTGCATGCTGTACATTCCAATTTTCAATCACTCTGGCTAAGCATTGACAAAATGTCTGTTCACACCGTGCAGTAGCTGGGCCAGCACCAACATTGGCAGCAGAGGTATCAGAGGAGCTGGTCGAGGATGTCAAAGATGAGAAAAGTTTTGAAGAACAACTTGAAGCAATAAAAAGGTACCTTGGCCTCAACACATGATTTGGTGGGCCATGATACATTTCAGGAAGGTGTTTTCATGAAATCTTTGTGTTTATGAGCTATGGACAAACCAGTTCATAAAAGGTTGACATCTGAAGTTAGATCTGTGCAGGTCTGCTAAAGAGCAGAAGGCACTTCAAGAAGCTAAGAAATATGGACCCATTGACTATGACTCTCCTCCACCTGCACCGCAACAATCCAGTTGGACTGACAACATCACCACAAAGGTAAGTGCATGTTCCTTGTACATAATCCTACAAGCTCTGAACCCACAGTGCTATAACTGTCCCAAAACATACCTTTTCTGGTTTAACAAGTAGTGGAATTCTCGCAAGTGATCAGATGCGGCTTTTGAAGCTTAAATGCTCCTGAGGGAATTGTGGTTCTGCTGGACCAGATTGGTATTGGTGTAGCCATCTTGGTATTTGGAGCCATCTTTGCTTTTGGAGACTTTCTACCTTCTGGCAGGTGATGGCAGGTGTACTGTTTTCCAGTCTCAACCTAAGGAAATACAGGCACTATGCTTCTAGTGTTCCTCTAGTGTGACTTGTGACCTAAACTCATACTGCCTAGTTTGTAAAACCTCCTTCGACTTGCAAAGGGGTTGATTATTCATGCTTTGGATTAGGACTGCACTGTAATCAGCTACAGTTTTGCTATTCTTTGTCATGCTCTTGCAAGTGATGGGTTTGCTGAGTCACATCACTCATATTGCATTTGGGACTTCGGTATGCAGCCCTGGGCAGGACTCAAGCAAAACACTTGAGCAGAAGAAGCTGCCTCCAGAGGAAGCTGCAAAGCTCAAGGTAAGATCAAAGAGGATGCAAGACATGCAATGCTGGTGCTTTATCTTACATGTGTAGATTAGTTGTGTATGTTCATGCCTCTTGATAAACCAGCTAACAGTATACACAACACATGCTCAACCTTTCTAAAGTTACAAATCTCTTGCAGGTACAAGCACAGGGTTTTGAGGATACATTGAAATCAACTCCTGAAGATCAAGCCTCTCTTGAGGTTTGTCACTTACTCTTGTCCACATGGATGTTTAAGTGGCTTCAGTTCTGCAGAGGGGAAATCGCAACTCTAGTCCAAGCAGCAATGCACTGCAAAATGTGCAGTTTTTCCATTGCATCTTACTAGCCCACTGAACATCAGTGTAAAGTCATGCTCACTCAACACTTTGCCAAAATGAACAGGAATTGCATTCAATGACTGCAGGGTGCAGGTGTGACATATGCAGAACTGGGAGAGTATGATAAAGCTGTGACCTACCTGACCAAGCTAGTTCAGGTTGCTGCCACAACTCCATATCTTCCTGAGCAGTGTTCCATCCTCAAGTTCACCTTTCACACTGGAACTTCACTGGCATGCTGGCCTGTTTAGTCACCTTCATGTGTAAAATACATGTTGAAGCATCAAGTGATCCTTTGTTCAGAACAAGACATGAAAGTTTAGTTCTGATATGTGAAACAGAAAGTACCAAATGATGTAGAGGCTCAACGTTTGCTGGGTGAGGTCCAATATGAAGCTGGCAACTATGAGGCCAGTGCTACTGCCTATCGCAGTTCTATTAGGGTAAAATTTCTTCTGTGATCCACTTCATTACCAGATGCTATTCTTAGGCAGGGTCCAGGTATCAATGTCACTCAGCATTTTGCTTTGAAACTGCAAAGTAAACTCCATGCATTCCTTGCATGGGCTAGGTTGTGATTTGCTAAATGACTGATTCCTTGTTTACCGGTGTCTCATGCATGTGTTTGGTTATCAGGCTTCACCAAAGGAGTCATTGCAACTACAGCAGGGGCTAATTAGTGCTCTACTGGCTGACAAAAAGCCAAGTGAGGTATTTCCCCATGGCCACTCATGTAGTCAAATCTATGTTCTGACAATATACCCAAGTCTTCTGAAGTTTGCTGTTCAGAAAGTGTTAAAGATACCTGCAACAATCGCCTAAACTATAGAAAGGTAGGTGCTGTCCTTTTACTTGGTGACCTTACCATCCTAAAGTGTTCTCTCTTATGTGATGGAAACCAAAGGATGGCAGTAATAGGTCCAGTACTTACACTATTTCAAGCTTTTATCTACAGGCAGTTGGTGAGCTTCTAGCTGTCAAAGGAAGACTCAAGGAAAGCAACCAACAGAAAATGACTGTTCAAAAGAGTACAATTGTGGAAGGCAAAATGGAAACAGGCCCTGATGTGAAACAAAATGATGATGAAATCATTGATCCTGTACAGGTAAGCTCATGTTAGAGCTTTGAGCTCAAATTGTGTAGTCATCTATGTTCTTTGTTTCCTTCTTGCTTTTGAGACAACAGAGGGTAACATGTGGACACGGATGCAGGTAGAGCTGTTGCTTGGAAAGGCATACTCAGAATGGGGAGGGCATTCAGGTGATGCAGTTGCAGTCTATGATGGGCTGATATCAAGCCACCCAGATGACTTCCGGGGATACCTTGCTAAGGTACGCCCTAATTGTGGTATTACAAGCAAGTGTCTTATTTGGTTACATGTTGACAGTTGATACTGGTCTTTGTTTACTGAGTTGTGTTATTTGTGACAGGGTATTTTGCTTAAAGACCAAGGGAAGGCAAGTGATGCAGAACGCATGTTCATCCAGGTGAGTTATTGCTACGCTGAACTCCAATCTTCTGTGTTCTTTGAGCCTCACAAGGAGCTCTAAACATGGATGTTGTGTTTGATGACAGTCTCAAATATGCTACAAAGCTCTATGTCTTTGAGAAGTTTTTCGCTGGTTGTCTGAGGATATTATTGAGGAGACATCTTATGCTTCTTGTGTTGCTGCAGGCACGTTATCTTGCACCAGGAAAAGCAAAAGCACTTGTTGACCAATATACAGGTAGATGAAATACAGTGAGAGGACAGCTGGTAACCTTAACATACAGCTTATTGTATGGGTCTGACATAGAAAGCTTTGTAATTCATGATGTTTGAGCATTTGATCAGGTCATTAGCAGCAGGCAAGGATTCATGTATCCATTAAGCATTTCAACAAGGCTGGTGTGTATGGTTTCATGCATTGTTTCAAATGCAGCTACATAAAAAGTGAATTCCCAAAGATCCATGCCACTTGAAAGAGCATATCTGCTCCCACACATGGGAAGCTAACAAATGAGTATGACTCCATCATGAGAGATCAGAATTCTCACAGAATTAGTGTCCAAAACTGCAGAGTATCACCAAAGGATGTAGCATTCTTCAGAACTTTAAGCTCATGGTGGAGGCAATGTCTATGAGTGGGGGAGATTCTGATAATTACACCTAGAGTTTTTCTCATCACAATGTGCTGCAACCAATAAGAGATTTCTTTGTTACCTTCACAAATCCCCTTCCATTGTCAATTCACTGAATAATAGCCACTTATGACAGAATTAGACCATATTGTGCAGACATCACCCATCTTTTCATGTCTCACCCATAGCTAGGCTGCAGTCCCATTGTAGCTTCCTTCCTCCACATGTGAGAAACCACTGAAACATTACCACAGGTGCAACCTGCAGCTAGTGTTGAGCTCCAAAGACCTTCCAGAAGGGAAGTCCTCAGGTTCAAAAACCAAGCTTCGATCTGTCTTGCTTCTGTCACACCTTACAAGGAAAGAGCCTTCATGGGTGACATGAAAAGTGTTGAAGTGAAGATTCAGCATTCATATAAGAGAATGAAGTGGAAGGAGGGTTGATCATTTGTGAACTTCCCAGAGAGAAAATCCAACCCAAATAAATTTACAACCATCAAATGTACCTAGACCTATTTATAGTACACCCTAAAACCCTACAACATACATGATTTGCAACCATCACCCATAACCTTTAAATGTTATGGTTGCAACTTCGCTTTTGACAACAAATTCCCATTAGAAATTGTACAGAAAATAACAGACTATTGGGACAACAGCCCAATGTACCAGTCTCAGATGCCAGTAGTATGTCCAATAGAAATTGCAGTGTACAAGTGACTGTTTGGCTTTCAGATTCATCTTTTTAGTAAAAGAACCAATGCCACCTCTACAACACAGGCTAAGGTGAGCAAAAGAATGATTAGTGATCTACAATTTTGCTATTCTGTGATGATGGCCCATCCTCTGTCTCCATCTGGAGTATGAATGAATGTAGACGCCAATATTACCACTTCAGAGGTGTCCACAACATCAAACTCAATTTGTGAACTGACCACTGAACTGGTTTATGGTAACAGCTTTTGCACTTAAATGCAAAAAGAAACTGTAATGCCATCTTCACAGTGAACACACTAAAAATAAACCTCAGTTCTAGCATAGGTATTTGCAGCACCCAACCCTTAATTCTAATGCAGACTCTACAGTAAACCCTTCGATTGGAAGTATTTGTCTCCCAGGAGTACAAAACAATGGTTTTGCACAAAAACGGAGACATGAGAAGATGGTAAAAGAAAATTTTATCTCTTCCCACTGCCAACTCTTCCCCCTCCAACCAAATTGCCCAAGGGTATTTATGTCAAAAATCTGCAGAAATGCAGACATCCTATCTTAGGGAATATATTTCCCCTGGATAGTGCTATGTGAAGATGGTGACAACATCCCGTCGATAACCCCGTACCATGAGGAGCCTTGGAATGTTTTCAACAAGAAGATCAATATACTCCATGTAGCAAAAAGAGGGATGGTGTGGGGGAGGTGGGGGCAGACTGACCAGCACAACTGCTGCAGTTCCCGAGTAACGTAAGATGACAGAGTTCAGTTTCAGACATGTCAGAAGGAACTTGTTTACCTGATAAGACAAAACACGATCATATCATCAATGCCTAGTATTGCTCTACCATTTGAACACAAAACCATGAATTTTCTTTCACCCCTACCTTCTCCTAATTCACGGTTTGTATGTTCAACATATGCAGAAAAGAGGAGCATGACAAAAAGTTGCATGAAACAGAAAGGTGAGGGATTGAAAAACTTTCACCTGTTGGTCATCAAGCAAGTTCTGTTCAGTTTTTGTCTGGTTACTACTGGAGGCTGTCTTTACTAATTCAGCAGCATGTTGCATTATTCTCTTCCGTGCTTTGGAGAAAGCTTCCATGGCATCTTCACGCCCTGTCATCTCAGAGCCCTGACGATTTTCTTGATGGACTTCCCATGACTTCATTGTCACAACAATAACCTCTGCTTGCATTCGTAAATCATACAAAAACTTCTTTACATCAGTCTTCAACTCCTCTGCCTCTGTGTCTTCATCAGCAATACAGAACACCTGCATTTTTGGATTTGCATATGCCGCAATAATGTAAGAGCTCCAATTTTGTGTAGAATTTATACAATTCAATCTGCTGAATAGATATGTACTCACAAAGCAAGAGCTTCAGGTGAGAAAGATTTTAATGAAAGGACTACACTAACCTGAATTTTGCAGCTCTCATACGTATCCTTTGCACGCAGCAACTGTGAAAGCAGTAACATAAGGCCACCATCACGAACAATCCAATACAAGTCGATAGTCCCATACTGCTTTTGGAACTCTCCAGGCCACTCATCAAGACCCTTGACTATAACCACTGCTTTATTAGCAATTGAGCAGTCATTGATGATGCTGACAAAATGTTGAGGTATATAGCTGTGTCTCTCCTCCCTCCAGATCTCTGGATAGCGCATGCAGACAATGTTGGGCTTCAGGTTTCCAAGCCCCATGGTCTGCACAATAAGCCGGAACCCATCCACCACGTTGCTTGCCACAATAACTTCAGCTACTCCCTCGCACTTTTTGTAGTCAATGTAAGTGCTTAGAAGCCTGCATGCCTGGAAGAATGACCCATATAATGTCATGACAGCATGTTCCACAAACATGGCTTGCAAACTCAGAATGAATCTCAGTGCTGCCAGAGTACTACTTTCCTTGAACAGAATGTTTACCCCATATATCAAGATATTCTCTTACAAACCTGACCCTGACAACTAACCTAACAACTAGAACAGCAAGATGCTTCTTACTTTCCTTAAGCATATAACCCAAATCACAATCACAAAACCTCTTTTGTCACAGAATCATCTGACTAAGACACTCATGCTAAAGCAGGGGATATATCCTCAATAATGACAATTGCACTGGGGCGAGTCTCAAGGTTTTCAAAACCTTATTGAGCGCAATTGTCCAAAGGTCCAGGTCATACTTAATAAACAGAACCAAAACAGGAGACACAAAAACCTCCTATTCTTACCTTCCGAGATTCCTCAGCTTTCTCCTTGTAATCACCTTCCACAATCGAAGCAAAAATTGACATACCACGCCCTTTCTTTTTCATACAGTTTGCAAAGTCTGCCAGCTTTGGGTGACAAGGCACATCATTTGGTAGTATACCCCAAGGTTTGCAGAAGATGAGAGGAATGGGGTACCAATTCTTGGGATGAACAGGAGTGGCTGCATGCAAAGAAAATGAAGCCAAACCACCCAGAGGTTACACAATACATATAAATGAGATTACAGAGGAAACTCCACAATTACGCTTTGAAGTTTACCGTCACATCAGTTCCAGTCAAAACAAAAACAAACATGACAAGAATGAGTCAGCCAACACCTTGTGAGTTCCACCCACAACACATCAGAATATCGGTGGAGAGAGGAAAAGAGCAAGACCTCCAAGAGAACGAAGACTGCGCAAGGCAAGTTGAAAGTAGGCACTTTTGAACCCATCACCCCAGTCACCACCTTTGCCCTTGATACTCACATACCAATATAACAGACTAGCAAGTGCAAGTGACACAATTGTGAATGCCCAGGATATCAAGAACATTATTGCTGCCACAACCCACATGCACATTATTATTAAGCTCAGAAGCAAGTAAACTAAGGCCAGTAGAAGTGTGGTGCACCAACAGTATACAGGAGATGGAAACAAGAGAATGAGAGGTGAGCTCAACTAATGACCTCTGAGGACTCAGAAGAATAGATCTTGGACTGACATTAACTTGATGTCACATTTCTTTGAAGCAGCCTATGACAATTCTTGAAGCACATAACATTCTGTCAGAAGAAAAACAATGACAGCTCACCTATGCACAGGACAGCACCAACCAGAGAGAAGCTCCAATGGTGGAACTTGAACCGAGGCCGCCAGCTTGGTGCGTCAAGGAGATCAAGCAGAAGACATGACAAGTTCACGCCTCCATAACAAAGCAGAAAGAACATGGTAATAACCGGAGTAATGAGATCTAAGTTGCCAAGAATGACACAGCTAGCGCAGATCAGCATGGTAAAAAGGGTTGCAAGGTGGGGCTCTTCATTGTCAGGTGCCTTGAAGTATTTCAAAACAGGGAGAATGTCATCATTGGCTATGGCAGCAAGAAGCCGGGGAGCTCCTGTTAGACTCTGGAGTGCTGCTCCAAGGGTTGATAAAATAACTCCCACTTGCACCACCCATGGCACTGGCCATGCCAATGTTGCAGTCAGCAACCTAATCAAATACACAAGAAACAAACAAACAAGCTTTAAGATGAAGCTTTCCCATGAATAGGTCAGCCTTGCACATCAACTATCCCTCTCTAGACCAGACTGATAAGCCAAATAACTTGACACAACCTGACCTGCAACACAGATGAAGCCATATCTATGATTGCAGAAACTGCAACAAAACTTTGCATGAAACTGTTCTGTCAGTTCCAGCAAAACTAGAACCAACACAATAAGAATAAGCACAGTCATGACCTCATCGAGTGTCACTCACAAATTCAACAACATGATTCACACAGCAAAAGTTAGAACAGGAAGCAGGATTTTTACCTGTCCGTCAAGAGTTCCTCTCGAGTAGCAACTGCTGCAAACATAACAGCAGAGATCAAATAGAGGATGGTAGTTGTTACAATAGCCCACAAAGTGCCCTTAGGTATAGACCGTTGGGTATCCTTCAAGGAGGCAGAACGATTGGAACCTGCCATAATTCCAGTCACTGCTGGGAAAAAGAGGCCCAAAAGCTTCCTGCAATAAAACCCAGCCATCAAAATGATAAGGTCTCGCATTCCTTAGAAGAGTCGTCACTTTACAGGACTGCACAGTTCTCTCAAAACTACTTCTCTTGATAGAGAGATCACCAATCTAGGCAACAGAAGACTAAATGAGCTGCAAAACTAAATGAAACACCTTCTTGGCCCTGCTTTGACCTGTAAAGAAAAATCTGCTGGAAAGAAGGAAAATGATTGTGCAAAGTAAGAGGATGGCTTGTGCCACATACTCAAAGTCCCAGTAGATAGCACCATCAGGAGCAGGTATGCCAGCATTATTTGTGCGCTGATAAGCAGAGTCCCAGTTGTTTCTCAGAGTGCTAAATCTCAGCCCAGTCACACCCACTGCCACACAGGTTAAGACAGTGAGGCTCCCTACAGCATGCTAAGCAACAAAACTCACTTACTTCTACTAAGAAATTTTCAGTTTAGGTGTGTCTACAGAGCTCTGTATGACAATAGTAAATTGAGTTACAGGGGCTGGGGGTGGGTGTTTGGGGGTGATGTGTGAGGTTGCTGGTGTCACAAGGAGGAGAAAGAATATAAAGACAGACTAACCTGGAGCATTATGTCGACGAGCTGCCAAGATACCAATAAAAATGGAGAACACCGACAAAACCGCAGGAATGAGGAAAGCGGGGCTGACCCGATTGATGATTTTAACCCCTCCAAATACAATCAAGCAAAGCACAACAGTGAGGATGACACCATACACTTGCAGATCATGTAAGTTTGGGCTCTTCAGAACTTCAGGGACTCCTGATGGTGAGGGCGCAACATATAGGTCCGTGACAGTTCCTAGAACACACATCACAGCACAGCACAGCAGGTCAGACAAAGTCTCCCTTTTAGGAGACTACAGGAAAGCAATCAGAGTCCTTCTGTGCATAATCCTCTAAGTCACATTTGACTGGAAACAAAGACATGGTTTCAAACAAGCAAGCAAAGCTGATAGGCCCAAAGTCTCAGCAGGCCTTGACACTAGACATAGACAGGAAACTGGTTCTCAGAAGCCATATTAGGATCCCAACATAGTCTCATACTAGGGATCAGTAGGATGAGAAGCTCAATAGAAGCTTATACAGAAAATGGACTACTGCTACTGCTAATTTTTCCTTCTCTCCCTCCTTTTCTCATCACTGTGTAAGCAGCAGCTCACTTCTAAAAATACCCGCCCCAGGAATGGCATCCAAAAATGTCTCCACAGCTCCCAGGATATACCTGCACATGCACATGACTTGCTTAGGAAATTACCAGTTCTTGTTTGGGTTAAGATAGCCTTTGCAAACCTCCAGAATTGCAGAATATCGGATAAGCTTACTATAAAGCTATGTACTGAACTCCAGCTCTGCCAAAAGATCCTCCATAAGGATAAGGTGGGGGTTTCAAAAGAACAAAATGAAGTTCATAGGGACCCAAAAACAGAATATCTAGCAATACAATTGGTGTAACCTATTGAGATCAAAGTGCAATACTTACAAGGACCCAGCAACTGCATTCCCGAGAAAGAAACAGAGTCCAATACTCACTCCAACTTCTGGACCAAGTGCTCGGCCTATGAGATAATATGGACCTCCACCCTGCAAAGCAAACAAGCATAGATTGATATGTCACCTCAAACTCATGTGTTACAGATGATGTGCATACATCTCAGTACACTCTGGAATTTAACTTCTGCACAGTCACACTTCAAGAAAAAAAGGAGAAAGGATGCTAATGTCTGACACCCCACATCCATCATAATGTGGAGGAATTGCCCTCTCTTGCAGTTTGCTAAACCGTTAATCCATGCTGAAACTTCAGTCATATTCCCAAGCATGCAGGCTTCATCCATAAAAACTCAGACATATCACAACAATCATCTCCTTGCAAACATAAGGTGCAAGATGCAATGCAGAGCAACAGAATCTGACCTTCATGGCTCCATTTGTAGCAATAGCACTGAGAGAGATGCCAGTCAAGAATGTGCAGAGGCAACACAAAAACACAAGCACAAGGCTGTGCCAAAGTCCAGCAATACCTACAATCCTGTCAAACCATCCAAGTGAGTGCTCATTGGAACAAAAAGGCCTATGCAATATGGTCCTCACACAAAACCCCCACACTCATATTAAGACAGCTAGCCTTCAATTCTGCACCATCACTCAAGTGCATCAGAGAAATCAGAAAGTGAATCATGCAACAAGTGTTTGGTGTACCATTTAACATGTAAGCACAAAAACTCTGAGGGACCAAGCATGAAGCTTACAATCAAAAACAATTGAGCACTGATTCAAGAGCTAGCAACCAGGTACACCACCCAGGAACTCACCACGTAAACCGGATGTAGAAGATGATGCCCAGAATATTTTGGAGACATGGTACAAAGACACCCATTAATGTTCCCAGTTTGCCAATTTGACTCTGCAAACCGTAAGAAAACAAAGATCCATGACAATGTAATCAAGAATCATGCTCAGGTAATAGAGAGTGTGCACTTCCAACTTCCAGTTCTCTGTGAATGACAACTTCTGCACCCTCTGATTTGCAGACAATAATGTCTCTGTTCTGGCAAGCAAATGACCCCCAGCTGCTTGCTTTCTCTAAGTTCCTGGTGCCAGTTTACTCAGTGACCTAAGATTGCAAATCAAACAATATTATCACAAGTTTGCAGAAACAATTTTAAGTCATCTCCACCAGTGTGTGCAAGTCATCAAGGCTGGCAGCCACCCAGCTTGGTTCAGAAAGCTTGAAGATGACAAGACCCAGTAGCCAGTCAACTACATTAGAGAAGGATGGTCTTTAGATTCAAGTCACCTCAAAGAAAAGTGAGATATAACCAGGATTTTCACTAGGCTGAACATCAATTTCATAGTCTTCAGTGTTTCTTGGGCTCGACGGCATTGCTGGTTGCTGCCCTCCCATACTGCAGACAGGAAAAAAAAAAAAAGCAATCCATCAGGCACCTCACACCTGTTTCAAAAAGTGCTCTCATCATCTATCCCCTGGAAAAAGATACTTAGATAAGTGTCCCTTTCGTGGCATTCCTCTTTTCTCCTGAGAATTGAAGTAAGATATCAAGTCCAACTCAGTGTTGAGAGGCGTTTTGTCTTTGTCACTGCAAAGCACAGTCTTGCAATGTCTAAAAATTTTGTCATTACTGAGATCAATCTCCTGTAATTCATATCACAATCTTTGACATCTTAGGCTTGTCACAGAGAGTATTGATGTACCTTTTGAGACCTCTGACATCAACAAGTGCATCGATTTGGAAAAGCTCGAGCTTTGTGTCTCGCTCTGCACGCTCAAAAAGATCATCATCATCATGCTCATCATTTTCCCTTTTCTGTTGACGGTCTTTGCTCCCACTGGTTTTGATTGCTGGTGGCCTGATCAACAACATTGCACTTTTGCTTCAGTAAAAGTCTGTGCATTTCACAGGGCAAGCAAGCGGTACATAAAACAAAGATCTACTGCTTACTTACTTCCAACTCTGTGCAACTTTTGGTGACAAAAAGGCTGAGGTGACAACTCACTGCACAATGAGAGATTCTGCAGTTTGTGGTCTGGACGATGGAAGGGGTGATGACAGATCAACAGCAGTCATTTCAATCTGCCCCTCTGGTGTTGATTCCCCATCTCCATTTGATGCAGGATGTGCCCCGTTCTCCATCAGCTTTTTCTCGGTAAAGCTCAGCAGCAAAAATCCTTCATAACAAGCTCACATCTGCTTCTTCACCAAAAACCAAACCCAAGCCCTCATTAAGCTGAACTGTTTGTCACAAAACTTGCGAGACAAGTTTCTAGGGTTCTAGCTGCTACTTGCTCCACACATTCACAAGGAAATCCTCCAACAACCCACTACCTTCCACACATGCTCTGAACTCTCTCACTCCAACAAACTTTCTCACAAAACCCCAATCAAGACCACCAAATCCAAAACCCCACTCCAAAGCACCAAAACCTAAATTCCAAGCGCGCCAGGCACACAAAAAAAAGCACTGGATCATAACCTAACCTAATGCAGTAACCCAGAATCGAAGATCTATACAGCAGTCGGAACTTTTCACCATCTCTCCCGGATAAAAAAGGAAACAAAAACATGCGTGGCTCTCTTGATCAAAGAAAGCACACACACACCGAAATGCTGCTCAGAAAACAACAGACCTCCAGCAATACATAAAAAACGCCTCAAGTAGAACATCATCCAGGCAGAGGGATGAGAACTCGGATCATAAAACGCGAGGAAATGGGAAGTAGAAGAAGAATACCCCACCACCTATGCACAGAGAAAGGAGCTGCTGCAAGTCCCAGTTGTTTGATGCACAGATGAAACAGCAGGCTGCACAATAACTGGGTGGATTCCGAACGCCAGCCACCGTTCAATACACCGAATGAAGCGCAAAATCCGAGCTACAATAAGATGCAGATGGTGGCGCAGCGGCGTAACGACGACGGTGAAGCGACAGCAGACGAACGCGGCATTGGATCTCGGGCAGAGCTTCTTCTTCGTCTTCTTCGTCTCCCTCTTCTTTCGCTCGCGTGCGTGGGAGGAATCTCTCGGGTCGTGGAATCCCGGGCTAGATGTGAACCCGGCGATCGCGTCGGGTCGGAACTGGGAAGGTACCTTCCGTGTGCTTGATAGGTTCCCGGTAGGTACCAGCGATGGGACGGGTATTTCATTTTTAATAGCGGCTCGTTAAGATTATTTCAAAATCCTTTAAGAACCGTCGGTTCTCGTGAAAGAACCGGATCTATTCTATGTCGTTGTGTAGATACTAGATACCAGTGATGTGGCCGGTATTTGATTTTAATACCCTCCGGTTCCGTCCGTTAAAATTAAGAATCAGAGAACCGTCTGTTTGGTTTACTAAAATTCAGAAGAAAAGAACCGCCGGTTCTTTTTATATGAATATAGAGCCAAAATCAAAGAATCACTGGTTGAGATTAGTTCAACACCCCCCCCCTACAAGCACTGACTGTTTTCACGAAAGAACCGACGGTTCTCTAGGCAGATATGTGGTTTTTTTTTTCTTTGTTTTTTTTAAATAGAACTATTATGATGTACCAGGACCAGTGTTGGGTGGCTCTCACTTTTTTGAGAACCGTCGGTTCTTGTTATTGTGGGTGCCATATGAAAATCGCCCTGGTTCTTATTATTATTTTATAACAAGGGGTCTAGGGGAGCCGATTCGGGTATCAAGATTTTTTTCAAAAAACATTAACTGGTTTTCAAAGGCAATGGTTCTCACAAACCTGATAATAGTCAGTTTTTTAATTGGTTCTCACAACCCGGATATCAAAATTATAAATTACAAAAAAATTCTGAAAAATACACTTGTAATTGGGAAAAATGGAAATTTTATTATTAAAATTTTATTTTTTTAATTATGTAAATGTTTATATATCCACACCTTCATCTCTTTCAAAAGCTCCTTCAAATTGTTTTAACTTTTTTTCCAAATGTGCATTTATCCCACTGAGTTCTATCAAGCTAGAAGGGGATTTAAAACCAACTTTAGAATCTATAGTAATGAGTTTTATGAAACTATAAGAGGATTTAAAGCCAACTCAAGGGCCATTGTGCCAATTTCTATTTACAAAAATTAATTTCTCTAAGTTATCTAACTATAAATGGCATTTTTTTAATTAGTAAGTATCCCAACTAAGAAGAATATCCTTTTAGTCTCAATTTGTGAACTTATAATCCTTAAAATTTGTTGAACAAGAAATCCAACTATGGGAAACATAACTTCATGCTTCTCCCACCATTGAAAAGGGCAAGCAATCTCATTGACATCTACTTATAACATTTTTAAATTAAGAGCTTTGTTTTCACAATCTCTTTTGATGGTTCACTTGTTTTTGTTGCCATTTCGAAGATATCCAAACTACGATCTACATCCACTATTTGTTCAACAAATTCACTTTTAGATCCAATCACTAGATGTCAAATGTTGATAGCATTTCAATAGCATAGGATACGAAGACCTTGCATCATATTCTTCAATAATGGCTACTCCTTGTTCATAACCAATGAAAGAGGACATTAAATGAAGGCTTTTAAACCTTGCATCCAACATCAAGGATAGCATATTATGGGCTTTTTTTTTTCATATTTTATCAATAATGAAAGAACAGAATCTAACACCATAGAAACCTCTTTTCTAACGGCAGAAGCCAAACAAATCAACTCAAGAATCACACTAAAATCCTCTTCCATTAGGGTTTGAAAAGAAGGTGCACTTTCATGTTTTGTTTTTAATTGTTAATAGATATGGTAGAATTAAATGTATCATTTAGCAACCAGTGACCCTTAGATTGATTTAAAACACAAGCAATTACAACCAAGGAAAAAAATTAACAATAATTTGGCAAATGTGTTAAATCAAAGGAGGTGACATTTGGGTAGTCATCCTCACAAAACTTTATCTACTATAACAAAGCATGAAAGCATGATGCAAAGCTTCTTGGAAACAAATGACCTTATTAACAAAACTACAAATCAAAGCAAATGTTAATTTTTTTTTCATTTTATAACATTTAAAAAAGAAATTGAAATGCAATGTTTCGTAAAAGATTACAATGGAATTAAAGTATTACCTTATTTTTACAGTTGTATTCAACGTTTTTTTGGGAAGGTTTGAATTAACACAAGTTTTATCCATTCTTATCTATATGTCCTTGACTTCTTAAGCCAAGTTATACATTCTTGCAAATTAAATTGTGTAATTTTCATATACATATATTTCAATCCCTTAGAAACTTTTTCATTTGTTGTTACATATTAATAAGCTTTAGAAAATGCATGACCAAAACAAAAACGTTGAAAACTTTCTTACAAACCTAAAATATTACAATTTACATTAGACTTTAAAGTTGTAGTCATATGTTTTAGTTTGGATCCTTCATCTTTTACATAAGTAATAATTTTTCCCTTCAAATTATATTTCCTAACAACTTAATCAAATCCTTGGCCAAAGTTTGGCTAGAATGTCCATGGCATCAAATAATCCACTTGTGATACGCTTTAGCTACTAATCAGTCCCCAAAAAGTTAATTACAAGTGCAAAAATGTCATAAATTCCTTTTGACATCCAAAGATCAAAACTTGTTATTGCATTAAAAACATTTTGTTACACATTGTAAAATGTATAATTGTTTAGTATTTTCCACCAACTTAGGCAAAATCTCTTATGAAAATTTATGCAAGGCAAAACAAATTAGGCATAATTGCAAATTAAAACACTTCAAACATTGACTTTCAACAAAATGCATAAGCAAATGGTTTTTGAAAATTAACATTATGCCAAAAAAGACATTCTATAATTGGTCGTTTTTTACTACAATAATCACTTACGCCATTTGTAGTCAAATCAAACTTGTCATTTATGCCATTTTGAGTCATTTATGCCACTTGTAGCCATACAGGACTAGTCATAAAATGTCAGTTTTGGCATAGTGTAATAAGGCCAAATTTTCCACAAATTGTTTCTGCTACACATCGTCCTTTTTGACATGATCTTTTGTAGCAAAAAGTTAGAAATTGTAATTCCATATAGATTAGGGTTTTTTTTAACATGTTTTCTTTCCAATTGTTCTCATAATCAATTATTCTCATAATGGATTGTTCACCTCCCTTTTTTTTTTAATTGCAAATTTTAAATGATTTGAGAGCTTTTACCTTTAAAATAGGTATTCCATTTGTTGTGTTGTATAAAATTACACCTTTCCTAACTTAAGTTTTTACACTCAACTATTGTGACAAAAAATGCATTTCATAGTTTGAGGGAATTTTACATCAATTTTTTTGTTATCATTTACACAATGAAATGCCCAACATATTGCATTTTTTTTAGACTATTTTTCATCATTTCATTTTCTCTTTATGAATATCCATTTGCCTTTGTTTGTAAATTGTCATGGTTTTCAAATGGTTCTCTTGTTCTTTCTTCTTTGATCACATCATCTATGATTATTTCACATATTCATCTTCATTACTTATTCTATTTTCATTTTGAGATGTTACTCCATGTTTAATTTCACAACACAATTTGAAGATAAAAAATCAAGCAATATAGGTTCTACCTCTATCAAAGTTGCTAAAAATCAATCATAAATTATGTCCAATCCACAATGCAAAATATATAAGCAAGAAAAATTTTGAGTGAATTTCTTTTTGAGTATTTCCAATTTTTTTAACAATTTTTTTATTGAAAAGACCTTGCATCCAAAAAACAAACATACATTCAATTTCCAAAAAAAAGAAAAAACACATTTTTAAAAAATCTACAAAAACTAAAAGGAAAGAATGGAAAATTTAACAAGAAAGAAAAATCAAAATCAACATTGAAAAAAAAACACATACCTAGGCGAATGTGGTTGAAGGTCGAAGTTGAAGCCAATGTGCATTAAACATTCAACATCCCACACTTGCACAAAGCAAGAAAAGGGGGGAGTACCTTGAACAAAAACAACAATAGTAAGCAATGATGGCACTAGGTGAACACAACCATGAAGGAAACATGAATAGCAATAACAAGCAAAAAAACTTTTAAAAATGGCCCATCTACATCATTCGATAGCTCTAAGCAAACATGACCAAGAAAGAAGCATGAATAAAAGTAGTTAACGATGGCGCCAAACGACCATGACCATGAAGGAAGTACAATTAACAACAATAGCAATGGCACCAAGCGAACATGACCACAAAAGAAGCATGACCAACAATAATGATGGCACCAGATGACCACAACCATGAAAGAAACATGACCAACAATAATAATAATGGCCCCATGTGACCACAACCACAAAAAAAACACAATTAACAATAATAATGATGGCACCAAGCGACTATGACCATAAAGGAAACATCAACAACATCAACAATAAACCTCAAAACAAAGAAAAATAAGCTTTAAATTATTTCATAAGTCACAAGTTTCTCAAAACAAAAACAATGATGAAAGTAAAAAAAAATTTAAAGCTTTTTATCCTCCTCTTTTGACTAAATTTAATAGCTACATCTTGTAAAAAAACCCTAAATTTGGATTTTATGAGAAAATCCAACCAATTTCTTCTTTTTTTAAAAATAAACAAGGTTTAGTTTTCACATGGGTGAGAACCAGAGGATCATTTTTTTACTTAGTTATTAATAAATGTGATATTCGTCAGTTTTCAATCTAAAAATTGAACAAAACCAATTTGAAAATTAGGTCCCCATTTGAGATTCACCCAACATTAACCAAAACAAGGTACATATTTGATTTTTTTGAGAATCACAATTATGAACCTTAAGAACTAATTTGATGTCTAGATGGATGGCTTAAGTGTAGTTTCTAATACCTACCCAATGCCAATAGGTGTAACCTAAAGTTACATCTAGCAAATGTTGTTAGGGTTATGGTGTGAAAGGGGAAATACCTACCATTGTCTAAACACCAAAAAACCACATCCTACATTGTCATTTATCATTCAATTGAGTGTTCAATGATTTGTGAAAGCACCTATGGCAATGGCACTGATTTATAAAGGCGTGATGTTTTTGGAATTAGCTTGGTGTTTGTTTGGTTTTTTGGTGTATGGATGTGGTTAGTGTTAATGATGGAGTGAGGATTGTGAACAACTTGAATAAGAAATGCTTACAATGTGAAACTATCTACCATTTTATATTCTGTGTTTTTAAAAGGTTGATGTTTTCTTTGTTTTATCCTATGTTATAGTCCCTTTGACGAGAAGAATGTTGTGATATGAATTTCAAGTGATCTATGCATTGATCTCCAAGATCCACTATGCAGGAAAATCGATAAATAGGAAGTTGGAGGTAGTAAAGTTTTTAAAGCATGGATAGAATTTTATGAAAAACTTTAAAAGATCAATGCGAGCTTATCTATTTGTGGGATCGATGGTTCAGGTTAATTATACATGAATGTCTACAAGCATATTACAATGTTGTTCATGTATGGGGAGGTTGAATATTTATCAAGATGGGAGTTTTGAGTATAGGTTTTGTTTCCTAAGAATTCTTTTGTTGTGTGTAAGTTCAATTGGTGGTGTTCTTGGGAGGTTGGGAATTTTTACTTGTTAGCACATTCCCAAATTGATTATTGTGATGACAAGGTGGGTTGGTTGTTATGAAAGTGTGTGGGACAAATCAAGATGTTCATAAACAGGTTTATGAGTTGTGCACGTATCTAAGATGCCATATCAAATGATCATGATAGCCCAATGAAAGGAAATCCAAAGTTATCTAATGTTTCACATGTCAATAGAATTAAGATTACTAATTTTTTTAAAAATGTTTTCATATGGTTTTCAATAATTCATCATTATTTATGTCAATGTCAAATTTAATTTAAATTAATATACATTTCATGAACATGAAAAGACATGTTTTATTTTGGCTTTTGATATCCATGTTTGTGGATAAGAAAAATAAATGATGTAGTTATAAACTGGAGGTAGTTATTAGGAAAGGTGGGAGATAATTATTAAGAAAATTAATAGGAAAAAAAAATAGTTATTAAGAAAGAAATAAAGTAGTTAAGCTTGAAAATGAGTTAGTTATTTCTAAAATTGTCTTTGGAATGGTCCAAAAATGACTATACAAAGGATTCCAAAAAATCCCCCAAATACTAATTCCAATTACTCGTCATTAGAATTTCTATGAATTACTATCAAGAGTTTTTTCAAATTTGTGATATAAAAAATTTAGCATTTTTTTCCCCCAAAATATCAAAATTAATCAAACTAACCAAAAAATATATAATTTACAAAACTTTCCTTTTTTTGGCCAAAAACTCACAAAATTTGTTGGGACAAAAAATCCTTTACTTTAAACCCAAATAAGTTTTCAAATATTCATATATTTTGATATATGATATACATAATATTATAGTTTTTTTTTCCATTTATTCATGCCATGTAATTGCTTTTTATTTCTCACTTGCCATTCATTTTTGTTGATTTAAAATACATCACAAAATTCTAAATTTACTCAAATGGGTAAAAGGCCAAGAATATTCACCAAAATGTTTTTTTTTCTGGAAAGCCAATCAACCATCCATGACTTTATATTATTTATTTATTTATTTATAATTATGTTTGTGTGTATATGTGTGTAAATGTTTGTGGAGCTTAAATTAGTGGCAAAAATCAATTTTGAATTTTTGTTAGATTAACATGTATTACATAACTGAAAGCTTACACAAATGTGCACAAAAATGCTTGGGATATTTGAGATTAATTATACTAGAATTGTAACTCAATTAATTTATATAAATTGTAAAATTTTATATACAATTTAACCTTGCCCTTGCACAAAATTCAAACTATATATTAAATCATTTCCCTAAGTCATACCCATGGTTTTCAATTGCAAATAATACATTTCTATTATAAAAAATAGTTTTCAATTGTGTTGATTGTTTCCAACTAAAAATTGTAATATATATATATATATAGATTGAAATGGATAAAACCACATAATTTACTTGACATCTTTTTTGAGTTAAAACCTATTGCCTTTTTTTAAATATATTTTGTTTTAATGCCTTCAAATTTTAAACAAAAACATTATGAATACATGTTCACTGTTGGGACATGTTAATTTCCACCCACAATATATCATGTAATTTTCCTAATCATTCATGTTTAAAGTTCATTCAAAGTTCAAATTATTACAATTTTTTTTTAAAAAATTCTAAAAACTTGTTTTATGCAACTTAAGGTGTTGTATCCAACTAAAAAATAGTTGCATACAACATTTTTCAATTGCATACCACACTTTTAATCACATAAGACAAATAGCAAAAAATAATTTTCTTTTAATTAAAGACCTTGATATCAAACACCACATGGAACATTTTTGCATCTTTAACTTCACAGCCTAAAGTGAAAAACTTTCATTTGGAACAATGCAATAACACATTTCCATTAAGACAACCTCCTTCAGTGAAATTCTGAGGTAAATTATTGATTTTGTAATTCATTGTGTAACGATTTTGCCTTTTATTTGAAGGTTCATGAAAGATGATTAATTATTTGACATGATTATCCTAATTTGAATATATTATTTTTATTATTTGATATTTCCAAAGAATTTAAGTCAATTCTCATCATTTTTAATATGTACATCGTTCAAATGGGTTGTTTGACCAAACATGATCAAGTTGTGAACTACATACCATTGCATTTTAACACTACAACAAAAGGTGTCCCTATACGCCAAGTGATTTCACTAGATTTTGAATGGACTCATTGGTTGTAATGAATGGGAACCAGTGAAAAAGCAACGAATTCACTGGTCTAGTGAACTACACCCACATTTTGTAGTAGTGTATGGAAATTCAAATTTCATTTTATTCAAATTGTACATTGCTAATTAGGTTTCTGAACTTGTATGTATAGGTTCATTCAAGAGTACTTTCAATTAATATCTTTAATTAACTAATGAAAGAAATGAAACAAAATCACCAAATTTAATAAAATGAACCATATGAAAGTGATTGAATTTTGAAAACTAAGAACTAATTTTTTTCCAATTAAAATTTTAAATACTTAATATAAGCAAAATCTTATGCAAAACATAATCCATAAATTGAATTTAATGAATTATACCATAAACCATGAAGATTCTAGAAAACAAATACATAGATTTGACTTTGAATTGCAATAAATAGTTGTAAAAGTGGTTTTTTAAAAAACACATTGTTTAAATAAATGAAAAAACTTAACAATCACTTATAACATTTACCTACAAATTGAGTTAATAAGCAAGAAAAGAACCAAAAAATCCAAAAGTTCACCTACGAATTGTAGTTTAGTTGACCAAACCAATAGTGCATGAAAAGTAAAAAGAATTATGTTAAGTGTCAAATGAAATGTAACAATAGGAAATAAAAGAAATTAGAATAACAGCTTGAGAACTCAATTTAAAAACCAAACTAAATTGAACTAAATTGAAATGTACCTTGAAATTTTAAAAATTCAATGTCTAAAAACTAAAAAAATATTTTAAAAAATTTAAAATCATGTTTAAAAACTTAAAAAATATTTTAAAAAATTAAAACTCAATGTTTGAAAACTGAAATTTAATGTATGAAAACTTAATGTTTGAAATTGTTTGTCAACTCCATATGTTTTTTAGTTTCTTCATTGTGCATTTCTTCAATAAAGTCACATTCCCATTAAACAATAAATTGTTTGTAGCTTTAGCTTGTAAAAAATAGGTTTGCTAAAAGATGGGTCATGGTGAGATGTTGGATTTCATCTTTGACCAAAGGTCTTGATTGGGAAAGTTAACACTCCTCCACAAACCTATTTTTTTATAATTTTCAAACCTTTGTATTACATCTCAAAATATAAACCCAAAAGAAGCACAATTTTTGGCACCTCCAAAGGTTAAATGAGCAAGTTTTCAACAAAACATAATTAAATAAATCTTATGGTAGTATGTAACTAACCATGATACAAGGCAATTTAGTGCAAAAATTGTTGTCACTAATTGAATTCAACATTCTTATTTTTAAAATTGACCAATGTCACTTAAATAACCATCTATTTTCATAGGAAACACAAACTTGACTAAGAAATGCTAGAATGAACCAACAACCACTAGTGCACCATCCATTTCAAGCATGTTATGATTCAATTATGGATGACTCCCATCTAGGTTATAGAATTATTTTAATTTACAATCAAAATTCATTTTTTCACCTCCATGTAGATAAGGCGACACATGATTTCATCAAGTACTTTAGATCACAACAAAAGGACCAACCTTCATAAATAACTGAAAAAAAATCATCCTTGATTTTTGGGGCACCACATTCTACTTATAAAAACTACAAATTCAATAAAGAATTCTTTGACACTCATGGGTATAGCCACATGCATTACTACAAAATGTGGGTGTAGTTCACTAATCCTTGTTCATTAGACTAATGAATTCACTACATCCCCACTAGGTCATGTTCATTATGACAAGTCCTGTTCACTATGACAAGTGAATTCACTTAAAATGCAGTGAAATCATTTGGCGTAAAGGACACCTTTTATTGTAGTGGCGATTAATCAAAATGTTATCATTGAAATTCCTATTTTTAAATTTGTAACAAATATTGGTGTTACATACAATGAGTTATGCGTAATGAAATTCAATATTCATTTTCATCACATTCAACTATAATAACAAACCAAGTCAATGTTGTCATGTCATATTGATTAAAAATAACACCTCAAATTGACCAACATTGGGTTACAAGGAGGCATCTTTTAAGCTTTAATGTTTGAAACATCAATTCAAAAATTAAAAGGAAAATTTTTGCTTAGTTTATGATTTGTTAGGTTGGAACAATAACACTTTTAGTTTAAAATAACTTTCAAAATAAAACTAGATTGTGATTTGTGAAATGCACGAGGAATAAACATCATGTTTGTTTACCTGTTTCAAAATATGCTTGAAAATATAATTAAACCTATCTATAGAATGATTACAACTAGATTTGAAGCTAGCCAATGTAAGGGCATCTGCAACAAAAGATGCAACAATCTAATGGCAAACCCAATCTACGATGCGCGCAACACCTTTTTTAATTTCATTGTAAACAATTTATTTCAAAATCAAAATTCATCGGTAAGCAAAAGTTTATAAGTGGGAACTCAAAACCACTTGAAATTAATCATGGGCACATGAAACAAAACTTTAACTAATTTAACTTTAGGTTGTCATTGTTATAATTGGAAAAGACAATTGTTTTTTGTGTTGAACTTGTGTGACATATTGCAAAAAATTGCCCTTTTATTCAAAAGATAACCTTATTTACTAAAAGTAATATTTTTTATTTCATTACAAATGAGGTTGTAAATTATTGTGGTACTTTGGCACATGATTGAAACTTCCATTCCAATCTTGACTGAATGCAAGAATATTGCCACCACTAGAATGTTGGTTTTAGTGTTATTCCAAGACATTCCACACCATACCAAAAAAACCCACCTTGTGCAAATTAAGTATATTACATTATCATAAATGTAGAAATATTACCTTCTCAATAAACAAAAACATTCTAATCTTGATTGAACACAAGAATATTGCCACCCCTAAAATGTTGACACGCTCCCAAGCTCCTTGATAGACTCAAATATAAATCTAAGGTGAAAACAATGGAAGAGTAAGGAATCAAGGCACACTCCCTAGCTCGTAGCACTTTGGGGGTAAAGGGGCATGTTGGAGCTCTAGGATGGGGACTAGGAAGAATGACAAGCATTAATTATTCACACAAACCTGCACAAACCAAACAACAAGTTGGTTAGTGCGTAGTTTAAACACTTTTAATGCACAGATGAGCCATGGGCAAAAACGGATTCACAAGACTCATCACGGCCTGAACTTAAGGGCAGCCACCACCTTCCCCCTTATAGTATACTGTATGCCTAGCCATGATGCCAGCACCCAAATGGCATTTTTTCCTAAGACTCTTAAGTGGGAGTCCCGAAATTCTTGAAATTGAAATTTTCGCAACTTTGGAAGCCCATAATTTTGTGTGCAAACCTCCGATTAATATAAGGTCTGAAGCAAAGTTATGTCCCTCATCAAGAGCTTTCCAACGGTACATGGCACACCACCTGCACGTAAAGAAATCGGGGCAATTCTTAACTTTTAATGGTCAATAATCAAATTGACAATTTGACTCCTAGCCCTTCTTTTGGCCATAGTTTTGGCCATAGCTTATGTTTTAAATATTCAAATGGTTCATGCAAGCCCATTTTAGACATCTATGTTTCAAGATCTTTCCAATGATATAAGGAACGTTTTAATCTAATGAATTTTGATTTTTGTAATCGCTTTCTGAAAATTCGGAAGTCCATTAGGACTCTAACTCCCAATGTGGGAGTTCACTTGGGAGTGTGGGGGTTCATTCCCTCGCACTTTCCTACACTCCTAGGGGCATGAAATGTGACTCTCGAGCTCCAATTTGGCCTGCACCCTTGCAAATCCTTGCTTTAGTCACGAGCCCACCAAGGTTAGGTTACGATAATGTTGGTTTTAGTGTTATTCCAAAACATACCACGCCATACCAAAAAAACCCCATCTTGTGCAAATTTAGTATATTACACTATCATTGTCTTTTAATTTACCTAAAAAATGAAGTCATTAGGTTAATGAAGCCATGGGAATGGGTGACTGGTATTTGTTTACCAATCAATTGAGAGGGATTTGTGAAAGTATTAAGATAAGGACTTACTTTTGTGGGTGGAATGTGGACCATAGGTGACTTATGGAAGAAAAAGATTAATAAATGGATTCCTTTCATTCTCGTGAGAGGAGACTATGGAGGAATAGGAGGAAGGGTTGTATGTTGGAAGAAATAACAATACAAGGGAAGATAATGATTATAACAAAATGGATATATAGCAGTCATAATATTTTTGGTTGGAGGAGGTATTTTCGAAGGACTAAAAGGTAATTACCTTCCAACTCGTCTTCCCTTTCTTCATTTTGGATTTCATAATAACTCACATCCTTGGCATTTATTTATTTATTTTGGAATAAAGGCAAGACCACCTTCTAGAAGGTAGTCCTTTTCGTCTATTGTGTTTACATTGTAATAGTTTATTTTCTATCCAACTTCTTGTCTTGATAGTAGTAAGACTTTTAGGTCCATAGTTATATATTAACCTCAAAAGCAGTAGCTCCACTAGACTCTTGGTTACATGACAAGATGCACAAACAATATCAATGTATTTGATTTTAATTGTAGGCAATGACATTAGTATTAATCCACTCTAGTTTTTTTTTTTATGAAAAAAAAAAAATTATAATATAATTAAACCCATATATCAAGTTATATGTCCAACCAAATTCACCCTCAAAGTTCAAAGTATGTTTCCTTAGATTTCAACCACAAAAAGTTTGCCAACCTCACAAATGAGATTACAAAATTCACTCTAAAATTTGCAAAAAATCAGAAGGGGATGAATGAGGGGGTGGGACTAACATACTAAGAAGATATTATATAAAAGGAGAAGAAATTTTGTTACATGAAGTTCACATCATTACTATTAGTTGCATTTGCACTGGTAATTGCAAAAATAAATGCTCATAAACACAAATGCACATTATTGTATGCGAAGAACTATTTAATTGACTATAGATTACCATAAGAAAATAAGACATTTTTTTAAAAGGAAAAAATTGGGTGTTTACATTACTTGTAAGATTTACATTTGTTCTATTTGTAGCATGATTTTTTTCACGGATTAAAAATTTCCATAATAGTAAGACTAAAAACACCCATGCAACTATTATGAAAAACAAATAATGATAAGTTCACGGTTTTTATGATTTGGACTTGACTTTCAACAAGTTATAGGATGGAACCTTAAAATGTGTTCAAAGTTGACTTTGAAGGAATTTGTAAAACATTAATAACATTTGAAACGATGCCACCACCTTTGCATTTGTTTTATCAACACCATTCTCTTGAACAAAAACACTATTTTATTGTTTTTCAAATTAGATGTATGATCTTATCCATAGAACTAATCATTTGTTCTTTGTATTTTAGTATCACAATTTTGTCATTTGTAAGGTGTAGGGTTTCCATTAGATGGAAAAAAAATGGTTTTCAACACAACCCATTTGTGCTCTACAACAAAAATATGTGGAAAAATAAATCTTTTTTTAAATAGATAGATAGATAAGCAAATGGTATTAATAACTTTAATTTGTTTTTAAAATATGGTATGTGTATTTTATTGCATTTTGCAAAAAAACTCATAAGTAAGGTTTGCTTTGCAACAATTTTTTTTTTCCCTTTCAATTTTATACATACTACAATAATCCATCATGTGTTAAGGTTTGACATTCGTATTTGCAAATAAAGTGACAACTACTTTTTGAAAGCAATGTTTGTTGTTACATTACCATAATAACATTAGTTAGTTTTGCACTTCCCATTTGTGGTTTGTATTGAAGATAAATTACATGGATAGATGATTTTTTTTCGTTGAAACCACAAGCTCCTCCAAAAAGTACCATCCAACCAAACATGTTCGTTACATTGCCATCTTCACATTAGTCAAGGAACAAACCAAAATTTTATCCCCAAATTTAGCATAAATGTGTTGTCTGTTCCTTATGGGTAAAGCCAATAAAAGATGACCGATTTGCTTTTTTAACTAAGGTCATTATTACGATGATGAATTCATGTTTTGTAAGAATTTGAAGCTAGTGATAGAGCTTTATGATTTGGCAATTTGGTATAAAAAGTGCAATTGAATGATGGGGAATACCTTGGTACTCTCTTGGGAACTCATTGTAAGCTCACTAATAAGATGGTTTTTGTGAATTATATCTAAGAATTTTAGGTTTTTAATGATTGCTTTGTAATTTAAAGGTGAATAGAAAACAAAGTAAAACCTTTTAGGGGTTTTGAATACCTTTTCTTTGTGAAAGGGGTGTTTTTAGTTGATAACCTTTTGGGTATTATGATAATTTAATTGATTTACTATTGATTTTTTTAAAATATTCGATTTTTTGAAAAATAAATTGAAATTAATTTTTTTTGAAAGTTCAAACTACACAATGTCAAAATTTAAGCCCCAATCATTAACATATTTTTCATTTATTTTTTCATCATTGCAAGTGTACACACCTTATTTGTTGAATATTATGACTTCAAGCTTTGGAGGAGAATGAAATATAGTGACGCAAATCTTGGTGAATACGATTGTGCAAATGTCAAAAATTGACACAAGGTTGTTTCAAAAGTACATTTCATTAAAAATTGTTACTTAAAGTTCCACCCATCTTGAACAATATAAAACCTTCGTTCATCCTAATGAAGTTCATTACATTATAAAATTTATAAAGGTAAATTGAGACATGACAAATAAATTTAAAAACATAAAGGCAAACAAGAATCAAAAAATGTTATGCATGGATGTTATGTATCAAAATGGATGAAAAATATTAATATTTTCAATCGTGCTAAAAAATATAAATATTTATAAAATAAAAATAAAAAATCTTGCAAAATATTATATTATATAAACCAAAGTGCATTGTAATTAATTATTCATTAGTGGGATGCCAAATTTGTTAAGGAACTATAATACATATTTTATCAATTTTTGTACAACATTTAGAATGAAAAGAGGTTTCCAACAACATGAGTTTTTTTTTCCCTTATTAAAGTTTGATGTTTAATTTGTCCCCCACAATCCTTGTTTCTATCATTAGCCTAGGTCAAAATAGGTGATGAACATGTAACTTGAAGTAATTAGATTATTACCTATGTAATTATTTAACAATTAAGTTTGGTGATTTACTTGTTAATTGGATTTCATTGTTTAATTATTTGTTCATAGTTTTAATTAATGTGCTTGACTTTCACATGATAATTCATGTGAAAAATCATGCAAAAAATCTTTGGCACATTAATGTGCATTGACTTCCAATTGATAATTTATGTGAAAAGTCATGTGAAAAGTCTTTGGCACATTAATGTGCATTGACTTTCACATGATAATTTATGTGAAAAATCTTTGGCATATTAGTGTGCATTGATTCTCACATGATAATTTATGTGAAATTTTTTTGGCACATTAATGTGCATTGATTCACACATGATAATTTATGTGAAAATTCTTTGCCATTTTATTATGCACGTGAAATCACATGAGGAGCCATGGGGAACCATGTGACGTGTAAACTTTAAGAAATTTCATGTTTAATTTCCTTTTGGTTAGTGCACAAGTGAGTGTTTATGACCTTTGGAGAGACCTTCACTTGATAAAAATAAATTGTTGTATGAATGTAAAGTTTCATGGAATAAAATTGTGAAAGGAATTGAGATTTTAATTTTGAAAGGTTTCAATATAGTTTATGTGAAGTCCATGGTAGGAAAACGATGTGGCATATTAATTATACATAAACAATAGAAAGGTGAAAAAAAATTATGCAAATAAGAACATAGATTTTTATAGCTATGTAATAAACATACACAGTTCTGATATTAAACTCACTTGTGATTTATAAACACATTTGGGAATAAAGTTTAGTCAATGAGGCCAAATGCACCTAATAAACCATATTTTTTTCTTTGGGGGGGGGAGGGGGGGCAAGGGGGGTTGGGTTTTTGGGGTTTTTTTTTTGTTCCCAATGTGTTCCCCAATTTATTCTCATTAATTTTGTCCCATATGCTTTGCCCAATATTGTTTTCTTGGAACCTATATATGTAGACAAATATTGAAACTTATTACAATATAGGGGCAACTTCAGCACATGTCCACAAATTCATTAATTAACTTTGAAATTTTCACTTTGAAAATTAATAACATTTATATGAGTTCTATTTTTTTTGAGTTAACTATCTTGAAACATCAAGCTTTGCAAATGATTCAATGTGTGAGCATGAAGTTTGCCACTGAAAAAATTTAATCACCTCTAGTGATTATTTTTTTGGAAAATTTTTACATCTTGATTATAAAAAAAAAGAAAAAAAGGAAGGGATTGTGACAAGTACAAAGGTTTTTTTTGGGGAAAAAATGGGCCTTTGTTGCCATATTATGAAAAAATATTTTTTGAATTGTCATTTTTAGACACTAGGTTGCAGCATGTCGCTAATCTATAACATGAAACCTAAAGTATTCTATTGTCTTTTCTAACTTGTAGCTAAATTTGGGTAACTCCTCTGGCGGATGATCACCAACCCACTTACCTCACAAATTTGGGAAAAAAAATAAATAAAATTGGTTAGTTCCTTTTGTTACAATTAATTATACATAAACACGGGGAGAAGGAATTAAAAAAGTGTACATGCAATGAATTTCTTAATCCATGTGACTCATGAAACATAAAATGTTTATGTGAAAATAACAAAATATAAAGTTGTGAGTAAGTGGATACAAGATAAGTTTAGGCATGTCAATTTTGGTAATGCAACAATGTGTTTGTGGTATTGCTGATGAAGAATAATGCTTGAGATATTTGATGTGAAGAAGTCAAAGAACTTCAATGTATAGTGTATGGGAACTCAAAGGATATCATTGAATGGTTACATGATATACTAGTGTGTGTAAGCCCATTTTTTGTTTCACCATAATAAGTTTTGACAATTTGGATATAAACTCATTAATCCAATTATACATGTTTAGTGTTATTTACATAGCTAAACATGTTTAAAACACCCACAATTATTTGCAAGATTGGTAACTTAGAAAATTAGGATTTGAAATGTATGATATCATAAAGTGTAACATGACCAACATGCACAATTGCGCTCTGTGGAGGTTTACGGTTTGGGGTTTAAAGGTTTACTTGATAATCTTCTCACAAGTTGCACGTTGTAAGGTTGTGGAATGAACTTGTGAATTTTGGAAGCACATTTTAAATTTATTTATTTAAAAACAAATTCAATTATTAATATGCAAACTAGCATTGCTTGGGTGGTTCTTCTCTTTTCATCTATTAAAGCAAACAAACCCCAGAGTACTAAGGCCCATTTTAGATGAGGGTCCAAGGTACTCCAATTTTTTAAGAATCAATTTGGAGCAAATTGAATCCTTGAATTAGACTGTAACTTTGTCCCTAGCTTAATTCTTGGTTTTCCAAATCATGAGCTTTCCTTTTAACATTGTTTTTGGGCTTGAACCAATTGATTTTCCCTCCAAAATAGGTACCATGTAAGTTTAATTTCAATTTGCCACTTTTTGGTCTTGGACCCTTGTTTAAAAGCCTTAGGAACAATTTTTAAGTTTTTGACTGATAATATTGCTTGAATTCATTGGTCCTTGGACCCTCATCTGAAGTCGCCCTAAATACTACTGACACTAATTTTATAAGTGTAGGGTAAGGTTCAAAGACCAAGGGATTACCATAAGAAGAGACAACAATTGAGCATAATCCTTCTTTTGGCAATGCTTTCCTAAGAAGGGCTTACCCCAATGTAAAATGCCAAAACAAGACTCCCTAGGTTTATACATTAAGGTTTTTGATGATTTAACAATTAGGAATTTTAGGGGGTTTGGAATAGTGTTGGCCAATTCTTGATTTTTTTCAATAGCCATTGGGTTAGTTATTAAAAAAATTCATTTTTTCACTTACACACAAGGTATGAAATATTAAAAGTTTTCAAAATTTTCTAGGATTCACCTAGTATCAACTTGTTAGAATAACCAATTGATAAAGGTATAATCTATTTGTCTTTTTAAATGTAAAAACGGGTTAGTATGCATAAAGGTTGATTTTTGCAAGACCCTAATAAAGACTGGGCAATATAGTGCTTATGAAGGTTATCAAACAATTTTTTTTTAAAGCAATTGTCTTTGCCCATTCTTCTTATTATCATTCTTTTTAGATAACTTATTTTTGTATTATCATTATTTTCACATTTTTACTCTTCATTATTTTTACATTTCTTATTGTCTTATTTTCATTATTTTCACATTAAGCAAAACTTCAAAATTCCAAAATGATATAGTGTGATCAAAACTCTCAAACCACACACATTGCATTTGCACATTTACACATCTTATGGAACCAAAATTCAATTGATGTTGATATTTCAACATACAATATATTATATACCTCCCTCTTCATTTATAAACATTAAATATGAAGGGTGAATTGGATCAAACTCTCATAAATTTGATTAGGATACCACCTTATGATCTACTAACTATAACTTTCAAATCCATTCCATCCCTATTCCTTGCAATTCTATCTTTTTAAATTGCATTTCTTTCTTTAAATTTTATTATTTTTTAAAACATAACTTCACTTTCACAATCTGAATGTGATGACTAAGGAACCAATTGCCTTTATACTCTCTAATGACTCATGCAATCCTTCAAAAAATGTTCAATCCAAACTTTCATCCCTCAAACCCAATTCAAATCCTAATTCCTTGCATTTGTTTATCTAAATTTAATTATCTTTTTAAACATAACTTCAATTTCACAATATGAATGTGAATGATTATTGAACCAACAACCTTTTTACTTTTTAATGATCCATGCAATCCTTCACAAAACCCTAAATCCACACTTTCATCTTTCAATCCTAATTCCTTGCATTTTTTTCTTTAAACATACTTTCACAATCTACAAAAAAACAAATGCAAAGGAACTAATAGCCTTTATACTCTTTAATGACTCATGCAATTTTTCACAAAACTTGAAATCCATACTTTCATCTTTCAATATTAATTCCTTGCATTTTTTAAGCAACTAGATGCTCACCCAAGATATGCCTCTTCATAAAAGTAGTCTAATGTTGTTAGTTGTAAGAAATCATACATTTTCTCCTTTTGGTGGTACTACTTGGCAAACAAAATGGCAAACCACATAACACATAGTTTGAGGTAAAATATGATTTAACTTATTACCATCATTCACCACAAAAAAAAGTCCAGGGACAAACAACATGCAGTGAAGGACCCATGCTCTTTAATTGAAAATGAGTTGAACCTTCAATACCTCCCATGTAATTTTTGTTTCCTCATCCAAGTCACTTGACATTACAATGCTTTTGGATGTAGATGGTCCACTTAGTGTCAAAATCAAACCAACTAGTGGCCCTGAATCTTCAACTAAATTCCTTGACTTCGAGTGAGCAACATTGTAATCAAAATCTTCATGCATATGTTATTCAAATCAAATGTTTTGGTTTGATTTGTCATTTGCATTTTGATTTACAATGAAAAAAACTTCATAATTTGATTCTAAAATCTAACATTGATAAATTATAAAAGTTTTCCTTTAACAAACTTTAGAATTCAAAACTCAAAACTTGGAACCTTTAAACAATTCATGTGAGTCTATTTTTGTAGCATGGCTTCAAAGTTATGCATCTACTTCCATACACCTAAAAGATGACATCAAACAAAACAAACATGAAAATAACAACAACAAACACAAGGGAAATACTTACTTATTGGTGTGTCAAGGAGTTCAATTGTTGTGAATTGAAAGGAAAACCTACCATTGCACACCCTCGAGAGTGCCTCAATATTCATCTTTAACATGCACAATAGCATTCAAAGATCTCGCAACTGACAATTATTGGTAACTATTGTAGCCAATTGCGAGAATCCATCACAATCTTAATAGCAAATAGAAAACAATTGTCGAATGCAAAGCTAAGAATGATAGATGAGAGACAAACTTGTGATTTAGGGTTTTAGGTTTAGGGCAAAAAGCGAAACCTTAAATGGATGAGACATGTGGATGGAAAAATTAACCGACCTAGGTGAAGGTGATGGTCTCCATTAGGGTATCAACAAGGCATTGGTAAAAAAAAAAACTAATACCCTACCAAGAGTATTCAAAGGGTATTAAACCCAGGTAGGTTATACGATATGCAGACCGGACCCTGGTTAATACTCGGATAGTTTTTCAGTACCCGGCCAACGCTGGTCTGGAGGTTAGGGTTTTTTCAGGGCCCAATTGACCGGAGGGCTCCCAGGGTGTGAAGATTAGGGTTTTTGGCGGTCCGGCGATTGGGGTTTTAAGGGACTCTGGAGATTAGAGGCTTTTTCTGTTGCAGATGATTGCAAGCTCCAAGGGGTTTTGGTGGAAGAGAAGAGAGACAAAGAGGAGCTTCAGGGAGGGATTCCGGTGGAAGAAAAGAGAGGCAAAGAAGAGCGTCGGCTTCAAATTTTATTGTTTTTTGCGAAGGATTTTGGGTGTTGTATTGCATACAGGCGAGAGAGTCAGTTGTACGAAGAAGATGGCATTTGCGGGTAGTAGGGTGATGGAGGTTGTGATAAAGCAGTCAGGAGGGCTGGTTTGGAAGAACTGGCCCATGAATCACACTCGCCGCGCTAATGCAAAGAAACGCCATGTGCGTCTGAGACAGGTACTGTTTTTTATTTTTATTTTTGCTTGCTTGGATGCTGCATTTCTTCCTTGACCTATTTTGAAATGCAATGCAAGCTTCATTGTTGAATGGTAAAAGAATCGATGGTGAACAATTTGTGAAGGGTCAAGAGAAACAAACAAAACATCGAGGATCCTTTAGGTCTTAAGGACGAAACCCAAATCTGAAGTTCTTCCTCGGCTGCCCTTTCTTTGCGGTTTTCATTTCCTTCTGGTTACTGGATTGCAATCTGTCTGGACATGGGCTATCTCTATAAATCTGCAGGAGATTATGCAGGGGATTTTCCTTTGGGTTGCATTGTGCTAGGCTGAGGTTCAGTACTGTGAGTTTGCTTGCTCTCTCCCCTGTTAAAACCTACTCAGGGCCGAAAATAATTTCTGTTCTCAAGCTAAGAGTAAACCATGCTGAGTTTTTTTGCTGTTTTGTGTGACTGGGTCCTTTGTTATGGTGACCCTTGTGCAGGTGGAATCAGTTTTGAAGGCATGTGCAGGGCCAGCACCTTCAAAGAAAACTCAAAATTGTAGCACTGAAAGTAGTGATTCTCAACCATCAGCTTCACAGTAGAGAACTGCTTTTGTTGTTCCTTGTGGGATTCACATCAAAGAGGGAAAAAAAAAGTTCACTTAATCCCTATTGTTCCTTTCCTGCCTTGGAGGCGCAAGCATCATTTTGCAATAAGTTAGGTTTTTTTGTGTTCAGAATGTAATATAGTCTAAGAAGAAACCTGTTGGCAACTCCAAGAAGGTGAGGCTATTCCAGAAAATTTATGAGCAATTGAAATCAGGTTATTGCTTGTGTGGTAATGGCTTGATAGACAAGATAGATGTGAATTGAGGAGGTAGTCTCACAGCCTCTTGTGACAATTGGGACTTGGAGGAGTGAACTGAGCAGCTAGTAGTCATCCATTGACTGCCCCATTGCTGCTTTTTGGATTCATCCTGACAGCCCGTTCTCTTGTAGGAGATAATCCTTGTTTCAGGAATGTAACATTACAGTGTGATGTCTATATTGGAAGATCATTTGTGTTCATTATCATGAATCATTTTCCAGTTTCACTAATCCTAGAATTGGAACCTGTATTGGCATTTGCTGAGTGGTATCCATTATCTGAGATTTCCAATTGACAGATACTAATGCTTTTTTGGAAGAAAAAAGGGGCCCATACAGTTGCCACATTTTGAGGAAAGTTTTTTGAAATCGCCATATTTAGACACTAGTTTCTAGCATGCTGCCACAATATAGCACAATTCCTAAACCTATTTCTACTTTTCTCTCTGACCTGTAGCCAAATTTGTCAGATTTTGAAGGAAAAGTCCCTGATCACCAGATTTTTATAATAAGTCCCAGCAGGTAGCCAGGAATATAGAAGGATTCTGTTTTTTTTTTACTTTCATATTTAGTATGTAGCCAAATCTGGCTAAATCATCTTATGGATAATTGCCACTTCAGCTACAACACAAAATGGGAAAAAAAAAAAAAAAAACCTCCCACCCCCCAAAATAAAAAAAATAAAAAAAAAAACAAAACTACAAAGAAGACAAAAATATAAAAAAAAAAGAGAAAGAGAG